>ERZ773006.178-NODE-178-length-35996-cov-3.99001_pt1 | contig 35996 bp, 36 predicted proteins | sample MGYA00580843_ERZ773006 | MGnify/ENA primary metagenome ERZ773006 (study PRJEB29015, sample SAMEA2738011) | human oral metagenome | biome: human oral; feature: human-associated habitat; material: dental | place: China | collected 2052 ...
TGGAGCGGGGCCGCGATCGACGGGCCCGTGGGGCCGCCCCAGGCAGTGCTCACGGCATCACGGGGTGGCCGTCGTACCAGGTGATCTGCGGGTGCTTGACGTAGCCCGGGTCCCCGGCGTCCCCCGTGCCGTCCCAGGTCTCGGAGCCGTCCCTGTAGACCACGTCCGGCCACATCAGCTCGAGGATGCGGTCGACGGACGGGGGCTCGGGGTCGCGGCCCCGGACCTCGTTCTGCGTCGAGTCGAGGATGTAGAGTTGCGCGGAGTACGGGTCGTAGCCCTCCAGCCCCGCGAACACGTACATGCGCTGGCCGAGCCCCCATATCCCCTCGAGGCACTCGTGGATCGTACCCGCCCATTCGCCCTCCGTGCCGTCCGCGGGCATCATGAGCGTCACGTCCACGCGCGGGTGGGTGAAGCCGTTGTTCACGTAGGCGTCCAGCTCGTCGGGCCGCCAGTCGCGGTCGCCTATGTAGGGCTCCGCCATCTGCACGCTGTAGCCCGCGAGGCCGGAGAGCCCCCGCACGACCTCCAGGAACGGCCCCTCCATCTGGTCCTTGAAGAGGTACTGGGTGTAGTCCTCCATGAGGGCGTACGCCAGCTTCCCAGTTTCCTTCTCGGTCGAGACCCCGCAGCCGAAGACCCTCGACGGGTCCGACGCGGGGCAGGCGCAGAGCTCGTAGGTCAGGTCCGTGTCGTCGGGCATGTAAGATGTTATTTCCGTGCCCTCCGCCTGCGAGAACCCCTCCCCGTAGCGCTCACCGAGCGCCTGGAGCGCGTAGGCGAGCGCGTCCTCGCCGTCCGATACCGTGACGTCGGGCACCTCTTCCCCCTTCCTCAGCAGGCCGCAGCCCGCGAGGCCGAGGGCTCCCCCGGCGAGCGCCAGGGACGCGGCGAGCAGGCTCCTCCTCGTCATCATCGGCAACCTCACTTCGACCAGGTGACAACGAGCTTGTCACCGTCTTCCCTAACGTAAATGCCATCCTCTGCGAGGGCATTTCTCACCGCATCCCGCAGGCCTTCGTCTTCAAAGTTTAAAGTTGCTGCAACAGACAAATCACCCTTCTTGTAGCCGGGCTTCGGCCTACCGTCATGACGCCTCGGAACAATCCTGCTATTTCGACGAGGATGTCAACGATGTCCTTCGCCCATATCCCGGGAATCGCCGTGCTTCCCACGTGGCTGATCACCTTCACTGGGCACTCGGACAGAACATGCCGCAGCCGGGCCTCCATCTCGTCGTAGCGCGAGTCCCATGCGTCCTTATGCTCGACGAGGAATGTGGGAAACAGCTCCCAGAGCTCCTCCAGCGTCATCTTGGACAGCTCTTTTTCCATACCTCGACCTTTCTCTCTCCGTCGAGGGAAGTCGCACTGTGCTTTCGAGTACAACGTTGGGCTCCCCTCTCGTCTCTCGAAGCGTCGCCTCCATCGGAGATTCACCGTCGCCACCGCCGGCGATTATTCAGCCCTCGGCGATTTCGGCAAGGATCCTGGTTATCGCCTGGATGTCGGCGCCGTCGAGATGACCGATGCATCCTGCGGTACCCAGGTAGTCGGCAGGAATCTGGGCGATCCTGTCCGCTCTGGCGATGGAGGGCTTCTCGAGCCCTGCAGCCTGCCATCCGCTGATAAAATGGTCGTGCTCCAGATGCAGCCTGTTCGTGGCGGACGTGACCATCATGACGATGGAGCCGTCCTCCGCAACGTCCACGACGATCACTGGCCTGTACTTGTAGCCCTTGCCCTCGGAGAAATCGAACCGTGCGTGCCATATCTCCCAAGGCCGGGGAACTCCGCTACTCGTCATCGTCGTCCCACTCGGCTGGCAGGACGGCGATGCCGTCAGGGTTCAGCTCAGCATGGTACGCCTTGGCGGAAAGCGCCTCGTAGGACGGCTTCTCGACACGGAGATCGAACGGCAGGCCACCCACTTCGATGGACTTGATGAGGAACATGTTTATGGCATCGGAAAGGCTCAGGCCCCAGCGTGAGTAGACGTTCATAGCGTCTTTCTTCACCTGATCGGTCGTCCTGGTCTTTATCTCCGCCTTGCGCGGCATGGTCGCTGTCGTCATGATTTCCTCCTAAATTAATATACCCATAATGTACCCATAGTGGGTACTTTTATCAAATGCTGTACCTTTATAAAATATTGTGCAAAACTCAAGGGCCCGCGGGTTCCAATAAAAATTGGATACGAAGCGGCGTTTCAAGGCTGCTCCGGGGAAGGGTGATGGAGATCGAACCCATTGCCCGCGATATCACCTCTACCCCCCTGCGATTCGTACGGAACGGCTCGGGACAGCGGAGGCCGACGCGCGTACAGTCCTTATCGAGGAGGTGGGAGATGGACATCATGGAGGACTTCAACCGGACGGTGGACCACATAGATGCGAGCTTGAGCGAGAGCGCGGATGATAGGGAGATACGTCGCCTATCGGGATACTCCCGCGCGATGTTCAGCAGGGTCCTCTCCATCTTTACGGGGATGACGCTGTCGGAGTACATCCGCGGACGCAGGCTGACGGAAGCCGCATTCGACCTGCGCTCGTCCGGCAAGCGGGTCGTCGGCGTGGCGCTGCGCCACGGCTTCGGTTCGCCGGACTCGTTCGCTGCGGCATCCAAGGAGTTCCATAGCCGCACCCCCCTCCGAGGTCAGGGACGGGAGGCCCTTTCGGGCCATGTCCAAACTGCGGCTGGCGCTCAGCGTCAGGGGAGGAGAAGAGATGAAGGTCAGCATCCAGAGAAAGCCCACCTTCACGGTGGCGGGTCTCATACGGGAGGCCATCGAGAGCTCGGAGTGCCCGGAGACAAATCAACTACCTGGTGTGCACCGGACTTCGAGGCATATGGCCCCGGAGACATGCATGCAGACGGCTACGAGATGGAGCTGTGGGCGCCCATCGAGAGAACATAGGGGCTGGAGCATGAGGCGAGCCACGCCTCTGACGCAACCTGTCGCCACGGCCTCGCGATCGCTCCGCGTCAAACCTTCCCCTTCCCCAGCCTATTCATATAAATTGGGGATGGCCTACACAGCAAGCAGCGCTCTCCTGCCAGAGCGCTATAAATCCGAAGGGATGGAGCGGGGCCGCGATCGACGGGCCCGTGGGGCCGCCCCAGGCAGTGCTCACGGCATCACGGGGTGGCCGTCGTACCAGGTGATCTGCGGGTGCTTGACGTAGCCCGGGTCCCCGGCGTCCCCCGTGCCGTCCCAGGTCTCGGAGCCGTCCCTGTAGACCACGTCCGGCCACATCAGCTCGAGGATGCGGTCGACGGACGGGGGCTCGGGGTCGCGGCCCCGGACCTCGTTCTGCGTCGAGTCGAGGATGTAGAGTTGCGCGGAGTACGGGTCGTAGCCCTCCAGCCCCGCGAACACGTACATGCGCTGGCCGAGCCCCCATATCCCCTCGAGGCACTCGTGGATCGTACCCGCCCATTCGCCCTCCGTGCCGTCCGCGGGCATCATGAGCGTCACGTCCACGCGCGGGTGGGTGAAGCCGTTGTTCACGTAGGCGTCCAGCTCGTCGGGCCGCCAGTCGCGGTCGCCTATGTAGGGCTCCGCCATCTGCACGCTGTAGCCCGCGAGGCCGGAGAGCCCCCGCACGACCTCCAGGAACGGCCCCTCCATCTGGTCCTTGAAGAGGTACTGGGTGTAGTCCTCCATGAGGGCGTACGCCAGCTTCCCAGTTTCCTTCTCGGTCGAGACCCCGCAGCCGAAGACCCTCGACGGGTCCGACGCGGGGCAGGCGCAGAGCTCGTAGGTCAGGTCCGTGTCGTCGGGCATGTAAGATGTTATTTCCGTGCCCTCCGCCTGCGAGAACCCCTCCCCGTAGCGCTCACCGAGCGCCTGGAGCGCGTAGGCGAGCGCGTCCTCGCCGTCCGATACCGTGACGTCGGGCACCTCTTCCCCCTTCCTCAGCAGGCCGCAGCCCGCGAGGCCGAGGGCTCCCCCGGCGAGCGCCAGGGACGCGGCGAGCAGGCTCCTCCTCGTCATCATCGGCAACCTCACTTCGACCAGGTGACAACGAGCTTGTCACCGTCTTCCCTAACGTAAATGCCATCCTCTGCGAGGGCATTTCTTGCTGCCTCTTGCAGGCCCTTGTCCTCGAAGACGAGTGACGCTTCTACCGAGGTGTCTTGCTTCTTATAACCAGGCTTTATGCTACCATCATCATATCTTGGAACAATCTTGCTATCGAAAGTCCAGTTCCCCTTTCCAGCCTCTCGATCAACATGATCTGCTCCACCTGTGTTCACCGTGATATGGATGTTCGGCACATCGCTCCCCTCCGCCGACTCATACGTCGTGAAGATGCTCTTGGTCTGCCGTGCGCTGAGCACGTCAAGGTTATCCCTGATGTCTTGTGGCGTCATGGCCAGGTACTCGTCACTGGGGGACGTCGGGGCATCACGCGTGTAGACGGCGACCTCCCCGCCATAGGCAACGCCCGCGCCGTACGTGCCGTCCCAGGTCTGGATGCGATACTCCTTGCCGCCATAGGCGAACGTCGTGATGTCGGTGTCGAGGTCCATTCCCAGAAACGGCCCAAAGAACTCGATCCAGTCCCCGAAGCCGCTCTTGTGCTGGATGCTCGTCCGCATGTCCTTGCCATAGAAGATGCCGTCGTCGGTCGTAAACGCAAGGTATTGGGTCAGCGGGTTCTCATCGTTGCCATCAACCATATTTGAGAAGTCCTCGATGTGCGAGATGATGTCCTCCACGCTAAACTGTCCAGCCAGAGCGCCTATTGCGCTCTGCATGGCAGAACTCTCCCTCGACAGCATCTGCGGACCATCCTTTATGGCCAGGTAGAGCAGGACATAGCGCTCGTCGGCGGTGAGACGACCAATCTCCGCGGGCGCGCCATCCCCAAGGAGGCTCTGCCTGACGATGTCTAGAAGCTCACCGAGGCGTGCCTCCATGCCAGGGCGCACGCCCGTGATGTTGCCGTCATCGTCCAGCGTGAAGTAGCGTTCGAGCACCGCACGGTTATGACGACGCTGCCACTCCTCATCGAGCTGAGGCACCCACGACAGGTCGAGCCCCGATATGTCAAACGCACCCGTCACAGGGTCGCGGCCCACGGACGCCAGGGCGTCCTGCTGGCGTTGGAGGGAGCCTGCGTATGCCGAGCTCGCGGCATAGATGCTGCCGTCACCCAGGTACTCCAGCGCAAGGTCGAGGCGTCTCTGCAGCTCGTCGGCCTGGCCCATGACCATGTCCGCAAACCCCCTGAGCCCGTCGGCGAGTAGCGGCACGGCGGCCGGTAGGCTATCCGCCTGCCCGTACAGGGTGTTCGCCCAGAACCTTCGCTGGGCCACCGAATCCGCAAGCGCATCGGTGTCGACCACGGGACCAAGCGGCAGGAGCTTCTCGCCCACCTGCCCCATGTCAGCGTATACGTCCTTCACGAAGGCAAGCAGGAAGTCGTCCTGCAGGACTATGGCGGGCATCCTCACCTGAGTTAGGTAGTCACGCATGCTCCGGTAGGCGGCAGACTCGCCTGCGGAGGTGTCGTCTATGACCTCCTGCAGGGCCGACGTCTGAAGGCTCGCCTCATCACAGGCACCGTTTGCCGCCAGTGAGTTGTTTCTCAGGTCAATCATGAGAGCGCCCACGTTTGACCTCATCGCCACTCACCGCTTTCCTCATCCGCCTTGCGCACGGCGCGCATGTAGGACTCCTCCTCCGCATCCATGCGACTTCTGACTGAGCGCAGCTCATGCTCCAAGCTCTCCTGCGTCTCTTCCTCTGCATGGCCAAGACGCTGGAATCCCTGCAAAATCTCATCGGACATCTGCCGAATCAGCGTGTTGCCCTCCGGAAACGCGGCAGCGTCTGCCGCCTCTATCGCGCCCGCAGCCATGCGCTGTCGCATTGCGCCGGCGGCGTGCCGTCGGAGTCCTCCGCGCAACTCGAGAACTTGGCGTCACCGTACGAGCCAACGCTGGTCTCCAAGCCCACTGCGTCGGCAAGGGTCTGCGCAACGTTCGAGACTATCGAACCCACATCGGCCATGGCCTCTCCCCGGCATCGGATGTGCGCGACGCACGCCGTTCAATCAATTGAGCTGTAGCGCTTAGAAGTCAGGTTAGCATATCGGACGACCCGTCGAACAGAGAGTCCGCCGGGTCGAAGCCCAGCTTCCTGCAGAGGACCATGACCCTCTTCTGGATCGGCACGGTCCGTCAGCTCCCGTCGGACATCCCGGAGGCCTCGACCCTCCTAACGCCTCGAAGAGCGCGCTGTTCTCGAGATGGGCGACACTCTCCCTCGGGGTGATCGCGTGCGACCGTCGCGGGCCAGCGCGTCGTCGCTGCGGGATCGGCCGGCTCCCTCCTGTGAGCCAGGCTGACCATCGAGGAGCTCGGGCTGTGCTCCCGAGAGGAAAGCTAGGCCACGGAACGGAGCCCGAAACAGGACGCAGGCCCTAGGGTTGCACGGCAAGGGGCTTCGTCCACTCGAGGGAGTAGCGCCAGTAAAGACGCCTCCTGACAAGTGCGCCGGGGAGTCGCTCGCCCGCAACGGCGCGAATCTCGTCCAGGGACTCACAGGGCCGGGCAACCCTCATCCCCCGGTAGGTACCCTCGCGGTGGAGCCATCCGGACACCCTCGCGGGGACGACCATGAGAGCGGAGAGCAGCCAGTCCGCAATGGTCTTGTTCGCTGACAGTCCGACGACGAGCAGCCTGCCGCCGGGCCGCAGCAGCTCCGCCATCCGAACGAGCGCCGTCTCGAGCGGCATGTGGTGCAGGCACGCGACGCAGGTTATGGTATCGAATTCCTCCGGGGCAAAATCCTGGGCAGCCATGAAATCGCCGCAGATGACGGTGCCGCTGCCTGCGACCCTGCCGGCGGCCGTCCGCGCGGTGGCGGGGTCCGCCTCCACCCCCACGACATGCCTGCAGACTCCGGCCAGAAGCTCCAGGAGCGCCCCATCCCCGCAACCCACGTCGAGGGCAACTCCGCCCCTCAGTGCGGCGTCCGAGACCAGCTCGGGGTAGTACGCGGAGTTGTGGTTCCAGCGGCAGCCGGCACTCGCCGTCCGCCTCGATGATATGTGCGCTCGCCCGCCCATGCCTCCTCGATCCCGCCGGGCCATGACTGCCACGAGACGGATATGCAGATAGTTTCGTCAGTCGAGCGTAGCTAGGCCCCCTATCGTCAAGTGCATTTCCCTTTGTCGATATGCCTTGCGTCCCCTAGGCTCTGCCGAGTCGCGGCCTTCGCAGTTTCGAAAAGGCATGCAGCGAGGCTCCTGGGAGGCGATTGGGCTACTTCAGCCCCGCCGACTATCTGCAAAGTGTGGGGATCAAATTGATCGAGTTCCCAGGCATGCCGGCATCCGAGCCTTTCGAGCTTAAACCTGCCTTTACATTGTAAAATCATTCTCTGACAGAGATGCCTTTTGGGGGGTAGATTTCATGCAGCTCATCAAGATGGGCAGGGCAGTGGTTTTCGCGGCACTGCTGAGTCTTTTCATGGTGGCCGTCTCGCCGAACATGGCGTTGGCGTCAGACGTTACGATCGATTTCGACGATACCGATAAGGACTACACCGCGGACAATCCGTCTGACGTGTATTACGTCAAGGGCGAAAGCCACGACCACAACCTGACGGTCAAGGGTGGTACCGAGGACGACCCGATCGTAGTGCACCTGCAGAACCTACTGCTTGACATGTCGGACGAAGACAAGTCCGCCGTCAACGTCGAGAGCGGCTCGTACGCGAAGATCATGCTGGACGATGGCTGCACCGCCACGCTTAAGGGCGGTGCCAAACATGGCTTTGCGATTGATGACTACGGCCGCGCGGCATTGCGCACGGCGGGGTCTCACGTGACCATCACAGGTCCGGGAACGCTGAATGCCCATGGTCGCGACGATTCGAAGAGCGGGACGTCCGGTTCCGATGGCGGTGCGGGCATCGGCGGCTCGCATAACGAGGGCTGCGGCACGCTTGCGATTTCCGACGTCGATGGCGCTCCGACCATTAACGCTCACGGGTCGGGCCAAGCCGCGGCCATCGGCACGGGCGACGACTACAAGTCCGGCAATGACGACGCCCATTGGGACGAAAACGACTGCATCGCCATAACGGGTGGCACCGTGGACGCGGACGTTCCTGAAAAAGACGGCGCCGCCATCGGCACCGGCCGCGACTCCGACCTTGGCTCTATCAAGATCACGGGTGCCCCCATTGTGACGGCCAAGACCACGCATGAGGACGCAGCGGCTATCGGTGCCGCGTACAAGGGTTCGGTAGGTTCGATCGAGATAGACATCACAGGCGGCTCGATCACCGCCACGGCCGAGGGCGACGACTCTGCGGGCATCGGCACCTCGGACGGCTCGCCCAAGGATGATGGGCGCGTCGGTTCCATTTCCATCACGACATCCGGCACGGCCAGCGTGACGGCTCGTGCGCACGAAGAGGCAGCCGGCATTGGCTTGACCGTCGGCGCAGAGCTCGGAACCATTACCGTTTCCGCCAAGGGCGAAAGCACCATCTCCGCATATGGCGGAGAGTCCGGCGCGGGCATCGGCGGCGCTGCGGGCAATTATCCAACGGGCATGAGCCCCATCAAGATCTCGACCGCAGATTCGGCCACCATCAACGCACAAGGTGGAGAAAACGGCGCGGGCATCGGTTCGGGCAATGGCGAATCGGGCGAAATCGAGATCGCCATGGACGGCGGCACCATCAACGCAAAGGGCACGAACGACGGTGCAGGCATCGGATCGGGCAACGACGAGTCCGGAGCGATCTCCATCTCCGGAACGGGCACGATAAACGCCGAAGGTGACGACTATGCGTCCGGCATCGGGTCTGCCGATGCGGAATCCGCCGGTGCGATTACCATAGAAGGCGCTGCCGGCGGCCGCAAGCTGATCGTAAATGCAACGTCCTACAGAAACAGCGGCAACGACCATCCGGATTGCTGCGCGGCAATCGGCGGTGGCAGCGGAGATGTCGGTGACATCACCCTGAAAAACGCAACCATCACAGCTACGCCATCCACGCATGCGGCAGCGATCGGAACCGCCGAACATGGCGATATCGGCACGATCACGATCGATAACTGCGATATCAAGACTCAAGAGCGCGACAAGGACGGATATGCCATAACCAACGGCAAGGGTCGGCAAGTGGGTATCGGCGCCACCGGACAAAGGAGCGATGTCGGATCCATTGTCATTTCCGACACGGATTACGTGGGAACCTGCATCGGCGTGGGCTACCATGGTGACGTTCGGACCATCACTATTACGGACAGCAACATCACGGCCACCCCCGTCCAGCCCGTTTTGGCTAAAAACGACGAGGGCGAAGCCGCAACCGGCATCGGCGCCGGTCTTGAAGGTAGCGCCGGCAGCATCACCATTACCGGTTCCACCGTTGTGGCGAACGGCATCAGCGGAGGTCCGGGCATTGGCAACGGCGGTGCGCTCAATGAAGCGGCCACCGATATCACGGCCATACATAATGGCAGCACAGGCTCCATTGTCATCGACGATTCAACGGTGACGGCCACCGGTTCCGTTGGCGGCGAAAGCAAGGTGCAGGCACCGCCCCCTAATGAAGGCATCTGGGTTTACTACATTGCCGCGTCTCCCGGCATCGGGTGCGGCGGGAATTCGCATGTGGACAAGATCGCTATCAAGGGCAGCACCGTCACATCGACTGCGGGCAGCGACAAATACAAGGGTGCCGCAGGCATCGGCGCGGGTTCGTTTGCGAACTGCGGGCCTATAGAGATTTCCGATTCCACGGTTGTCGCAACGGGCAAGCACACGGGCGCGGGCATCGGCTCGGGCGGCATCGATACCCGTATGCTTGAGGTGTATGACGTTAGCGAGGGCATCGCCAACATCATCAAGACGGCTGGAATCAAGACGAGCACCATCTCGATCGCCGATTCCAACGTGACGGCTCATGGCGGAAGCTATGGCGGCGCAGGCATAGGCGGCGCCCGCAACGGCTCGGTCGACGGAGACATCACGATCGCGGACAGCGTGGTCGACGCCAAGGGCGGAGGGGACGGCGCCGGCATCGGCGCGAGTCGCCGAGAGACCGCTGTCACGGGTTCCCTCTACATGGATCATACGATTGCCATTTCGGGTGCCAGCCAAGTGACGGCAACGGGCGGCGATCGCAGTGCGGGCATCGGCGGATCCTTCGGCGCGGCGGTCAGAGCGATAGACATCTCCCTCGCCACGATCCAGGACCCAGAAGTTCCCAGCAACCATGGGTTCACCAATTTCGTTAAGGCAACGGGCGGCAAAGGTGCCGCCGGCATCGGTTCGGGCGCAGCGACCGAAGGGGCTGTACAGCCCGGCTCCGAAGGCGTGTCGGTTGCCGTTTCAGGCGGATACGTATACGCCAAGGGCGGTGGGAGCGGAGCCGGTGCTGCGGGAGCAGGCCCCGGCATCGGCGTGGGCGCCGCACGTTCGGGTAAGTCGCATAGCGACAGGATCAACGGATTCACGGTGATCGGCGGCTATGTCGAAGCAGTTGCAGGCGGCTCCGGCGCTGACGATATCGGTTGCGGCGTCGGTACTGAAAACAAGGGTACCGGTGTCTGGAACATAACGGGTGGCACCATTCTTGCCGATACATGGAACGTCGATACGCCGATCATCGATGGCGGAAGCATCAGCGCTCAGCTGACGGGCGCCAAGAACTCCGCTGACGAACGCGTGTATCAAACCACGCTGAAGGCGATCGCACCCAACGTACCCGTTGATCCGGATGGCATCGCGACCGTTGCGCGTTACGGGACGAACGATATGTACTCGCACTTCGACAGTTCGCGCGTATGGCCGTATCTGCCTGCGTCCGACGTAGGTGCGCAACACGTCACCCTGTACTACTCGCGCTTCGGTGACGGCATCCCGGAAAGCGAGTACTTCTGGGGCACCACCAAGACGGACGGCTCCGGCTGGCTGAAGACGGGCGGCACGACCGAGTTCATTCCGCCTTCGAAGAAGATCACCGTGGGCAATCCCTTCACGCTCAGCCTCGACGATGCATCGCTGGGCGATACGGGCTGGACGTTCACGTCCACGGGCGCCGCAAGCGTTGCGGGTGCGGCATCGACCGCATCTCCTGGCGCGAGCGTCGATATGACCGCTACGGCGGCAGGTCCGTATACGGTTACCGCCGAGAGCACGGCCGCCGATCAGGACGATGAGCGTTATTGGAACCATAAGGCAACCTATACCGGCAACGTAGAGGCCATCGATACGTTCATCAGCTTCATGGATTCGCCCTCGAAAACGTATGACGGACAGCCGGCGGCACATCCTGAGGTCTATACGAACAGTCCTGGTGATGTGAGTTTGAGATATAAAGGGCACACGGCATCCGGCAAGACGTACAACGCGGTCGTGCCTCCGACCGAAGCGGGAGACTACACCGTGACGGCAAAGGTGGCTGCGTCAGGCTGCTATTCCGAAGCGAGCATAAGCGAGGACTTCGTGATTTCGCCTGCGCCGACCGCTGTCGTCTTGACGGCGCACGAGTCCGGCGCCGCCTCCGCCGTGACAGCCACGGTTTCAGGGCTGCATGAGGCTGCCGGCAGCGTGACGTTTACCGTCGAGGGTTCGACCGAAACGCGCGTGGTCGATGTCGCGGCGGGGCCCGACAATACGTATACGGCTCAATTCACGGTCGAGAACGTGCCTGCGGGAACGTACAAGATAAGCGCTACGTTCGCTTCTCCCAATTACGTGACGTCTCAGACCGAGCGCACCTTTGACAAGGAGAAGAGCGTTCGCACGTTAGACGTGGATTCACCGTACAGCAAGACGTATGGCGATGCCGACTTCAAGCTTTCCGCCCAGGCCGTCCCCGCTACCGATCATGACGTTTGGACGTACGAGGTCGTCGATGATGGAAAGGAGGCGGTCGTTGCCGTCGACGACGAGGGCAACGTTTCGATCAAGCATGCCGGCCACGCCCTTGTGAAGGTCACGCTGACGGACGGCACGGACGGTCTGTATGAACCGGCCGAGGCGATCGTCGAGATCAACGTTGCCAAAAAGGCGATCACCGTTGCGTCTCAGCTGATGGATGAAGCGGGAAGCGCGCCTCAGGCGAGCGTCGTGTACGGTTCCATCCCGACTGACCCTTCCCGCTACGTGCTTTCGATCGGTAACGCCACAGACGCTGAAGCTGCTCGCATACGCGACGCACTTGCAGCGCAGCCTTTGGATGCGGCGACGCCTGCGGGCACGGCTGTCGTCAAGATCGCCAGGCGCACGGCCGGCGCAGGCGGCGGAGGTGGCACAAGCGCAACGTATGACCTGGCGGACTACCGGCTTACGCTGACGCAGGCCCACGTGCAGGTTGCCAAGCGCAGCGTCGTGATTTCGGCAGCCGACGCGACGGGCGTATACGGCGGGGTGGAACCCGCATATTCGCTCACGTATGACGCCGGCTTGCCCGCCAACCGGCAAGCGGATGCGGGAATGGCTTCGTTTGATACCGTGACCAGCATGTTCACCACCGCTCCCGCGGTTTCGGGCCCGGATGGGTTCGCGGATCTTGATGCGGGCACGTACGAGGGCAAAATTGCGGCTGCCGGCGGCGAATCCGCCAACTACAACGTGACGTTCGCCCCTGGCACGCTGACGGTCACGCCGGCTTCGCTTCGCGACGCATCGCGCGTGTCCGTGGGCCAGGTCGACCCGGTGGTCTACGACGGCCGTGCACATACCGTCGCCAAATCCGACATCCAGGTAACCGATACGAAAGCGGGTGCAAGCTCCGCTTCGCCCTTATCCGAATCCGACTACGACGTTGCGGTTGCGGGAGATGCGACGAATGCCGGCACCGCTCTCGCGGTGGTGACGGGCACGGGCAACTATACGGGGTCCGTGGTGCGCAGGCTCGAGATCCTGCCGGCGGAGCTTGCCATCAAGACGCCCAGTGCGACCAAGCTGTACGACGGGTCTGCGCTCACTGCCGAAGGCAGCATGAGCGGCCTTGTGGCGGGCGAGACGGCTACGTTCAAGACTACAGGCACCCAGACCGAGGCGGGATCGTCTCCCAACAGCTACGAGCTGACGTGGGACGGCACCGCCAACCGCATGAATTACCGCGCGAACGTGGATGTGGGCACGCTCACGGTCTTGGGGAACGACATCTCGGGCTTCAGCGTAAGCGCCCCGGATGACGTGACGTATGACGGCCGGCCGCACAAGCAGACCATGACCGTGACGGGCGAGGACGGCCGCGAGCTTGTTGCAGACACCGACTACACGCTTTCCTACGACGGCGACACCACCAACGCAGGCAGCATGACGGTGACGGCTACGGGCGCGGGTGCGTATACGGGCGAGGTTTCTGCGACGTACGAGATCAAGCCGGCTCGTTTGCTGATCGAGACCACCTCGGCAGCCAAAGCGTACGACGGAAGTCCGCTGGTGGGTTCGGCGTCCATGGACGGCCTGATAGGTTCCGAGACCGCGACCCTTACGGCCACGGGCACCCTGACCGATCCGGGCTCGACTCCTGATACCTATACGTTGACGTGGGACGGGACCGCCAAAGAGCAGAACTACCGCATACGCGACAAGGTCGGCACGCTGACGGTTGAAGCATCCGACGCACTTGCGGTCACGGCCGGCAACTACTCGGCCGTCTATGACGGCCAGACACACGCGGCCGAATGCACCGCCAACGTGGCCGGCGCCACGTTCGAGTACAGCGTGGATGGCGGAGACACGTGGAGCGCTACTGCTCCCTCCATCAAAGACGTCGGCGAGGTGGACTATACCGTTCGCGCCTCCGCATTCGGCTACAACGCCAAGACCGCCGAGGGCACGCTTGTCGTGACGGCGCCTGACGAACCTGTGACTGTGGTGGTGGCCGCCGACAACCTGGTCAAGCCTGTCGGCGCGAAAGACCCGGAGTTCACCGCTCAGGTAGTCGGCACGCTGGGTTCCGATACCGTTGAATACGAATTCTCCCGTGAGGAAGGCGAGGCCGAGGGCGTCTATCGGATCACCGTCACAGGCGATAGCGTTCAGGGCGTCTACAACGTGGTCTACGTGCCTGGGACGTTGACCATCACGAATGATGCTCTGCCGATGCGCACCATCACCTTCGACCTTGGTGGCGGCACGCTTAACGGCAGCGAAGGTCCGATTGTGTGGCGGGTGCGCGAAGGCCAAGTGATCAAGCTGCCTGAAGCCCCCGTTCGCGACGGTTACAGGTTTGTCGAATGGCACGGTTCCAGCTACCAGCCAGGAGATGAATACCAGGTTGAAGGCGACCATACGTTCACAGCGGCGTGGCACGCCCAGGCCCCTGCGGCTGCAGTCGATCAGGTTGCACGGCGTATAGCGGATACAGGTGATGCGACTCCGGTTACGGCCATAGCGCTTGTTGCAGTCGCTGCACTCGTAATCATCGTTGTTGCTCGCCGTTGCTCGCCGCGAGAATAAATAGTGACAGACTTGCTGTGGCTGGCCGATTCTAGACACGCTTTTAATGGAGCTGACAGCGCTGGCGCTACAGTCGGTTTACGGGTCGAGAGGGATGGGGTGTTCGAGTCGATGTGACCGTATCCGGTGGTCGTGCGCACCCAGCATGCACCGATGATTTCTCCGTCGACTTCGGCCACAAGCGCGCGGTCGCCTGGCAGGGCTCCAAGCTCTTCGAAAGCCGCTCGGCACTTGGGGTCGTCGTGGATGATGCCGCGCGGGATTTCTCCCTCAAAACCCTCGGGGATGGATATCGCCTCATAGGGGAAGTCTTCGAGCAACGCGCATTCGCATTGCGCGATGCGCCTGATGCGATAGTCCATATGCCAATTCCTGCCTGTCCATAACGGCACGCAATCCATTCCCTATTCCCCAACAACCCAGATGCCCGATCTGGGACTTCCTTGTCTTGAGAGAACGCCTTCTTCTTTCAGTTCGGCAACAATGCGCTCGGCGCTTCGCTTCGAACATCCGAGGTTCTCCGCAAGCTGGGAGATGTTTCCGCCGCCATGCTCCCTGAAGAAGTCGAGCACCCTTGCCCGTGTCAGCTCCCTCTCGTTTGCAGGCTTGGAGAACGGCAGGATCGAATCCCTGATCACCTCCAGCATGAACTCGACGAATCGTTCGCTCGACCCGATGGCGTCGGATTTCGCCAAAGCCTCGTAATAGCCCGCCTGCCGCCGCCTGATCGTGCTTTCTATGGGAAGCCATGCGAGCGCAGGTCTCCATTTCGACAGGAGCAGCGTGTGCCATAGCCTTCCCGTCCTTCCATTTCCGTCGGAGAAAGGGTGGCAGAACTCGAACTCGAAGTGAAAGACACAGGAGGCAAGCAAAGGGTGCATGCTCGTCTCTTCCAGCCAACCGAAGATATCGGCCATCACTTCGGGGACGTAGGCCGCAGGAGTGCCTGCGTGGATAAGAGCGTCGCCGTCGAACACGCCGACATTGCCTCCGCGGAAACGGCCCGCCTCGGAAACCAGGCCGTCCATCATGGTGCGGTGCGCTCTCAGCAGGTCGTCGATGGAGTGCGGATTCAGTTCGGGGATGAGGTCGTAGGCGCGTTTGGCGTTCTCGACCTCTAGGATGTCGTGGATGTCGCCGAGGACGCGCTTCCCGTCGATGATCGCGGTCACGGTCTTCTCATCGAGCTTGTTTCCCTCGATCATGAGGGAGGAGCGGATCGTCTTGATCCTGAGCTCTCGGTGCAGGGTGGGGCTTTTCGCCAGGGGCGCTTGCGGGGAGAGCATGCCCACGAGCTCTGCGATCTCCATGCAGAGCGTATCTATTGCGTCGTTGCGTTCGAATGGCGGTTCGTATGGCATACCCCGTCCTTTCATTACCGCCATTATTATACCGACAATGGCGGTAATCAGGCGTTCGTCCGATCTTGCATCCATGCAGCATGCGCCGTCGTTGGCAGCAATTTGACAGCAATAGTTAGTCTAGGATAACCTTAGACCGACATTCGTTCTGCTCTTTAATGTACAGCTATCCGCATCGAGCGAAGGATCGGAAGGGTTACGCGTGAAGAGGAACAGCAAGAAACCGGCCGAACGGCGCAAGGAGCTTGTGGACGCGGCCGCACATCTCTTCGCGGAGAAGGGCTATGAGAACGCGTCGGTCCGCGACATCTTGGATGCCGTCGGGGGCGCGCCGGGCATGTTCTACTACTACTTCAAGTCGAAGCAGGATATCTACGTCGCCGTCATGGAGGATTTCATCTCCGAGCGCATGAGCCGCAAGTGCGAGATCATGGAGGACGACGAGCGGTCGTTCGACGAGAGAATCTCCGTGCTGCGCAGCCTTGTCGAGGATGATGTCGACGAGTATGTCAGGTCATTCGACCCTGAGCCGGGGGAATCGGTTCCCGATGCCTCGTACAAGCTTTGGGACATGGTCCAGATGCTCGATCGCATGGCAGGCCCTTACGCCAAGCTCATGCTCGAGGGCGTGCGAACCGAAAAGATAAAGAACCGTCTCGGCGTGAACGAGGAGAGCGCCGAGGCGTGTGCGCTGTTCGTGCTCTATGGGCTTTGGGGCGTCATGTATAACGGGCGCTTCGCTCCGGAGTGCGGGCAGCATTCCCCCGAAGAGGCCTTCGAGATAGCGCAGGAGCTGTTTCATTGACGGAGGTGAGCGGAAAGCAGACGTCGCGAGCGGCGAGTGAGGCCGATCATTCCACGGCGGGAGCATCCGAGAGGACGCTCCCGCCGGTGCGTTTAACGGGAAATCGGAACGAATTCGTTCTGGACGGTAGGAAGGAGCTTACGAGTGACGCGTATACGCGGTGCAACGATGACGGATTCCACAGGCCAATCGACTGCAGCATCCTGATTTGACAGCCTAGAGAAAGGAAATCGACATGGATTCTCAGAAGAAGCGCAACTCATCGAGGGGAGCTATATCGGCCGGCGTGTTCATTGCCCTCTACCTGGCGGTCTACGTCATCATCGGCGTCGCATGCATGCCGGTTCCGATCCTGTTCCTGCTTATGCCGGAGCTCGTCGCACTGGTCGCGGCGCCCGTCTACCATACGATGCTCTCCAAGTCGCCTTCGGGCACGCCCATCTTCATCGCCGCCATCCTGCCGAGCCTCATTCTCATCGCCTCGGGCCACATCCCCATCGCACCCCTCGTCTCGGTTCCCGTCGGCATCGCGGCCGTGCTCATCGCCCGCAAGGGGCAGTACAAGAGCTTCAGATGGAACGCTGCAAGCCATGCCGTCTTTTCGTGGAACCTGCTTGGCGGCTTCGTGCCCATCTGGTTCATGCGCGACTACTTCTTCCAGGATACGTTCGAGCGTGGTATGAGCGCTGACTTCTGCGATACTCTCTATGCGCTCACTCCCGATTGGGCGTTTCTTGCGATGATGCTCGCCATCGTCGTCTTCTCGCTGGCAGGGTCGCTGATCGCGCGCAAGCTGCTGGCGGGCAGGCTCGAGAGCGCCGGGATCCTGTGAGCGTTCTTGACAGGATTTATGGCGAGCGGCGCGAGCATCAAGGGCTCAGGTTCGACCCGCGAACGAAGCTGGCCCTGCTCGTGCTGCTCGACATAGCCGTGTTCCTCGGGCGATCGCTGCCGTACGAATGCGCGGTCTTTCTCATATGCGCCCTGCTCGTGGCCGTCGGCGGCATGGCCGGCGTCTCGTTTCGCTCCTGCGTGGCATTCGCCCTGCTCGTGGCCTTGCAGCACGTGATCGGGCCCGTGATGGGCCAGAGCTTGGCGCTGTCCCTTGCGCAGTTTTTAGCGGTGGCGGTTCGCAAAGTCCTGCCGTGCGTCCTTGTCGCGTATTGGGTCGTGGAGACGACCGGTGTCGGCGAATTCTCGGCGGCGCTGTGGGAGAGCAGGGTGCCGCGGAACGCCATCGTCACGACATCGGTGATATTCCGCTGCTTTCCGACGATCGGCGAGGAGTGGCGTGCGATACGGTCGGCCATGAAGATGAGGGGTATCGGGACGGGGCCGTCCGCCTGGATCGTTCATCCCGTCCGTACGTTGGTCTGCCTCTATGTGCCGCTCTTCGCCTCGGTGGCGACGATAAGCGACGAGCTTGCGGCTGCGGCCCTGTGCCGCGGCCTGGACGACCCGGGACCGCACACCAGCCTGTCCGAGATAGGCTTTCATGCCCAGGACCGGATCGTCCTTGCGCTCGTGGCCGCAGGCGTGCTGGTCGTGACGGCATTCGCCCTCGCCGGAAAGGGGTTTTGAGTCCGATGGAGGAGCCTGCGGTCTCGTTAGCCGATGTCACGTTCTCGTATAGAGGCGCCGGCGTCCCGAGCCTCTCGTCTCTGTCGCTCGATGTGGCAGCAGGCGAATGCGTTCTTCTGTGCGGCAAGAGCGGCTGTGGGAAATCCACCGTCCTTCGCCTGCTGAACGGCATGATTCCCGAGTTCTACGATGGCGAGGCGAGCGGGAGGGTGGAAGTCGCCGGCATGGACCCCGCATCGTGCCCGCAGTACGAGATCGCCCGCAGCGTGGGAACCGTTTTCCAGAACCCGCGCACGCAGTTCTATACCCTTAATACCACGAGCGAGGTGGCCTTCGGTTGCGAGAATCAAGGACTGAAGCGCGCAGAGATTGTTCGAAGAGTCGGCAACGCGGCAGAAGAACTGGGAATAGAAAGCCTCATGAATCGCAGCATCTTCCAGCTCTCGGGCGGTGAGAAGCAGCGTCTTGCCGTCGCGAGCGTCTATGCCTCGGACCCTGATGTGTTCCTTCTGGACGAGCCGTCGGCGAACCTCGACTTTCCTGCGATTCGTGAGTTGCAGCGCATCCTGAGCCTGCTGAAGGCGAAGGGAAAGACGATCCTCGTTGCCGAGCATCGCACCTGGTACCTCGAAGGTATCGCCGATCGTGCGGTCTACCTTGACGGCGGGAGGGTCGCCGGCAGCTACGCCATGGAGGAGCTTGCCGGCCTTACCCGCGAGCAGCGCCTTGAGACGGGCATACGACCTGTGAGGCTGGATGCGTTCGACATCCCGAGGACAAGCGCGCCGACAGAGCCCCCGTGTTCCTGCGAGATTCATCTTCGCGATCTCGCGTTCTCGTACTCCCGGCGCTCTGAGTGCTCCCTTTCCGTCGGCGACGCACGGTTCGGCGCGGGCCACATCGAGATGATCGTGGGAGACAACGGGGCGGGAAAGTCGACCCTCGCCTCGGTGATATGCGGACTTGCCAAGGAGAGGCGCGGAACCATAGCGATTGACGGTGCGTCGACCAAAGCGAGAAAGCGGCTGCCGATCAGCTACGAGGTGATGCAGGAAGTCAACCACCAGCTGTTCTGCGACAGCGTCGAGGACGAGGTCGTCCTCGGGGCGGCTCGGCCCGATGCTTCCGCTCTGGAGTCGGTGCTTGACCGGATGGATCTTCGGGATGTGAGGGACCGCCATCCTCTGACGTTGTCGGGCGGGCAGAAGCAGCGCTGCGCCATAGCAGCCGCCGTGTTCTGCGGAAAGAGGGTGATCGCGTTCGATGAGCCGACGAGCGGGCTTGATTACGCCCACATGGCGCAGACGGCGGAGTTGCTGAGGGAACTGGCCGGCACCGGGATATTCGTTCTCGTCGTGACGCACGACTACGAACTTGTGCGGGCCGTCGGAGACCGGGTGACCGAGATGAGAGGGGGCGGGGTCGCCGGCCAATACGATCTCGACGAGGAAGGCGTCTCGCGCCTGCGCACGTTCTTCGGGATCGGGTCGCCGTTTTCTTGCCGACGCGAGGGCGGCATCTAGCTACCCGTTGCTCGATGCCGCCCACATGCGGGCGTACTTGCCGCCGAGCGCCATGAGCTCGTCGTGGCATCCTAGCTCAGCGACTCGTCCGCCGTCGATGACGGCGATCTGGTCGGCCGTGCGCACAATGGGCAGCGTGTGAGCCACCATCACCACGGTCTTGCGGTGGGCGAGCAAGTTTGCGACGGCCTCGCGCACGGCGAGCTCGTTTTCTATGTCGAGGTTCGATGTGGCCTCGTCCAGGAGCACGATGGGCGCATCGCGCAGGATGGCGCGGGCAATCGAGAGCCGCTGGCGCTCGCCGCCGGAGAGCTTGCCGCCCCTCTCGCCTTGGACCGCGAAGGTCCGGGGAGGTCGGAGAGGTTAAGATGACTGGTGTCCAATTTACCCTTCCCACTCCAGGGACCGCACCCCCCTAATGCGCTTTTTCGAGTCACGATGACGGGTAAAGAGGTCTTGAAGAAACCCATTTACGGCCCTGCAAGCTTCATTTAAGAGTAGCGCAAACTGACTGACAAGGGGTCTATCGATGCAGTACAAATGCAAGGTGACGGTCCTGAAGACCAAGGTGTTTCCCGACTTGCAGGAGAAGTACCTGGCGAATCCGCAAAGCGGCCCATGTCCCTGCTTCGAAGCGGGGCAGGTCTTCATCTTCGAGCGGACGCCGGAGAACGATAGCTTCTACCGTCTGGGAAAAGGGACGCTCGCAGGCGGCGGGGACTTTCCGTGCGGCGAGGCATGGGATGCGATCAGCCGCTACGTCTATACCGCGCTCCAGGGTGGGTCTATCATGCATCGCTGGACAAACGACGAGCGCATGATGATCGCCTGCTGCAACGACGGCACGAGGCCAGTGATATTCAAGATCGAGAGGATCGACGTTCCGGAGACCCCTGAAGAAGAGTCATGGCTCGCTTCCCAGGATTTCGCCAATCGAGCAGACGAGGCCTACACGGGTTGATGCGGCGATTCTCGCGAGGGGACCTTCTCGTTAATGTCGAATCGAACGCTCCCTTGATCAAGGTCTTCATATCCCATACCCTCCATCCAATCGCTTCCCTCTTCCGCATCGACGGCCTCCTCGCCGTCCGTCCTGAACGACTTCTGCAGCCTCAGATCCAGCCTGAGAGGGCATTCGCATCGGACGGCCACCGTCTCGGTTCCTCCATCCTTGATTTCCGCTGACTCAAGGTAGGCGGCGAATAGGGATGGGGGTTGGAGGAATTGCCGGAGAGCCCCCTCAGACTCAAACCGGGCATCTCCAGAACCCGCATCCTTCCTGCCAGAGACTCGCTCACGCCCTTCATGAGGTGGTATGTTTGCGAACCGGTGAGGACGATGCGGTCCCTTTCCTCCGATTGGTCAACGACCCATTTCACCGGGGAGAAGAACTCCGGTGCGCGCTGCACCTCGTCGATGATGAGCGGGAGGGTCTTGTACATAAGATGGCCTCCCGGCAACGGGAGGCCATTGCCCATCGGTATCCAGTACTGTCAAATATGGGAATTGAATTCCCATATTCCGCTACTCCCACTCCATGGTTGCATGGCCCGTTTCCGTGTAGAAAGCATATCATCTGACCTGCGGTTATTGTCGCTCTACTGTCGCGAAAACCATGTAGTCACTTGCGAAGAGTAGTTTCGCCCGGCAGAAGAGTTGCAGCACGGATTGTCTCCGCCATGAACGACTACGTGACATGTGGGGCAAACTGAGATTTACAAATTATTATTTAACCAGCTTTGAAGCTCATCAAAACTGTAGTCTCCCTTTAAGGCTATCCCTTCTTTTATGATTGAATTTCTACATTCTCTTTTATAGTCCTCAATCATCCTCCCAAAACCTCCACCACCATGAGTGCAAAATGGAATTATTGTTCTTCCGCTCAAATTAACCGTCTTCAAAAATGTCAAAACAGGTGGCGCAAAAGTTTTAAGCCAGTTCGGTGAGCCTATAAAAATTACTTCTGCACCCTCAACTGGTTCCGCCCCTTCTGCAAGTGGTGGGCAATACCCTTTTTCAATTTCTTCTCTCGCTTCTTTTACAGCTGTATTGTATGAAAATGAATAAGGTTTTTGTGGTTTCAGTTCTCTCAATTCTCCGTCTGTAATCAACGCAATATCTTCAGCTAACCTTCTTGTTATTCCTGAATATGAATAATATACAACTAATGCCTTCAACGCTATTTACTCCCATAAATTTGAATTTGTCATTGTTGGTAGAATCGAAAGCCAGTCTAAACCAGACGAAGCGATCAAGCGAATCGATATGTCCATGCTTCATGGCCAGCAACCGTTAATGTCGACATGCTTCGACAAGGCAAATATGACACGTTCATTATATCGCTCGAAGGCGAAGTGAAAGAACGAAGCCCTCCCAGTTCTGGAACGCCATATTAATTATTTTGGCCAAAGGTAGCTTACAGTAGGCTTGCCGCGATCTAGCGCCTCGCGCCGCAAGCTCGCAAAATCGAAATGTACTTGAATGAGAAATGGCAGCCCCGAGACGAGACTGCCGAATCGAATAGATGCTAAAAGATGTGACTAGTTGCTAAGCTAAAGGAATATAGTAAATGGTTTACTCCCACTCGATGGTTACATCAGCCATTTCCGTGTAGTCAGCACATCGTCTGACCTGCGGTTATTGTCGCTCTACTGTCGCGAAAACCGTGCAGTCACCATGTAGCCGGGGGTGACTGCACGCTCTGTAGTCACTTGGGGAGAGTATTTTCGCCCGACCGAAGAGTGACAACCCTGACCTGCGAAAACGCAGTTAGATTGCGTGCAACTGGCTATATGGGCTGAAACGGTGCCGACAGGGTGGGGCGCTCCCCGACCCAAGAGTGACGATTTCCGACTGAAGAGCGACGGATCTGGGCTGGGGAAATGCAATTTGGCGACATCGAAGTGACTACACCAATTGTTCAAGCTATATCACGGTTCGAATAAATCCTATTTTGTTGTTGCCGCAATACGTTTCGACGGCTGCAAAAGCGCAAACATCGGCTTTCCCTCAAATATAAATTTAAGGCCGAGGATGTTTGGCGGAGCTATTGATGCGAGGAAATCGTGAGCCTCAGATTGGTGCGACTCGCTTGCTGCAAAAGAAATTGAACCAACTGGCCCGCCTCCTTGAGCCATAGCCTCCTTTGAAATCATCAGCTTGCCGATTTCATCGATGCAAAACACCAGAAACCCGTCTTTATTGCTGTAAATCGCCTCGTAACAGCTTGTGTGCTTCTGGCTAATATCGAACGATATTACGGTCGCAGAGCTCTCAGGATGCTGCAGTCTGAACATCACTGCAGGAGTCGCCTTGCGCGCACCTGGGATGTCTTCGGGATTAGCTCCTGCGGGAATTTCGGTCCCTATTGGAAAGACATACGCTGAACCCGCGGCAATCTGCTCTTGGTCGTTTTTATCCGCTTCGGCATAAGACACGGGTTCGGTCCAGGCAGAATCCGGCACTTGAAGCAGACTCCTTTCCGAGAGCGAGCGAACAAGGTTGAGCAAATTTACGATTACACTGGCAAATTCGCAGGAGTACGAGGAAGCTGCCCTATAGCGATCAGAGTAGCTAAGCTTTCGCGCCTCTGCCTTTTCTCCCTTCGGGTCGGCGTGCACTGCATCCGTGTAAATCCAGGCCTCTGCAAGTAGCGCGTCAGAAAGCAGGCTAGTCAGGAGCTCACCGTCTCTCCCTATAAGCTGAACCCCGTAGCGTTCGCTGTCTTTTTTCTCGTAACGATGGGAGAACCAGCTCTTCGTGGTTTCCAAAACCTCGACTTCGTTTTCCGAGAGTGCTTCGCCGGGCGCTTGAGCGCAAATGGCATCGAGTATCTTTGGCAGATATATCGGCTCGCTCCTTACGATGAAGGGACGCAGCCTCGTCGCAAGTGATTCTATAGCCTCCTCATCGGTGCATACGTGATGCTGAGTACTCGTACTGCCAGTCTCGGTTACGCTAAACGTCATCCTGGGAGTGGCGTAGCGCTCGATATCCCCACTTTTGACTAGCGAATGATCCTCGACTCTCCGCGCGCGTACAACGAAGCGCCCAAGGATCTCCTCGCTTGTGAGACTGCTCGTTTTGTTCGTAGTCTTAGCCAAGACAATCCCTTCTTTTATTCGTCAAATCTAATTTTATCTCGTCGGTAGATAGCTGAGTATCCGCTCATCCACAACCTAGCGAGCCTTAGCGTGGCCGAACGCCCCATATGGCTTTGCGTGCACGTCTCCCAACAGGTATCTCTCTGCTTGTCCCGTCCAGAGGACGCGACTCCTCGGGCCTCGTTGCGACCCAAGCGCACCAGATGCAAGACGAGAGGACGGTAGGCCATCCCATGAAAGACGACATCCTCCAGATGCCACGCGACGCGTTCCCGGCACAGTAGGGAATATCGGATAATGATGCGAAAAGCCGCGAGAATATCGGGGCGGAGAAACTAAAGATCTGCCGCCCCCTCGGCATCCGAGGCGAGCGACCTGCCCGACGGCCTCATGGACGTGCCGCAGGTCGCGGAGCGCTTTATGCCACTACGCTTTCAACCCAATCGACGAGCGCATCGTAGCCTACCGACCCATCCGCAACACCTAGCATGACCTTGAGGAAGGCTGCGTGGTCAGGCCTGAAGCCAATGCCAGACATCCTGAGGTATGTGCCGAGCAGGGCGGCGCCCGTTCTCTTGTTGCCATCGAGAAACGGGTGGTCGGATATGATGCCGAAGGCGTATCTGCACGCCCTGTCGATAGCGCTTGGGTACAGGTTTGCTCCACCGAAGGTTTGGAGCGGTTGCGCTAACGCCGAGTCGAGGAGCCCCTCGTCGCGTAAGCCATCAAGCCCGCCAAACCACTCGATTGCAGACGCGTGGATAGCCAGGACATCTTCTTTGGAGAAGGCTAGGACGCTCACTTGGCAAGCTCTTCGAACACATCTGCGTACTCGTCCATAAAGTCGACTGCCACGTCCGTGGCGTTGCTATTCTCCCGAGCCGGTTGGATTACGACCCAGGGCTTGTTGTTCTTCAAGATGGTGACTGACTTGCCCGTCCTGTTCACCTCTGCCGTCACACGAGAGAAATTATTCTTGGCCTCTGAGAGCCCCATCGTCAATGCCGTCATTTCTGACCTCCTATATTGTTAGCCAGAATTATAGATAGTATTCGAGTCAGTATCAATTGAAGATGCAGATAGCAGAGACCTGTAAGCAAAGTCCGCGGACTCGCACTGGAAGATAGTTGAATGGCTTTTTAAGGGGGTACTTTTTTAGAAAATCGTAAAAAGTACCCCCTTAACAGATGATTTTTGGACAAAAAATCTATTCCCACTCGATCGCTATATAGCCGACGGATTGGTTGAGATGGGTTTCCTCCACTCGCCTATCGTGAAAACAGTGTGGTCACCCTGTAGTCGGCGGTGGCTACATGCTCCGTAGTCACCTGGGGAGAATGTTTTTGCCCGAACTAAGAGTGGCATGCTTGATCTGCTCAAACGCATTTTATTGCGTGCAACTGACTGCATGGGTGGAAACGGCACCGGCGGGATGGGGCGCATGCCGACCGAAGAGTGACGGGTATTGAGTGAAGAGTGACGGCCCTGAACTGGGGGGCGCTAATTTGCGCGTCCGGGGTAACTACATAGACAATATTGAACACATATGACAGCTCTCTTAAAATGCCTGGACACCGACCAAAGTAAGTGTCCAGGCATGATAAACGACAGGTCCATAGAACGATTTTGATTAAGTTACTCTGCTGATTCCTCGTCGCTCTCGCTTCGCTTTTGCTTAATGAAATCTCTCATCATACAAATCGATTCATGCAACTGTTCGAGTGTATATCTTTCGTTCTCCTTGTTTTCAGGATGATGAATCTGATGGCGGATGTATTCCGTTAAAGGTATTTCCATAGGCATTACTGAACCCTTCCAAACTTTCTTGTAAGGGACCAGCTGTTTGTTGCTCTTATATTCCCTCAACCATTCGTTTTCTTCGATGGCTCCATACAGCTCATCATGATATTCCTCGGTCGATTCGTTGAAGGCAATGAAGTTAACCTCATTTAGTGATGGATACCTCAGCTGCCCAGGTAGCACCTTGGAAATTTTCCTATCACCAGGATTGTTGCCCTTCGCAATCAGCCTGAGGTTTTCAAACTCCAAGTGTTTGACTATGTAAGGGCTGTGGGTCGTTAGTATGACTTGCACGCCATCAATTTTTGACAGCTCTTGGAGTGCCTCTATTAGTTTCTTCTGATTTTCGGTGTGCTGGGCCGTTTCTGGTTCTTCAATCGCGTAAATCACTCCGTTCGTCTCAGATTCGGCAAGCCTTCTCTCCGCCTCAGCGCGGAAGAAGCTCAGCAGGATTAAACGCTTAGTGCCACTGCCACGCTTGTTTATCGGAATGTCTCCATCCCCAGTGATAGAGACATTTTTGAAGACATCCGCCCATTTCAAGCTCTCCGTTGCGGGTATTACCGGATCAAGGCTACTCGCGACTTCAGGATCAACTTCCTTCAGCTTGTCTACGGTACGATTAGCTACCTCTTGCAGCTTTTCTCGGACTTTTTGCGCCACTTCGTCAAGCTCCTCTTTCAAGGCTAGGTCGTTCAGGACTTCTTTGACCGACTCCTTAAGCGGATCTTGCACCTCGCTATCGCTATCGCTGTTTTCGCGATCAGCTTGGAATAGGGAATAAACGGGCATATAAGTTGAAAGCTTGCTCCAAATTGCTTTCGCATCTTCTTTTGAGATATCGATTTCGATTTCCTGCAGTTTGAGGTCGTCTGAGAAGTGACTCCAAAGGGCAGCCCTCATTGAGACATTGCTCTTTGTGTCCACCTCTTCCTCGAGCTTGTATTGCTTTACTAGCTTCTTTAGATCGGCATTTTTCTTTAGAAGCAAGTCGCAGCACCCGGAATTCGTAGGGTGCAATGCCTTTATGTAGACCTTTGGGGCACCAGTCCCCTTGTACTTTTTGACAATCTCAAGCTTGTCTTCGCCATTGAGCAGATACGAATCCTTTAAGTTTGTTTTTGCTGTCGTATCAATAACAATCTCGTCTGGAAGATCTGCAAATACGACAGCAATGGAAGCCTCCTGGTCGCCGCCCTTTTGGTTTTCGACGTTAATATCTGATTTGTCGAACTTCACTGCGCCCTTACCGTCGTTGAAGAAAATATCAAGCGCCTCCAGAACAGATGATTTGCCAATATCGTTTTTCCCTACGAAAACAGTGAGGTCATCCATTGCAACTTCGGTTTCGCTTGCATATCCGCGAAAATTCGTTATCTCGACGCTTCTAATCTTCATAGCAAGCCCTTTCTTGAATGCGCCTATACAGCTCCTCGGCACTTAGCGTGCTCAGGCTTAAATCCTCATCAAAAATTTCGCGACTCCTTAATGCAATCTCGCAAGCTTCATCCCGCTTAAGACCGACTTCCAGCAGCAGGTATCTCTCTTGATTTCGGTTCGGCTTTCCCTCGGTCTTTTCATACCCTAGGCAATCGATGGCTTCTTCCTCATTAAGATCCCAATGCACACGAAGCGCGTTAACAATCTTGGCATTCGCATCTTGCGAATCGCTGCAAGCTGCGCACAGCGAAGCAACACATCGAGATAGGCATTCCTCGTAAACCCTATTGCTCGCGTCCAAGACCTCATCGTTCAGCCGATCGTGGACCGCATCTTGTACAGTGTCCAGCAAAAAAATCTCCAACGTGGGAAACGGCATTATGAACACCACCTTGAGGTGGAACTTGTGAATGCTGCTTTGCGAGCATAGATTTCCTCTGCATATAGACGCCCCCATTGTTTGTCAGTATTCACATTCAAAATTTTACCGCCGCTCATATATCGCAACATGGAGACGGCGCCGAGCGGCAGTTTCATAGACTCGTTCTTTTCACCGATCCACAACCTAGCGAGCCTTAGCGTGGCCTAACGCCCCGCGTGTCTTTGCGCACGCGCCTCCCAACAGGTATCTCTCTACTTGTCACGTCGAAAAGACGCGACTCCTTGGGCCTATTTGTGACCCGAGGGCACCAGATGCAAGACGAGAGGACGGTAAGCCACTCCATGAAAGACGACGTCCTCCAGATGCCACGCGAAGCGTTCCCGGTTCATCAGGGAATATCGGATAATGATGCGGAAGGCCGCGAGAATGCCGGGGCGGGGATGCGGGGACCTACCGCCTCCTCGACATCCGAAGCGAACGACCTGCCCGACGGCCTATGAACGTGCCGCAGGTCGCGGGCTACCCGCGCGCGTCGAAGACGTCGGCCTACAGGCCCACCGAGCGGCAGAAGATCCCCACCATAAGAATCGGAAGACTACTGAAAAGCGATACTGTTATTGGCCAATCAATCACGCCTGTTCTGGCCGATGTAATCATCAATGTCATTTACGGTCAAACGAAGCAAATCCCCCTCTGCAATCCCTCGCTTCAGCCCCATGTCTTTTCTGAGTTGTATAAGGACCTTTTCCATTCCGAACAACAAGTCGTTGGGGTCATTATGACCCCTAGAAGAGGCAACCCGCCAATTCCCCCAAGCCTTAATCGCTTTGGAAGAGCCCCAAAGAGTCAACTCTTTCGTAAACTGGTTGAATAGATTGATCAGCTCTTCTTGAGTGAATTCCTTGCCCGTTTTGGTCTGGGACTGAAAGTCGTAGAACATCGAAATGAGCTGCATGTATGGCTTTTCACGATGCATACGCAAATACTCGTTGCGTTTCATGATATTGCTCGCAACGTTACCAGAAACGTACGTAATCACGGATACCGTTGCGGTTATTAGCGCGACTACAATTGCAGAGTCCAGAGTCGAAAGAGATGCAAAGAAGGCCGCGACTCCAGGGCCAGCAAGATTAATCAGGACTGCAGTTCCACATGCAGCGATAAGCACAATCACAAGCAGGGCCAGTAGCCCTTTAATTATCGGCCATAACTGAGGATTCCTGCTTCTCTCTTCATTAAGATAGTCTATCTGGTCGCTCCCGCTCATATTGCCGCTCCTAGTATCTTCCTCGCGGTCTCGCAGCACTGCGCCAGCTCTATGCCAGATGCGTAGGGGTTCTTCTTCATGTATTTGCCCCAGAGCGCAAGCATCGTCTGGTCGGCTGAGATTTCGTCGAGGACTACCTGCCAACGCTTCATCCGCTCGGCGCTGCCGCGTTTAGCGCACGTGGCCTCGAGCGCTTCGTGCAATGTCGAGATAACGCAACTGTCACCCTTGGTTCGCCATAGCAGATGTATGTCGTAAAAGTCGCGCGGGCGGGTGTTGGTCACGCCTCGCGAAACGACGGTCTCGAGCTTCTCGGCGAGCACCGTCTCGAGCGGGTAAGACATCAGCCGAACGTTTCCCTCGTCGAACAGGAGCGGGTAGTTGTAGGCGATGGGGCCCGGGATTATGCTGTCGCCCGTGGTGACATCAATCATGAGTGGTACCGACATCGGTGGATATATCGCCTTGAGATGTATGCGTATGCCCGGGTAGTCGTCGGCCTCCCTGATGTCCTCGGTGCGGTCGAACTCGAAGCTCCAGTCATCATCCACGCTCACGGCGGCCACCTCGCGAAAAACCTTCTCGGCAGATTCATACGTCAGCGTGAAGCCAGTGATGGTTGTGTCGAGGTCCATCGTCGTCCTGGATGCCACCCCCACGAGAGAGGAGATGAGCATGCCGCCCTTGATGACGACGTTGCTGCGCCATTTGGATTTCGAGAGGCGCTCGAGGAATCTCTCGAAAAGGTAGTTTTGCATCATGGACTGCGCGGAAATGCCTACATTCTTCGCTCGGGCGTTGATGCGCGCTTTGAGCTGCATCGCGTTCTTTGTCCTCACAGCAGCACCTCCAGGTAGTTCCGGATCTTTGCCTCAACGCCGAGAGCACGCGCGTACTCGACGAGCTTCATGGGGTCGCAGATCTTGCTTCGCACGTAGGATTTCATCGCTGGGGTGACCAATTGGGCATCGGGAGTGCCCTGGCCGCGCACAAGATCGCAGAGCGTCCTCTCGACGTCATAGGCTCTGACCGCGTTGCCGTACTCAGTCTTTACATCGCAGAGCCCCAGATCGAGGACATCATCGGCGCAGGTGCGGCATATGATTCCAGCTGCCCTGGCTGCGGTTGCGTTGTAGCTCCTGGGGAAGGTCATCGTCGGTTCGAATGGTGCACGGTCCGTCATGCCGTGGAGGAAGAGCGCCGTGTCGTCTGAGAAGACGCCGCGGGAGAAGCGGCGCTGGGTGATGTAGAGGGGGTCCTCCCATACATCAGGAAGCGCGTAGAGGCCGCGATCCACCTGAACGAGCTTGCCAGCGCTCACGGCATCTGTAAGCTTGCGTCGGGGGATACCGGCGTCTGTTGCCTGCGCAGAGGTAACGTAGCCGTTGCAGCTTGTGGCTATGTCCAACAGAGTGTCCGTCTTTTCTCCTCTCACATGTGTACTAACGCGCTTAATATTATCTAATATTAAGCATGAATGTACAACTGGTGGGTAAGAGTAGTAAGTCACACTCAAATCGCTGTATGAAGATTATTTCCGCAGGTTAACACCCATAAAACAAGCCCCGAAATCCGGAGGTCTCGGGGCTTTCTCGCGTCTGTCACTCCCCAAAAGTCCCGGTGGCTTCGTCCAATACAGGGCGCTGGTTGCTAGCCACCGCTACCAGGCGTGCGGGATGAGACCAGATGAAATGGGCTATTTCCCTACTCCCACTCTTTCACGTTCGTTTGCCGTTGTGCCATTCCAGTCAACTCCAGTTGGGTCGTCAGCTTTAGGTGTCTTGCCGTCAAATCCCGTCGCGTGGCTTCGCGTGGGCGTTTGGGACAAATCCTGGGACAAATCCGCAAACCATTTCGAAACCGCGAGCCCGCAGTTTCGTTTTTGTCCAGGGACAAAAACGGGCAGGTTTTGAGGTTCAGAACAGCCTGAAATGGATGCCAAAATGGCTGATTTTCTTCATCGGCACCTGTTTAACTAAGTGAATCGTAGCCAGCGGCTTTATTGTCTTGTATTTCCGCAGGTCAGATGGGATGCGTAAGAGCGATAACTGAAAGAATCGTAGCAGGCGGCTTCTTTTTCGACCTTATGCACGACCTCAAAGCGCTTTAGAAACCGAGCGAAAGAACCGAGCTAGGAGGCCTTATTGCCGCTTTATTTCAAGCTGCCCGCAAATCAGTTGGCAGCTGAAAAAGAGGGGCCGCTTTCGCAGTCCCTCTCAAGATCGACTTAGCCCTAAAGCCAACCTATTCGGCATCCTTGAACTGGACCTCGTACTTCACTCCTTGCAGATCGCCAATCTTTGTGACGTATTGGCTCAGAAGTGTTTTCGCCCTTTCGCGGGCGCCGTTCATCAGCGTCGAATTGGCCTCGGCACTCTCCTTCATCTCTTTTTGCGCTTCTTCCAGCGCGATAGACTGGTCGACCGTCGTAATGGGGGTCAGCAGCCCGGTGTCGCTGTGGATATCGGAGAAGGTGCTCTCGTCGGCCTGTGGCTGGCCGATGACCTGCGCGTTGGGAACCGTGATGGTGACGACGTTGTTCGCATCCGGCCCGTCGATTCGAACCTTGGAGACATCGACGCCCAGCTGGACCGTTCCGTCGTACTCGAACCAAGCCTTCTGGTATCCCACGTTTATCCCGAATAGCATGTTTGTGCCGTCGTTGTAGACTTCAGCGACGTTGTGGAACGTGCACTCGACAGTGGCGAGCTCCGCGATCTCGGTATAGCCCGAGAAATCGGGCGTTTCGCTGCTTTTGGCGCAACCGGAAAGCGCGGAGAGCGACAGCGCTGCTGCGAGGGCGAGGCAGGCAAGCCATGGTTTACGCATTGAGATCGGCCCCCTCGTTGTACTCGGCGATCGGCTTGAATTCGAGCTGGTATTCATCGCCGAGAAGCGGCAGGGTCAGCGCTTTGACGGTGTCCTTCAGGCTCGCTTCCGCCTGCTCCTTTATCTCTTCCTTGTCGACGTCGTTCGCGGCGTCTTCGCGGCAAAGCGCGATGACGTCCTTCATGTCCGCTGTTGCGCTCTCGGGGAGGTAGCCGAACTTGCTGTTGTCGAGCTGGGGGTCGCCAATCTGCGCCTCGGGGAGATACGCGGTGACGACTTTATCCTCCTCGTTGATCCCAAACTGGATGTCGCTCAGCGTGTAGGATGCGCGGATGTGAGCCTCGTATTTAACGCGATAGTCCACGCGATCCTGCCAGAGGAACTTACCGTGCTTCTCGGCGATGCCGTGGTACGTGTAGTCGATCGTGGAGAGGCTGTCGATGTCGACGGCCGATTTGAGGTCCGATGTCGCGAGGTACTGCGTCTCGTGGTTGTCTGTCATCCAAGGGAGGGCGAAGCCGAAGAAGCCGACGGCGATCACTGCGGCTACGGCAAACACGGCGAGCTTGGCTTTGAGTGAGAGCTTTCCGAAAAAGCCGAAGACGCTCTTTCCTCGCCCTTTTTCCTTCTGAGCCGCCTCTTCTAGAGATTGCCCTTGACGCTCATCGTGCTCGGAGGCGGATCTGTGACGAACGCCCTCTTCGTGTTTGTCCTGTTCCAAAACAAGCCTCGTTCATGCTGTTGGGTGGTTTGACTGCTGATGGTATTTTATCAGCAGCTGTTTTATTCGTTTCTATCATGTTTGGCAGGAGACATAAATGAAGCCTTTGCACGTAGTTTTGGCAGCCGTTGTAGCCTTGATAGCTCTTGTTCTGATCGCCAGCAGTATCGGCGTCATCCATATCAGACTTTAGCCCGTTATCGAATCCAACGCGACGTTCCCGCTCTTTGACTAATTGAATACGAGCGCTGCCGTTGCGTGTCGCACCACGCCGAGGGGCTGATTCGTACGCGACTTGGACGAATCAACCCCTCGGTTCACGATTTTGGAACGACTCAATTGATTTGCAAAACAGCAGGTCCGTTTCGCGCGCAGCAGCAGATTGCCTGTGGAGCATGAGCGGCAATACGCTATTAGCCCTATTCCGAATACCCGTAAGACAGCCCCAGTTGCTCAATGGAAGCGCTTCTTCAGAGATCGCTGAGTTATAAAAGACTGCACATCCGGTTCGCCTTACGAATAGGCGACCTTGTTGACTCCGACGAGTCCTCGTTCAAAGAAGGCGACGTTTGCGGTGTGCAGGCTCGCCGTTTTCACAGAGGGTGTAGAGAACCGCGGCGCCGTAGAAACGCCGGCCATCTTTATGTTCGCCGTTTTGATGTTTGCCCCTTTGATGCCGAGCATCGAGAGCAGGTGCTTGGGAACCTCGTAGTCTTGCTCGACGAGGCCAAAGAACGTGACGCCGGAATCGACGCACACCTTCATGACGCAAGACGAGACGGGCTTGAACGCCATGCTTCCCGCCGCTCCGCCGACGAAGGACCCGATGAGCACAGGGAAAGTTGCCCCGCCTGTCAGGGCGGTCGCGACAGCGGCTCCACCGAGCATCATGACGGTTGAGAACACAGATTGGCCCATGTTGTTCGCCATCTCGACGGGCTCGATCTGCCCCGACGCCACGAGATAGGAGTTTCGGCACGTCTCCATGGTTAGCACGACGAGTGACGCGATGACGTTCGCGCCCCTCGATCCCATTGCGGCGGCCTTTACCGTCTCGCCGAAGGTGCCCTTTGCTGCGGCGGCCGTGATTGCCGCGGTCGCCGATCCGGACACGAACCCGTTGGCGGCGCCGGCGCATGCCGCCGTCCCGATGGACTTCAAGTGCTCGTCGTCGATTTCTCCTTCTGCAATCAGGTAATCGATGGCACGGTAGATCTCGGGGGCAACGCTCAGAGCAGCGCTCAGGGCAGCGGCTGTGCCGCCAGCCTTGAGCGATTGCTTCACTATGTCGCTCGCAGCGATTAGCTGGGACGTGGTCATGCCGTCGTCCGCAGGGTCGAGCTTCTTCTTGCTCGAGACGTCGGCCGCCTTTCGGCGCATCTCCTCGTTCGTGGCGGGCCTGCCCTCGACGCCCTCAGGGGTCTTGATTCGGTCCGTCAGATTGTCGCGCACCTTCGTCCACCGCCGCACCTCTTCGTCCAAGCCGCGGCCTTTCGCGCGCTCGATGCGCATCAGCGTGTACTGCTTGACTGCTTCAAGCTTGTCCGACGGGATCAGGCCCCCCATGTCGCCGTAGAGCAAGTCGTCTGGGGTCTTGCCCGCGAAGCCCTTCTCAACGGCCCACTCGTCAAAAGAAAGATCCGCATATCTTTTCGGCCTGCCATTGTACGAATCGCGAAGCGTCGTCGCGAGCTTGCGCGCGATATTCTTCGGGTCGGTCAGGAACTTGAGCTGGTACTGGTCAGCGCCCCAGGCCACATCCGCAGACCCGAGGTCGTGCGAGTCGAGCCTGATACCCTTGGCGTCGACCCTCTTAACGGCAGCGTCGACGTTCGCCGTCCCAAAGGCCCATTCCTCTGCTAGGAATCCCTTGAGGGAGTCCTGCGCCGCCTTGCTGTTTTTGTAGTGGTCGTAGGAGTCCATCGCGGAGTACAGCTCCTCGATGGCGGCCTCCACGCTGTTCACCCAGCTCGTGGCATCCATCCCGGCGGGCACGGCAGCGGCATGGCGCGCGGAGAACTCGAACCCCTTGTCGAAATCGTTCATCACTAAGCCTCGACGAAGCCCTTGAGCTTCTCGTAGTAGAAGCGTTTCACAGCGTACTGGTAGCGTTGTTCGCGGATCTCGCCCGCCTTCTGATGGAGGGCGACGGCCTGGTTGATGCCGTTCGCGCCATCGGCGGCAGCCCTCCCGATAGTCTTGCCTACCATCTTGGCAAAACCAAGCACGGGATTGGAATCATTGCTTTCTTCGGGTTCCGCCGCCTCCTCTTCGGGGCGCAGGGCTGCGAGAAGGTCATCGAACTCCATGCCGTGCTCTCTTGCCCTTTCGAGAAACTTCCAATAGTCCTCCTTGGAAGGCGGCTCGGTATTCACCGTGATGCAGGCGTGGTTCCCGCTCACGCCGATGTAGACGCCTTCCTCGTCGATGGCTTCGGGGTTGTCAAGCCGAATCGCGTCGATGTAGTCTCCGGCGCCTTCCGGCCAGCCGATGAAGACGACCTTCTGGCTCGACGAGATGGCGGTCTGAGCGAACTGGTCCTCGTTGAAGATGGAGGCATCGACGCTGCCGTCGACGGGGCCGGTCGGACCAGCCTCTGTGTCATCGTTCTTTCCAATCATGTTGTAGAGAAGCTTGGAGAACTTGCCGGTGTTTCCGGCCTCGACAATAAGAACCGATTCGGCGGTGTTGAACATCATGGGCAACCTATCTAGAGGAAATTAATGGTTGAGGCGATTATAACCCCGAGGTAAACAGCTGTATTTGGCCGCCACCCTATTATCGGAAGGGTCGGCAAAGGCTGCGCTCGTCCCACACTAAGGGCGTGGGGCTTCTAATGTCAGACCACTGTCGGATCTTTTCACTCCTGAATAGCACGCAAGCTCCTAAAAGAAAATAATCGCAGGTGAAAGGGAGTAAAACGGCAAAGAAAAAAGCCTCCGTCCCAACTCGGGAACGGAGGCTAGGAAATCGTTTTTACTCACTGCCGTCGCTGGCGGCTTTGCCATGACTCTCGTACGAAACGAAACTCGGCGGCACAGTGCGGTACTCAAAAATACAGGTCAGAACCCTATCAGCCTACTCCCACTCTATTGTCGATACTCAAGCATCCGTGGACTCAACCTGTGTTCTGAACTGCGCTTATATTTACTCCCGGCAGTGAGAAATCGTCCCAAAACCGGAACTCACCTGGAACTCAGTGCTGAGTTCCATTTCGGCACGCGAAAGAGCTGGGATGGTAACAGGTTGTCGGGGAGTAAATCTCTGACCAGCGGAAACGCGAAACGGTTTCGCGCAACTGAGTTCACGCCGGGATCGACGCCTCCGAACACGCCCCGGGTTTTACCGGGGAGTGAATTCTCGCTATTGGAGAGTAAGTGCTTTGAGCCGGGAAAACAGTATTTGAGTCCTAGCGACCGAGTTCACGTTGAATAGTCCTGAAACGAAGGGGAGCAGAGGGGAATGGAATACCCGTCTGTCTGTTTTTCGCAATCAGATCACTGCAGAGCGGTGAGAGCACAAAACTGAAGTTTGTCTTTCTCATCTGGCTTTCGAGGGTTTCTTTTCCGGAAGCTCAGCGTACATGCCATCCAGAAGTTCCAGAATCAGAGCCTTATCATCAAAGCTATCGAATACATGCATCAGGGTCTTCGAGCCTTCATACGGATAGTGCAGTTCGGAATCTGCAAGCAGTCTGTCCGATGTCGGCGTTCTCTTTAAAAACA
>ERZ773006.180-NODE-180-length-35934-cov-16.1408_pt1 | contig 35934 bp, 31 predicted proteins | sample MGYA00580843_ERZ773006 | MGnify/ENA primary metagenome ERZ773006 (study PRJEB29015, sample SAMEA2738011) | human oral metagenome | biome: human oral; feature: human-associated habitat; material: dental | place: China | collected 2052 ...
TATCAAGGTTTCTTCTTTTTTGGTACTCAGGTCTCACATCTATTGTAACGCTACACCTTATTTCCAACTTTAATCAATCTTGTATTGACAAAACTTTGATTGGTCATAGGATTGATAAAGTCTTTTGTTAATTGAGTGATTTGTCGTTCTTCTAGTTTTAATTTTTCAATAGCATCTTCATCTATGTCCGCAATAGCTAATACTACATCTGACACAGCAATCGCATTATTGGTAAAAATACTGAAATCATTATGCGTATCAATCAAAATATAATCATAATTTGCTTCAATAAAATCTAATTGGCTGTAATACCAGGATAGTAGATAGCCTCTTCCTTTTCCTGCTTCTACTTCTTTTGTCAATTCATTAAGATGATCGTATCCTGCAATAATAGATAAATGATCAGTTAATCGAAGAGGAACTGGAACAACATCTGAGAATAAAGCTTTTACAGTAGAAATTTCTGGAATTGGTTCTTCGTAATAGTCAATAAAACGCTTTGTCAAATTGCAAGAATCATCTAAATCTATGAGTAAAACTCGTTTGTTTTTCTTGACAGCCAAATAAAATGCGCCATTAAATGTTATAGTTGTTTTTCCAACTCCACCCTTTTTTATATTTGTTGTATAAATCTTTGTCATTTTTCTTCTCCTATATATCTTTATACATACTTTATTATTTAATAACTTATTTTCATTGTTAAATATTTTGTTAAATAACTTTACATTTATTATATCACATTCAACTACTTTGTCAAGAAAAAATACATAAAAATTAAATAACTTTTTATGTATTTACTTAAACTTCTTATCATTTATCTTTATAAACTATTTTACCCATAAGTTCCTCCAATACGTCCACCGATATAAGATGTTAATTGTATCTGCTTAACAGTTGTATTAAAATTTGCGATAAAGTAGCATCTCTCTTCTCCGTCTTTAACTAAAGGAATAATGACTTGAACAACATCATCATTATCCGATTTCATGACCTCTAACTGAGAAGACTGATATTGATACCGATTTACTAATATAGCCATCGCAAAAGTTTGAATCATTCCACCTTGACTCATAGCTAAATGATTCTCATAGGTTGCCTTCACTTCTGATAAACTCTTAGCTTTTATAATCGCATCTACGGCAGCATTAACAGATTCAATCACTGATTGTTTTGCTTCCTGAGAAGCTTCTGTATAAGGATGCTCTAGCTTTAATTTTGCTTTACGATAATTTCGTTGATCGGGTGTTTCCTCCTCTAATGTCGAAGAATTCTTCGTCTTAGAGGAAGAGCTAGATTGTGTTGTTTTCCGCTCTTCTCGTGAAGAATGAGAAACTTGCACAATTCGCAGTCCTGCAAAGAAAAGAAGTAATAAAACTAATATCACCCAAACCCAATGTTCTTTTGATTTTTCTAACATAAACTTCCTCTTTCTTTTACATATTATTTAGTTAATTTTGGAGCTTTGTTATCTGGATATGCAAACGTCCATTGTTCTGCCTTCTGTGTTTCTGGACGAACAATTCGATAATTCCAGGTATAAGCCTTATGATAAGAATCCCAACCGCTTATTGGGGTATTCTGCTCACAAATCAAGACCGATCCATCTTGGAAGACATGGCAGACAATTCCTGTATGCCCATATTGGGGAATAGAGGAATTAGAAAAGATTGCCCCCTTTTTGGGTTTTTTCTTGACTGAATTTCCAAATATCCTTGCCCAAGCACCTGCTTGATCAACCCCATTTCCTAAAACATTTCCAGAATGTCCGTACATGATATTTGCCATACTGACCGTCAAATTTACGCATTGACCATCTAAGGATGGACCGCTTCCTGTTAAATTCCAGCCTTGCGTTCCTCCATAATTCATTCCAAGGTTTTTAGGATCAATAATATAAGGTTTTAAACTAGCTGGTAGATTGTCTGGCTGATAACCCCAAGCGGTTGCATCAGCTGGGACTGTGCCCGTTCCGTCAGCTACACTTCCACTGTCTGAAGAATCTTCACAGGGACTTTCTTCTTCAGCTGAAGAAATAGAGGTTGATGACGAATTAGATGTATTGGTTGAGGATTCAGTTAAGTTTACAGGTTTTTGTCCGTATTTTGAAATGGCTTTTTCATCTAACCATTTGTATTTACTTCCTAAATTCTGATAAATTTGATTAAGAGTTGTCTTATAATTTGGATCAGTCGCCCAGCCACCATCTGCAATTGCATTTAATGTCCCAACGCCATCTGTGTTATTGATAGCTGCCTTGTAAAGGCTTTGACGACTCATGAACTCTGCTTTTCCAACAATTCCAGCATCAAAATCTTTAAACCAAGTATAACCACCACCAGTATTATCTCCGACAGTCGTTCCTGAACCACTACCTGAAACAGCATTAGAGCCAAATAATTCAATCGTCTTGGGATAAGTTGCCACTGAAGTCCATTTGACACCGCCCATATTGTGCGCTGAAGCGAAAGAAGGCACATTCATAGAGAAAGAAGTTTCAGCCATTGTTTGAGCAATGGAAGCCGAAGGTAAGAAGCCCCCAACCCTCCATGATTCTATATAAGCATTCTCATGTTCCTTTACAAAAGAATCAATAGAAGCATTTCCTGAACTAGTTGGACTGGAAGTAATGGTTGTTTCAGTAGTAGAACAATCATCCTGCTTACTGGATATAGCTCCCAAAATACTCGTCAGCAGCATCATGAAGACCACAATAACTGTAATGATAAAGCCGAGAAAAAGAACAATTTTAAAATTGAACCACTTTTTCAATTCCTCACCTCTTTTCTACCAAAGTCCTAAGATTGTTCTTAAAATAGCGTAAAAAATAAGAAAAAGAATGACTCCGATTCCAATCTTCTTTAGTCCTTGTAAAAAAACTTTGTCTCGTTCTCGTTGAGCTGCTAATCGTTCAGGATCAGACTCTCCTTCAGAAGCAAAATAATCTCTCACTTCCTTTGACCTTTCTTTCCGAATAGTAACATAGTGATCAACCGCTCTTTTTCTACGAGCAAAGAAACCCAATTTTTCTGTTTTTTCCTCTTGTATATTTTTAGACATCTTCGTTTATCCCTTCTATCTATTTATTTTTTAAAATAATCCTTCTTTTCTCAAATTTGCATATTCCTTTAAAAGACTATACAGTTCCTCAGGCTCAATTTGAAATTCTTTCAACCAGAGACCTGATTGTGAGATATGAAGCTCTTTTTGTTCATCTAAAAATTGCATGGGGACTAATAAGATAATCGGGTCTTGTAATTCTAAACCACATTCTTTTTCTAAAAAAGCCACAATAAAATCTTGCTCCCCTTTAGTCCTAAACTGCCAATATGTTGAGTTTCCATTTTTGTTTTTGTGCAACGAACTGTATTTCACATCAATTGTTAATCCATCAAACCAAAAGTCATAGACCGGATTATTTTTCTTGAAATACTTATTAGCATCTACTGCAGCTGGAACATACTTCTGAAATAATTCTTCAGCCATGCCACCAAGCTTAGCTGTTCGTGAACCATATTGAATCTTATCTTGGATTTTTAGACAACCACTTTGTAATAATTTTAGATGAGCCACGTGAATAGGAAGACCAGAACGTTCAACTGCTTTATGAAAATCTCCACATTCCATATAAATATCTACAATATCCATTTCATTTCCTCTTTTGTTATTGAATTCCACCATAGCGTTGAACTTCTGACTGAAGCAACTGTTGATTGAATACCAGGTTTCCAACTCCTGCGATATTCATAAACAATTGCCCTTTACTAAGGCGAGGTAAGGTTTCTAATTCCGATTGATTCATAGAGCTCGTTAAAGCGTTGGCAAGCAATGGAACGCTAGTTTCATCTGTTTGTGCAAAGACACGGTATTGCATCAGCTCAAAAATGCGTTTTACAGCAATCACATACGGATCTTTATAATTTCCAGAACCTGCTTCAAAAAGAATACCTTGTAATGAATTTACTGAAAGGACAACTCCTGCAAAGTTCTCTCCCATCGAATCAATGACATCTGCTAATAATTTAACACTTGTTTCATAGCGTGGATTGATTAGAGTTTGTGCCTCGCTAATATTAACGATATAGTGTTCTAAATCCATTTCAGATAACTTAGGATTTTCTTTTAAGAGTCGCTTGCAGCGTTTTCCATTATTGACAATATCTGCCGAGACAAGAGACAAAACGGAAAAGATTTGAGCATTTAATAAGTTCGGCATATTTTTCAATCCGGATAAATCAAAAGTCACGACTTGTTCGGTTGAAATATCTTGAAATTCTGTTATACCTTCAAACATAGAAGCGTTAGATGTCAGCATCTCATCAAACGTATTATAAATTCGTTTGACGGATTTCAGTTCTTCTTCATCTTTTTGTCTCTTTTGGGTTAATCGGCGTTTGTAATCATCCAAATAGAGCAGAAAATCAGATAAAATCGGATAATCTTCATTGTCTAACTGAGTAGCTCTTAATTCATCTTCATGTAGAGCCGGGTTTACAAACCATAAGTTCTCTGCGATGTAAAACTCATTTAAAATTTTTCCGAAAGTAATGAGATCATCTCCTGTGACTTGATCGTTTAATAATTTCAAGATATTTTTCAACTTTTCAATATGCAATTTATAGGATTGTTGCTCATCGACTTCTGTCCCCTCTGCATTGGTGGCAGTTGGAAAAATCTGAAAAATGTTAATACGATTGACTTCACCTGATAAATCTAGAATTAAGCCATGTTGTTTTTGAGTTAATTCTGTAAACGTTCCATTCGCATCAAAATTCCGGATATAATTACCTTTTGCATACAAGCCGTCTGTGTGCTTCAATAAAAAGGATTTTTGCCCCATTTTAGGGTTTCCGGACAGGATCATGAAGGAACGAGTACGCTTTTCATTTCTCTCAAGAAAGTTAAAGTTGACAGCACCTTTCGTAGGAGTCCAGCCTAGATAAAAACCTCTTTGGTCTTCTAGCTTGGTATGGTTGAAGAAATAACCCCCAGCCAAATCGTGAGCTCTAATTGGTCTTCCTTTTCGGCTATTTGGCAAGTCAACTTGATATTTAGCAGGGATAAAGGGGGAATGGTATTCAAAGTCTAATTCTCCTGATAAAATCGTTGATTTATAATTTGAGGTTTTATCTTTAATTTCCTCTACTTTTTTAAAGAGTTCTTCCTTTGTAGTAGCTGAAGAAAAGACACGAACATACATTCCTAACATCGCTATATTTTTCTTAGTAATCTCACGATTCAGCTGTTGTAAATCTCGGATTTCATCTAATTCTTGTTGGTTACTTGTTAGCTTGCTATTTCCTGTGATTCGAGTTGACTTTTCTTCAATCGAATCCGTTATATCTTTTTTAAGCTCTGTATTATTTTCTCGATAAAGAGAAAGAAAAGAACGAGTTCCAGAAATTTGCATTAAATCTGTCAACCAAAATTGATCTAAATCCTCTGAAGGATATTCGTAATAATGAAGGACAGTATGACAACCATCTCCACTGACCCAATAGCGGTCATGTTTTTTGAAGTCAATATTTCCTTGAGGTTGCACTTGACTGATAAATTCCAAGTCATAGCCTTCAGCTTGTAACTTTCGTTGTTTCCGTTTTGAAATCTTTGGCATGGAAATCCTCCTTATAATTTTTCATTCATATTGTTATACTGTGTAATAATTTGAACCTTTTTCAAGTGAGTTATTTCCTGAGGCACAAAATCATTATTTCCGTAGCTTTTGGCTTTACGAACTAACTCATCTAATTCACTAGTTGTTGGAGCGAATAGCCACAAAATAAACTCTGTGTTATAGATTTCTTTTTGAATACTTTCTTCTACCTGAATTTGTTCCTGTAGTAGTTTTTCTCGATCTTCTAATTGTAAGTAGCGCTTAGAATTCGGAGATAACTGACTCTTTTCTTGCCTTACCTTACTGAGCCAGTGACGTTGGTGCATCCGCTGTGCATCAGTATTGGTAGGAAGAGTCGTTACTTCAAATTGAATATCTGTATTAAACTCAGATAGCCACTTTTCAAAATTTTGGATGGTTCGATTTACTTCAACATAACTTAAAGAACCTAAGTCTTTTCCAGGTATTTCCATAAATTGAAGATAACCAAAGTCTACTAGTTTAATGTACTCCTGCGGATTCTTCATAATCGCTTTAACATCTAGCAAATCAATACAAGAATGAATATCAAAATATTCCTGCTTGTATTCTTTTTTACTTCTATGCGCCCCTCCTAACGGTTGCTTTTCTTGGATAGACGCTGTTTGTCGTTGAATCGCCATTATCTTTCTCCTTCTCTTTTTTGGTAATCTAAACTAATATATCGTCTTCTCCGCCGGCGGAAGAATAGATAGAGTGTATTCCAATTTTTCTTGCCGCCATTAGCTGGAAACACAAGATACAAAGACAGCAGCATACTTAATACAATAAATAGAATCATTTGAAACCATTGTTCAGTAGGAAAAATTTTGGTCGCATATCGTAAAGCAATGATTCCTGATAAGCCAACAAAACTAATGTCTGCCATAAACAAACCAATCATTTTCATTCGAGCTTTAATGTCTCTGGGGACACCATATTTTTCATTCATAGTTCTTTTTCCTTTCTAACTATTCCATCATGATAAGAGCAGTATAAAGGATAATGATTTTTTTGTTTTTAATGGGACATTTCAGAATCAGTTTATCCTATCACTTAATAAATTAGATAATTAGTTATTTAATTTATTAAACATTTCAGCGAAAAAAGAAGCCTCATAATTGAGACTTCTTAACGATCTGAAAGAATTCTTCTTCAGATAAAAGCGTAATAGCTTGTCCTTCTGCAATTCGAGAAAGAGCAGCCTCATGCTTTTTGGAACGCTTATCTATTTGAAAGAGATCCAACTGCTTATGACCAACGATGAGAATATCGGTTTGAGCTGATATAAACCCTTGTACCGTAGCTCCCTGCTCCTTTAAGAAAAGAATAACTTCTTCTCTTGTCATCGGTCTTAAACTCCCTGTAATCACAATCTTTTTATCAGAAAGCTTCATGTTATCACCTATCTTCCTCATCTTCTATTTCGGCTCCCTTTATATGACTCTGTCCTTGCATATATTGACCGGCTTGTTGAGCTTGTTGTTGCATTCGATTCATTTGATAAAGGGATTGATTCAAATTACTAGCTGAAGAAGGTGAATTTTGTTTAGAAGATGGTGTTTTTGGAGCTTGGGAAGCAACTGGATTAGTTGGATTGGTTAAAGCGGTTTTATTGCTTGAAGTAGGATTAGGACTACTTGGATCACTGATTCCCTTGAAATCTTCTTTCTGAGAATCTGGTTGGGGACTGGATATAGTTGGGTCACTAACTCCACCGTCTGCCATAGAAGGATCCTCAAAAAGTGGTTCTCCGCCATACATGCCTGAAGGATTCAAGGTATATTCAGGTTCGTTATTATCACCAGATCTAAAACGAGCTTGATCCGGAATATCGTCATTCTTCAAAGCATTGTAAGTTGAATATAATCCTGTTTGGGCTTTATCATCCAGGTTATCCATGACACCTCCAGCATAATCCGCTGCTTTTTGCCCCATCACTTCCGCTAAATCAACCGCATTACTGATCCCACCTTTTACGGTATTTCCTATTCCTTGGTCTTTGACTGCATTAAAGATACCTTGAATACCTCCACCTGTTGTAGCAAGGCTATTTCCAACATGTTTACTTGCGTTCTTAACTGCTCCAGGTGTTTTCATTGCCATATTTCCAGCGCCTTGTGCCAATGCGAAACCACCTTTACCAATCGCACCAGCACCTGTCGCAAAGGCATTCCCCATCATCATTGCACCGAGCAGTTGTTGAGCTGTCTCGCTATGTCCTGTTGAGACACCTAGCCAACGTTCAATCATGGTCACTCCCTGCATAGCTGCCAAGAAGACACCAATATAAACAATGCTTGCGGCCAGACATTGTTCCCACATGTTCAATCCATCGTAGAATCCACCGGAAAGTTTTGTGATAGCGGTCACGGATAAGGTTGGTAAATCTCGACAAATTTCTAAGGTCATTCGCATAATAACCACTTCAAATATAATACCAGCAAATGCCCCTCCTATCGTTCGTAGGAGTTCCTTGTACTTCTTGCTAGAAGAAAGGGAAGTATAGCCTTGAATTGGGGAAATAACAGCTTCCATGATAATATCAAAGACCGATTTGACAAACTTGATAGACATACTCATCAGCAAAATAATCAAAATAATATACTGCATAAACATGCCGATCCAGTTAACCTTATAGCGAAGATATACCGGCTCAAAAGCATTCAACCCACCAATAATTCTGTGTTCTGTTATTGTTTCAACACCATCTTTATTTGCATTTAATTTATGAAGTAATAAACCTTTGATACCAAGCTTTTTCTTATTCCACTCGTGCAAAAAGGCTGCATTATCAACTCCATAATGATCTGTAAAATCAATTTTTGTCGCAAAGTCTGGTGTATCTCGCTTATCCTTACTATCTGTAATCTTATTTAATGCGGTAGAGCCCGCTTTGACAGGTCTAATATAACCATAATCATCCATTGGGAATAATTCTGTATTGAAATCATGATCAATTAGAACTTTTAAATCCACGACATTATTTTTCATAGGCTGAATGGCAAGAGAGGAATATTGTGTCCCTTTGTCTCCCGAAATCGTTTGAATCGTTTGAGCATCTTGCGCTAGAGCAGTCGCAATCGTTGTCAGGGATAAAGGCATAACAGAGGTGACAAAAGTCACCAACAGAAAATTAACTATCACATTCTTGTACTTTGTCGGCTTCGTAAAGACACCTGTGATAGCACTTGCCACTAAAAGCAATGTGAAAATCGTTACCCCTACAATTTGAAACCAATAAAAGAATTGTCCGATAATAGTTTTCTGATCGCCTAAATAGCCAAAGAGACCAAAGAGCTTAAACATATTGTTAAAAACATGTTCTAAGCTAGCGGTTATTTGGTATAAGGCTTTTCCAATTCCTCCCGGAACAGCAGCAATAAAAGATAGAAAAGCTGGAGTAGATTCCAAATAGTTAGACCAATAAGAATAAAACTGAGCTAGCTTTTGAGAGTTATCACCTACAATGTCACCATCTAATTTCTGAACATCTTTCATTAAATCTGAAAAAGTCTGATAATTCAATAAAGATACCTTCTTTCTTTAAAAGTATCTTTACTTTAAAGGATAATGATTTTTTCTGTGTTAATGGGACATTTCAGAAAAAGGGCAAAAGAAAAAGCCTCAATTGAGACTTTCCCTTATTTATTAGTTTTACCTGTGAAATCATACAAATAATCAGGTGCTTTAGCACCACTTTCAAACTCAAAAATTCGAATCGTATTTCCTCCATCAGATAATACTACACCATACAATAGGTTGTCTGTAATTGTCTTTTTATCATTATCTACTGCAATAACAAAATAATCTTTTCCTTTTAATTCTTCTTCATGTTTCACCAAAACACCTTTCGCCTTGGAATTCAATTTATCTTTAGGAAAAACTTTGAAATATTTACTTTCATTGGTATTTAAGTTAGTAATCTTATTCTCCTTCTTATCAAAGGCTAATTCGCTACCACCTTCTGAAAAAATAGAACTATCATATCCAGGTGAGGTAGAATACCCAGTATATTTATCCTTCAGAATATTTGGTACACCATTTTTATTTACTTTAGACCCACAAGCAGCTAATGCCACTAGCATGACGACTAAAGTAAGCAGGCTAAATAACGATTTCTTCATGTGTTTTTCTCCCTATATAATTCCTATACATGCTCATTATATCAGAACGATTGGGTTATTTCAATAGTTAAATAGCTTTTTATGTATTATCCTATATAGTTTTCTATATAGGATAGGAAGGACGCTAAGAAACATCATCCACAAATAAATCTGAATAATCATTGTTGTAGTCTTCATCTCCAAAAATCGTTTCTTGAGCTAAAGCATGATAGAGTTCTTCTTCAGTTGAATAGACTTTTTGAGTGATAGTCGGTTTCTTTCTATAGCGAGTAGATAGTTTTGGACTGGTTCCACCAGCACCAATTCGGCTGTTCAAGCGTTCTCGCCAATCAATTAGATTATCTAAAGCTGTTGAAGCATCTACGGCAATTTCTTGCAGATCTAACCCTCTATGAGGACAATCAACTGGAATATCAGCTAGTTTCAAGCTACGGTCAAATTCTTCCTGAAGGAACATATAACGATAAGGGAAGGCGGTTTTATCATGTGCAAAAATAGGATCTGCAGTTGCTTTGTAACCAGTCTTATCCCGATTTTTGATATATCGGAAAATAACAACTTCTCCTTCTTGCAACTTAGCCAGTTGTGTAGGTGTGAGAAGAGGCTGGTTCTCAGTTCGATAGGAAACGTTTGGATTTGCCTCATCAATAATATTGGCAGACTTACTACGAATCGTAATCGTTCGTGTTCCCAAATCTTGGCTAAAGGCTTTATTGGTATCACTAGAGCTCGTTTTAATATACATGTGAATAGCACAGTTATTCTTAATCGTTTCTGCCACTTCTTTTCCGTAAACATCAACTAACTGTTCTAAGTTTTGAATCCACATATAATACAAAATATTTTGACCCAAACCAATGGAGATTTTAGTTGCCATTGCAGGAATGGCTGGAAGGTTAGTAAACTCGTCTAGGACATGCAAAATCCGATTGACACATTTTCCGCCATTTGAAAGAGCCAGCTCATAATTGACGTTAAAGAGTTGATCTAAGAACATAGAAACTAGTGCATTGTATTCTGATCGATGAGGAGGCGTGACGAGATAAATCACCTTTGGCTGATCCGAATAAATGAGTTCAATATCTTCTTTTTCTAACAAAGTGCCATCTGGCTTATCAATGGAGATAATCGCTACATGATCTAGAACTTTCTTCTTGCTATAGCGATCCAGTTGAATAATATTGCCACGTTTTTGATAAACTTTTTCAGCTGAAAGAGTAAAGCGTTGATTTCTGATCCAATCATTCGTATTATTTTCATAATCAAAGTCGATAATGATTTGAAATTCGTCTGGCAGTTTTGGCTCAATCACAAAATTCAAATATCCGTGACCATCTACCAAAGCTGTTTGTTCTTTGACATGAACAATTTCTTGCGTCTTCAATCCCCATTTTTTGGTACTTAGAATCGTCACTTTAGCAGTTTGATAGGCAAATGTATTTTCTAAGCTCTCACTTGTACTAGAACGGAATTTGATGGATAAACGACGTGGAAAACCAACTGAAGCCAAATCAATGGAATTTTTGGAAGTCATCTTTGCGACATTATCTTGCAAGAAGAGATTCAATCCCGTAATCATGCTAGAATAAATATTTCCTCTTGTTTCATCTCCACCAAAAGCAGAAGCTCGAAATTCATTGTCTGCCATCGCTCTGAATTTAGAGAATTGTTTTCGATTAACCATTCTAAGATTATCAAAATAAACTGTAATCTTAGACTTTTTGGTAACTAAATCCCCTTGTTCTGGATTCTCTACAATTTCATTTTGAGAATTGACAAAAACTTCTTCAGAACCTAATTCATTCAGGAATTTTGCGACATTCGGAATAGTAATCGTATCCCAAGCATCTGCTTCTCCATTTTGAACTGTTTCATGAGCCCGATCCATTAACGCCATTGTCAAAGCGTTGAAGAGCGACACAGAGGATTTTCGGAAATATTCTGCATTGCCTTTCTCTCCACCCTTTGTTTTAGGATAAATCATTTGAGCGGTCGCATTCACACGAGTTTGAGCCATTTCATAATAGCCTTTTTTAGCGGCTTCTACAGCTAATGCTAGAGGATTAAAGCTCATGGAAAAGTCCATTTCTTGATAATTTAAAACTTCAACCGCATAGCCTCGTTTACGCATCGTTTTATAAGAAGACTGATAGTGTTCCCCTTTAGGATCCCCAATAATCATTGAAGGCTGGATTTCCGCTCGACTATTAATGTCAATGGTTGGTGCAATCACTCCCTCCCCTTTACCGGAACGAGTCATCCCATTACCTATAATACTAATGGTATCATCTTCAATATAATAGTCGCCTGAAGGAATGGAAAGCAGTCCTAAAATCTTTTCCGCATTCGTCAGATAACGACTAAACCGTCTATTTTGGTATATCATTTGTGTTCGCAATGTCCACCCAGCCAGATTATTTCTTGTTTCATGTAAAACTGGAAAACCACCGTTCCCCGGATATGTCTTTTGTTTATTCGGGATCTTCTTATACTGTTTATAAACTTCTTTTTCAGTCGCAAAGCGATCATCTCCTTTTTCATTCCCATTATAGTCCCGGTATTGCTCGAAGTTGATCCAGGCAGACTTCCAAGCAAGTAATTCGCCAATCAGAAATAAAGGAATTGCTAAGATAGGAGCAAGCGTATAAACCCGAATATTGAACAGATTTCTCACTAACAAACTATTCATATCAAAGCTCGCTTCCAAACTTCTGCTTGAAATGAGTAAATATAAATAGTGTAGTCCCGCTCGAATAACCGTCACAAAGTAATTTGTCAAGACAAGGGCAATCAAGCTAAAACCCAATCCCATGAGAATCATGCTGCGATAATTCTTGAAATACAAAATTGGTTTCATTTCTTTGTTAAATCGTTTCCGCTCTTGCTTTACAAAAGGTAAATGATAAAATAAACGGAAAATCAGATTACCAGTAACTAGAAAAATAAATGACAACGAATATAAAACACTCTGCTTAATAGTCCCCCATAAATTCTTTTTTAAAACATTATGAACTTTCTTCCAGGAGATTTTCTTCTGACCTTTCCAAATCTTCTCCTGTTCTTTTTTCCATTTTTTGAAGCGATTTTTTATCTCCTCTCGATGTTCAAATACATTCTTTATTCTTTGAAGCCCTCGACCCAAAAAAGGAATAACTAAGCGAAAACCTTTATAAAAAACATAGATTCCTACACTCATGAACAAAAGAAAATTCACTAGATTCACTTTTGCCAGCTGAATGAGAGTATAAACTATTATTTCAAGCACACTCAACATAACTTACCTCCTCACTTTCATCTAATGCTCTCTTAATTTTTTGACCATAAACGGCTGTAAAGAGAAAAATTCTAAATTGTAAACTAGGAGATGCTTGATTATATCGCCGTAAGTAGCTAGAAAATTCTTTCTTCATATCCTGAAGAAAAATGGCACTACAATATTTCTTCTTCTGTTTCAAATAATTATCTATTTGAATAGAATCGGCTAGTAATTCATCAGAATTGACTTCAGCTTTCATCATCATTCCGTTTCCTTTCTACTATTTTCTTTCTATTTTAAAAAATAAAAAATTTTTTTGTGTTAATGGGACAAATCAAAAATTACATATAATACTAAATAGCTTTATATGTAATTTTTTACATTCCATTTTAAGCATTTTTCGTGAATCATTCTTCATAAAAATTATAAACAAAGCCTTAGAATGCCTATCTCAGCACCTTATTTATACAAAAATAACACACAAGAATTTATTCCTGTGTGTTAAAAACTTTTTTAGTTTTGAAATGATTAGAATGGGCTATCTACGTCCATTGGAATTGGATCATCTGGAATATGAGAAGCTTTGCCAGCTTGAACCTGTTTACGTTGCATAGCTGCTTCTTTACTTTCCAAGAAGGTAATTCCATTTTGAAGCGATGGAGCAATGTATTGGTAAGTTCGATTTTGTCCTTGATCGTTTTTGTAAGTAGTTTGAACAATTTCTCCTTTCAGCAAAATTGGAGAACCTACTGAAAGACTATCATACATTACATCAGCCTGTTTCCCATAAACTTGAACATGAAAGAAACTTGGAATCGGTTTACCATCTTTATCCAATTGACTAGAATGGCAGACAAAATCAAATTTAAAAAATGAAGTACCTTTAGCTGTTTTACCATAAGCACCATTTGGAATGCTTGATACTCGCCCATAAGCAATAAATTCTTGCATGTTATTCTACCTCTTTTCTTTTATGACCTGCAAAACTAAGAACTGAGAGAATAGCTCCTCCGATAATTCCTAACCAAGAGGTAACTTCCCCTGTAGAAGGCAACTGTTTAGCAGAAACAGTATTATAGTTGACCGTCACTCGTTTATGATTGGTTGGAGTGAGTGTTGGCGTAACAGCTTGTTTCTTTCCGTCCACATAACTTGTAATTTTACCTGTTTCATCTACAACTGGAATTGCTTGTCTGCCTGCTTGTTCAATCGCTGCTTTTTGTGCTGCTAATTTTGCCAATCGTTCTGCTTCCAATTGAGCTTGATACATTTTTACAAGCTTAGCGTGTTGAGCAACTACTTCTGTTTGAGTTGCTTTTAACACTTGCAATTTTACTTCTGCTTTCTCAAGCAAACCTTTCTTTTCTGCTAAAGTTTGTTTAGCTGTCAATAAGCTTTGTTTTGCTTGTGCTAAACGTGCAGGTGCGTCTTTCAACTGACGCACTTTTTCTTGAGCAGCTATCAAACGTTCTTTAGCCTGTACCAACTCATTCTCACGTTGGCTGACCAATGCTTGTGCTTTAGCCAAATCAGCTTGTTTAGTAGCTAATTTGTTTTGTTCAGTAGAAAGACTACCTTTAAGTTCGTCGAGCTCTGTCTGTTGTTGAGTCAATTCAGCTTTTGCTTGTGCTAAAGCTGCTTGTTTAGCTTTCACGTCCGCATTCAATTGAGCAACGGCTTCTTGGGCTACTTTATTTTCAGCTTCATCCGCTTTTAAAGTCGCTTGTGCTTGATCCAATTGAGTTTGAGCTGCAGGAGTTTTCAGTTCTACAGCCTTAATAGCGTCACGTTGTGCAATTGCTTCTGTTAAATGAGTAGTTGCTTTCTTATAATCAGCTTCAGCTCTCAACTTACCTGCTTGTGCATGATCATCATCTTGTTTTACAACATCATAAGTACTTTGAGCTTCTTTTTGAGTATTCAATAATTCTTGGCTATCAAATGGATTAGCTAATGCTGTACGATTAAAGGTACTGTTTGTTAGTGCTTTATCATGTACAAACAAGAAATTAACAACCTGCCAAAAATCATCTTTGTAAGAAGTTCCTACCCCAAGATAAGAAGTTTTAGCTTCTGGGGCAAACAACCCTGCCATACTTGAGGCATGTAGGAATTCATTATTCACATTATCTTCTACATCATCAAAAGCATTAAACATCAAATTCAAAATAGTGTTATACACCAAACGCTTTAATTCTGCTTTTGTTACAAACTGTTTCGCACTATAAATACCACTACCGCCCATTAAGCCAATATTTTCATCTGTTTCTGAAGAAGTAATATTGTATTGTGCTAGAAGTTTATTAAGATGTTCAGTGTCATGACCTTTCACGCCATTTGTTTTAGAAGTTGAAACATGGTCGTTAATAATTTTAGTTACATCTTTTGTCACTTCAACCTTTGATGTACCAAAAGCTGCATGAATTTGATTTAATAAGTCCGCTGCAAAGAGAGACAATTCTTCTCTCGTTGCTTCTGACAAATTATTCAAGTCAAGTTTTTCTTGGCTATCATTTTTATTCGCTTTAAAACGATTTTGTTTAGCTAAAACCTTCCCAAGAGCAACCAATTTATCCGTCATAGCCTTTTCTTCTGCTGGGGAAGCTGTGGCGATTTTTTGAGCATATTCTCTTAATGCTGCAATATACTCTTGAGTCAGTTTGATTTGATTGATAGCTTCAACATCTTGATTAGCTTTGGTCAAATCAGTTGTTGCCTTTTCTAAAACTTGAGCTGTTTTATTAGCCAAAACTACCTTTTTAGTTAAATCAGCTTTGGAAGTATCTACAGTTGCTTGAGATTGAGTTACTTCCTTTTCAGCAGTTGCCAATTTACTAGCACGTTTTTGATCAGCTTGTTTCGCTTCATCCAAATTCGTTTGAGCTTTAGTAACTGCTTCTTTATCTGCGTTTACTTTTGCTTGGGTTTGTTCAGCTTTAGCAATAATTTCTTTAGTACCTGTACCATCTAAAATCGCTTGTTTTTCGGCTACTTTCTTTTCAGCTTGAGCAACATCTGCTTGTTTTTGATTCACTGTCTCTTGAGCTTTAGCAACTACTTCTGTCTGTTTAGATACCCCTTCTTGAGCTGTTTGTTGAGCTGTTTGAGACTGAGTTACTGTTTTTTCAGCTTGAGCAACTTGACTATTAGCTTCTTTAACAGAAGTTTCTGCCCTAGCAATATTTTCTGGAGTTGCTTCTTGAGCTACTTTTTCAGCCTGAGCAACATTGTTTGTTTCTGTTTTTACTGCATTTTCAGCAGTAGTTACAGTTTCTTGTGCTTGATTAGTTGCCTGTTCTTGTGCTTTAACCGCTGAGTTTGCAGTATCTACTTTTGTTTGACTGGATACCACTTCTTCTTTGGTTACAGGTGCTTCTGCTTGAGTGGCTTCTGTACCTTTAATTTCTTTTGGTTGCACGTCCTCTGCCTGCACTACTTGTCCTGCACCTACCACAGCAACAGTCGCAACTGTTGTCATCAATGTTTTACTAACTTTATTCATAATATCTTATGACTCCTTTTAAATAATTTATAATTATATTATAAGACATACGTCTTATAATGTCAAGTATCTTGCTCAGAATTTTTGATGACTTTTATCAACTTTTCTGCTGTATCTAAAGTCATATTCCCGATTTTTCGCTGACCATTCATAAATTTTTGAATCGCAGTCACATCAACACCAGATTCTTTTGCGATACTATAGGCAGTACGCCCACTTTTTAATAATTCTTCAATTTCTTTTTTCATTCTTATAAAATGACTCCTATTGTGATGGATAACTTTATTATACGATACAAAAATAATGAATTCAACCGATACCAAAAAGAAAAGCTAGGCAAAACGCCTAGCTTGCTCCATCTGTCTGATCAAAGCTATCTATTGCGTTTATCAGATTTTCTTTTTAATTTTCTTTATGCTTTTTCAAACCAAACAGACCAAAGCCTGCAAGAATCATTCCCAAAACAGACAATCCAATAGATGAAGCAGTACCCGTTTGTGGCAAAGCTGGAGCTGGTATTTTTGGTGCAGGTGTTGGTTTCTTAGGTTGTGGTTTTTCTGGCTCTGGAGTGCTAGTCTTAACTGTGTTAGAAACAATTTCATGACCATTTACCACATTCTTATAAGTGTTTTCAAATGTTCCAGCTGAAATTCGTTTCATTCGAACAGCCGCATCTACATCAAATTCAGACGCATTATCTACCTTATCCAAGAAGTCTTGCTTCATTGAAATTTCAACAATGCCTTTTGCTTTATTGTATTTCAATTCTGCATATTCTGACAAGTCTGTGCCAGCTTTAATCACTGAACCATCTTTCAATTTGATGTCAACCCCTGCAAGAGCTTTATATTCGCCAGTAAATTCATCACCTTTTTGGTCAAAATCATCAAAGAATCGGTATTCTTTGAGTGCTTCACCACGATTTGCAGGCAACTTAGCTCCATCTAAATAGTAATAGAATTTATCACCCAGCTTAATCAATTTACCATCCAGATTTTGACCGTCACCTAATTTATTGTAAACCCGCTTTTGAACTTTTAGCTCTGGCACATGATTGACTACCACATTTGAATAGTAACCATTGCCGAATTGCACTTGGAAAGTTTGGTTGGTATAATTACCAGTAAAGCCTTTCTGGTTTTTCATTGGTGTATGGAAGAATAAGTCCATACCTGTTTGAACGTAGGCTTTGTAAAACTCTTCTGGTTTTTCCGCAACCCACATGTAAAATGCTCCTTTTGGAGAAATACCTGAACGATCAAGCATATCATTTAAAGCTTTAGAGAGTGTCTTACGATCTAAAACATGATACATCTTCAATCCATTCACAGCTTTACCTTGTGCATCTTTTACTTGGAATCGACTTTCGAGCGGTGTTACTGCATCATCTTGATAGTCTTCAATATAAGCAAATCCTTTCCCAATCGCTTCTTTACCAGATTTATCACCCTTATTTGGACGATTCGTCCACTTAGAAACGTAGTAGTTGATTCCTTCAGGCAGCATTTCTTTACCGTCAACAAGTTTTCCTTGCTCATTGTAATTATGCTTTTCTGGTTTCAATGGATCACGATTTGGATTTTTTGGATCGTTTGGTTTATTTGGATCTGGTTTTCCTGGTGTATGAATCAAGACTTTATTTGACTTACGAACATAACCATTTGAACCACCACCATTTACAACCATCTCAAATACATTTTCGTAGTCAGCTGCGTCATTTTGAGGACGACCCCAAACAGACAAATCAGCCAATTTGTACTCTTTAGCTAAATCTTTATTAACCGAAGTAAGAGTAGCTATAGTTGCCCTAAATGTCAGCAAGTTTGCCTTTTCATCATAAGAAACATCATACCCCTTGTTGGCTTCTTTGGTTTTCTCTACATCCAACTTAAATCCTTGAGGTAAATGATCATTAAAGACTAGCTGTGTTGTTGTCTTACGAGAAGATGGCAAAGTTTCCGTTTGCAAAACAAATCTATTTAATGAGTTCTTCGCAACATATTGACCATTGATGTTCACCTTATCTGCATTTTCAACTGCTTTTTGCACTTGAGGACGAGTAGATAACTTGTAATCATGCACATGTACTGTTGGTACTACCGGAGGAGTTGGCATCTTTTCATTTGGTTTATAAGTTGGAGCTGGAACACCATTCACTGTTACCAAATTCAATTTAGCTTTTGGAGTTGGAACTGTTTTTTCCTTTTCTGGAGTAAAGTTCTTTGGAGTTTCCAATTTAGGAGTTGGAACTTCTTTCAATTTTTCTGGTATGAAGTTCTTAGGTTCTTTTGTCTTTTGATAACGTGGAGGTGTTGGAACACCAGTCGCCGCAAGCTCACTTGTAACTGTGAACCAAATAGATGGTGTAAAGCGACCTTCACCTTTACGATCACCTAATTTATCCCAAGATGTAACTGTAATACCATATTCTGGGTTAGTACCCTTCAGGGCTAAAGCACCTGCAAGATACCAATAATAAGGACTGGTAGTGCTATCAATAATGTTATGTTGGTTTAATCCAAAGTGATTACCATTTGAATTATCTCGTTCGTTTGAGTAAACCAACCCATTATCATGCTTAACAATAGACGAACCAGAAATCTGAATGAAACGAGCAGTATCTGATGGACGGGCTGTCTCTACGTGATTCTTATAAGCATTCAAACTTGATAGAGACAAAAGACCTTTTGCTTCATTAGGATTATCTTTATTATCTTCAAAGTTAATAAGATTTCCATCTGCATCATAGAACCGAGTTCTTAAACCAAGATCTAACTTATAATCTTTATTAGTATCTTTATAGCGAGCTGCTACCTCAATACCCTTAGACGGATTTTTAGAAAAACCAAAGACCACATCATCTTGGATATTCTCAGAAGTAGATTTAACAGTAATATCTAATTCCATCTTAGAGATAGCTTTACCTTTATATGATGAATTTTTTAGATTTGTATAAGTAACAGTAACTGTTTTACCAACTTTAGAGTTAACTGCACCAAACTGATTACCTTCTCCACCGAAGACAAAGCCTGCTTTAGCTTTATACAACTCAAATTTTGAAGTTAGACGACTAGGATCTTTACTAATTTTTAAATCTTGTGCACTTGGTAAAGAGAAGTATGTTACATATTGTTGTAATTGATCTTCTCCTAGACCCATAGATTTCGTAATATCTTTAAATGCTTCATGCAAACCTTTAGCACTAATGTAACTATCAGCACCTTTTACATCAATATGAGCGTCAGCTTCATTCTTAAAAACAAGACCTTGGGAAACAACTTCACTCAAATACCCATCTTTTACTCTGTTTTTCTCAGCTTCTGCTTTTTCTTTTGCAACACGAGCATCTTCCGCTTTATTGTGCTCAGTGACTGTCTTATTATAGGCGTCAATTACTTTATTTTCTGCATCGACTTTTGCTTGACCTTCCGCATTGCGTTTTGTAATGGCAGCATTTTCAGCTTCAACTGATTTCTTATGATCTAATTGGGCTTGATTCCGTTTAGCAATTTCAGCATTTTCTGCATCTACTTTTGCTTTTCCTTCTACATTACGTTTCCGAACACCTTCATTATAAGCCTTTGTATCCGCAATATCCTTGTTTTCTTTGCGTTTTTCTACAACATAAGTATCAGTTGCCTTTTGGTTGTCTTCTTTTACCTTGGTAACTTCTTTTGTATAAGCGTCATAAGAATCCTTGGTCGCTTCTACTTTAAGGGTTTTAGAACTTTCAGATACTTGAGCATCTTTAAACTCAGCTTTTACCTTTTCTTTCGCAGTTGCGGTAGCTTGATTGACATCTTGACCTGCTTTTTCAGCTTTATCATGCGCTTCTTTCAATGCTGCATTATCAGCATTGATTTTAGCATTTGCTTGTTTAGTTTCTTCAACCGCTTTTGCATGGTCTTCTTTTGCTTTTGCATAATCTGCAGTTGTTTTTTCAACTTCAGCTTTTTGTTTTGCTTGGTCTTGCGCAATTTCCGCTTGAGCCTTTTGAGTTTCAGCTAGGCTATTTGTAGTCCCTTTATCAACAGGAGCATCTTGAACAACCTTTACACCTTCATTTTGAGCTGCTTGTGCTGCTTGATTCACTTGACTATTGTCAACTTGCGCTGGTACAGTACCTTGTGCTTGACCAGCTTGATTCAACTGATTTTGTTGTTCAGCTGTTTTAGCTGGTTGACTATCTGGCAAATTAGTAGCTGTATTTGCAGGTGCAACCGTTGTAGGCTCTGTTTTAGCGACTTCATCTGCCTGTACACCATTAGTTGTCGCAACAGCCAAAGCAGCAAGCCCTAATATAACCCCACAAGCCCCGTAAGCCTTGATTTTGCGAATTGATCCATACGTTTTTGTTTCATTTGATTTCATTTTTATTTCTCCTTAAATTTTATTAAAATAATTTTTTTAATTTTGTTCCTACTGCAAGCAAAGATAAACCAATCAATGATAGCAGAGAACTAATCAGTGCTTTCTCACCTGTTTTGGGTAATGTCTTCACTTCGCCTGAAGCAGTGGTCACAGAAACCGTTTGATCCGGATTAACTGTTGCGCCAATGGAAGCAGCTGAAACAACAGAAGTTGTACCGTCTGCATTTGCAATAATCGGATTACTATCTTGGACTCCGACAATTGTAACTCCTGAATTTGTCGTGACTGGTTTGTTTGGTGCTACATCTTGTACCACTTGACCTGTAGCAGTTGAGGTTGTTCCAATTTGGCTTTTACCAGCTTGATTTGCTTCATCCGTTGTTTTGGGTTTTTCTTCAGGTTTTGGTTTTTCTTCATCCTTCTTATCTTCTGAAGAAGGTGTGCTTGGGTTTGGAGCTGGTTCGACAGGCTTTTCTGGTTCTGTTGAAGGTTCCGTAGAAGGATTTGTCGGATCTGAAGGAACAACCGGATCACTTGGTTTTGTACCAGGATTTTCCGGAGTCGGTTCAGCTGGCTTTTCTGGTTCTGTTGAAGGTTCACTTGGAGTTTCTGGAACCGGAAGACTTGGTTCAGCTGGTGTTTCTGGCTTCGGAGTTACTTCAGTAGAAGCACTTGGATCTACTGGAACGGCTGGTGCATCTGCCAATACCATTCCGGCATTTGCCAATACAATCATTGAAATACTTAGCATTGTTAATAGTTTATTTTTCTTCATTTAGATTTTCCTTTTCTTTTCTTTTATTTTATATAAGCTGTTTCTATTGGCTCTTTAGTGATGACAAAGCCATAGGAGCTGGATTTCTTTTCTTTGGCAACGAGTGTTAATCGAACGCTTTTGATTCCATCATTTTGCTTTAAGGCAAGAACATAGGTTGCCGTATATTCACCAGCTTCATAGCTAATTTTTTCAAGAATAACAGATTGCAAGGTTCCTTCTTTTGGAACTGTATATTTTGCATTCCCTTTATCCAAAAAATCAGTTAATAACTGTTTATTATTAGAATAGTAACTTGGTAAAAAGTAACGACTAAAAACATCCAACCGATGTTCTTGTTTTTGTAATTGAGTCGTTTTTTCTAACTCTTGATGCAAAAACTGAACTTGTCGAGTCGTTTGACTTTGATTAGTTAATATCCAAATGTTAATCCCTAAAGATAAACAAAGTAATAGGCTGGTTATTCCCAAAGCAAGATAAAGTTTTTTCATAGGATGAGAGGATTGCTTTTGTTGCTGAAACTCATCTCTTTGAATGGAAACCGCAGGGCTACGAATGCTTCCTTTACTATGGACTTCTTCTTTACTCGGAAACAGTGGAAGAGAAGTCTCGCTAACATCTAAACTAGCTCGATAGCTAGGAAAAACTTGATTGATAAAATAATCTCTTTTTTCATCATAGCTATATGTAGAGAAGTCAGGTGTTGTCAGAATAGATTCCATTAAAGGCTGCAACAAATTTTGATAACTAGCATCTATCAAAAGAGGTTGTACAAACACTTCTCCTTTCGTTGTAATTCCTCCACCTTCTCTCCGACAAACAGAAACTTTTTCAATCAGAAATGATTCATATTCTCGCTTCATTTCTTGAAAAAGAACTTCTGCTTGTAAAAAGGTGAGGTAAGGAAGGGTTTCATCAAAATGAAATTGACCTTCAGCTAAAATATTCTCATCTAGCTCCTCTATTAAAGAATTTAGCTTTTCATCTTCTGCTGGAGAGTGGTTAGGAGACCAGCTAACTTGCACAAATAATTCATCTTGTATGGGACATTTCCTTGCTTTATTTAAAAGTTTAAATGCCATAACTACCTACTTTCTAACTTTTAACAAAGTTATAAAACCACTCTACAATGCTTGGACCAGTAGATACAACGATGATACCTATAGCAATGGCTAACCAGTGCTTTTTAATAGCTGCTTTTATTTCTCGTCCTCCTAAGCTATAGACAAGACCAGTAACAACAAGTCCCAGTCCAAATAGAAAAATGCTGATACCTTGTATTTTAGTGATTCCTTGTTGTGCAAGGTTTTTACTTTTTTCAAACGGATCTGCTGCATACACAATATGAGCAGATACACTTGTTAAGAAAAGAGCAAGGGAGGAGAAATAGATTTTACTTTTATTTCTCACCTTAGTTAGTTGTTTTGTCAAATATGATTTCATGATTTTCCTCCTTTATTCTCATTTGACTTCTTTATTTTAAGGGATAATAATTTTTTTGTTTTTAATGGGACAAATCAGAAAAAATTTTTCAGTTGAACAAATAGTTTGACTGATTTAAAACATTAAATTGCAATTGGCGAGGGTCTTTTCGGGGATTACTTTCTTCTTTTTCTCCTTCTACTCGAATATGAACAACGTACTGATGGGCTTTTATATTCGGAAGTTTTAAAATAATATCTGAAATAGGAGCTTGAATTTTTCTTTTCAATAATCGTTCAAGTGGACGAGCACCATTTTTAGAATCTGTTCCGATATCTACTAAATAATCCAGAACAGCTGGGTCATAAGATAAGAATAATCCCTTTTTATTCGTCCGCTCCTCGATTTCTTTCATATTTTTCTCCACGATTTCTTCTAAATCTTCTCTTTCTAGTAAATTGAAAATCACTTTGTATTCAATCCGATTTAAAAATTCAGGACGAAATTCTGTTTTAAGTTCAATCTCCATGCTAGCTTCAAATTGGATTTGTTCCCGTTCTGTTAAATGACGAAGACTGCCTTTCATAGCCGCTTTTGTCAAAATCTTCTCTTGACCAATATTCGTTGTCATAATCACAATAGTATTTTTGAAACTGACTAATCTTCCGGTCGCATCTGTTAATCGACCATCATCAATCACCTGAAGAAGAAGATCATAGATGTCTGGATGAGCTTTTTCAATTTCATCGAGCAAAATAACAGAATAAGGTTTTCTTTTAACACCTTCTGTTAAAAGTCCCTTGCTTCTACGATTTCTATCTCCAATCAATTTAGTGACATCACCTTTTTGAGAGTATTCTGACATATCAAATCGAATCAACGCTTCTTCATCATCAAATAATCCTTCAGCCAGAGCTTTTGACAACTCTGTTTTTCCAACTCCAGTTGTTCCTAAGAAAAGAAGGGAGCCAATCGGCTTGTTTTCGTCTTGCATTCCAGCTTGACTAATTTTAATCACTTCTACAACAGCTTTGATAGCTTCATCTTGTCCTTTTACTCGCTGATGAAGCCTTTCTTCTAAAGAATTTAAGCGTTCTTTGTTTCCCTTTAAAACAGTAGTTACTGGAATACCAGTTTGCTTCTTCAGCACTTCTGCTATTTCCCGTTCTGTAACAAGTTCTTGTCCTTTTGAAGAAACGATAGTAGCAGCCTCATCAATCAAATCAAAAGCTTTATCAGGAAGAAAGCGATCAGGAATATAACGAGTAGATAGTTTTACAGCTTGACAAACAGCCTCATGACTGATCGAAACATTATGATAGTCTTCATAAATTTCTTTTGCTTGCCCCACAATTTCAATCGCTTGGGCAATTGTTGGCTCTTTAATGATAATTGGTTGGGTTCTGCGTTCCAAAGCACGATCTTGTTCAATATACTCATGAAATTCATCTAATGTAGTAGCACCAATCAACTGAATCTCTCCACGAGACAAAGAAGGTTTCAGAACATTTCCTGCATCTAGTGATTCTCCGTTCTGACTCCCAGCACCGACCACTGTGTGAAATTCATCAATAAAGAGTAGATTTTGACCAGGAGTTTTCTTTAATTCATCAATGATGTTTTTCAGTTTTGTGATAAAACTTCCTTCGCTCTCATTCATTAAACTAGACAATTCAAGGGAACGGACAGTTAAGCCTTTTAATGTTTCGGGAACACGATCTTGTAAGATTTCCAAAGCTAATCCTTCTAAAATTGCTGTTTTCCCAACACCAGGTTCACCAATCAAAATAGGATTATTCTTCGTTCGTCTGCAAAGAGAGATAATGACAGCTTGAATTTCTTCCTCCCTTCCATACACTTGATAATCCTTTGGCTTTTGACTAATTTTTTGAGATAAATTCTCTGTAAATTCGTCTAAAAAAGGAGTCTTTGATGCTTGATTCAACTGCTCTCACCTCTTTCCTCAGTAGCCACAATCTGGTTCTTCAATTTTTCTTTAATCGCATCCACAAATTCTCGTGGGTTGATTTTTCCTTCACCAATTTGAGATAAGAAATTTTCCCATCCTCCTGTTGTTTCTGGATTAGAAAATTCATTATCGTATAAAAAGTTAATCAGGAGATAAGCTTTATTAGTTGGTGTAAATTGACCTGTTTTCTTATCTTTTGTGACATACCCCCTATCTTGAATCGTCTGAATAATAGCTGCCTTTGTAGCTGGAGTTCCAAGACCATATTTTGAAAAAATAGAACCAATCAGCTGGCTTTCCGTAATGCGTTTAGGTGGTTTTGTCACCTCTTCACAAACGGAAATCATACTAGAAACTTTTTGATCCACTTGATAATGAGGCAAGAAGACATCTTTTCGAATAGTTTGATTTGCCCACTCAATCCAACCGAAACGAACCATCTTTCTTCCACGTGTCACAAATTCTAAACCTTGATTTTTCAATTGAACAGTTGTTGTTTCATAGCGACAATCTTCCGCAAACATTAAAATAGTTCTTCTTGTGACTGCCTCATAAATCAAGCGTTCTTGAGGTGTTAAAGAAAGCAGATCAGGAATTTTTTCAGTTGGAATCAGCGCATAGTGACTGTTTTCTCCAATTTTTTCAGGATTTACATAGTTTTTTCTTGCTTCAGGGTGTGCCACCTCAAAAGAACACTGTAATACCTGTTGATAAGCAACTATATTACTTGACAAATAGTCAAATTCTTCTTGTGTAATATAGCGACTATCTGTTCGAGGATAAGACAAATATTTTTTAAGATAAAGCCTCTCTACTAACTGCTCTGTCATAGAAACATCAAACTTCCAACGTCTAGCAGCATACTCTTGCAAGTCAGACAAGCAAAATAGAGGAGGGGCTGCCTTTACATGTTCTTCTGATTCAATAGAAGAAACTGTAGAAATCTCTGACAAGTTTCTAGCTATTTTAAATACTTCTTCGCTATCATAGTAAGGTTCAGAGTTTGAAAAGACGATACCTGTTTGCTTATCTTCTAGCTGTAATTTCCAATAAGTTTGTGGAACGAAATTTCTTATGCTAATATCGTTTTCACATAAAATCCGAACTGTAGGTGTTTGAACACGACCAACTGAAAAAATATTTTCTTTCTTCCGTAAGACTTTTCCTGAATGTTGAAGGGACAAGGTTACGAAAGGGGATAAGTTCATCCCTACTAACCAATCACTTTGCGCACGGGCTTCTGCTTCTAAATAATAGTTATAAGTCTCTGTTGGATCTCTTAAATTTTGAAAAGAGCGTTGTAAACCTTTTGTGGTCATGGAGTGAACCCACAATCGTTTCCAAATTTTTTCTTTTCCTCCTGGAATATGAGACAGAATAGAATAAGCAATCCGCTCTCCTTCACGATCAGAATCTGTTCCAATAAGAACACGATCTGATTTTTTAACTTCTTGATAGATAACATTAAAACGATTCTTGCTTTTCTTGTCGTCTTTTAAGTGCTGTTTAAAAGATACATCTAGTAAAGGGAGTTTTTCTAAATCCAAGTTGTTATTTGGAGGTTCATATTCAAATAAGTGTCCTTCTGCTGCAACGATATGAATTTCTCCTTCAAGGTAAGGACTCTGTTGAACAATCCATGTCATTCCTTTTTTGCGACCTTCTCCTAATGCAGCTGCATAGGCTGTCGCCTGATCATCTTTTTCTGCTAATAAAACGGTAATCATTGTTTCTCCTTTGGATTGAATGAAAGGCTAAATTTACAGCCATATTAAGCGAATATTCCATCATTATAGTAGTGTTTATGGTTTAACTCACCATATAAAACTCGCAAGCCATTGCCACAATGCTGCAATGATAAGAAGGAGAAGACAGCATAGGTCAAAATACTTCATGAATTTAGCCGATTCTTCCTCTTTCTTATCTTCCTCTTCTTTAGCTAGCTTAATATTTTTTCTTTGAAGTTTATCCTCTATATCCATTTTGGCTCCTTTCATTTTTTAACATTAGTTTAAAGGATAATGATTTTTTTGTTTTTAATGGGACAAATCAGAAAAATAAAAAAGATACTCCAAAAAAGGAGTACCTATTTTTTACATTTTTAAGCTTTTGTTTGGAAATCGAGAGCTAAAATTCTGTCCTCTATTTCTATTCATCTGATAAGGTTTTGTGTGTTTCTCAACACTTTTTATAACGCATGAAACAGTCTTATGAATACGAGTCATGGATTGATTTAACTCTTTATCATTCAAATCCTTCAATTGATTCGTCCAATGCGACATATACCGAATGGCTTTTTCACTGGTATCTAGCCCAAAATGCTTAGAAACCAAGTAACTGGTCATTTCTGCTTCCAACTCTTTTCTTCCAGATGAAAGAGAGACCTCTTTTTTTCCTTCATGAAAATTGTGCAGCGTAGCATGAGCTAACTCATGAATCGTTGTACCAATTTTCTCTCCGATTGAATTATCAGGATTTAATAAGATTTTCTGGTCATTTGGATAAAAAGCACCTTTAGCATTTCCTAAAACATGATGCTCATCTGTTGAAATAGCAACTCCAAGCTTTTGAGCATAGTCTTGAAGTCCTAGTAGAACTTCTTTTGTTTTAACTTTGTCTGTTTCAAAGTTGTAATGACGATTCGGCATCGCTTTAGGATAAGCTTCTGGTTTTAGATTCGTTTGGCTTAGTTCAAATACTTTATACAAGGTGAATTTCCCTTGTCCCGTCTCCAAATCTCGTACCTGAAATTGAACAACCTTCAGTTTTCCTTCAGCAATCAATTGTTTTTCTTCTAAAGAGGCTTCTTTTTTCTTCTTAAATTTTGGATGCCCTTTACCATTGATTACCTGTTTCCCATTCTCATCGAAAACCGGAATCATCTCTTCCATTACTGGACGAAAAAGAGTGATTTGTGCATGTTCTCCAGCTTTGACAGACAAGGTTTGTTTAGTTACCTCTTGACTGTTACCTGTCCTCTTATTAGTAAAAGTATTAGTTGTTTGAACAACATCATCAGAACTGATTCCTAATGTTTCTCCTAACGCTTTCCATTGATTAAAGGTTGCTACAGCATTTGCTCCCGGCCATTGTGCTTGAACTAAAGCAGCATTTCTAGGAGATAGAGTTGGAAATTTACTCATAAAATCCATATAATGAGCTAACTCTTCTGGTGATTGAGTAAACTCACGAATCTTTTGAAAAGCTATTTCACTTAGTTCATAAGCAGAAGCCTTCGCATAATCAAATGGAACATCTGAAGAAAATTCTTCAACTTGACTCTTTTGTTGATTCTCACCAAACTGGTTTTCTTTCAAGAAAGCATCTACTTCTTCTTGTGAATAGAGACCTTTAGAAACTTCTTCTGAAAGAATCTGTTCAACTAAGCCTTCTAAATTATCCTCAATTTGGAAGTCATTTCCCCAGTCACTACCATAAGCTAGATAGCCAAGTATTTGATTATCTTTTAAAACAGCTAAACTCCAAGGAGCTGGCTGTTCTGTTAAAGATTCAACAGCAGTTGAACTATGAACAGCTAATTCTAATTGATAATCTTTTCCAAATGCTTCCTGATGAGTATAAAGCATTCCCCCATCTGTCAGAGATGAGCCAATCAAATCACTTTCCCTTGATAATTTCTCTTGAAGTTCAGGAATTGAAGCTACTAAAGCCTCTTTTTGGTTTTGTTTTGTAATCTCTTCAACACGTCTTGCCAAGCCATCTTTTAATTCTTGCTTGGGAGAAATTGTGGAGACTTCTTGACCCATTTTATCATCTTCTGACACCGATTCAAGAACATTCAAACGTCTGGCTAAGTCTTTTCCTAATTCCTGATTAAGGCTTTGATTTTCCAGCTGAGGAAGTTGTTCATTTTGTGGCTCAATTCTCTCAAGAATTTCTTCGTATTGTCTATTTTTTAAGACTGACAACATTTCCTTGCCATCATCCTTAACATAATCGTCATTGATAGCCAGTTGCTCTATTTGACCATTACGTTCACGGTAAATACCAAGAATTGTCTTTTCAGTCAACTCTTGTACATTAGTTGCCAATTCTCCTTTTAATTTCATCAAAGAAGCTGGTATCTTCTCGTTCCCTGTATCTTTGAACAACAGAAGAAAATCTTCATCCTTTGATTTAATGGCTTCGCTCATGTTCAGATTATGCAGTTTTTCAACACTAGTTAAATCATCTAAAACAAATGATTGTGGTTCTAAAATATCCTGTAACATAGGAAGAACCTGTAGTTTATCTTTAATTGCATTACTGATTAACACTCCATCATAAGAACCATAACCAGACGCAAAATCTTCCAAAAATTCTGCAGCTCCTTTACCTTCTTCAAAAGGTCTAATTCCTGATAAATGAATAAAGTTTTCTTTTTGGAAAGTAACCTCTAAGATATTTTCAATTCCTTTATCTGCATAAATAAAGCTAATCTTACTATCTGCAAGTTCATCTAAATACCAGCGTGCTGTAGATTGAATAGATGGTGCATATTGATTTAACCGCTTCAAATCTACTGGTGTTATTGGATGATAGTTTCCTATTCTTTTTTGCACTTCCGCATAATTTGTGGTAAAATGTAAGTAAGGATAGGATGATGTAGGGCGGCTGGTAACAGACCGTTCAAAGGTACTTGTTTCAAGTACGGGTGAGGTGCTACCTTCAGCTTCGGGCTGTAAAGAACCCGTGCCACCATTGGTCCTATCAATCATTTGCTCTTGAGCTTGCTCAGGAGCTTTTTTGATGCTTTCAGTTACTTGGATAGATGATTGATCGCCAAAATAATTTTGATCAATCTCTTTTGCAATGGTTAGGTATTTAGGAGGTAAATAATTTTCACATTCCTCTGATAATCTAGTGGTCCGATCCCCTAAATCAAATCGAATATCTTTTACAAGTTCGTTGTTATTCTCATCTAATAAAGCAAAGTAAGTTTTATCATAGCCATTTTGCAAGGCGACTGATTCTGTACGGCGACGAATCATTTCAGGATAGAAATCTTTTACAAACTCCTGATAAAGGACAATATCACCTTCATGATACTTATTCGATAGAACCTGATTTTCCGAGAAAGCAAAAGCAACTTGTAATTGCGGTTTCACCTCAACATGTTCTTTAATAATGTGTTCCCGCTGAAGAGACTGACGATTCAGCAAGTCCTCTACTTTATTCTTCTCATCTTCTGTTTTTGGCTGATACTTCCAATTAGAAGAGATTTGGAAGTTTCCTTCCTCTGTCATCTCTAATGCAACTCTTCTCAGACCTTTCACAAAATAAGTATCCGGTCGTTTTTGCCATTGATTGACAAGTCCTTCATCAATTAGAGATTGAGCTGCAGGCTGAATAGCCACACCTTCTGCTTTATTTTGAGCAGCTTCTAATCGTTCCAGTTCCTGACGATAACGTTTAATGGTCTCTTTAGTAAACATTGATTCTCCACGATCAGCTTTTTCGATTTCTTCTCTAATTTTAGGAATATTTTGTACACTCATTTCAAGACCATTTCCCTGACGGTTAAGCCCTTTTTCTTTGAGTTCTTTTTGGTATTGCAACTTTTCTACTCTCTCTTCTTGCTTTTTAATTTCATCCATTGTAGAAAAGACCTTATTTTCCAATTGCTCTTGTTTTTTAAAGAATGCAGCTCCATTTCGCTTATCATTCATTGGCTGACCGTTTGTTAAGTTTTGATGTTCTTGAGCCGCTTGAATTGAGTTATCCAATTCTCCTTTTAAACGATTTAATTTTCGTTGAGCTTGAGCCAAACGGCTATTGTCTTTCTGATCCTTTTCTTGTGTAATATTTTTCAATGAGTCTTCATTTAGCAGCCCCTTCTCTTGAACTATGTCCTTTTCTGGGGGAATAACTTCTACAGATCTATCTTTTAATTTATCTAGAATTTGTTCATATACATCTACTGAAATTTCAGTTTGTCCAGTAGAATGTTCAAGATATTCTAACAAGTGATAAGGAACTAGCTGATAAAAATAGTCATTATTTGGTGTATCTATCTGATTTGCAGGATAGCTAAGAATATTCCATGTATCTCGCCCTAAGCTGTTTAGTGGCTCACTAATAGACTTACCCCAATTCTCTGCTGTTAGACTATCTATCCGTTTGTTAAGATTGTAAGCACTGATTGCGACTTCTTCTGAGAAAATAGTAGAGGTGTCAGAACGTCCTAGTTCTTTTTGAATCCCTTTTAATAACTGGTACATTTGATTTTGTTCGGGCGTGCCTTTTTCTTTGAAACGCTCAATATTCGTTTCGTTAATACTTTCAAAGAAAGAACGATGCTCTTTTAGTGCATCTAACGCTTCCGGTCTCAGTTGCTGCATAGGGTAGCTCCAACCTGTATAGTTGACTAAAGTATAGAAGTAAACCTCGTCAGATAAATGAATACGTAATTGTCCTCTCTGAATCTTATTTTGAACACTCTCTGTTAATGTTTTTATATTTCCTGTTAGACTATCATAATTGAGTTTGTTGTTTTGTTGGTTTGAAATATTATTCATATTATTTTCCCTCTCAAGCATCTCTTGGCTATCTAATAAACTCTGAATTTTTTTATCAAGACGTCCTAATTTGCGTTCGGCTTGAGCTAGACGACTGTTATATTTCTTTTCCAGTTGAAAAGGGAGCTCTAAGCTTTCTGATGGATTTGAAAAATCCCAATCCATATTAAATTTAAAATAACTTTTTAAAAACTGTTCTAGATTACTAAAGACATAACATTCTTTCAATAATGATTTCTCTGTGGTAAAAAGTGAGTCCCAATCCTTTAGCACAATCTCTCCCAAGCTATCATATCCCATATTATCTACTAACCAAATAGTAGCATCAGGAAATGATTGATATTTAAATATAATGTCTTCATTCAAAGTTTGGGAAGAATTAGGAGAACGATAACCAGATTCACCACTTGGAAGCATGTAAAATTCTAACTGACCATTACTTTGATATACATGCCAATAATCGTTAAGTACCCTTTCTCTATCAAGCGTTATTCTTGAATTTATAAGTTCATCAATTTCTTCAACACCCAATTGTTTATTTGACGAAAATAAACTCACTTCAGCATCTGAGAGGTATTGCACGTTCTGTTGTGCGAGTTCTGTTGAAAAATATCCTTGGTAATACCAATCCTTTTCATCTGCACTATATACATGTTCTAGCGAGTCGGATTGATACATATTGTTTTTCAGAGCTTCATTCCAGTCGTTTTTTTCTTGAATGGGATCTAAAATAGGTGGAATATCAATTTGAACAGGAATTTCTTTCTTTAATAAATTCGTAATAAAATTGTGACCTGCCTCATCATTATCCACTGCTAAAGTAATCATGTCAGAACGTTTCCCATCTTTGAAAAATCCATTCTGAGCTGCAATATTGACACCATCCGCCAATTGCTCACGTGACCAATTAAGTGGTCGTCCTGATAATTCAGATTGTAATTGTGCTAAATGAAAGCCCACAGTTGATTCTTTTAAGCCATCCATAGCCACTAAGCGTACATCATTCAAACGCTCTTTATTCACTTGATAATAACTCATTAAATCAATTGAACTTTCTGCAAAAACAAGGCGTTTGGGATTTCCCACATCAACACTAAATCCTTGCATGCCATCTGAATTTTGAATAATTTGCTTCAAACGCCCACGTTCAGGATGTTGAACTCGATTTTCTATAATCCCTTGCAAACTAGCACCAACTAGCTTCCCGTCTAAGTCTTTATATTTAAAGACAATGACAGGTTCAAAATAATCTCCCTTTTTTCTAGTAGCTTCTGCCATTTTTCCAGAAGCTAAAAAGAAATTGATTGTTTCATCAGAAAGACCTCTTTCGTTTTTCAAATAGTTTCTAGCAGTTTCAAAGTCAGGATGTTCATATTTTTCCATAAGATAGCGGAATGGTTCTTGTTTCTCTTGCCTCCCACTAGAATCAAATATTTTAAAGACACCATCATTTAAATAATCAATTGCTTGATTAAAATTGATTTCTTTTATTGTTTCAACCAAAGCAATCACATCACCACCCTGATCTCTAGAAAACCATTTCCAAACGTTTTTATTTGGAGTAATGACTAAGCTATCATGTTCTTTCCAACGATAATCACGACCAGCTCTTTCTAATTCCATTCCTAATTGTTCAGCAACATCCAAAATATCACGTGAACGAGCTAAATCTACCCTTTCTTTTCGACTTTTACTACCAAAATTTGCTGATTTCGAGGTTGTTTCGTTTACCATATTTAAACTCCTTTCTCTTTTTAAAAGCATTCATATTCTAAGCAAGGTTCTGCTTCTTCTGGCTGAAGAAATAGTTCTTTCGGTAATTGAACTAACTCACCTTTACCAAGAGATTGAAATAGCTCAGGATTATCCTGATAACTAATAACCATCTCTAAATCCTTATTTTTACCCAATCCTTCGTAGAGGACTTGATAAGTTGATGGATTAGTAGAACGAATCAACCAATCTTCATCAAAATCAAATTTTTCAATTTGAACATCTGGAAAATATAGTTTCATAATGAAAACTCCTTTCAATTTTACTTTTAGTGTAAGAGATAATTAAAATTCTTGTTTTAATGGGACATTTCAGAGTTAAAAATCGCCACAAAAAAGCCTTCAAGATAAACTTGAAAGCCCTTTTTTATTGATTCAATTAACAAGTGACGTTAATAGGTTCTCCAGTTTGCCAATCATATCCTCTCTTAGCCAGCATTCTTCTTGCTGCCTGGACTGATCGATTATCTGGATGTCCTTGTGCTATCTTCAGCGATTTCTGGATTCGTGTAGGTGGTTTTATTTTTCCAAAAGCTACTAAGTTATCATATTCTTGTATTGCTTTATTTCGTCTATCGTGATAACTATCAATATTTATTCTAGCTTCTTTCGTGAACTTTTCTCTTTGCTTCCCACTCGAAAAGTTTCTATTTCCTCTCATCTTATCCTCCAAATAGTCACTAATTGGAAAACTTAGTCCTTGAAGTCCAAGAAATTCATTTCTAGATAGTATCAGTACTTCTGTATCTACCATATTTAAACTCCTACTTTATTTCTATTTCATCCAAAATATAATTCTATATCCTGTTCACTATAACCAGATTTCTTCGCAATCCAAGCAAAATCACTATATTTCTTAATTTCACCTGTTAAAAGATTTTTTCCCTCTAACCAGACAGAATCATCATTTTCTTGTAGTGATATAAACTCAATTTCACCAGCTGAAACTAGAATCTTCTTGCCAATAAATTTTGATAAATTTCCTTTTTTAACAAGTTTGGCTGATAGTTGACTAGTCGGTGTTTCTATCGCTTTCATTGAATCGTGATATTGAGCAATAAGCGCTTTTGCATTGGCAAGTTCTTGAGTTGCTTTCATATCAACCGTATAACCATCTTTTTCTAAGATAAGCTCTGTTCCTGCTGAAAAATAACTTGTGTTATTGTCTAAAATTAGTCTTAAGTTGTATGAGGCATAATTATATTGATTTTTTCTCATTCCATATGCCCAAGCGGTTTCACCGTTCAAACCTTTTGAATCTGTAAGCCGTACTTTTGTATAATTTGATAAGTTCATTATTGATCTCCTTTTATTGTTTGTTGTTATTTAATAAATTATTTAACTTCTTGTGTAATAATTATACCACATTTAGTCGTTTTGTCAAGAAAAATACATAATAAATTAAATAACTTTTTGTTTGTTTTTATCATTCGCATAATGAAGCCAATTAACATTTGATTTAAATAAAATTATCATACTTGATAGAATACTTGATAAACGAATCCACAAACTGTCATTTGTAATCTGTAAAGAAATCATTGAAATAAGCACTGCTAAATCAACAAATTCTCTAGCAACATAGATGAGTTGAGATTCCGTTTTTCCATTTATAAGTAAAATTCGACCACCCGTACCAAGCACAAAAAGCAATCCATTGAGAGATATTAACCAGATAGGCTGTTCTCCTTTAAATAAAGTGCAGTATAAAATTCCCAAAACAATAAGCCCTATAAAGATACCTACAGTTGTTATTGTAATTTCTTGCTTTTTGAAATGGCTTATTTCACCATCTTTCTTATCATTCCATAAAAAGGTTTTATGAGATAAAAGTAAAAAACCAACCATTGACGTAACTGCTCCACCATATAATCCATAAGACAACTGAACAATTATTCCTAATAAATTCGCCAAACAATTATATGCAGTTAGCTTACGTGATATTCCTAACGAATACCAATGCTCTAACCAAATATCTGAAAAACTATCTAAAAATGTTAAAATAAAAAGCCATGTAAAACCTGCATATCCTTTCCATGAAGTCAAAAATAATAACAAAAAAGATATTACAAACCATGTATAAGTGAATGTTTTTGAATTAACAAATTTATACACTTTAATCAATCTTCCTTTCTTTTTTATGTGTAATAAATCTTTTGTTATGTGCTAAAACACCAAACCAAAAGTTAATCTTTCCACACGAAATATCAGGAAAAAAATCTGAAACTCTTACTGTTTGAAGTAATTTAGCGACTCCATAAGCCCTTCTTTCTACTTCTGAAAAGTCAGATTTTTCTTTATGCTTGTTATACCAGTCATCATATTTAGTTAAGTTGATACGATAAGTTGATTCATAATAATTTTCGTCAACTTTACGAAACATGTTAAATCTCACAATACAATTTTTAACAAACGGTATGCTAATTTCTGGGCTTTTTTCTATATGCACTTCTAAATAGCCATCTTGTAGCTTAATTTTTTTCATATTTTACTCCTTAAATTATTTTTTGATATTGATTGAAGGATAACGAACCTTAAGGGTTGTACGTTTGTCAATGATGTGAGACCAAACGAAAGTTATCTAAAAACTTGATAT
>ERZ773006.192-NODE-192-length-34275-cov-27.1898_pt1 | contig 34275 bp, 30 predicted proteins | sample MGYA00580843_ERZ773006 | MGnify/ENA primary metagenome ERZ773006 (study PRJEB29015, sample SAMEA2738011) | human oral metagenome | biome: human oral; feature: human-associated habitat; material: dental | place: China | collected 2052 ...
GCATGCATCTGATTTTTATCAGACAATACATCAAGCAAATCATGGAATACAAGGTTGATTTTGTGGTTGGTGTTTTAGGTGTTTTCCTGACTCAAGGCTTGAACCTCTTGTTTCTCAACGTACTCTTTCAACACATTCCATCGCTAGAAGGCTGGACATTCCAAGAGATTGCCTTTATCTATGGCTTTTCCTTAATTCCCAAGGGATTGGACCATCTCTTTTTTGACAATCTATGGGCACTGGGGCAACGCTTAGTGCGAAAAGGAGAGTTTGACAAATACCTGACTCGGCCTATCAATCCTCTCTTTCATATTCTAGTTGAAACATTTCAGATTGATGCTTTGGGAGAACTCTTGGTCGGTGGAATCCTGCTGGCGACAACGGTCACTAGTATTAGTTGGACCTTTCCTAAATTTTTGCTTTTCCTAGTTTGTATTCCTTTTGCGACCTTAATTTATACTTCCTTGAAAATTGCGACAGCGAGTATTGCTTTTTGGACCAAGCAATCAGGAGCGATGATCTACATTTTCTATATGTTCAATGATTTTGCCAAGTACCCGATTTCAATTTACCATTCGCTTATCCGTTGGTTGATTAGTTTCATCGTGCCTTTCGCCTTTACGGCTTACTATCCCGCTAGCTATTTCTTGCAGGAAAAGAATGGACTCTTTAATATCGGTGGTTTGATTCTGATTTCTCTTGTCTTCTTTTTCATTTCTTTGAAACTATGGGACAGGGGCTTAGACGCCTACGAAAGTGCAGGATCGTAAGACAGAAAATATGATTAGCCCTAAAGCTTAAATCAAGAAGGGATTTTAAGATGATAGTAATTGAAGAAGTGAAGGAAGAAAAACAAAAGATGCTAGTGGTTAGCGAAGTTTTGAAGGATCTACCAGAATGGTTTGGAATACCTGAAAGCACACAAGCGTACATTTAAGGAGCCGCGGATTTGCAAGTTTGGGCTGCCTATCAGGAGAGTGATTTTGCTGGATTTGTAAGCTTATCATACTCTAGTGAAGATTGTGCTGAGATTGACTGCCTAGCTGTTAAGAAATGCTATCATAGAGCGGGAATTGGCAGTCAGCTTATAGGAGCTTTGGAAAGTACCGCTCGTCAAAAAGCATCCTATCTGCAAGTAAAAACGGTAGCACCAAGTCATTATCCTACTTACGACAGGACGAATGCCTTTTATCAGGCTCAGGGCTTTAAAAAGTTAGAAATCTTTCCTGAACTTTGGGATAAAAGCAACCCTTGTTTGATTTGGGTTAAAAAGTTGTGAAATTTTCCCTTGACAAAAAAACTCAAGATGCTAAAATAAAGGGGAAAAGGCGCCGATTTAGCTCAGTTGGTAGAGCAACGCACTCGTAACGCGTAGGTCACAGGTTCGATCCCTGCAATCGGCATAAATAAGTTTTAGAAATCTTGTAAAAGCAAGGTTTCTTTTTTACTGAACAAGGTGTCAATTATAAAAGTTCGAATGCAAAGAGGTTAAAATATCTTTACATGGTGGAAAAATCAAGAAAATCAAAGAGAAATATGATACAGTGAATTAGTATAAAAAGAAAGGAGCAGGTGTTTATGAAAAAACGATTGCTATTTTTTTTAATTTTACTAATTTCCATATTTATTGGTATAGGACAAGTTCGTGCTGATAGCAGTGACTCTGATAGTTTTTCAGATTCTAGTAGTTTCAGTTCGTCTAATGATTCAGATTCTGACGATGATAATTCCTCTGATTTAGGCAGCGGTCTGTCTGCTGATGCAGACGATTTAGGTCACTTCTCTTCGGATTCTGACGATGACACATCTGACAATGATGCCTCCTCTGATTTGGGCAGTGGCTTATCTGCTGATGCAGATGATTTAGGTCACTTCTCTTCGGATTCTGACGATGACACATCTGATGATGATGCTTCCTCTGATTTGGGCAGTGGCTTATCTGCTGATGCAGATGATTTAGGTCACTTCTCTTCGGATTCTGACGATGACACATCTGATGATGATTCTTCCTCTGATTTGGGCAGCGGTTTGACCGTTAATCCGGATAGTTTAGGTGACTTCGCTTCAGATATTCCAACTATTGATTCTTTGGATGCGTCAGCAAATGATGGTGATAATTTGACTAATCTGGGGAATATTTCTGCCCCAGTTTCTACAGAATCAAGCAATCCAACAACGAGCACAGATGATATAATGGCGGGCACACCAGATGCAGCAGTAGCGACCGCTCCTCCCACACCCCTTACGGATGCGACTAATTCTGTCACTACTACAGATGAAACGACGGCTTCCTCGACTCCTATAGATTCAGCTAATCAAACAACTGAGTCAGTAGACTCGGCAAGCTCTGATAAGCCTAATTTGGCAGACTCGGCAGCTGAATCAAGCACTGCGGCTTCCGCAGGCAATGGTTTGACAGCTAATCCGGACAGCTTAGGCAGTTTCGTTTCGGATAAACCAGCCGATACAACTGGATCCGAATCTTCTGCTGACCTGGGCAGTGGCTTGACTGCAGATGCAGATAGTCTAGGTAGTTTTATCTCAGAATCAGATTCTACAACTGAGCCAGTAGGCTCGGCAGGCTCTGACAAGCCTAATTTGACAGATTCGGCAACTGAATCAAGCACTGCGGCTTCCGCAGGCAATGGTTTGACAGCTAATCCGGACAGCTTAGGCAGTTTCGTTTCGGATAAACCAGCCGATACAACTGGATCCGAATCTTCTGTTGACCTTGGTAGCGGTTTGGCAGTTGATTCAAATGAAACTTTCAATGTTTTGGGAAACGATGCTTGGGGTAATTACTCTCCCTTGGAGGCTGATTACACTGTCTCTGCAACAAATACAACAAATGCAGAAGAAAGAAGGAACCCTAATATGTGGGGGACAGAAACTGGAAAGCCTTTTTCTACTCCAACGACTCTTTTGGGTATTGTTGGAGAAGAAGTTTATGATGTATTTGATGGCACATTTGGAAAATTGGCTGGAGTGACGTTTACTGAGTTGGGAACATACGTGACTCCTGATCCTCAGCCAGTGCCTGAAGAAGTTCTAACCCCTATCGGATCTTTAAATTATAATATAGCACAAGGAACTTCTCCGGTTCTTGGAACAGGGGTGATTAGAACAAGCGAAACGGGTGCACGATACATCGGTATAATTGCTGATAATTTAACTCATAATGTAGCAAATAATGTCTACATTGGACTTACTGGAGAGACTTTATCAGGAACTGATGCTGTTCCTGATAGTTCTCCTCTGCCTGAATCTGTTGGTCGAATTGCTATTATTGCAAATAATATTGTTGGATCTAAAACAGATGTAGAGCCTTTAGATGTTGTTATCGGTACGACAGGTTATAATCCCATTACTGGAGAAAAAGAAGATCGCATTCCCTCGCTATTTGGAATAATTCAAGGAATGAGAGGGGGACAAAAGGAGGGCTCCGAAGGAGCTAGTAATAGTCAGGAAAAATAATCTTCTTTGACATCTTATCGAAAGACTAGGTTTCTATACTAAGATTTCAAAGCTGAACCAATAATTATTGAAAGGATTGAATTCTATATTGAACAGGATTCGGTCCTTTTAATTCGTTTTTTGTAGAAAACACTATAATTTACAGTAGCTTTTTCTAGTTCATCAAGCGAAAGATAATTTTTTTATATCCTACTTAAGAAGAAGTTAGAAGCATTAAGCTTATTTTTAGACAGTTGGAGTGATACACGCTTAGATTTTTTATGGTTCGAAACCTAATATGTATCTTTACCAGGAATTTTTAGGTACTGCTTGATATTATTTTTATCACAAATTTAAGAGCAACACTATATAACGCAAATTTTAGGAGTCACAAATTTGGGTTAATAAGAAAATTCCCTGCAGGGGGGGGTAAAATAGGTCTTAGAAATCTTGTAAAAGCAAGGTTTCTTTTTTACTGGACAAGGTGTCAATTATATATGACATAATATTTCAAGGACTTTAAAATATTTTTACATGGCAAAAAACTCAGCAGCCTATAATAAAATTATGGTATATTAGAATAGTAAAAAAAGAAAGGAGGAGCATTTGTGAAGAAAAGACTAATGCTTTTGATTTTGTTGAGCGCTGTGTTTGTCCACGTTGGGCAGGTCCAGGCTTATGATGGTGGTTCAGGTTCCTCAGATTCTGGCGGTTTTGGCTCCAGTACTTCGGATTCCGGCGGATTCGGTTCAGGTTCCTCAGATTCCGGCGGTTTTGGCTCTAGTTCTTCGGATTCCGGCAGTTTAGATTCAAACTCTTCAGACTCTGGAAGCTTTGGTTCAGGTTCCTCAGATTCCGACAGTTTCGGTTCAAGCTCCTCGGACTCTGGCGGTTTTGGTTCAAGTTCTTCGGACTCTGGTGGTTTCGGTTCAAGTTCCTCGGACTCTGGCGGTTTTGGCTCCAGTACCTCGGATTCCGACAGTTTCGGTTCAAGCTCTTCAGACTCTGGAAGCTTTAGTTCCAGTTCTTTAGACTCCGGCAGTTTTGGTTCCAGTACCTCAGATTCCGGCGGATTCGGTTCAGGTTCTTCAGATTCCGGCGGATTCGGTTCAGGTTCTTCGGACTCCGGTAGCTTTGGCTCCAGTTCTTTAGACTCCGGCAGTTTTGGTTCCAGTACCTCAGATTCCGGCGGATTCGGATCTTCTGATTCTAACAGTTTCGGTGGCTATTCTACTTCAGATAATGATAGTCTTGGAACCTCTACTTCAAATAGTAGCCTTGGATCGTCAGATAGTTCTGGGAATTGGTCAAGTATTGGCGGCAGCGACTTGTCAAATGGATCTGGAAGCTGGTCCAGTATTGGAGATGCCAGTTTGTCTAAGGATAACAGCGACTTTTCTAGCTTTGGTGATGCTATTTCATCGGGCAACAATTATAGTTCTGGAAGTTGGTCTAGCATTTCTGACAGCAATACAAGTTCTGCAGATTTGAGCACAGGAAATTGGACGAGCACCAACGATTCAGCTGCTAAGAAATCTTCCGAGATTTCTGACTCTTTTAGTGATTTTGATACAGGTGATTGGTCTCGAACATCTGATGCCTTGGCAGATAATGCTTCGTCAACCAGCAAGACAGTGAGTGACTTTACTTCAGGCGATTGGTCAAGGGTATCTGATTCATCAAGAGATAAATTTTCAACAAGTGGCTTAGGTCTGAACGACTTTACAGCAGGTGACTGGTCGCATGTATCAGATTTTAGCGACAATAAAATGTTAACAAGCGCTGCTTATAGTGATTTGGGGGTAGATAATTGGTCTAGAATCAATGATTCTTTCAACAATTCGGCTTCGTCAACTATCACAGCAACAGATGATTTTACAACAGGAGACTGGACTCGTGTAACCGATGCATTTGGAAGCCAGATTTCCAACAAAAGGAACTCTCTAAGTGATTTGACACTTGGTGATTGGGCCAGTGTTCAGGATGCTGCGTCAAGAACAGCAAGTCTCTCTTTATTGGAGGGTGAATATACTCTTTCTGCAACAAAGCCTACAGAAGACTTTGTTAGCACATCACCAGTAAATCAATGGTCTGGCTTTAATCCAGTCGAGGGTGATTGGAAGCAGATTGATGTCTCTGAGAAGTCAAAAACTGTTAACACTCCAACGATGTCAGAGGCTTTGGCTGATTGGGCAGGGCTCAAGCAGACAACCACGAGCAAGGAAGGACTCCCAGGCTTTGCTTTAGACTATGCATCCTCTCTGACAGCAACAGGAAAAAATCAATTGCCGGGTTCATTTTTAGACGGAGATTGGCAACGGGTCAGCGAAAGTAAGCCCACTTCAACCCTTTTTAACAATCCTTTGGCTACAGAGGACATCCTCACTAACCAAACTCTTCCAACGACGGTTGACTTAGGCTTATCTCAAACTTTTAGTCGAACACCAGAAGACTACTATCAAGCAGGTGCGATGTTTGCAGGGCCGGGTGCTACTTACCACAGAATGACCTCGGATCCCAAAGCGTTATCTGAAAGATTTCAATACGAGTTTAACAGGGATATAAATAATTACAGAAATGCTATGAATAAATCTGCTAAACAGCATTTGACAAATGATTTTGAAGTCAAAGATGATAGACGTTTCAAAGACTTAGGTTATGTTGGAGCTGCGATAGATAACATGGCAGCTAGCTCATCCTCTAGACTTACAGCGATTCGAGCCTCTTCTAATGAGTTAGCATATTTAGGTGTGGTAGGTGGAAATCTCGCATTAGATGGGGCAACTGCTGTAGTAAATAATGTTAATAAATTTGCAGACAAACCAGGAGTTGGCTCTACTTCAAGAATGCTTAGTATTGGTTTAAATGCTGCAAATGGCTTGCCCCCTACTGCTGTTGATATGAGGGATATGGCTGCTATTATGGCGGAGAAGGAGAAAAAGACAGAGCCTAGTCCAGGTTATCATAAACTAAAACAAGAAGTTTATAAAGCGTTTCAAGATAGGGATACTAAAAAACTGAGTAAAATATCTAACGAAATCGAGAAGCAAATTGGGGACTATTTTGATCCACTGACAAATGGTATTAAAAGAGACTTCTTTAAAACCCCAGCGTCAGAAAAAGAGGCAAAGAAGGCGGCCAAAGAGACGACTGCTGTTGGCGGATTTAGTTTATATCCAGAGAAGTTTAATAAATATGTAGAAGGTAAGAAAAAAGACTTAGACACTTTTATTGAAAATTCAACCAAAAAGAAATCAACAGACAGTGAAAACATGAAAATGCTTAAAAATGCTGGCTATGCGATAGGAACATTTGCGTCTTCAAGAGGGAAGAAAGCAATAGATCAAGTCACTAAGTCTGCAAGAGCTATTACCAAAGTTGCAGATAAGCAAGAAGTTCAAGATGCTGCTCTATTGCTAAGCACAGGATTTAACTACTCACAAGGCATTCCTTATAGTCCAGAAGCCAAGATGGTTGAAAATGAAGCGTTAGAACGAATGTCTAATCGATGGAATTCTTTCAAAGCATACATGACAGAATTTGGTAAAGCATGGGAAGAAAGGGACGCAGTTAAGAGTGCTAATATGATGAAAGATATTTATAGAACTACTACAGATTATATAGGTGACTTTAAAGGAGCTGCAGGAGGAGCGAAAAAAGCTGGGAAAGCCCTAACGACTCCAATAGATAAAATCAGAAATTTTGGTAAGTCTAAAACTGACTCTAAACAATCTGTATCTAAGACTTCCACTCCGTCATCAAAAGCCTCTAAAAACAAGAAAAACTAATTCCTTTTCCTTATATTGTCAAAAAACCGGGACGAGACCCGGTTTTTTGATGTTTGATTCTTGTCAATGTTAGCAGCAAACCACTTACCGCCCAAAATCTACCACTTACTGAAAAAGCCTTGTTTCTCATTTTGAAACTGATATAATAAACGTAGAAAGTAAAGGAGGTAGCAATGAAAATTCGAGTAGAACTGGATTCGGATTTAGCGGAAGTAGAGATTGTCATCAGGGCTGCTCGATTTGATGCTCAGCTCGAGCAAATTCAGCAAGCTCTGGAGCAAGCAACGGCACCGCCCATTATTTTTTATAAGGGAGCTAGCGAATATTTTCTGGATATTGACAATATTCTCTTTTTCGAGACTGACGGTAGCAAGATTTTTGCTCATACGCGTGAGGATGCTTATGAAGTCAAGCACAAGCTCTATGAGTTGGAAGACCGCCTGCCCTATTATTTTTGTCGCATATCCAAATCCAGCATTATCAATAGTAAGGCGATTTACTCGCTGGAAAAATCCTTTTCGGGCAGTAGCAGCGTCCGTTTCTACGATACCCATAAGGAAGTGTATGTGTCTAGGCACTATTATCAAATTTTAAAAGAAAAGTTAAACGAAACGAGGTAACATCATGAGAAAAACAATATTAGGACTGGCTTGCTTACTTCTAGCAGCTTGGGTACTTTTGCAGGGGAATTTCGGGATTCCCGTTATTCACATCAATGTTTGGCCTTTGTTGGTCATTATGGGCTTTGTCTATTTTTCAGCGGAGAGCTTCTATTCTGGCAACATTCCGCTAGGTTTTATCTTTGCCATTATCGCTTTTATCATTGCTAATAGCACTTACGACCTCTTGCCCAATATCTCAGCAAGCGCAGTTAGTTTTGCTGGTATTCTAGCCTGTATCGGTGTCAATTTCTTGGTCAAACCTAGCAAAAAATGGAAATTAAGGCATTTTTCTAAACATTTTTCTGGCGAAGAAATTGGTGGCGAAGGCATTGTCTTTGGCTCAGGCACCCGTTATGTCAATAAGGACAATTTTAGCTATGATGAGCTGACTTGCTCTTTTGGTAGTGCCAAGGTTTACTTTGACAACGCTAAGATAGCTGGGGATTCAGCGACTTTTAAAGTGGAAGTTGCTTTTGGTAATGCCACTCTCTTTGTTCCAAGCTCTTGGCAGGTTGTCAGCAAGGTTGCTTGTGCTTTTGGCGGTGTTTCTCAAGTTCGCGATACCAGTGAAAAAGAAAAAACGCTCTATTTAGAAGGCAGCGTGGCTTTCGGTCATTTGAAAGTGATTTATATCTAATTATTTCTTGTTTTAAAAAGGTGATTATTTGCAAAACTTGGGAACTAGCTCTTGCCAAACTCGGTAAAGTATGGTAGACTTTATAAGTATGTGGTAAAACACCTTAAACTAATCAGGAGGATAAGTATCAATGGCTAAAGTATGTTACTTTACTGGTCGTAAGACTGTATCAGGAAACAACCGCTCTCACGCGATGAACCAAACAAAACGCGCTGTTAAACCAAATCTTCAAAAAGTTACTGTTTTGATCGACGGTAAACCTAAAAAAGTTTGGGCTTCAGCTCGTGCCCTTAAATCAGGTAAAGTTGAACGCGTTTAATTTTTATTTAAAAGGATGGAAATTTTCCGTCCTTTTTTGCTTGTAAATTTCCGCCTAGACAGTTGATTTAGACCCTTCCTCTTTTACACCCTGTATAAAATATGGTAGAATAAACTATAAAATACTTTTGAGGTACAAATTATGACTGTGAAAATTAATACAAAAGATGGTCAAATTGAGCTGACTGATGATGTGATTGCGACAATCGTCGGCGGTGCAGCGACTGAAATTTTTGGTGTAGTTGGCATGGCCAGCAAAAATGCAATCAAGGATAATTTTCAAGCCCTTTTAGGAAAAGAAAACTATGCTAAGGGCGTGGTTGTGAAAGCGACTGATGAAGGTGATATCGCAGTTGATGTCTACACTGTGTTAAGCTATGGAGTCAAAATCAGCGAAGTTTCCAAAAACATCCAAGAGCGTGTTAAATTCAGTTTGGAAAACAAGCTCGGAATTACTGCCCATGCAGTGAATGTTTATATCCAAAATATTAAAGTCGTAGGAGAATAATCGTGGCAAATATTACTACTAGTTTATTCCAAGAAATGGTGCAAGCAGCATCTACTCGCTTAAATAAACAGGCTGAATATGTAAACTCTTTGAATGTCTTCCCAGTTCCAGATGGAGATACAGGAACCAACATGGGCATGACCATTGAAAATGGTGCCAAGGAAGTGTCGGACAAGTCTGCTTCAACAGTTGGCGAAGCGGCAGGTATCTTTGCCAAAGGTCTTTTGATGGGCGCGCGTGGTAACTCAGGAGTTATCACTTCCCAGCTTTTCCGCGGTTTTTCTCAAAGTGTGAAGGAGCATGAAGAACTGACTGGTGAAGACCTAGCTCTGGCCTTTCAGTCTGGTGTAGAAGTGGCTTACAAGGCAGTTATGAAGCCGGTTGAGGGAACGATTTTGACTGTTTCCCGCGGTGCGGCTATCGGTGCCAAGAAGAAAGCTGAAGTCACTAATGATGCTGTAGAAGTTATGAAAGCGGCTCTTGAAGGAGCCAAGGCTGCTCTGGCTAAGACACCAGATATGCTGCCAGTTCTGAAAGAAGTCGGTGTTGTGGACTCTGGCGGTCAAGGGTTGGTCTTTATCTACGAAGGTTTCCTGTCTGCTCTTACAGGCGAATATATCGCTTCTGAGGACTTTGTGGCGACTCCTGCGACCATGTCCGAGATGATTAATGCTGAGCATCATAAGTCTGTAGCTGGCCATGTGGCAACAGAAGACATCACTTACGGCTACTGTACTGAAATCATGGTGGCTCTCAAGACAGGGCCAACCTATGTAAAAGACTTTGATTATGATGAGTTCCGTAACTACCTCAACGATTTGGGGGATTCCCTGTTGGTAGTCAACGATGATGAAATCGTCAAAGTCCATGTTCATACTGAAGATCCAGGACTGGTTATGCAGGAAGGTCTCAAGTATGGTAGTTTGGTCAAGGTTAAGGTTGACAATATGCGCAACCAGCACGAAGCGCAGGTTGAAAAGGAAGAACGCTCAGCTAAGCCTGCTCAAGAAAAAGACTTTGCGATTATCGCTGTCGTAGCTGGTGATGGCTTGGCTGAAATTTTTAAGGCTCAGGGAGTTGACTACATCATCTCTGGCGGGCAAACCATGAACCCATCGACAGAAGACTTCATCAAGGCTGTGGAGCAAGTTAATGCTCGTAATATCATTATTTTGCCAAACAATAAAAACATCTTCATGGCAGCCCAATCAGCAGCAGAAGTGATTGAGCAGCCAGCAGCAGTGATTGAGACTCGCACCATCCCTCAAGGTTTGACCAGTCTCCTAGCTTTTGATGGTAGCAAGACTATCGAGGAAAACCAAGAGCGTATGACTGCAGCCTTGGCAGAAGTAGTCAGCGGCAGCGTGACGACTGCGGTTCGTGATACGACCATTGATGGCTTGGAAATTCATGAGAATGACAACCTCGGTATGGTGGATGGTAAGATTGTTGTTTCTAATCCAGACATGCTGACAGCTCTGAAAGAAACGTTCAGCAAGATGCTCAATGAAGACAGCGAGATAGTCTCTATCTATATCGGTGAAGACGGTAGCGAAGAGTTAGCTAGCAGTCTTGCTCAAGATTTGATGGAACAATTCGAGGATGTCGAAGTAGAAATTCATCAGGGCAGTCAGCCGGTTTATCCATATATTTTTAGTGTTGAATAGCATAAAAAGGCAATCGAAAGGTTGCCTTTTGTCATTTTGTGGAAAATACTTAGACAAGAAACTGGTATTATGTTATACTGTAACAAATAAAAAGTAAAAAAGGTGAACTATGAAAAAATTTTTCATTCTTGTTATTTCTGCTTCGGTACTCTTGACAGGCTGTGTGTTTCCTAATTTCAGCAAGCATCGTCCTAGACATTCTTCTGAATCAGCTGCTTCTTCTAGGCGGACTAAAACCAGCTCTAGCTCCAACTCTAGTCAATCATCCAGTTCTTCTTCTGAAAGTACAGAGGTTATCTCTAAGACCTTAGTCGGAGACATTGAGGGCATTCACCATCGCGATACCATTACCTATCAGGGTAAGAAAATCTTGAATCTTCGGATGGAATTGCTTACTTCTTTACCAGAAGAAGCTAGTGCAGCTTCAGCTACCTTGACTCCAGAGGAAATGACGACTATCATTCGTGAAGGAATGCAGTCTGATTCAAACTATGTAGCAGCTAAGAGCTTGGAAGGTGTCAATATTGACTATTCAGTTACAGCGGATAAAAAACTGCAGACCTTGATTGAAATTGATTTGCAAAAGGTCAATGTCGAAGAGGTGGAAAAGAACAGTTTCTTCCAAGGTTTTGGACTGAAGGACATAAAGGATATTACACCTGAGATGTTTATTCTGAGTTTGAAGCTCAACGGTCTCAAAGAAGAAGGGCAGAGCTAAATTTTAAAAATGGTTGGTCTCTCATCTTACAAGATTGAGTAGCTAGTTTATTGAAAAAATTTTTAGATTAGGCTGCTTTATTTCCAGTTTCTATCTAAATTGCAACAGACATAGAATTAGTCGGTTCCTCTCAAGGAGGGTGGCCGGCTTTTTTGTGTCTTCATGCAGAAGGGATATAATCAGATTATTCCAATATTTGCTAGCTTTGTACTCTAAAAGCAGAATAGTGACATTTGTCATGTCAGCTGGTGACAAAATCAACTAGTAGGAAAAAATTCTTTGCCTTATAATATAGTTAACAAAATGATAAAAGGTTGCTGTAAGAATTCAAAAAGCATTTGGTCTTTGTTCTTCTTCCGGTTTTGGAAAAATAAAGGAAAGATGCAGATGCGGTTATCAGATCAAAGGAGGAGCAAAATGGAACTGATTGAAGTAAAGAAGCTTTCTAAAAGCATTCGCGGTAAGGAGATTTTAAAGGATATTTCCTTTGAAATCTCCCAAGGTGACTGTGTAGCCTTGATTGGTCCCAACGGAGCAGGGAAAACGACTCTCATGGATTGTTTGCTGGGCGATAAGTTTCTGACAGCAGGTGAAGCAAGGATTCAGGGACTCAAACCAACTGATAATCATCTCAAGCAGTCGGTAGCGATTTTACCACAAGAAAATACAGTGGTGGAGGATTTGAAGGTCAAGGAACTTTTGACGTTCTTCCAAGCAATTTATCCAAATAGTTTATCCAATCAAGAAATTGATGATTTATTACAATTTACAGACAAGCAAAAGAATCAGTTGGCCAGCAAGCTATCTGGTGGACAAAAACGTCTCTTCTCTTTTGTTCTGAGTTTGATTGGCCGTCCTAAGATTCTGTTCTTGGACGAACCAACTTCAGCTATGGACACCTCCACTCGTCAGCATTTCTGGGAAATTGTTAATCATCTCAAGCAGCAGGGAGTGACCATCGTTTATTCCTCTCACTATATCGAAGAAGTCGAGCATACGGCAGATCGGATTTTGGTGCTGCACAAGGGTGAGTTGATTCGAGATACGACGCCTTATGCCATGCGCAGTGAGGAGCAGGAAAAACACTTTACCTTGCCACTGACTTATCAGTCTGTGCTTGAAAAGCTGGATAATGTGACTGATTTAGAAATCAAGCAAAAGGCTTTATCTTTTGCTACTAGAGATGCTGGACAGGTTTGGCAGGTCCTTCAGGAAAACGGCTGTACAATCGAAGAGATTGAAGTACGTAACCGTACCCTCTTGGATAGTATTTTTGAAACGACACAAGAATAGGAGAGTAATCATGAAAAATATGGCAAGTCTTATGAAGATTGAGTTGATTTTGATGAAACGGCAGGCTGCTTATTATCTCTTGTCTATTGGTCTGCCCAGCGTCTTTTACCTGATTTTCTCAGGAATGATGTCTGGAAGTGATACGCCTGAACCTGTGCTTCGAGGCTACCTCTTCTCTATGACTCTTTTTAGTATCATGTCTAGTGCCTTCTTTAGCATTCCAAGCACTTTGCAGTCTGATAAAAATAATAACTGGCAAAAAATGATTCAGCACTCGCCGATTTCTATGGTAAAATATTATATATCAAAACTTTGCAGTACGCTGTTGACTTTTATGCTTTCTATCATCGTAGTCTTCTCGATTGGGCATTTTGTTCGCGGGGTTAATCTACCAATGGTAGACTGGCTTCTTATTGCCGTAATCCTTCTGGTAGGAAGTGTGGTCTTTATTGCTATGGGTGTATTGGTTAGTCTCTTGCCAAGTGCTCAGCTCATGTCTGTTGTGGGAAATATCGTCTATATGGCACTGGCTGTTCTGGGCGGTCTATGGTTTCCTCTGACTATGTTTCCAAAATGGCTCCGGCCAATCGGTAAGTTGACACCAAGTTATCAACTGATGCAGGTTGTGTCTTCTTATCTAGAACACCATCAGTTTAATGGTAAGGCAGCCTTGATTGTTCTGATTTATACGATTTTGGTCAGCATTCTTGTGCTGCAGCTCAAAAAGCGAATAGAGGTAAAATAAATTCATGTGGGAAAAACTTAAACAAGTCCACTATATGTTTCATATTGCGCTGGTCTTTATCATCTTTCCAGTGGCGGGAGTGATTAGCGGGGAATACCCGCTTTTCCTCTTGCTCTGGACAGCTATTTTTGTTGCGGCTTACTATGCGGTCTTGTTAAGTAACCATCGCCTTATCCAGTTTTTTTCTTGGTGGCTCTTGATTGCTTACATATATTATGGTTCTGTCTGGCTAAATACAGGGTTTACCTGGTACATTTTTTATCTATCTAATCTGCTTATTTACGAACTGGATGATATTTCTTTTAAATCCTGGCGGTTTTTGACCTTTCTCGCCTTGCAGCCTGCTATTGTGCTGACTAATTATTTGATGGGCAATGTTGGTCCAGCAGAGCTGCTTTTCTATATTGTAACCTTTCTCTTTTCGGATGGTGTGACCTTTGGTCTCCATCGGATTCAGACGGCAGATCAGATCAAGGAAGAAAAGGTCAAGCAAAATGCCCAGCTGAATCTCTTTCTAGCAGAAAATGAGCGCAATCGGATTGGTCGAGACTTACATGATAGTCTAGGACACACCTTTGCCATGCTCAGTGTTAAAGCAGAGCTGGCTCAACAGTTTTTACAGATGGAAGCTTACGATAAGGCAGCAAAAGAACTGCAGGAAGTGCAAGAGATTAGTAAGAAGTCTATGGCTGATGTTCGACGGATTATAAATAATCTAAAGGAGCGAACTCTGGATGAAGAACTAGTAACCATTCGAGCTATGCTTGAGATGAGCGGTATTCAGGTAGAAATAGATAATCAACTCAATGTTGCCAGTATCTCACCGAGTCAGCAGTCAACGATTAGTATGATCTTACTGGAGGCGGCGACCAATATCATTAAGCATGCCCAAGCTAAAAAGAGCTGGTTTTCTTTAGTGAAGAAAGACGACAAACTTGTTTTGGACATTCGAGATGATGGTTGTGGTTTTCAAAAACTAACTGGTCAGGAGTTGCATAGCATTCGAGAGCGATTAGTTATGATGTCAGGAAGGGTCGAGATTCTGAGCAGTAAGAACCCGACACAAGTTCGAATAGAATTACCATACGGAGGGAAGGAAGCATGAAACTTTTGTTAGCAGAAGATCAAAGTATGCTGAGAGATGCTCTAGCTCAGCTCTTGCAGTTGCAGCCAGATGTTGAAGAAGTATATCAGGCCGCAGATGGGCAGAAAGCTATCGATTGTCTCAAGTCAGAAAATCTTGATGTAGCTATTTTGGATGTGGAAATGCCCAACAAAACTGGACTAGATGTTCTCGAATGGGTCAAGGCCAATCAACCCAACATCAAGGTCATCATCGTCACAACCTTCAAGCGACCGGGCTACTTTGAGCGAGCTGTTAAGGCGGATGTAGATGCTTATGTGCTCAAAGAGCGCAGCATTGCGGATTTGATGAAGACCATCCATACCGTTCTAGATGGGCAAAAGGAATATTCGCCGGAATTGATGGAGGTGCTAATGACCAGTAGGAATCCTCTCTCTCAGCAGGAGAGGCTAGTCCTGCAAGCTGCGGCGACTGGCCTGTCCAATAAAGAAATTGCTGAAAAACTCTACCTGTCAAATGGAACGGTTCGTAACTATATGTCTGCTATTTTGACCAAGCTAGATGCTGAAAATCGAACAGAAGCTGTCCGAATCGGGCAAGAGAAAGGCTGGTTATAGCTGGCAGGAGCTTGAGAGGAATCAGATATATTGGCATATCAAGAAAAAACATTATTTCTTTTCCTTTAATCTCCAATCTTGTGTAGGCGAGCTATCGACCATTCAGAGATAATGAACTAAAAAATTGAAAAAAGAAACAGGTTTTCTATACCATAGTTAGGTAGAAGACCTGTTTCTTTTGTTTTGTATAATCTAAGAATGAATTATCATTCTTGCTACAGTTTTTGCTTGTCTTAGGGAAGCAGGCTTAGTCAGTCTTACGATTGACAGAAAAGTAGAGATAAATTAGTCCGATCAAGCCGATAGGTATGGAAAAAAGCCAGATGATAAAGAAGCGAATGATTTTCCAAATAATCATGATAAGGACAGGAATGAGAAAAATGTTGTCCCCTATAATCAAATCAACGATGCTTTCATAGACAAACATGGCAAAAGGATAAAAGAGCGTAAAACTCAGATAAAGAAGCCAGACAGGAAGAGGTGTGCTGAAACCTTTTAGCATAACAAATAGTAGCCCAAAAAAAGCAAAGCTAAAAATGTAGTGACGAATCAGCCAAGAACGGTCAAGACTTCTGAAAATATTAAGAAATTTCTCCATTGTTGACCTCCATTGATAAATTAATAGCATTATTATACCACTAAAGAAAAAGGAAGTCCATAGAAAATAAAAGCAATAGTGTAAGAAGGTTGTTTTCCTGTTTACAGAGAAAAGGCAAACCCTGATATGGAAGCAGCATGCTCTTATTCGGTTTCTTTGGAAAATTTTCCCTTTTCATCTGATAAATCGCTAAAAAAATGTAGAAAAATATTCTGCATGGCTTGCAATTTTTTTCAAAAATGTTATCATAGTAGAAAGCTTTTTGAATTTTTAGAAAATTGTAAATAAATGAAAGGGGAAGAATGGAGAAAATCAAATTAGAAACTCCTAAGACAGGTTCGGAGCTTGTTTTAGAAACCTTGAAGAGTCTTGGTGTTGATACGATTTTTGGCTATCCTGGCGGAGCTGTGCTGCCGCTTTATGATGCCATTTATAATTTTGAAGGTATCCGTCATATTTTAGGTCGTCATGAGCAAGGCTGTGTTCACGAAGCAGAAGGCTATGCTAAGTCTACTGGGAAAATCGGAGTATCCGTCGTGACGAGTGGTCCGGGAGCTACCAATGCCATTACCGGAATTGCTGATGCCATGAGTGATAGCGTACCCCTTTTAGTCTTTACTGGTCAGGTAGCCAAGGCTGGAATCGGTAAAGATGCCTTTCAGGAAGCAGATATTGTCGGTATTACGACCCCTATTACAAAGTACAATTACCAGGTTCGGGAGACGGCGGAAATTCCGCGCATCATTACAGAAGCTATTCACATTGCGACGACAGGTCGTCCTGGACCGGTCGTTATTGATTTGCCTAAGGATGTCTCCGCTCTGGAAACGGACTTTATCTATGACAGCAAGTTGCATCTGCCGAGTTATCAGCCGACTATTGAGCCCAATGAATTGCAGATTAAGAAGATTATCAAGCAGCTTTCAAAGGCTAAAAAGCCGGTTCTTCTTTCAGGAGGTGGTATTAGTTATTCTGAGGCAGCAGCAGAGCTGGTTGCTTTGGCGGAGCGGTATCAGATTCCAGTAGTCACTACCTTGTTGGGCCAGGGAACCATTGCGACAGACCATCCTTTGTTCTTAGGTATGGGTGGAATGCACGGTTCTTTTGCGGCCAATATTGCCATGACTGAGGCTGACTTTATGATTAGTATCGGTTGCCGTTTTGATGACCGTCTGACCGGTAATCCGAAAACTTTTGCCAAGAACGCTAAAGTAGCACATATTGATATCGATCCAGCGGAAATTGGAAAGATTATCAGTGTGGACATCCCTATCGTAGGGGATGCTAAGAAAGCCCTGCAGATGCTGCTAAATGAAGAGCAAGTGCATAACAATACCAGCCAGTGGATTGAAAAAGTAACGCAGGACAAGGAGCGAGTCCGCTCATACGATAAGAAAGAACGTGTTGTCCAGCCTCAGGCTGTTATTGAGCGCGTGGGTGAGCTGACCAAGGGCGATGCCATCGTCGTAACGGACGTTGGCCAGCATCAAATGTGGACAGCCCAATATTATCCTTACAAAAACGAGCGCCAACTGGTGACATCTGGCGGTCTGGGAACCATGGGCTTCGGTGTGCCTGCAGCGATTGGGGCCAAGATTGCCAACCCGAATAAGGAAGTCGTTCTCTTTGTCGGAGATGGTGGTTATCAGATGACCAACCAAGAGATGGCTATTCTCAATATCTATAAGATTCCGATTAAGGTCATCATGCTCAATAATCATTCGCTAGGTATGGTGCGCCAGTGGCAGGAAGCTTTCTATGATGGTCGTACCTCTGAGTCTGTCTTTGATACTTTGCCAGATTTCCAGCTCATGGCTCAGGCCTATGGTGTTAAAGCTTATAAATTTGACAATCCGGAGACCATTGTTCAGGATTTGGAAGTCTTAAAGGAAGATATACCAATGTTTATTGAGGTGGATATCTCACGTAAGGAGCACGTTCTTCCAATGGTGCCGGCTGGCAAGAGCAATCATGAGATGTTGGGGGTGAAGTTCCATGCGTAGAATGTTGACAGCTAAACTCCAAAACCGGTCGGGTGTTCTAAACCGCTTCACGGGTGTTCTTTCCAGACGTCAGGTCAATATTGAGAGTATCTCAGTCGGAACGACGGAAAATCCGGAAGTCTCCCGTATCACCATCATCATTGATGTGGCTTCATTGGCAGAGGTTGAGCAGATCATCAAGCAGCTCAATCGTCAGATTGATGTGATTCGGGTTCGAGATATCACGGACCGCCCTCACTTAGAGCGTGAAGTGATTCTGGTTAAGGTCTCGGCTCCAGCTGATAAGCGGGCAGAGATTCTGTCTATTATCCAGCCTTTCCGGGCGACAGTTGTGGATGTAGCACCTAGCTCCATTACCGTTCAGATGACTGGTGATGCGGAGAAGAGCGAGGCTCTGCTTCGGGTCATCCGCCCATATGGTATCAAAAATATTGCTCGGACTGGGGCAACAGGCTTTACCCGAGATTAAATCAAACCTTTAATTTGTTAAAACCGCCTAACAGGCAAGAAAAATAGAAAAGAGAGTAAAACTTATGGCAGTAACAATGGAATACGAAAAAGATGTAAAAGTAGCAGCACTTGACGGTAAGAAAATTGCCGTAATCGGCTATGGTTCACAAGGTCATGCTCATGCCCAAAACCTGCGTGATACAGGCCATGATGTGATTATCGGTGTTCGCCCTGGTAAGTCATTTGACAAAGCTAAAGAAGATGGCTTTGATACTTACACAGTAGCAGAGGCAGCTAAGTTGGCTGATGTCATCATGATTTTGGCGCCAGATGAAATTCAACAAGAACTCTACGAAGCAGAAATCGCTCCAAACTTGGAAGCTGGTAATGCAGTTGGATTTGCTCATGGTTTCAATATCCATTTTGAATTTATCAAAGTTCCTGCTGATGTAGATGTCTTTATGTGTGCCCCTAAAGGTCCTGGTCACTTGGTTCGTCGTACTTTTGAAGAAGGATTTGGTGTTCCAGCTCTTTATGCAGTCTACCAAGATGCAACAGGAAATGCGAAAAACATTGCTATGGACTGGTGTAAAGGTGTTGGTGCAGCTCGTGTTGGTTTGCTTGAAACAACTTACAAAGAAGAAACAGAAGAAGATCTCTTTGGTGAACAAGCTGTCCTTTGTGGTGGTTTGACTGCCCTGATCGAAGCAGGATTTGAAGTTCTGACTGAAGCTGGCTATGCACCAGAATTGGCTTACTTTGAAGTGCTGCACGAAATGAAACTGATTGTAGACTTGATCTATGAAGGTGGCTTCAAGAAGATGCGCCAATCTATCTCAAATACAGCTGAATATGGTGACTATGTATCTGGTCCGCGCGTGATTACTGAGCAAGTCAAAGAAAACATGAAGGCGGTCTTGGCTGATATCCAAAACGGTAAATTTGCGAACGACTTCGTTGACGACTATAAAGCTGGCCGTCCGAAACTGACTGCTTACCGTGAGCAAGCTGCTAATCTGGAGATTGAAAAAGTCGGTGCAGAATTGCGTAAAGCAATGCCATTCGTTGGTAAAAACGACGACGATGCCTTCAAGATTTACAATTAAGATAAAGAGCAGATAAGACATTAGGGGTTGGAATGCGAATTCCCAGCCCCTTGTTTTGCTTGATAGAGAATAAACTGGAAGAACAGGGAAGGAAGAAACATGCTCAGAGCAAAAGATATCACGCATGCTCATAAAGTGTTAAAAGATGTGGTTGTCAATACACCGCTTGACTACGACCACTATTTGTCAGAGAAGTACCAGGCTAAAATTTACCTAAAGAAAGAAAATATGCAGCGGGTGCGCTCTTTTAAAATCCGTGGGGCTTATTACGCTATTTCTCAACTTAGCGAAGAGGAACGTCAGCGTGGGGTTGTCTGCGCTTCTGCGGGCAATCACGCCCAAGGAGTGGCCTATACATGTAAGGAAATGAACATTCCAGCAACCATTTTTATGCCCATCACGACTCCTCAGCAGAAGATTAGTCAGGTTCGCTTCTTTGGCGGTGAATTTGTGGAAATTAAATTGGTTGGAGATACCTTTGATGCTTCGGCCAAGGCAGCGCTTGATTATACTAAGACTGAAAATCGCACCTTTATCGATCCTTTTGATAATGAAGATGTCCAAGCGGGTCAAGGGACTGTAGCCTATGAAATCTTAGATGAGGCCAAGAGAGAAGCTATTACTTTTGATGCAGTTTTGGTACCAGTTGGAGGCGGCGGCCTGATATCAGGAGTCTCAACCTATATCAAAGAAAGTCAGCCAACTATTGAAGTTATTGGTGTGGAAGCCAACGGTGCCCGTAGTATGAAAGCAGCTTTTGAAGCAGGTGGTCCAGTCAAGCTTAAAGAAATCGATAAATTTGCGGACGGTATCGCAGTCCAGAAAGTCGGTGCATCAACCTATGAGGTCACACAAAAGAATGTTCAAAATCTTATCGGTGTAGACGAAGGTCTTATTTCAGAGACAATCATTGACCTATACTCTAAGCAAGGGATTGTCGCAGAGCCAGCTGGTGCTGCCAGTATCGCAGCTTTGGAAGTCCTGAGCGAGTTTATCAGGGGGAAGACTATCTGCTGCATTATCTCAGGTGGTAACAATGACATCAACCGTATGCCAGAGATGGAGGAGCGGGCGCTTATTTATGATGGTATCAAGCACTACTTCGTGGTTAACTTCCCGCAGCGTCCTGGTGCCCTGCGTGAATTCGTAAATGATATTTTAGGGCCTAATGACGACATCACTCGTTTTGAATATATCAAACGGGCAAGCAAGGGAACGGGTCCCGTCCTGATTGGTATTGCTCTGGCAGATAAGCATGATTATGCTTCTTTGATTAACCGTGTTGAGCAGTTCGATCCCTCCTTTATCAATCTGAACGGAAATGAAACACTCTACAATATGCTTGTCTAGTTCTAAAGATATTTTAGCCTAATTTGTATGCTTTCGTTTGAAACTGCAAATTAAATATGTTAGAATATACTATAGTGAATCAAGGAGGCTTGAACATGTTTTTTATTCCATTTTTCTTTATCATATTGATCATAATCTTTGTATTCTTGATGCTTAGTGCAGTCTATGTGGTTCGTCAGCAATCTGTGGCAATCATTGAGCGTTTTGGACGTTATCACAAAACTAGCAGCAGCGGTATCAATTTCCGTCTTCCTTTAGGGATTGACAAGATAGCGGCTCGCGTTCAGCTGCGTTTGCTGCAGAGCGAGATTATCGTTGAGACTAAGACGCAGGATAATGTTTTCGTAACTATGAATGTTGCGACCCAGTATCGTGTAAATGAAAACAACGTAATTGACGCTTATTACAAACTTATGCGTCCTGAAGCACAGATTAAGTCCTATATTGAAGATGCCCTTCGCTCCTCCGTTCCAAAACTGACCTTGGATGAGCTCTTTGAAAAGAAAGACGAAATTGCCCTAGAGGTCCAAAAGCAGGTAGCTGAAGAAATGTCGACCTATGGTTACATTATTGTCAAAACCTTGATTACTAAGGTTGAGCCTGATGCTGAAGTTAAACAGTCTATGAACGAAATCAATGCGGCGCAGCGTAAGCGCGTGGCTGCTCAGGAATTGGCTGAAGCGGATAAGATTAAGATTGTGACAGCTGCTTCTGCGGAAGCTGAGAAAGACCGTCTTCATGGGGTTGGTATTGCCGAGCAGCGTAAGGCCATTGTGGATGGTTTGGCAGACTCCATCAAGGAATTGAAGGGAGCCAATATTGAGTTGACAGAAGAGCAGATTATGTCTATTCTTTTGACCAACCAGTACCTGGATACGCTGAATAATTTTGCAGATAGTTCGGGTAATAATACCATCTTCCTTCCGGCAAATCCAGAAGGAGTCGAAAGTATTCGGACTCAGATACTTTCAGCCCTCAAAGCTAAGTAAAGAAAATTCAGAATTATTTAATTTGTTCGAATTTGGTTTGTTTAAGTTGACAAACTGTATAAAAACAATTATAGTAGTTGATGTAGCTAGAATAGAGAGGAGTAAGAAATGGCTAAATCTAATTTCGAGAAAGTAGAATCTGTTGTTAGTTGGGTACGTGATAAGAAGATCACTGGTTACCGTATTAGTAAAGAAACAAATGCACGTGAAATGTCTATCATTGCTCTTGCTCAAGGACGTGCAAAAGTGAAAAATATCTCTTTTGAAACAGCTCTTGGCTTGATTGATTTCTACGACAAAAACCATGAAAAATTTGAAGACTAAACTTCAAAATCGTGCAACTGATATTGCTCATTAAATAAAAAAGGAATCTGGACTTAGTTCCAGATTCCTTTTTGCTTTTGAAAATAGAAGTAATTTAGCTGAGGAAGCGTTGCAGGAATTCTTTGGTTCGTTCTTCTTTTGGATTGGTGAAGATATCCTGTGGGTTGCCAGCTTCAGCGATGACGCCCTTATCCATAAAGATGACACGGCTGGAGACATCGCGGGCAAATTCCATTTCGTGGGTTACAACTATCATAGTCAGCCCTTCCTGAGCCAGTTCTTTCATGATTTTCAGAACTTCACCAACCATTTCAGGGTCTAGGGCTGAAGTTGGCTCGTCAAAGAGGATGGCGTCAGGATTCATGGAGAGGGCGCGGGCAATAGCGACCCGTTGCTTCTGACCGCCTGAGAGTTGCTTAGGCTTGGCCAGCCAGTATTGCTCGCCCATTCCAACCTTGTTGAGGTTTTCTTTAGCAATTTTCTCGGCTTCTGACCTTTCTTTTTTCAGGACCGTTGTCTGAGCGACGATGGTATTTTCCAGGACATTAAGATTTTCAAAGAGATTGAAAGACTGAAAGACCATGCCCAGCTTTTCACGGTAATGGGTCAGGTCATAGTTCTCTGCCAGGACATTCTTGCCGCGGTAGAAAATCTGACCGCCAGTGGGCGTTTCCAGAAGGTTGATGGAGCGTAGGAAGGTTGATTTTCCGCTGCCAGAGCTGCCGATGATGGAAATTACTTCTCCTTTATGAACGGTGAGGGAGATGTCCTTGAGGACTTGGTTTTCACCGTAGGACTTTTTGAGGTTTTTAATTTCTAAAATGGTTTCTGTCATGATTTCACTTCTCCTGTCTGCATTTGATTGGCACCTGTCGTGTAGTTGTCTGTGTCGAAGCGTTTTTCAACATAGCGCAGGATGCGTGTCACGCTGAATGTCAGGACAAAGTAGATTACAGCGATGATGGTAAAGGTTTGGAAGTATTGGTAAGTCTGGGTAGCAATGGTATTTCCAGAGAAATAAAGCTCAACCACCGAGATAACATTCAACACGGATGTATCCTTGATGTTGATGACAAATTCGTTACCAGTTGCGGGCAGAATATTGCGGATGACCTGAGGCAGAACAATCTTGCGCATGGTTTGGCCATGGGTCATACCCAGTGCTGTTGCGGCCTCGAATTGCCCCTTATCAACAGCAAAGATACCGCCGCGGACAATCTCGCTCATATAAGCTCCCGTATTGATGGAGACAATGAAAATGGCAGCGATAGTCCGGTCAATAGAAATTCCGAAAGCCTGGGCTGTTCCGTAGTAGATAACCATGGACTGAACAATCATTGGAGTTCCGCGGAAAATCTCAATATAGACATTTAAGAACCAGCCGAAGATTTTTTGCAGTGATGCTAATAATTTATTCTTAGAAGCTGGTGCCGTCCGGTAAACGCCAATCAGCAGTCCAATGATGAGACCTGCGATGGTCCCTGTAATCGAAATGAGTAGAGTCAAACCAGCTCCGCGTAGGAATTGCGGCCAGTTTTCAGCTAGAATCTTAGCTACTTGACTGAAGAATGATTCCTTAGCTGCTTCACTATCCGTATCAACAGGCTGTTTCTGAATCATCTCATCCATCAGCTTGACTTGGTCATTGGTGGTAATCTTAGCGATAGCACTATTGACCTGCTCGATACGGTCGTCATCCTTGCGCATCCCAATGGCAATGGAAGCATCCTCTTCACCGACTTCAAAACCTTTCTCAAATTGAATCATTTTGAAGTTGGAGTTGGCAGCTTCTGCAGTTAAGGCTTCTGGCCGTTCAGAGATATAGCCATCAATAACCCCGGATTCCAAGGCTTGACGCATCTGGGCAAAATCACCCATAGCTGTTTCTTTTTTGGCGCCAGGCAGCTGGTCAATGAGATTGTAGAGGTAAACTCCTTGCTGGGAAGTGATTTTAGCGTCTTTGAAGTCTTCTAGAGTCTTAGCGGATGCATATTTTCCATCTTTACGAACCAGGAGAACTGGCTCGCTGGTGTAGTAACTGTTGGAAAAGGCGATTTCCTTTTTCCGCTCGGCAGTTGGACTCATCCCCGCAATAATCATGTCAATCTTGCCAGAGGTCAGAGCAGGAATTAAGCCATTCCAAGAAGTCTTGACAACCAGAGGTTCCTTGCCCATCTCTTGAGCGATTTTTTTGGCAATCTGCACATCGTATCCGTTGGCATATTGGTTGGTGCCTTCGATTTTTACGGCACCGTTGGAATCGTCATCCTGAGTCCAGTTGAAGGGAGCGTAGGCTGCCTCCATACCGATTCTCAGATAGTCATCGGCCTGAATAACACGGACTGTTCCTAAGGCGACCAGGAGGGCTGTAAATAAAGTGAGTAATAATTTCTTCATGGGTTTCTCCTGCTTATCAATAATAGTTCTTCCTATTCTATCGAAAATTACCGTTCTTTTCAATCCTAGTAAGCCCTTACTTGATAAAAATGATATAATAGAACAAAATATCTGTAAAGAGAGGTTGAGTATGAAACGATATTTTTATCTTCTGTTGGTTTTATTTTCCTGTCTTTGTTTTGGTCAGGTTGTATCGGCTGTTGACTATGATATTGAATCCTATCAAGGCGATCTGGCCTTGCGTGAGGACAATACAGCTACCTACACAGAGAAAGTGACCTACAAGTTTAATGACGACTATAATGGTCAGATTGTTTCGCTGGGTTCGGCTGGAAAAATGCCCAATGGTTTTGCCATTGATGGGAATCCGACGGTCTCGGTTCTGACGAATGGTGAGACTGATGTAGACTTTAGACCAGAAATCAAAGATTTGGGCGATGGTTATGAGGTCAAAATCTATAATTCAGGAAACGACGGTGACAGAGTTGTTGTTACTGTGACTTGGCAGCTGAGAAATCTCCTTTTTCTTCACAGGGATATTGCTGAGCTCAACTGGACTCCTATCAGCGACTGGGACCAGGGTATAGGGGAAGTCGTTTTGACAGTTTCTGGCTTGAACAATCCAGACAAGAGCGAGCTCTTTGCTCATAGTGGCTACTTTGGGACTCAGCCTTTCGTGGATAAGGAGGGCACCGATTATCTGGTCAAACTCAATGGAATTGGCTCAGGTGACAATGTCGAGCTCCACGGCTATTGGGATCGACAAGTGGTCTCTCTTGTGTCCCAGAATGAAGACGAGAGCGACTACTTGCCAACTTTTAAAGCTCAGGAAGAAAAGATTGCCCGCAAGACGGTCTTTTACCGGCAGCTAGGAGAGATTTATATGCCCTTGCTGCTCTTATGTGCCATCCTTGCAGCGGCTATTCTTTATTTTGTCTTTACCCAGAAGATCAAGCCTAAGCAGTCTTATCCCAAGAATGCCCGTCTATATGAGGCACCTCAGGACTTGGCTCCTCTTGTCTTGGCGGAAAATATTTACGCGGTAGACATGGAGGATGTCGACCCGACTAGGGGCGGCAAGGCAGTGCTGAACTTTGAAAATATGGTTCAGGCGACTTTATTAGACCTGCTGGATAGGGGCAATCTCCTCCTGCAGGGAGATGCTGAAAATCCTGTTCTGCAAATAGCAACTTATGATGGGTTGGCAGACTTTGAGAGACGTTTTCTGGGCATGGCTTTTAACAAGCAATCCCAGGCTAGGGTGAAAGATCTCTTTTCAGCCTATCAAATTTCAGAAGATATTTATAAGCACAAGTCTTCTGCGGATGAGTCCTATATCCGTAACATTGGTAGTAATATCAAGTCCTTATTTACTAACAGTTTGCGCTCCTTATCTAAAGAAGTGCGCTCTGAAGGCAAGCGTTTGGGTCTCTTTGGTCATTACCGGCCTCTTAAAGTTCAGGAAAAGAGATTGCTGATTACTGCCATTATTCTAGCTAGTGCTGTTTTGGTAGTTTCTATCGCTGTTTTCTTTATCTATATGGCTTCTTTTGGCGGCTTTATCTGGTATTATATTCCTCTAACGCTGGTGAGTCTTGTCTTGATTTTGATTTTTGCTAGTAAGGCACAGCTTTATTGGCGAGATGGAGTCCTGAATGACGAAGGCGCGCACGACTTCTATCTGTGGCGAAGTTTTTCCAATATGCTGCGAGATATTGCCCATCTGGACAATACAGAAATCGAAGGCATTATCCTGTGGAACCGTCTCTTAGTCTATGCAACCCTCTTTGGCTATGCAGATCGTGTCAGCCGTGTCATGGCTCTGCGTCAGATTCACTTGGAAAATCCATCCATGGACAGTTATGTTCAGGCTAACCTGCACTATGCCTTCTATAGTAGTATGCACAACTTCTCAAACTATGGTCATGTAGCCACTACAGCCAGCAATTTCTCTGTCTCATCTGGCGGAAGTTCAGGTGGGGGGTTCTCTGGCGGCGGAGGCGGCGGAGGCGGTGGAGCTTTCTAATAGATAAACTCCCTCCTAGCCGGAAAAGTCTTAGTACTGGCTTTTCCTAGCCTTGAAATTGTGATATAATAAGACCTAATACTCTTTGGGAATTTATATATGACTTTCCTTGAGTAAACCCTTGTTTCAGGAGTATTCTATGTTTATCATTGAAATTTTCATCTCTATTATTTACGGAATCATCGAAGGAATCACAGAATGGCTGCCGATTTCCAGTACAGGTCACCTGATTTTGATTCAAGACTTTATCCAGTTTAAGAATCAAAGTCCAGCCTTTATGGAAATGTTTAATGTCGTTATCCAGCTGGGAGCTATTTTGGCGGTTGTTGTCATCTATTTTGATAAGCTCAACCCTTTTAAACCAGGCAAGTCAGCACGTCAGGTTCAAAAGACTTGGCAACTTTGGGCTAAGGTCGTCGTGGCAGCCTTGCCGGCTGCTGTTATCGGCTTATTCTTGGATGATTGGTTTGAAGCACATTTTTATAATCTGGTCTCTGTGTCAGTGATGCTGATTGTCTATGGGGCGGCTTTTATCTATCTGGAAAGGCGTGAGCATGAGGAGCCTGCTGTGACAGATTTGGCATATCTTCCTTACAAGACTGCCTTGCAGATTGGTCTCTTTCAGGTTCTAGCTCTCTTTCCTGGGACTAGCCGTTCTGGTGCCACCATTGTCGGCGGTCTCTTGAATGGTGTCAGTCGTTCTGTTGTGACAGAGTTCACTTTCTATCTGGGTATTCCCATTATGTTTGGCGCTAGTGGCTGGAAAATTCTCAAGTTCATCAAGAATGGGAACAGTCTAGGATTTGGGCAAATTTTCTTGCTCTTAGTTGCCATGGGGGTGGCCTTCGGTGTCAGTCTAGTTGTGATTCGTTTCCTGACAGACTACGTCAAAAAGCATGACTTTACAATTTTTGGGAAATATCGGATTGGCCTAGGCGGCGTGCTTCTGATTTATGCAGCATTCAAAGCCTTGATGGGATAAAAAAGGCAATTTTAATGTTTCCCTGACTATCTCATCTAGTAAAATAATAAGCTCTCGGAATTTTCTGAGAGCTTTTTTTGGTAATTGCTGTTTTCAGAGCAATACTAGCTATTTTTTGAAATACGGGGGATTTTTTAGTATAATGGTAGGACTAGAAGTGTATGAGGTAGAGATATGGAAATGAAACAGATTAGTGATTCGACCATAAAAATCACGATTCAGCTGGAAGATTTGGAAGAGCGCGGCATGGAAATGGCCGATTTCTTGGTCCCCCAAGAAAAGACAGAAGAGTTTTTCTATACCATCTTAGATGAGTTGGAAATGCCGGATAATTTTTTGGACAGCGGTATGCTGAGTTTTCGTGTGACGCCTAAGCCAGACAAAGTGGATGTATTTGTTACCAAGTCCAAGTTGGATAAGAATCTGAGTTTTGAGGATTTAGCAGATCTGCCAGACATGGATGAGCTATCTCATATGTCTCCAGATGAATTCCTCAAGACATTGGAAAAGAGCATTTTTGAAAAGAGTAAGGAAGACATAGAAGCAGTCCAATCTTTGGAAACAGCCGAAGCTGAGGAAGGGGAGCAGTTTTCTCAGGAAGCGGCTGATGAGCAGTCAGCAGAAAATGCAGAGCGTTACATTTACTACATCCTGCGATTTGAAGATATTAAGGCTGCTGCGGCCTTTGCCCAGACGGTGGACTATAAGATTGACTTATCAGAGCTTTATAAGTATGATTCAGTTTATTATTTGACGATTTTGGTAGACGTTGAAGGCTGCCCAGAGCGCTATCCAGCTTGGCTCTTGGCAAAAATGCGTGAGTTTGCAGATGACTCAGATATCACTCGGGCAGTGCTGCAGGAGCACGGTCATCTGCTTTTGGTGACAGATGCCGTCTCCGGCCTGCAGAAGGTTGAATGCCTATGATTACTTTTCCGTTAAAGTTTATCTTGGTATTGCTGGGAACTTTTTTTATCGGGGTGATTCTGACGCCCTTGGTTCGGCTCTTAGCCTTTAAGATTGGTGCGGTAGATTATCCCAATGCTCGCCGCATCAATAAAAAGCCCATGCCTAGCAGTGGCGGGCTGGCGATTGTAGCGGCCTTTTCTATCTCTACTCTGCTCTTGATGCCGCAGATTGTTGCTGTAGATTTTTTTGGACAAACCTATTTTGATTATGTTTGGCCAGTCGTTCTAGGCGGTTTGATTATTGCCTTTACAGGGCTGGTTGATGATATCAAAGAGCTGTCGCCTATGCTGAAAATGGGTGGAATTGTTCTAGCAGCCAGCCTAATCTGGTGGCTGACAGATTTCCGATTGGATGATTTTAAGATTCCTTTTGGCGGACCTTTCCTGCATTTTGAGCCTTGGCTGTCCTATATTTTGACAGTGGTGTGGATTATTTCTATCACCAATGCGGTTAATTTGATTGATGGTTTGGATGGTCTGGTGAGTGGGGTGTCCATCATCTCCTTGGTGACGATGGGGATTGTTTCTTACTTCTTTTTGCCCCAACACAATCTCTTTCTGACCCTGACTATTTTCGTTTTGGTCTTGTCAATTGCGGGTTTTTTCCCTTACAATTACCACCCAGCTATTATCTATCTTGGTGATACAGGAGCCCTCTTCATCGGTTTTATGATTGCGGTCTTGTCCTTGCAAGGACTGAAAAATGCAACGGCTGTTGCGGTGGTGACTCCTATGATTATCCTAGGGGTGCCGATCACGGATACTTTTCTGGCGATTATCCGCCGTACCCTGTCTGGTCAGAAATTCTACACACCTGACAAGCACCATCTCCATCATAGGCTCTTGTCTCTGGGATTGACTCACCGAGGAACAGTGCTAGTTATCTACGGGATTTCGCTAGTCTTTGCCATGATTTCTCTATTGTTGAATGTTTCCAGTCGAATTGGTGGCGTGCTCTTGATGATTGGCTTACTTCTGGGTGTTGAGCTCTTTGCTGAGCTGGTCGGAGTTTTGGGGCCTAATCGTACTCCTTTGCTCAATATTCTCCGCTTTATTGGCAACTCCTCCTACCGAGAGGAAGTTCGGCGGAAATGGCGTCAAAAGAGGAATAAATAAGAATAGCTCTAAACAAAATAAAAGCCTTTTGGGCTTTTTTTTGGTATACTAAAGTGTGTAAATCAGCTAAGCAAAGAAAGGAAAAAGAAATGTCTGTCTTAGAAATCAAAGATCTTCATGTTGAAATTGAAGGGAAAAAAATTCTCAAAGGGGTGAATCTCACTCTGAAAACGGGAGAGGTTGCAGCTATTATGGGCCCGAATGGAACAGGGAAGTCCACCCTGTCTGCAGCTATCATGGGCAATCCTAACTACGAAGTAACTCAAGGAGAGGTGCTTTTTGATGGGGTCAATATCTTGGAGTTGGAAGTAGATGAGCGTGCTCGCATGGGCCTCTTTCTGGCTATGCAGTACCCTAGTGAAATTCCTGGCATTACTAATGCAGAATTTCTCCGTGCTGCTATGAATGCTGGCAAAGAAGACGAGGAAAAAATCTCTGTCCGTGACTTTATCATGAAGCTGGATGAAAAGATGGAGCTGCTCAACATGAAAGAAGAAATGGCTGAGCGTTACCTTAATGAAGGTTTTTCTGGTGGTGAAAAGAAGCGTAACGAAATCCTGCAGTTGCTCATGCTAGAGCCGACTTTTGCACTCTTGGATGAGATTGACTCAGGTCTGGATATCGATGCTCTTAAGGTCGTTTCTAAAGGAGTTAATGCTATGCGTGGTGAAGGCTTTGGTGCTATGATTATCACCCACTACCAACGCTTGCTCAACTACATCACTCCAGATGTGGTTCACGTCATGATGGATGGTAAAGTCGTTCTTTCTGGCGGTCCAGAGTTGGCAGTCCGCTTGGAGAAAGAAGGCTATGCCAAATTGGCTGAAGAGTTGGGCTTCACCTATACTGAAGAAGCCTAGTCAAACATTCTTTTGACTTTGATGAAAGATAGGAGAATGACATGACAAAAGAATTAATTCAAGAATTTTCACAGCTACATGCAGAGCCAGACTGGCTCTTTCAACTGCGCCAGCAGGCCTTTGATAAGATTGACCAGTTAGAATTGCCGCGTATTGAGCGGGTTAAATTTCATCGCTGGAATCTGGGAGACGGCCGTATTTCAGAGAGTGAGCCGCCGACAAGTGTTCCAGACTTTACAGCCCTAGACGACAATCTCAAGCTTGTTCAGTTGGGAACTCAGACTGTTCTGGAACAATTGCCAGCTGACTTGGCTGCTCAAGGCGTGGTCTTCACTGATTTCCACTCTGCTTTGGAAGAGATGCCAGAGCTGGTGGAGAAGCATTTCATGTCCGCGGTCAAGTACGATGAGGACAAATTGGCAGCTTACCACACGGCCTATTTCAACAGCGGTGCGGTTCTTTATGTGCCGGACAATGTTGAGATTGACCAGCCGATTGAAGGAATTTTTTATCAGGACAGCGAAAGCGATGTTCCTTTTAACAAGCATATTTTGATTATCGCAGGCAAGCATTCTAAGGTTAACTACTTGGAACGCTTGGAAACTTATGGTGAAGGAGCTGTTCCAGCGACAGCTAATATCACAGTAGAAGTCATTGCTCAGGCTGGTGCTCAGATTAAGTTTTCAGCGATTGACCGCTTGGGCCAAAACGTCACAGCCTATATCAGCCGTCGCGGTAAGCTGGACAACGATGCTATGATTGACTGGGCCATCGGTGTTATGAATGAAGGTAATGTCGTGGCAGACTTTGACAGTGACCTTTATGGCAAGGGCAGCCATGCGGATATGAAAGTAGTTGCCCTTTCCAGCGGTAAGCAGGTTCAGGGAATTGATACCCGCGTAACTAACTATGGCTGCAACTCTATCGGAAATATCCTGCAGCACGGGGTTATCCTGGAAAAAGGAACCCTGACCTTCAATGGTATTGGCCATATTATCAAAGGTGCCAAGGGAGCAGATGCCCAGCAGGAAAGCCGAGTTCTCATGCTGTCTGACCAAGCGCGCTCAGATGCTAATCCCATTCTCTTGATTGATGAGAACGATGTGACAGCTGGTCACGCGGCTTCTATCGGTCAGGTAGATCCAGAAGATATGTACTACCTCATGAGTCGGGGGCTTGATAAGGCGACGGCAGAGCGCTTGGTCGTGCGCGGCTTCTTGGGCTCAGTGATTGTAGAAATCCCTGTTAAAGAAGTCCGTGATGAAATGATTGAAAATATCGATATTATTCTCGCAAAAAGATAAAAAGCTGGGCCTTGTCCCGTGTAAGTAGATAGGAGTCTTCATGTCTGGATTTAATGCAGAAGCAATCAAGCAAGATTTTCCCATTTTGGACCAAATTGTCAATGATGAGCCTTTGGTTTATTTGGACAATGCGGCGACAACCCAGAAACCCAAGCAGGTGCTAGATGCCATTGAGAAATACTATCTTAGAGACAATGCCAATGTCCACCGTGGTGTGCATACGCTAGCTGAGCGGGCAACTGCAGCCTATGAAGCAGCTAGAGAAAGAGTTCGCTCTTTTATCAATGCGGCTTCTAGCAGAGAAATTCTCTTTACACGAGGAACCACGACGAGTCTCAATTGGGTGGCTCAGTTTGCGGCTGAAAGGCTGCAGCCTGGTGACGAAGTGATGATTTCTATCATGGAGCACCATTCCAATGTCATTCCCTGGCAGGAATCTTGTAGGAAGACTGGAGCCAAGCTGGTCTATGTCTATCTCAAAGACGGTGCTCTGGATATGGAAGATTTCCGCGCCAAGCTCAATGAGCGGACCAAGTTTGTCTCTCTGGCTCATGCTTCCAATGTCCTCGGTGTCATCAATCCCATCAAGGAGATTGCCCCGCTGGTTCATCAGCAAGGAGCAATTTTGGTGGTAGATGGGGCTCAATCCATTCCCCATATGAAGATTGATGTACAGGATTTGGATGTGGACTTCTTCGCCTTTTCGGGGCATAAGATGGCAGGTCCAACTGGCATCGGGGTTCTCTATGGCAAGGAAGAACTGCTAGAGCAGATGTCGCCAGTCGAGTTCGGCGGTGAAATGATTGATTTCGTCTATGAGCAGGAAGCGACTTGGAAGGAGCTTCCGTGGAAGTTTGAAGCCGGAACGCCGAATATGGCAGGAGCAATCGGTCTTGCGGCGGCCATTGATTATTTGGAAGATTTGGGCATGGATGCCATTGCACAGCATGAGCAGGACTTGATTGCCTACGTATTTCCTAAGCTGCAGGCAGTGGAAGGTTTGACCATTTATGGCTCTCAGGATTTGGCCCAGCGCTCAGGTGTGATTGCTTTTAACCTAGATGGTCTCCATCCGCATGATGTCGCGACGGCTCTAGACTACGAAGGAGTGGCTGTTCGGGCGGGTCATCATTGTGCCCAGCCCCTGCTCACCTATCTGCAGGTGCCAGCGACTGTGCGGGCCAGCTTTTATATCTACAATACCTATGCAGATTGTGACAAGCTGGTAGATGCTTTAGAAAAGACAAAGGAGTTTTTCAATGGCGCTTTCTAAGTTAGACAGTCTTTACAAGGCGGTTGTGACCGACCACTCGGCTCACCCTCATCATCATGGTAAGTTGGAAGATGTGGAGCAAATAGTCCTCAATAACCCAACCTGTGGCGATGTCATCAGTTTGTCTGTGAAGTTTAATGATAAAGATGAGATTGAGGATATTGCCTTTGTGAATTCTGGCTGTACCATCTCAACGGCTTCGGCCAGCATGATGACGGATGCGGTTCTGGGCAAGACAAAAGAGCAGGCATTAGAACTTGCTCAAATCTTTTCAGAAATGGTCCAAGGTCAAGTAGATCCGCGTCAAGATGAGCTGGGAGATGGAGCCTTTTTAGCTGGCGTTGCCAAATTCCCGCAGCGAATTAAGTGTGCGACCTTGGGTTGGAATGCCCTTAAGCGAGCAATTGAAGAAGATAAAAAGTAAGAATGTGAAAGGAAATTATGTCAGAAGAAAGAGTAGAACCAAAACCGATTGATCTCGGTGAGTACAAGTTTGGTTTCCATGACGATGTTGAACCTGTTCTCTCGACAGGAAAAGGGCTGAATGAAGCTGTCATTCGTGAGCTTTCTGCAGCCAAGGATGAACCAGAATGGATGCTGGATTTCCGCCTCAAATCCTACGAGGCTTTCAAGAAGATGCCTATGCAGACTTGGGGGCCAGATCTGTCAGAAATTAATTTTGATGACTTGATTTATTATCAAAAGGCTTCTGATAAGCCAGCTAGAAGCTGGGATGAAGTGCCTGAGAAGATCAAGGAAACCTTTGAGAAGATTGGGATCCCAGAAGCGGAGAGAGCCTACCTGGCTGGTGTGGCAGCCCAGTATGAGTCTGAAGTGGTTTACCATAATATGAAGGAAGAGTTCCAAAAGTTAGGAATAGTCTTTACAGATACCGACTCAGCTCTCAAGGAATATCCAGAACTCTTCAAGCAATATTTTGCTAAGCTGGTCCCTCCGACAGACAATAAGTTGGCAGCCCTCAATTCTGCTGTCTGGTCTGGTGGTACCTTCATCTATGTTCCAAAAGGTGTCAAAGTGG
>ERZ773006.194-NODE-194-length-34103-cov-6.37077_pt1 | contig 34103 bp, 26 predicted proteins | sample MGYA00580843_ERZ773006 | MGnify/ENA primary metagenome ERZ773006 (study PRJEB29015, sample SAMEA2738011) | human oral metagenome | biome: human oral; feature: human-associated habitat; material: dental | place: China | collected 2052 ...
CGCTCGAGGCGCGCCCGCCGCACCCGCGCATCCTGGACGGCGGCTCGTGGAAGGACTGGCTCACTCCCCTGCTGGGCTTCGTCGACATTGCGGTCGTGTCGGAGGATTTCGCGCCGCCTCTCATGGCGCGCCCGGACGGGGCGCAGGTCGCCGAGTTCCTGCGGGGCTTCGGCATCACGCGCACGGTGCGCACGCGCGGGGATCGCTCCGTGCAGTACTGGTGGGATGGCGCAAGCGGCGAGGTTCCCGTTGACGCTGTTCCGGACGCGTCGACGCTGGGGGCGGGCGACGCCTTCCACGGGGCTTTCACGTGGGCGATCGAGCGCGGCGGGGACGCGGATCCGGAGCGCCTCATCCGCTTCGCGTCGGCCGTGGCCGCGGTGTCGGTGTCCTCCTTCGGCACGAGGCAGTGGCTGACCTCCCCGACTCTCGTGGAGCTGGTGCGCGGCTGGTAGGTTGCGGGGGTGCCGGGCGCCCCAGGCAAGCCCACCCGGTACAAAACTCTCCCCGCTCGCAGCGCGACGGGCGATACCGGTACAAAACTCTCCCAGCAACCGACCCTTGCAGGCTCACCCGGTACAAAACTCTCCCCGCTCGCCCGAAATAGCCCTTTTCGGCGCGTTTTACCCGAGCAGGGAGAACTTTTTCACGCTCGGGCTGCAAACAGACCATGCAGGGAGAACTTTTTACCGCATGCAGAACCACTTCCGGGACAAAACTCTCCCGGCATACGGGCCTCACGCGCTCAACCGGTACAAAACTCTCTCGGCACGCCCCAAAGCGCCGATTTCGACCCACTTTGCGCCAGCAGGGAGAGTTTTGTACCGCTTCCACCACCACCAAGCCGAGCAGGGAGAAGAAAGTCACGCACCAACACCCCACCTCACCCCACCAACGCTCCCCTCCCCCAATTTCGCATGCAATTCACCTAAATGAACTTTCAACAAAGCCTAGAAACGTTGCAATTCCAACGATCACAATTCAAATCTCGAAATACTCCCAGGGGAATTGCATGCGAAATTGGCGAGGCAGGATCAGAGGGTGGCGCAGGGTCAGGGCAGCAGCACACGAACCGCCCGATTGGAGCCCACCGCGGGGCCTGCGGGGCCTGGCCAGGCTCCGAGACGACGCGCCGAACCAGACATCAGCGACACAAGCCCCACTGGTGTGGAGGGCGCCGGAGGGTCCGGAGGGCCAGGGCGGGCCTCGAGCCGACGCGCCGAGCCGAAGGCTCGCGTGTGGCGATCTCGCGGGCGGCCGGGCCCGACGGCGCCCGGAACACCCGTGGGGCCACAAGCAACAACGCGCGGCGCGGACGGCTCGCGGGCGGGCCGCCGCCCACGGGCACACCAAGCAGCCCGGCCCAGCAGGCGCCCGGAACACCCGTGGGGCCACAGCAACAGGCGCCGCACCAACGCGCCCAGGCATACAAAAACCGACATCCGGATCGGATGTCGGCCTGCGGTGGAGCTAGGGGGATTCGAACCCCCGACCTTCTCATTGCGAACGAGACGCGCTACCAACTGCGCCATAGCCCCAAGGACTCAAGTAGTCTAGCACCCTGGCCTGCGCCCACGCAAGCGGACCACCGCCGCGTGCGCGAGTCGACGAAGCCGCAGGCGAGACGCAGTTCCACGGGCCAACGGGAGCTCCAGCAACGGCCCGCGCTGGCGTTAGGTGAGCCAAGAGACGGCGCCACCACGCCTCAGGAGCCGCGCACACAGTCGCCGCGCAGAGCGCCGGGAAACGCACCAGCACGCCACCACCACCCCACAGACCACCGGGGAACGCGACGGCACGCCTCCCCCCGCGCATGCGACCCCACCGCCGCGCATGCCACCACCACCGCCGCGCATGCGACCGCGCCGCGAGCCCGAAGGCCCGCGGCGCGGCATCAGCAGCTGAGAGGTCCCCTATTGGGCGCGTCGCGCGTCCAGGACGGCATCCAGGTCGAGGGCGACCGCCTGGTCGGCGACGACCTCGGCCGTGGAACGAGCTCCGGCCTGGGCGGTGGCAGCGATCGGGCGGGCCGGAACCGCTGCGGCGATGCGGGGAATGCCTCGCAGGTCGGTGTCGGCGTGGACGATGCGCCCACGGATGCGCTCACGCGACGCGTAGGTGGGAGCGGGAACAGGGGCAACCGTCCAGGCGCGGGCCGGGGTGTCGGCGACCTCCACCACCTCTGGAACATCAACGCTAAAGACCAGGGAGGTCGATCCCGTCGAAGGCTCGGCGGCGCCGCCGTTGCGCTCACCCTCCGAAGCGGATGCGCCGTCCCGGCTGCCGACGCCAACGCGGGAGTCCTCGGAGCCAACCGGCGCGCGAGGGGCGGTGCGGCCGCGCACGTCGCCACGCAGCTTCGTGAGGAGTTCAAGCTCGCGTTCGGACGCGCGCTGGGAGCGGACGGCGGCTACGCGCGAGGCCCCCAGGGAGGCCGCGAGAGCGACCACGGGAATGAGGATCCAGGCGACGGGCAGCGACGCCACCGCGATGACGATGCCGAGGCCAACGGTGAGCAGGGCGCAGACACCGGCGACAACCATGCGGCGTCGGCCAGCCGCGCTTTCGGCCGCCAGGCGCGCCGCGCGGCGGGCACGGAGCTTGGCGATATCGCGGACCGCCTGGTTATTGCGACGGTCGATGACGGGCCGAATACGCCCCCTGGTCGTCTGATGCATGCTCTCTCCGCTCGTCACTGCGCGCCTGGCCAGGAGCGTTCCGCTGGCCTGGTCGCACGTGTCTAATTCTGGCTCATTCGTGTCAATGATGCGCAGCCTCGGGGAAAAACGGTCGATCTCTCGGGACTGGGCGATGGCCGAGCGACGCGCGACCAGCGACGGCACAGTCGCCAGGAGCGCGACGAATACCGCTGCGATAACGAGTCCACCAATCTCCACCCCTTCAACGTACGGGTCTTTCCCGCCTTCACCCCCGCGCGCTGCACGCGTGTCGAGTTCTTGGGCCTCTTGGTCGGCCCGCCGTCGTTAACAGTTGTCACATTCGCAACACGCGCCCCGCGAGCATCGCCACCCACGCCGCGACCTAGTCGATGGCCGAGCTCCCCCACCGTCGCCGCACCAGGCCCCCCTCGGGCAAAGACTCGGCATCGATGAAGAAGGCGAGGTGATCGGCCCACGCGCCACCGATGTGCATGAAGCGCGGGCGCAACCCCTCCTCGACGAGGCCGAGGCCTCGACACACGCCCAGCGAGCGCTCGTTCTCGGGGCGCACGCATACCTCGACGCGATGCAGGCCGAGTTCGCCCACGACGAGGTCAAGGATGAGGGCGGCGGCCAGCGAGCCGAGGCCTCGCCCCGCCCACTCGCTGAGGACCCAGTAGCCGAGCATGCCCGTGGACATTGCCCCCCAGTGAACGTTCGAGATCGAGAACTGCCCGACGTACGCACCGTCAACCTGAACGCCGAAAATCAGCCCGGTGCCCTCCCGGTGGTCGATATCGGCGCGGCGCACGTACTGGGCGAAAGTCGGCACGTGCTCGAGGCTATCGGGAGGCAGGGTCGCCTCCCAGCGGCGCAGCCAGTGGCCGTCGGCGCGACGCACCGCATCGAGCGCGCGATGTTCCTCCCCCTGGACGGGGCGGATCACAAGCTCGCGCGGCACGGGATTGGCCGCCGAGCCCGAGCGCAGAAACCCTCGACCCACGGGGTCGCTCACCCTCAGGGTGAGCATGTCGATATCACGACCCCACACGCGGCTACGCCGAGAGAACAGGCGCCTCATTCGAGGACCAGGCACTGGAGGAGATCTCCGGCCCGAACGGTGGTCACGTCCTCGGGAACGACGGCCAGCGCGTTGGAGTCCGCGAGCGCCGACAGCAGAAGGGACGCGGGTGTTCCCATGACTGCCGCGCTGTACCCCGAACGAGGAGTCCCGGTGAGGCGCACGCGCACGAACTCGCGACGACCTCGCGGGGAGTACCACGAGCGATCAACGGCCGCGCGCACCACGGGACGGTTGACGCCGGTCCATCCCTGCATGTGGCGCAGGGCGGGGCGCACGAAGACCTCGAAACAGACCTGGGCGGACACGGGGTCGCCCGGGAGGCACACGATGGGAGTGCCCGCGCGCCCGTCCTGCCCGCCGACGGTCCCCACGCCCATGATGTGTCCGGGCCACGCGGCGACGTTGTCGAAGCGGACGGTGCCCAGGGCACCCAGCACCTCGCGGACGGTGTCTCCGCTGCCGTAGGAGATTCCCCCCGTCGTCAGGACGAGGTCGGCTCGCACCAGCTGGTCCTCGATGGTTTCGCGCAGGCGCGCACGCTCGTCGGGGACCGCCGCGACCCGGAAGGTCTGCGCCCCGGCGTCGGCAACCGCCGTCGCGAGGGCGTGTCCGTTTGCATCGAAGACGGTACCGGGGCGCGCCTCGCCACCCGGTTCGACGATCTCATCCCCGATGGAGATGATGACGACCCGCGGGCGCGGGTGCACCAGGACACGATCACGGCCCACGCCGGCCAGGAGGGCCATCTGGCGGGCACCAATGCGGGTCCCGGAGCGCAGCACGGTGTCCCCCTGGGCGACGTCCTCCGCGCGACGGCGAATGTTCTCCCCGCCCGCGGGGCTTGTGCGCAGCGCGACCTGAGCGACGCCGTGGTCCGTGAACTCCAGGGAGACCACGGCCTCGGCGCCGGTGGGAAGGGGCGCGCCCGACGCGATGCGAATCGCCGTTCCGGGGACCAAGGCGGCGGGATCGACGGCTCCCGCGCGAATCTCCTCCGTCACGGGAAGCGTCACCGGCTTCTCCAGGCTGGCCCCCTCGCAGTCCCGGATGCGCACGGCGTACCCGTCGCATGCCGCCAGGTCGACGACGGGGAGGTTGAAGGGGGCCTGCACGTCCTCTGCGAGCACGCAGCTCACCGCATCCGCGAGCTTGACGTCAAGGGGCGGGAGGGCATCGGCGCACGCCATGCAATCCTGGTAGAAGTCGGCAACGCTACGCATGTGTTCAGTCCTCTAGCTTGGAGCGCAGGAACTCCCTGAGTTCCGCTCCAAGCGCCGGATCCTCAAGGGCGAGCGTAACGTTGGCCTCGAGGTAGCCGAGTTTGTCCCCGGTATCGAAGCGACGCTCGTCAATGACTACACCGTACAACCCCCCGCCCGCTTCTTCGGGGAGGTCAATCATGCGCGCGTACCCGTCTGTGAGCTGATACTCACCTCCGGCGCCCGGTTCGATGTTTTCGAGGGCGGTAAACACCGCCGGATCGAGGAGGTAGCGGCCCACGACCGCGTACTCGGACTTGACCTCGTCGAGCGGGGGCTTCTCGGTGACGTCCGTGATGCGCATGAGCTGCCCCTCCTCGAGGTCGACTCCCTCGGGGACGGGCAGCGGCTCGACCGCGGTGGAGGCATAGGCCGTCGCCTGCTCGGGGGTAACCTTGAGGAGGGCCACCACCGTTCCGCCCAGCGCGCCGCGCACCTGGATCATCTTGCGCAGCAGCTGCGACCCCGGCTCCATGAGGTCGTCGGGAAGCAGGACGGCGCACGGGGCGTCACCGACGTGGGACTTAGCCTGCAGGATTGCGTGCCCCAGGCCCAGGGGATGGCCCTGGCGGACAGAGTGGACACGGGCGTACTTCTTGTACTCGTTGACGTACTCGAGAGCCTTCTCTTTGCCCGCCTTCTCGAGGTCCGCCTCGAGGCCCGGTTCGGCATCGAAGTAGTCCTCGATGGACTGCTTGCCCGCGCGGGTGACGAAGAGGATGTCCTCGATTCCGGCGTCCGTTGCTTCGCGCACGATGTACTCGATCGAGGGACGATCAACGACGGGTAGCATTTCCTTGGGCACCGACTTGGTGATCGGCAGGAAGCGGGTTCCGCGACCGGCAGAGGGAACAACGGCGTGCACTACTGGCTGCTTTTTCTTTGACATACTGCACAGCGTAGCGAATAAACGACCCGAAAGGGAGACGATGACCACAAAAACAGCCCTTCGGGCCGAGGCTCGACGCAGGCGGCGAGGAAGGCGCCGCGACGCCGATTCACGCCCTTTTGAGGCCTCTGGCTCCGCGCCGATTCCGGTTCGAGACCTCGCCGAGGCTCGGGGAATCGCGGGCCGGGTGCTCGCCTTCGCCTCATCGCTGGGCGGGACCACCCTACCGGCCCTGTTCGTCTCCACCCCGTTGGAGCCAGACCTGTCGCTCACGCTCCCCCTTTTTCCACGGGCGCTTCTGCCCGTTCTCGTCAGCGAGGCCGGAGGCGGGCTTGCCGAACCCAGCTGGGGCATCTGGGAGGGCGGCCAGCTCGCGCACCCACCGGGCAAGCCCGCCCAACCCACCACGACGCCCCTGCCCGTTCGGGCCATCGGGGAGGCGGATCTCATCGTCGTTCCCGCACTCGCGGTGTCCCTCGACGGGACGCGGCTGGGCCAGGGCGGGGGCTGGTATGACCGCACGCTCCCCCACCGGGCGCCGTTAGCCCCGGTGGCCGCCGTGGTCTTCGACGACGAGGTCCTCGCCCCCGGGTCGATTCCCCGGGAGGAACACGACGTGCGCGTCGACGCAATCATCACGCCGACACGCGTCATCGACATCGCACGCTCGTAGGGGGCGAGAGAAGGGACGGCGCGAGCGGCGACGCGGCCACCTAGCACGCCATGCCCACTTTTGTCGCCGACATCTCATCGTGAGGTTTTCCGCCCAACAGCGCGGATTTCTGACCACATTATAAGGAACTGCGACGAACATTACCCTCGTCCCTCTGTATTCGCGCCGCAAGTCCCCCTACTGTTTCTCACGGTACCCGAGCGCCCATCAGGCGCACGTTCCTCGGCGGCTCCAGGCCGCCACGCCGAGTCCACTCGGCGCTCAGACTTGTCGGCTCGCGCCGACCACTCACACAGGAGAACCCATGATCCAGGGATTCAAGGACTTCATCTCTCGCGGTAACGTCGTCGAGCTGGCCGTCGGTGTCATCATCGGTGCCGCCTTCAAGAACATCGTCGACGCCCTCGTTGACGGCATCATCAACCCCCTCATCGCGGCCGTCATCGGCAAGCCTGACTTCTCGGACGCCTTCATCCTCACGCTCAACGGCACCGACGTGAAGTTCGGCGTCCTGATCACCGCGGTCATCAACTTCCTCCTCATGGCCCTGGCGCTCTACCTGTGCATCATCGTCCCGATGAACGCCCTTAACGAGCGCATGAAGAAGCAGGCCGCCGACGATGCAGCCGACGCCGCCAAGGAGGAGAGCGACGAGGTCAAGCTCCTGACCGAGATCCGCGACGCCCTGGCCCAGGGCGGCCCGCGCCACTGATACGTCTTTCCTCTCCTGCGGGAGGGCATGGGGGTGGGGCCGATGCGCTGCATCGGCCCCACCCCCATCTTCACCGGATGGAGGCTAGGCGCGCGCCTGACTGTGCGGCGGAACATTGTCCAGGAGCCGCGCGTCGTTGGCCCCGTCGCCGCGATCGGAGGAGTCCGCCATCGAGCCCGGGCGAATATCCTCGGGACGCACGCGATCCTCCCACGAGGGAGCGAGCCCCTCGTCCATCAGGCGTCGATCGACGTCGGAGACGAAACGCGCGACGCGGCGACGCCTGCGCGGCGAGGCCTCACTCATCGGAACCCTCCTCGGCGGGGGCGGCGTCGTGCGCTGCACCGGGCTTCGTGCGGCGCACGACATTTCCCAGGACGGCGTCGGACTGGAAGCCCCGGCGCGTGATGCCCAGGGCGTCACGAAGCTCCTCGGCGGTCTCCAGATCCGTGCGCTCAATGCCGTCTGAGCGCACCCATGCCGCCATCTCGTCCAGCTGATCATCCGAATACGCCGCCAACGGAAGCCCCTTGGCGATGGCCGGGCGCGGACCACGCTCCTGCTCACCGGCCCGCTCCCTGCGCCTGATGGCCAGGAGCATGCCGGTCGTATCCTCGTCCGCCTTGCGGCGGCGCTGAGACTCCTCGTCAAGCTCCTCATCCAGCATGGGCAGGCGGGGGGCGCTCGCCTCCCCGGCGCCCGAGCCCCGCTCACCACCGGCGGTCGTGTCGGCGCCGTCGGATTCGGGTCTCTCGTCGGTGTCGTTGATCGCTTCCTCGGTCTCCTCGTCGTCGAGCACGCGCTCGGGAACGTCCACGACGGGCTCGTCCTCGCCGGAGCGCAGGGCGTCGAGCGCGTCGAGGACCCTATCGACAATCGCCGCGGATTCCCTGTCGGGGTCGATGAACAGGGCCATCGACAAAACCGTGTGCACCGTCCACCCCTGGGCTTCGAGCCAGCGGGGACGGGCGCGGTCACGCACGCGCTGGCTGGGTTCCGCCAGATACTCCTCGTCGTCCATGAGGACGGCGACAAGGAGGCGTCCGGGCGAGTCGGGGTGCCCGATCGCCAACGGGACGCGCATGCCGCCGGGAATCCCGACGTTCGCGACGACCTCCAGGCCGCGGGAGTAGAGGTGGTCGGCCAGATCCACGAGGAGGCGGTCGGGTTCTCCGGCGACGACCGGCCACGCATCCATGCCCTCCCCCGCGTGTCCCTCGGCGATCTCAATGAGGTCAACGAGCATGCGCGATCCCTCGTGGCTCAGGCGATCCCGATCGACGTCCGCGCTGTGAAGCGAGGACACGAGGGTCAGGTCGCCGCGAACGACGCGCAGCGCCTCCGCCAGGCAATCCGCGCCCCCCTCCGTCGAGAGCACGCCGAAGTCGTGGATGACGCGGCCGTGGGGAGTCTTGGCGAAGCCGACGGAGAGGATCATCGACTCGCGCGTCAGGCCGACGACGTCGTTGGGGCCGACGACGACGAAAGGTTCCGGGGTGCCGCGATCAAAGAACGAGGCCAAGCCCGGCTCGTGGCTGCGCAGCGCCTCAAGAGCCTCGCTGATGCGCTGGGCATGCCGCTCGGAGAGTGCCACGACCGCCAGGGAGCGTTCGGGTGACTCCACCGCGTGCTCGATGACGGCGTCGACGACGGCGTGCACCTCGGCGGAGGTCGATTCCACCGCGTGCGCTCCGGGGGCGGGCATGCCGCTGGCATCGACCCAGCGGGCGCTCACCGGCGCGTTCGCCGCGGTCCAGGGCACGGGAATGCCCGCGTGCTCGTAGCCGTATCTGGCCAGCAGCAGGGCCACCTGGTCGTTGAGGCGACGCGGGCCGGGCTCGACGCGGACAATCGGCAGGATCGTCGCCAGCTCGCGCGTCGCCCCACCGTCGCGGGAGGCCGCGAGGTCGTCAATGACGACGAGCTGGCGTCCCCGCGCGATGATCGGCGCAAGTTCGGCCAGGGGAAGGCCGTCGGCCCCGTCGAGCACGACCAGATCGACGGTGCGCCCCGGCGGAGCGAGGACGGGAACCATCGAGGGAACCGTCATGAGTACGGGGAGCAGGTGGCGCACGAGCGGGAAGGAGGTGAGAAGCTCCAGGTCGCTGGGAATGGCTTCGCCCCCCAGGAGGTCGCGCAGTTCCTCGTACTGGTCGGCGCGCGCCGCGAGCGCGTTCGTTCGAATCCTGCGCACGCCCGTGATCGCCTGCGGGACCAGGGAGGCGACCTGCGCTTCGTCGAGCTCGCGGCCCTCGCGAGCGAGTTTCTCCAGCCCCGCCGGATCCATACCGCCCAGCGCGGGCCGTGCGCTGAGCATGGCGCGCAGCAGAGACGCCCACCAGGCCAGGTCGAGCTCGGTGTCGATGGCGTCCTCGTCCACGCCCCGGTCGGCCAGGTCCTGAGCCAGCTCGTCGAGGCCGCGCTTGGCGAGTCGGGAACGCAACGCCAGCCGCGCGGGCACCTCGCGTGCGGCCGAGGTGTCAGACGCCCACCGCTCGATGAGGCTCGTGAGGCGCTGCAGGTGTGTCGCCACCAGGTCCGGTTCTTCGGCGGCAAAGACGGGCGCGATCGCGTCGAGGTCGTCGCGCACCGAGTCGGTCAGCGTCGAGATTTCGCCGATTCGGGCCGGCAGGATCGGCCACGAGTCCTCACCGCACACGGCGCACCATGCGTCGCGGCGCTCCTGGACGCGGATGAGGGCTCTGTGCAGGTCGGGAACGTGCACTCCCGGGCGCACGAGATCCTGGGCCTGCTTGACCAGGCGTGTGCGCTCCGAGCGCCCCATGGAGATGCCGTGATCCTTGCGCCACTGTTTCGGCGCCGTCGCAATCACCATGTCCGCGGCGCTGCGCTCAAAGACGCGCGGCTGGAAGACATCCAGGACATCCGCGATCCCGTCGAACATGGTCAGCTGGCGGTCCCACTCGGCGAGGGTGCCCGCCGGCTTGATGCCGGCCTCGCCGGCGACCGACGCGATGTGTACACGCAGCTGCGGAAGGGTCTTCGAAAGCCGGTCCACGCGAAGAAGCACGTCGCTGGCCTGCTCGTCGGACGTCACGATCGCGCGGGACCATGCGCAGGAGTGGTCGACGACGAGCTTGCCCGATTGCAGGGCCTCCCGCAGCAGCGCCCGCGCGCTTTCCCCCTGGTCGACCGCGATATCGTAGAGCGCCTGCTCGCTGAGCCGCACGCGGGTCGTGGGCGTGTTGTCTCCGGTGGTGAGGTCCGTGAGCGCGCGCAGGGCATCCGCCGCGCATACCCCGAAGCGCCCGAAGGGCTCGTGCAGTGCCGACGCGTAAGCTGCGAGGGCGGAGCGGACCTCGCGCAGGCGGGCGCGCATCGCATCCACGTTCTCCTGGTCGATGACGGGGGCGGTGTCCTCCATTGCCTTCTTCACGCGGTCGGCCAGCGCCTTGCGGGCATCCGAGTAGCCGTCAATGTTGGCGACGATGTCGGACATCCCCACCTCGTCCAGCCGCGAGTAGGCGGCGATGGACCGGGAGGGCGAGGTCGAGACGTGCAGGACGGAGCGGCCGGTCGCCGCGGCGTCCGCGAGAATCGCCGCCACGACCGATGCGTCGTCGGTGTGTGCGGGCAGGTCGACGAAAACGCTGTGCCCCTCCGCTGCGGCTTCGACGGCATCTTGCTGGGAGGGAAGCAGGTCCCCCACGCCCTTCTCCGCCCAGGGATCTCGGTCGCACGGGTTGGTCTGGGGGGCCTGCGCCAGGTCGGCACGCGCGTCCTGGTCGCCGGCCAGAGCGCGGATGATGACCGAGTCCTCCAGGGCGCTCACGTCCTGGTCGAGGCTGGAGGCGAGCGCCGAGGCGGGATGGATGAACAGGCCAACGACCAGCTCGTCGCGAATCTCGAAGTGGGGCAGCCGAGCTCCGAGGCGATGCAGGACCGCCATTGCCTGCGACGATGAGAAGCCGTGGTCGCCGCTGGCCTCGGCGAGAACTGCGTCGCCGTCGATGTCCTCGCCGCGCTCGCGCAGGGCGGCGGCGAGTTCGGGGGCAAGGAGCGCGTCGTGTCCCATGGCGATGAGCACGTCGTCGTCGCGGCGCACGAGGCGGACGGGGCGCAGGAGGGCGGGCACGGTGATGGTCGCATGATCGGCGCGCCAGGATGCGGTTCCTATCCCCAGGTGGACGGGACCCGTTCCGTGGGTGGCCGCGCGTTCCTCCGAGCGGGCGATGATTGCGCGCGCTCGTTCGAGGGCGCGTCCCAGGGCGATGGGTTCGCGGATGAGGAGGCTCAGGCGCACGGGATGTTCCGTGTACAGCTGGGCGAGTCCGCCGGGGTGGGCGCCGGTCAGGGACAGCGTCGGCAGGGACGCTCCGTCACGCGCGATGTCGCCGTCCAGGCGCGCACGCCACGCGGCGCGCGCCTGACCGACGAGGGAGGTCGGGTGCGTCGACGTCGACGAGGCCTTGGTGGCCTGCGACTCGTGTGCGGGACGGCGCGAGAAGATACTAGGAACCACGTTTCCACCCTACGGCAGGGCGGAGCCAATCCACGCTGCGGCGCGCCCGAAACGGGTCGACGACCGAAATGGTTGCGACGGCGCCGACGCGCCAAGCACACCCGCATGAGGATGAGGCCGACGCACTCCGGGACGGTTTCCGACCAACACGCCAGACGCCCCCAACAGAGGACCGCAATGGCGGTCACCAGGTAAGCCGCCGCGTTGCGCACGGCTTCTTCTACCAGTGCCCCCGAGACGATTCGAACGTCCGACACCCGCTTTAGGAGAGCGGTGCTCTATCCCCTGAGCTACGAGGGCGTGACAAGCTGTCCGCGCCCACTGTAGCAAAGTGAGCGCGCGAGCGCCCCCTCACCGTCGCCTACGGGCGTTACGTCACGCACGGAGCGGCCCTCGGGCGGCGCCAGGCGCCGGACGCGTCAACGGCCGGAACCTCGGGTGAGGCTCCGGCCGTTTCGCCGGGTGCGATCAGCGACGCTCCCAGGGGGTGTGCACCGACGCTTCCGCCTCCCCGAGGTGGGCGGATGGAACAACCATGACGGGGCACGTGGAATGCCCCAGGACGGTCTGAGAGGTCGAGCCGAGGAGGACGCCCGCCAGGCCACCACGCCCGCGCGTGCCCACGACGACCAGGTCGACGGCCGTTGAGAACTCGATGAGGAGGGACGCAGCGGAGCCGTCAAGGGCGTGCCTCGACACGTGCATATCCTCGCCGTCAAGCGCAGCCTTGATGGCCGCGTCCATCCCCTCGCGCACCTGAGCAAGCAGGGCAGAATGATCCACACCCGTTGGGGTCCACGTCATCACGGAGGGGCCGACGGCAATCGGAACGGCGGAGACCGCGGTGAGCCTGGCTCCCCACAGGCGAGCCTCTCCGATCGACCGCCTCAGGGCGCTGGAGGGCTGATCGGTACCGTCCACGCCGACGACGATGCGCTCAATGGGGGTGAACTTCTTGCCCGACGTGTGACGGGGGACCACCACGACCGGGCACTTCGAGTGTGCCGGCAGGGCGGAGGAGACGGTCCCCAGGAGTCGATCGGCGAAACCTCCGCCGCCTCGCGACCCGACGACAATGAGATCGACCTCGGCGGAAAAGTCGATGAGGACTCCGGCCGGATCTCCAGGCTCGGTGGAGCCGGACACGTGGGTCGCTCCCCGCTTGCGGGCCAACGCCTGCGCCTCCTCGACGACCTGCTCGGCTCCCGCCTTCAGGGCCTCGTCATCAAGTACCGCGTATCCGCCGTCCAGCGCGGCGGCGGAGTAGGAGGCCAGCGCGTAGGTGCACAGGCAGTGAATGCGCGCCCCGGTGCGCGCGCCGCGATCAGCGGCCCAGGTGACGGCGGCCAGGCTCTCCGTCGAGCCATCGACACCGACCAGAATGACTTCGGTAGAACTCATGATGTCCTCCTCGTGGTGGCAGTCACCTATTATTGTGCCGTATTTTAACGACCGACGAAAGCCCAACCGGCACAGAAAACGACTGTCGCCGCAGCCCAAGGGACCGCGGCGACAGTCGAATGTCGAGTCGTTGCTCAGTAGCGCACGTAGGTTGCGCCAGCGCGCACCGGAGAAATCTGCGACAGGCGGCCGGGAACCGTGGCCTCGACCATCTGGCCGCCGCCAATGTAGATGGCGACGTGACCGGGGTAGGACACGATGTCGCCGGGCTGCGGGTTGGACACGATGGTGCCGCCGGCGGCCTGAGCCGACGAGGAGTGCGGCAGGTTGATGCCGGCAGCCGCGTAGGCGTACTTCACCAGCCCGGAGCAGTCGAGACCAGCGAGGGACTCGCCGCCGTAGACGTAGGGGATGCCGGTCAGGCCCAGGGCGACCGAGACGATGTCACCGCCGGCCGCGTTCAGCGCGGCCTGGCGAGCGGAGTTGTCCGTCGAGGTCGCGTCGCCGCGCGTCTCGGATCGGGAGGCGGCCGAGCCAGACTCGTCTGCGGCGGAGGTGGCGGCCGGGGCCGGCGCCTTGGGGGCCTCGGCGGTCGTCGTTGAAGCGGCATCATCGTCGGCGGTCCACGCGATGTCCGGGACCTCAACGGTCGTCACGTTATCAACGGCGACGGTCGTCGTGTTCTGGTCCGTGCTCTGCGGCTCGGACTGAGGGGTGGCCGGGGCGGCGTTCGCAACGCCCGCGGCAATGGCGGTCAGCGCAACACCGGCGGCCGACGCGAAAGCAATGGGTCGGACGGCCCCAGCGGTGTTCACACCGTCGACCATCGAATCGGTCAGGGGGCGACGCGCCAGGCGGTGACGCGGAGCAGGCTTAGTAGTCTTCACTCATGTTCTCCCAGTTTCCCTGCGAGGTTAGCTGTCGGGTTCGGGCGGGAGGCCCGGCTCGCAATGCGAGCTTCACCCCGAGGCTCCGAGGAGCCGCATGTGGGTTCCCCGCGTGAGACGGTATTTCCGCACCATTCGTCGTCTCACTTCGGGCACCGAATGGGCGGGCGGTCTGATGACCGTTGCCAACTATACCCCGCACGCCCGGTCAGTGTCACGTTCTGATAACATCACTCACATTCACCGTGACGTTTCCGTAACCTTTTCCCCACATTTTCATGCCAACCACGGCCCTCACCTCGCCCGATACCGGTCCAGAATCCGAGACATCAGCCCGTCGCACGACGAAGGCCGAGACCCCATAGGGCCCCGGCCTCGACTCGTCGATCGGTTCGACGCTCCCCCTACTGTCCGGAGACGAAGAGGTGGGCCGCCAACGCCATCGGGATCGTCAGATAGCCGCTCACGTCACCGGCCTCATCCAGGGCGGCGACCCTCACCACGTTGCCGTGAGCCGAGAGCCCGACGCGGGCGCCGGGACGTAACCCAAGCTCGTCAAAGGCCGCCAGCAATTCCGCGTCGGCTTGAATCGGCTCGCCGATGCGTTCGATGGTGAGCGCCCCCACCTCCAGGGAGCGCACAGCAAGCTCGGCGGAGTGCGCGACGCCGCCCCCCATGCCCGGCATCGGATTGCCGTAGGGGTCCACGCTGGGATCCTTCAGGAGCTCAATGAGCCGAGCCTCAACGGTATCGCTCATCACATGTTCCCAGCGGCACGCCTCGTCGTGCACCTGCGCCCATTCCAAGCCCACGACATCGAGGAGCAAGCGTTCGGCCAGGCGATGCTTGCGCAGGACCTCGGTCGCCCGCGAGCGCCCCTCGTCGGTCAGCTCCAGGCGCCGATCACCCATCACATGCAGGAGCCCATCACGCTCCATGCGCGCGACCGTCTGGGAAACCGTCGGCCCCGAATGCCCGAGGCGGTCGACGATGCGCGCGCGCAGAGGCGTCACCCCGTCCTCCTCAAGCTCGAGAATGGTTTTGAGGTACATCTCGGTGGTGTCGATCAGGTCTGCCACGACGTCCTCCTTCATATGGCATATCGCCCCCTCAGGATAGGACGACCTTTCTTGAAGTAACACGCAGTGACACGATGACGCGAAAAAGTAGACTCGCCTTCCTCTGTTCTCACAAGGCAATTCGATCAATGAGCATGATGGAAATAGGCCGTCCCGGGGCGCTAGGCTGGAATCATGGTGGTTTTCCCCGACATCCCCCCGGCTCTCCTGCCCGCCGACGGACGCTTCGGCTGCGGCCCCTCCAAGGTGCGCCAGGCGCAGCTTGAGGCGCTCTCCGCGGGCCTCATGGGTACCTCGCATCGCGCCACCCCCGTGCGTCACGTCGTCGCATCCTTCAAGGAAGGTCTGCGCACCCTCCTCGACGTTCCCGAGGACTACGAGATCGTCTTGGGCAACGGAGGGGCGTCGGCATTTTGGGCCGTCGCGTGCGCCACCCTTATCCGCTCACAGGCATCGCTCGGATCGTGGGGGGCTTTCGGCGCCAAGTTTGCCGACGAGGTCTCGCGCGCCCCTCATCTGCGCTCTCCCCTCCTCGACGAGGCGCCCCCCGGCTCGCTCGTCACGCTGTCCCCACGCCCACCCGCCGACGGCGTCGACACCTACGCATACCCGCACAACGAGACCTCGACGGGGGTGGCCTCCCCCGTCTATCGGGTGCCCTCTCCGGGATCGCTGACCCTCGTGGACGCCACGTCAATCGCGGGAGCCTCACCGGTCGATCTCAGGCAGGTCGATGCCTACTACTTCTCGCTGCAGAAGGCCATCGGTTCCGACGGCGGTCTCTGGGTGGCCGTCCTCTCCCCCGAGGCCATCACACGCGCCCGCTCCATCGAGGCTTCCCCCGATGGCCGGTGGATCCCGCAGTTCCTCTCCCTCGGCGCAGCCATCGACAACTCCCGGAAGGACCAGACCCTCAACACCCCGGCGATCGCCACGATCGTCATGGCGCAGCAGCAGGTGTGCTGGCTCAACGCGCTGGGTGGCATGGCGCAGGTACACGCACGCTGCGAGCATTCCTCCTCCCTCATCTACCGGTGGGCAGACTCTCACATGGCCGCCCACCCCTTCGTCGCCAACCCGGCGTGGCGCTCGCCGGTGACGGCAACGATAGAGATCGACGCGGATGTGTCCGCGAGCGCGCTCGCGAACCACCTGCGCGCAAGCGGGATCCTCGACATCGGCGCCTATCGGGGTGTCGGCGCCAACCAGCTGCGCATCGGGACGTGGCCGAGCGTGGAAGCCAGCGATATTGAGGCCCTCCTGGAGTGCATCGACTACTGCCTGGAGCGCGTCCTGTGAGCCTGTCGGCCTGGCGCTGACGAAGGAACCGGGGTGGGCGTGCCGCCTCGCGTCGAAGCCGCGCGCCCGCTGCCCGATCAGCGTGACGAGGACGGGCCGGCCTCGCCTTAACCCACCGAGCGGGGCGGGGCGTCCACCGAGGAGTCAACATCAAGGCCAAGCCACGGGAATGAGGGGCGACGCAAGAGGCGCGCCCTCCAGTGACGCGCCGCCCACAGGGCGCACACCGCAGCAACGCCGAAGGATGCGATGCCTCCGACAAGAAGCGCCCATCGGGCGCCCATGGTGCGCCCCACCCATCCGATGAGCGGCGAGCCGATCGGCGTCGCCCCCAGGAAGACCAGGGAGTACAGGGCCATGACACGCCCGCGCTTGTCCGGGTCCGTGCGCGTCTGGATCAGGGCATTGGCGCTCGTATTCATCGTGAGCATCCCAAACCCGGTAGGAATCGACATGAGCGCGAAGAACCAGTACGAGGGCGACAGGCCCAGGGCGATTTCGGCCGCGCCGTAGAAGGCGGCGCCGAGAACGATCGTGCGCAGCCGGGGAGTGCGCCGTGCGGCGCCGGTTGCCCCCATGATCGAGCCGACGGCCATGAACGAGGAGAGGATGCCGAAGGATCCGGCGTCTTTCCCAAACACCGTGGTGGCCATGAGCGCGCTCGTCATCTGGAAGTTCATGCCCAGTGCGCTCACGACGAAGATGAGGACCAGGATGATGCGGATGTCGGTGCGTCCCCTCACGTAGGCGAGCGACTCGCGCAGCTGACCGCGGGCGCGCGGGGCGAGGGTGCGCGGATAGAAACGGTCGGCGCGCATGAGGGCGAGGGCGATGACGGGGGCGGAGAACATGCCCGCGTCGATGAGGAAGACGGGTCCCACGCCCCACCATTCGATGAAGAGTCCGGCCGAGGCGGGGCCGATGAGGCGAGCTGCGTGGAAGGCGGTGGCGTTGAGGGCGACGGCGTTTGCCATCTTCTCTCGGGGAACCAGCTCCCCCACGAACGCCTGGCGTGCCGGGGTGTCGAACGCGGAGATCGTTCCCGAGACGAAGGCCAGGGCATACTGGTGCCACAGCTCTCCCGTTCCGGTCACGACGACGATGCCGATGACCAGGGACACCAGGCCGATGCCCGCCTGCGTCGCCTGCAGGAGCCGCCTGCCCGGGACCCGATCGGCGAGAACGCCTGCGGAGGCGGAGAAGAGGATGATCGGCAGAAACTGCAGGGCCGTGACCACACCAACCTGGGTGGAGTCGTGGTCGGTGAGTACGGTGAGCACGTACCAGTCTTGCGCGACGCGCTGCAGCCACGTGCCGGTCGAGGCGACGAGGGTCGCCGCGAACCAGTAGCGGTAGTTGACGTAGCGCAGTGATGCGAAGGTCTTTGACACGCCTTTCCTCCCATTCCGCTCAACCTACCCCGCGTGGCCCGGCGAGCCAGACGTTTGCGCCTCGGCGGTATCGAACCAGGATACGACCACCCCGCCGCGATGAGGCTGCGGCGGGGCGGTCGCAAGACGAAGGGTGACGAATCAGCCGACGCCGAGGAGACGCTGGATGGGTCCCAGCAGGAAGTAGATGACGAAGAGGGCGGACACAAGCCACATGAGCGGGTGAACCGTGCGCGCCTTGCCCGTGACCAGCTGGATCAGCGCATAGACGACGAAGCCGACGCCAATGCCGACGGACACGGAGTACCCAAAGGGCATGAGAGCAATCGTCATGAACGACGGGATCGCGATCTGCGGGGCACTCCAGTCGATGTCGGTCACCTGCGTCATCATGAGGAATCCGACGAAGACGAGCGCCGTGGAGGCGGCCTCGGTCGGAACCAGCTCGACGAGGGGGGCCAGGAAGGTCGACAGGAGGAAGAGGACGCCGGTGACCACCGACGCCAGGCCGGTGCGGGCTCCCTCCGCAACGCCCGAGGCAGACTCCACGTAGGAGGTGTTGGAGGAGACACCGCCGACGCCTCCCGCCACGGCCGCGAGCGAGTCGATGATCAGGATCTGGCGGGTCCTGGGCGGATTGCCTTCCTCGTCCAGGAGCTTGCCCTCGGATCCGACGGCCACCATCGTGCCCATGGTGTCGAAGAAGTCGGCGAGCATCAGCGAGAACACGAGAAGGATGAGCGAGACGACGCCGAGCTTACCGAAGCCTCCGAAGAGGTCGACCTTGCCGAGCGTATCGAAGACCGGGACCGCAATCGGGGAACCCTTGAGCTCGGGAACCGTCTGTCCCCATCCGGTCGGGTTGGTCTCGGAGATCCGATCCACGTGGGCGAACGCCTGGACGATGACCGCCAGCACGGTCGCCGAGACGATCGAGATCAGCACGGCGCCCTTCACGCCGCGCACGTAGAGGACAAACATCAGGAAGAGCCCGAACACGAACACGAGGGCCGGCCAGCCGTCGAGGGAACCGGAGATGCCGAACTGGACGGGGGTCGCACCCGTGCGGACGATGCCTGCGTTGACCAGTCCGATGAGCGCAACGAAGAGGCCCAGACCCACCGTGATCGCGGTCTTGAGCGCGGGCGGCACCGCGCGGAACACGGCCTCGCGGAATCCCGTGAGGACCAGGAGGAAGATGAGGATGCCTTCCCAGGCGATGACCCCCATGGCCTCGCCGTAGCTCAGACCGGAGCTGAGGACGAGCGTAAAAGCGACGACCGCGTTCAGGCCCAGGCCGGCGGCGAGCGCCAGAGGGTAGTTGGCGACAACACCCATGAGGATCGTCATGACGCCCGCGACGAGGGCGGTGCCGGCGGCGATCCCCTGGGTGGTGATGGAGCCGTCAGCGGGGACCGCGTTGCCGAGGATCGCCGGGTTAACAACCAGGATGTAAGCCATCGCGAAGAAGGTCACGATGCCTCCGCGAATCTCGTGGCCGACGGTCGAGCCGCGCGCGGAAATCTGGAAGAACGAATCGATTGACTGTGCGAAGCCGCCGTGGGACGCGGCGGTCTTTTCTTGTGTGCTCACCGCTCAATCGTGCCCGGTCGGAGTCGCTCGCGCAAACACACTCACCGACTTTCCACTTGTTGAGAAAGCATCCGGGAGTCGGCGGTGGATCCTCGTCCATCCGTCGGTCGGCTCCGGCGCTAGTTGGCGCCTTCCTCCCCGGCGTCGTCACGGTCCCCGTCCGAGGCCGGCCGAGGCATCGGTTCGGCGTCCAGCGCCCCCTCGTTCACGCGCGAGGGGCGCACGGGCCACGCCGTGGAGTTCTTCGGCACGTCGGTTTCCGAATGCGAGCCGCAGGTGTGGTCGAGCGACACCACGGCGCCGTCATCGGTGGCCCACTCGTTCGCGCACACGCCGAACATGGTGCGCATGTCGCCGCTCATCTTCATGAGGAAGCCGCACGTTGAGCACGTGTTGCGCGGGCGCCGCCCCGACTTCGGGCCGCGTTCGGACTGATACCAACGCGTGGCGGCCTGGCTGCGCCCCTCCGGGGAGAGGACTCGCGGGCGCCCCACGCCCAGCTCACGCACAATCGGCAGGTCGGGATCGGAGCTCGTGTCTTCGTAGCTGTGCTCCAGGCGCGCGTCGTCGGCCACGTACGGAAGGGTGTCCTCGCGGGAAATATCCGACGGGCGCAGGCGGTCCTCCCACGGCACCCACTCGGGAGCAAGCAGCGCGCCGTCGCGAGGCGTCATGTCGACCTCGCATACGGTCGCCACGCGGCCGCGCGGAACACGCGCGATGGTCACCGACCAGCACCAGCCAACGTAGCCCTCGTCGGTGGACGCAAAGTAGTGCGTGGCGAGGCGGTCCGAGACCATCTCGAAACCGACGTGCTCGCCGACGGGACGCGGGTGAGCGACAGCCTCCGCTCCCGCCCTGGCCACGTCAACGGCGGCCTCGAGGACAGCGTCCTTCTTGATCGCCCGACTCCGGGCTTGTGTTTTAGGCATCAAATTCCTCTGCGACGGCCCGCAGGACCTTCGCAATCTTGGTCGCGTTGTCCGGGTAGGAGCCGCGGCGCAGGGATGCGCTGGATGAGTCGAGGAGCTTGATGAGATCCTCCACAACCGGCACCATCGCCTGCGGTTTGCGGCGCTTCGCGCGGGCAACGGAAGCTGTTTCCTTCAGGAACCGCACGCTCAGCGCCTGCGGTCCCTTGCGCCCGTCGGCCACCGAGTACTCCACGCGCGATCCCACGCGGGGATTGGGGTGGTCGGTCGGCAGCGCGGACGAGTGGAGGAAGACATCCGCGCCGTCATCCCCCGCGATAAAGCCAAAACCGCGGTCAGCGTCGAAAAACCTCACCTTGCCGGTGGGCATAGTCCCCTCCTTCTGTTGATCGTCTGAGAGCCCCAAGGGCTTGCTCCTATCATAGGGCGCTCGCTTGCGCCGCGTCGCCAACGCACGGATGCCTGTAGCGAACAGCACCACGTGCCCCAAGGCAGACCGACTATCACGTAGACTGACCTCACGGAAACCGCCGATTCGAGCGAGTCGCCCCCTATCAGGGGCACGCACGCGCGAGATGGTGTATGTTTACCTGTTCGCCACACTGCAGGAGGACCCCGTGTCACGATTCCGCCGCTTCAGTCTCGTCACTGTCGTGTCAGTGATACTGCTTGCGCTCGGCTTGCCGGCTTTCGCCGCTGCCCCGCTGAACGCGAGCGCAACGGTGACGGATCCGCAGGGGTGGCTGGAGGACTCCGACCGCACCGCCATCGAGACGGCGGCCAGCGATGCCGCCGCCCGCGGCAAGAGCATTCACTTCGTGTTTGTCTCCGACTTGTCCGGTGCGAATGCCGACCAGTGGTGCCAGCAGACCGCAACGAGATCCTCCCTCAACTCCGGTGAGATCCTCTACGTCATCGCTTACTCCCAGCGCGTTGATGTGACGTGCGCGAACGGCGGTCAGTCAGCCTCCCTGGATGCTGCGAGGCGCGCCGCCGAGAAAAAGCTCTCGTCCAATCCGCTGACCTCGCAGGACGCGGCGCAGGCGGCAACCGCCTTTGCCAACACGGTCGTATCGGGCACTCGGACCTCGGCGCCGTCAGGCTCCTCCGGCGGCTCGTCGACATCGTCTTCCCGGGCGAGCTTCCTGCCCTTCATCATCCTCCTGGGGATCGTTGTCGGCGGCTTCCTCTTGATCGCCATTGCCATGGGCGTCACGTCGCGCCGCAACAAGAAGGCGGCCAAGCGCTCCGCCACGATCGACGCGGAGGCCGCGGCGAACCTCGTCAAGGAAGCAAATCGTCAGCTTCTTGCGGCCGACGAACAGGTGCGCACGGCCGCCGACGAGCTGCACTTCGCGCAAGCCCAGTTCGGCAGGGCGGGAACCGACGAGTTCGAGAGCCTGTTGGAGGCCGCAAAGGCCGCCGTCGGACGCGCCTTCGACGCGCAGCCACAGATGACCGATGCCCCCACGCCCGCCGCACAAGCACAGCTCGCCAAGAGCATGATGCGTGATCTCGCGGCGCACATGAACCCGCTGAGCGCCGCCCAAGCCGCCATCGCCTCCAGGCGCGCAGAGCAGGCGACGCTGCCCACCCACATCGCGGAGGCGCGCGAACGCCTCGCCGAGGAGTTGAGCGACCTGGAGCGCGCCAAGGCTGAGCTGGAGAGTATTGCGAGCATCTACCCCGCTCAGATGCTTGCCTCCCTCCAGGACAATCCCGAACAGGCCGCGGCGCTGCTCACCTCGGCTCGCACCGCCCTGGACGCCGCCGAGGCTGCCGCCGAGACGGACCGAGCTCGAGCGCTGAGCGCGCTGGACACGGCGCAGCGCGCGCTGGCTATGGCAAATCACCAGACCGATGCGATCTTCTCCGCCAAGTCCGATCTGGATGCCATACGCGACCGCCTCGGCGCCGCAATCGGCTCCATCTCCTCCGACATTTCCGACGTCGAGCGACTGGACACCGACCCCGCCACCTTCGATCCGATGGTCGCCGACGCTCGCGCGGCCATCGCCGAGGCCCAGGCCGCTCTCGCCAACAATGGCGATCCTCTCGCGGCCCTGGAACACCTGCGCGCCGCCGAGGCGACCCTCGACGCCGCCCTTGCTCCCCTGCGCAGCGAGGAAGAGACCTACAACAGGGCCCGCTCGAGCGCCCAGGCGCAGCTCTCCCTCGCCGAATCCGCTGTCGCGCAGGCCGAGCGCTACGTGCAGGGGCGCAGGGGCGCCATCGACCTGCAGGTGCGTTCCACCCTCAACGATGCGGAGCAGGCCCTGCGCGCGGCCCGCGAGGCGATCGAGAACGACCCGACGGCGGCGATAACCCACGCGTCCAACGCCCGCGCCTTCGCCGACCGCGTCATGGCCACTCCCATCCAGCCCGCAGCCGGCGAGACCTGGGGATCCACTCGCTCTGGCAACGGTTCTTTCACCGGTTCCTCGCTGGGGGACTTCCTGCTGTGGTCCACCCTCTTTTCTAACGGTGGATCGAGCCGCCACCGGCACTGGGACAGTGACTTCGACCCGTTCCACAGCGGAAGCCGAAGCTCCGGATCGGGCTGGTCCTTCTTCTCCGGCTCCGGCTCCGACTGGGGAGGATCCTCCGGCTGGTCCTCCTCCTCCGGCTCCGACTGGGGAGGGTCCTCGGTCTGGTCCTCCTCCTCCGGCAGCTTCTAACCCACCCACCGACCTGCGAGACAACAGCCTCGCGCACAACCCGCGCTCCACGCGCACCACCACCAAAGGAGAACAACATGGCTGAAAAGCAGACGATCATGGGTCGCATCGCCCAGCTCGCGAAGGCGAACATCAACGCCCTTCTCGACAAGGCCGAGGACCCGCAGAAGATGATCGACCAGCTGGTTCGCGACTACACCAACTCGATCATCGAAGCCGAGAACGCTATCGCACAGACCCTGGGTAACCTGCGCATGGCGGAGAAGGACTACGAGGAGGACGTCAAGGCCGCCGCCGACTGGGGTCAGAAGGCGGCCGCCGCCTCCGCGAAGGCCGACTCCCTGCGGGCAGCCGGTGACGAGGCTGGCGCCACCAAGTGGGATGACCTAGCCAAGGTCGCGCTCGGCAAGCAGATCCAGTTTGAGAACGAGATCAAGGCCGAGGAGCCCTCCCTCCAGGCACAGCGCGACGTCGCCGAGCGCCTCAAGCGCGGCCTGTCGCAGATGAAGGACAAGCTTTCCGAGCTCAAGTCGCGCCGCGACCAGCTGATTGCCCGCGAGAAGACCGCGAAGGCGCAGGCCCAGGTCACCGACGCGCTCGGTTCCATCAACATCCTGGATCCCACGAGCGAACTCGGACGCTTCGAGGACCGCGTGCGCCGCCAGGAGGCCCTCGCCCAGGGCAAGATCGAGCTGGCCGCGTCCTCCCTGGACGCGCAGTTCGCCGAGCTCGAGACCGACTCCTCGCAGCTGGAGATCGAGGCGCGCCTGGCCGCCCTGAAGGGCAAGCCGGAGGCCACGCCCGAGGCGTGAGGCAGTCTCCCGCTGGGCGGGATAGACGGGGCCGGGCCACCCGAGCGGGTGGCCCGGCCCTGCGGCTTGTGCGCGCGGAAGGCTGGCGCGCCTCGCGCCGCGCTCGCTACAGGAAGGACATCGGGTCGAAGTCGTCAATGTCGATGATGTGAAGCCTGGGCAGGCGCACCTGGAATGCGTGGACGTCGTACTCCAGGTCGATAATCTCCAGGCCTCGCTCCTCCAGCTCGTGCAGCTGGGAGGAGAGGAACTCCTTGAAGCACATGATGGCGACGCGGCGCCCCTGGTCGAGAAGCGCGTCAATCTGGGGCAGGAAGTCAGCGTCGTGGCTGGCCAGGATGACGTCGCCCGAGTCGAGCTGGGCGATGGCATCCATCGTGCGCTGCAGGCCCACGTCGACAACCTTCATGTCGGCCGGACCCGACAGGGGGATCACCGAGTAGTCCATCGCGGTGAGCGCCTGGACGAACCCCATGGGCAGGAAGCCGGAGGAGCCGTTGAGGAAGAACAGGCCCTTGGCGCGCTGGTTCCAGCGGCCGTGCGCGCACTCCAGGACGCGGTCCCACCGGGGGCGTTCCTCCGGGTTCGGGCGCCGGTCCAGGACCGACAGCCCGAGGGTCGCGTCGATGTTTTCGCCGTCTACGACGAGATATGTCATTTGTTTCTTAGTGTTTTCCATGGAAAGTATCCTAGCTGATCGGCGCGGGTCTCGAAGCGGCCTTGGGTCCTAGACATTCCTCCCCGTCTCGACAAAGCCCGTTATTCTCCCGTCACTCCATCGATAAAGAAGGGAGATTCGATGGCTTGGCGAGCGAAGCACTGCGCGTCCTGTCCACTGCCGAGGGCGGGTGGCCCATCAAGGACAAGAGTGGCAAGGCCGTGAATGTATGCCCAGAGGGTCACTTCCGCGTGGGGATCGTCGGTCCCGTAAGCGACGCATGCCAACGAACGCAGCTGGGAGCGCGCGGCCAGGCTGGCTTGCCTCAGCCCCGGGTGTGCGTCGGCGTCGTACATGTCTGATCGGAACATGATCCGAAAGACGCCGGGATTTGCCAGGGCGCACGACAGGTAGGCATGTCCGGCAGCTCGCGTCACGTCCTGCGGCGACGCCCCATCACTACGCTCCCTGGCCTCACGAAGTGCCTGTTCGAGGGAGCGGTAACCCTCCTCGACAAGCGCCACGAGGATCCCTTCGCGCCCCTGGAAGTGGTGGTAGGGAGCTTGGTGCGTACAGCCCGCACGACGAGCAACTTCGCGCATGGAGAGCGAAGATGGCCCACCCTCATTGAGGAGATCGCGACTGATCGCGAGGATTACCTCGCGCAGCCCCTCGGATGTCGTAGAGCGCGTCATGCCCCTAGTCTAGCCGATACAAGGACCAAACTTGACAGTGTCTAGCACGCATGTTGTCATATGTAGACACTGTCTAGTTTTAGGAGTTTCCATGTATGACGCGATCGTTATCGGCTCGGGCATCGGCTCACTCACGACGGCTGGCCTGCTCGCACAAACCGCCGGATTGCGCGTTCTCATCCTCGAAAAACACTGCACCCCCGGCGGACTCACGCACTCGTTCCGGCGAATGGGAGCATCGTGGGACGTAGGCCTGCACTACGTGGGAGACATGGAACCCGGCTCACGCCCGCGCCAGCTCATGGACTACCTCACCGGCGGGGCCCTCTCATGGAAGCGCATGCCAACGGGCTACGACCGTTTCTACCTGCCCGGCCACGGCCTCGACGTTACTATCCCGTCCAGTCTCGAGGAATACCAGCGCCTTCTCATCTCCTTGTTTCCACATGAGAAAAGAGCGATTCGCCGCTACCGCGCAGACGTTCAACGAGCCTATTCCTACATGTCGCTCGGCTATGTCCGGGAGATGGTTCCCGAGCAGGTAGCACCCGCCGTTCGCCTCGCTCAGCGAACGCTCGCCGGCCACGCGCTCGAGCTGACGCAACACTACATGGAGCGCCGCTTCCGCGACCCGGCGCTGCGCGCCCTACTCACCACGCATTGGGGCGACTACGGGGTTGAGCCAACGCGCAGCGCGTTCGTCGCCCACGCGATGATCGTGTGCCACTACATGGACGGCGCATGGTTCCCACACGGCGGAAGCGGGCAGATCGCGCGCATGATCGAGGAACGGATCCGCGCAACCGGAGGTGAGATTCGCCTGTGCCAGGACGTCGACGACGTCCTCATCGACAACGGTCGAGCAGTGGGCGTGCGCATCACTGATCGCAGCGGTCCCGTGCCCGTCGCCTACGAGGAGCGTGCCCCCATCGTGATTTCCGGCGTCGGTGCACGCGAAACCTACACCCGACTACTACCAACGACCGGTCCGGTCGGCGCGCTCACTGCACGCGTCCGCGACAGGATCGCCCGCCTCGGGCACGGAGGCTCCGCGGTGACCGTCTACCTCACGGCCGACCACTACCCCGCCGGCGTGGACGGGTCGAACGTCTGGGTGAATACATCCCAGGGACCCGATGACCTGGAGCAGATGACCGAGGACCTGTGCCAGGGACGCCCTCAATCAGCCTTCATCTCGTTCCCGGGAATCAAAGCCGGAGACCGACACGCAACAGTGGAGATCGTGTCCTTCGCCCAGCCGGAGGCCTTCGACCGATGGTCGGGAACGAGGCCGGGGATGCGCGGGGAGGACTACGAACGCCTGACGTCGGCGATGGCACGCGGACTCATTGACCTCGCGGACACGGCCATACCCGGATTGAAAGACGCCGTGCGCTCCGTCGAGGTCGCCACCCCGCTCACCATCGAACACTTCACGTCACACGAGGGCGGATGCTTCTACGGACTACCCCTCACACCCGAGCGCTTCGCCGCCGACCTAGCCTCTCCCTCGACCCCCATCGACGGCCTCTACCTGACCGGACAGGACGCAGGAATGCCCGGAATCGTGGGCTCCGCCCTGGCCGGCATGTCCACGGCCTGCACAGTCCTGGGTCCCGCGGGATACCCTCGCATCATGCGCGCACTGCGCGAACAGGTCCCCGCCCAGGATCACGCCGTTTCCTCCCACGACACAACAACCGAACGCACCGCCGGGGCGACACGCCATCGGGCGACAGTACAACGCGCTCGTTGGATGAGCCCCACCACCCGCGACATCACACTCGAGCTACCGGAATGCGCGACGTGGGAGGCAGGCCAGTACACGCTCGTTCGGGTTGCTCCATTCGAATGGCGACCTTACTCGCTCGCATCAGCCCCTGGGCGCACCGTCAGGCTCCTCGTTGACGTGCGCACGAAAGGCATGGGCGCCTCCTGGGCGAGCACCATCGCACCCGGCGACGACGTCGACCTCGAGCTGCCGTACGGCCACTGGCTCGTCACGACAGACAAGGACACCACCGAGGCCGAGGCACCAGACCGGCGCATTTTCATCGCAACAGGGACGGGCATCGCCCCATTCCTCGCAGCGTTCGAGCTCGACAGGCGCGACGACGACATACTCATCGTCGGATACTCACGGACGGAAGACATCCTGACAAGCCGAGTCGACACACCGCTGCCCCGGCTCATTCGATGCGTCAGCCGCGAGGCAGCGCCCGGCACGTTTCACGGGCGTATCACCGACTACCTGAACGCCGAGGGCATCGATCCCCAGGCCACGTACTACGTGTGCGGCTCCGCCCACATAGTCCGTGACATTTCGCGCATCATCCAGGCCGGCGGCGCACGCGTCTCCTACGAGACGTTCTAACGCGCCGCTCCCACGCGCGGCGAGGCCGGGACTGCTCAGCGCAGCCCCGGCCTCGCGCGTCGCGATGCCGCCTACTTCACGTCCTCATCGACCCAATCCAGGGTGCGGGTCACCGCCTTCTTCCACAGGCGGTACGTGCGGTCGCGCTCGGCGGGCTTCATTGCGGGAGTCCAGCGCTTGCCTTCCTGCCAGTTGGCCACGACGTCGTCGGTGCCCTTCCAGAAGCCAACCGCGATGCCGGCCGCGTAGGCCGCTCCCAGCGCGGTTGTCTCGATGACCTTGGGCCGCACCACGTCAACGCCGCACAGGTCGGCCTGGAACTGCATGACGAGGTCGTCGTGCGTCATACCTCCGTCCACCTTGAGTTCCTTGAGCGGCACGCCCGCATCGGCGTTCATCGCGTCGAGGACCTCGGCGCTCTGGAACGCGGTGGACTCCTCGACGGCTCGCGCGATGTGGCCCTTGTTCACGTAGCGGGTCAGGCCAACGATCGCACCGCGCGCGTCGGAACGCCAGTAGGGGGCGAAGAGCCCGGAGAACGCGGGAACGAAGTAGACGCCTCCGTTGTCCTCCACCGTGCTCGCGAGCGCACCGATGTCCGAGGACTTGACGATCATGCCCAGGTTGTCGCGCAGCCACTGCACAAGCGAGCCCGCCACGGCGATCGACCCCTCGAGTGCGTAGACGGCCGGCTGGTCGCCGATCTTGTAGGCGACGGTCGTGAGGAGGCCATTGTCGGAGAAGACGGGTTCGGTACCGGTGTTCATGAGCATGAAACATCCGGTGCCGTAGGTGTTCTTGGCCATGCCCTTCTCGAAACACGCCTGCCCGAAGGTGGCGGCCTGCTGGTCGCCCAGAATGCCCGAGATCGGCGTGTCGACGAGGAGGCCGTTCTTGCGTCCGTAGCCGTAGATTTCGGAGGAGGACTTGATCGTGGGAAGCATCGACATGGGGATGCCGAAGATCTCGCAGACGTCTTCACGCCAGGTGAGGGTGCGGATGTCCATGAGCATCGTGCGCGAGGCATTGGTGACGTCCGTGCAGTGCACGCCGCCGTTGACGCCGCCCGTCAGATTCCACAAGAGCCACGAGTCCGTGTTCCCGAAGAGGAGGTCACCGGCCTCGGCGCGTTCGCGCGCACCCTCAACGTTATCCAGGATCCACTTGATCTTGGAGCCGGAGAAGTACGGCGACAACCCCAGGCCGCAGATCCGGCGGAAACGATCCGGCCCCTCGTCTCCCTCGAGTTCCTTGACGATGTCGGAGGTACGCATATCCTGCCAGACGATCGCGTTGTAGACGGGTTCACCGGTGTTCTTATCCCACACGACGGTGGTCTCGCGCTGATTCGTGATCCCGATGGCGGCCAGGTTGTGGCGGTTAATCTCCGCCTTGCCCAGCACCTCGGCGACGACGAAGCGAGTGGTCTCCCAAATCTCGAGAGGGTCATGCTCCACCCAGCCGGGGTTGGGGAAGATCTGGGTGAACTCCTTCTGGCCGACGGCGATGATCTCGCCTGCACGGTTGAAGATGATTGCCCGGGTCGAGGTTGTTCCCTGGTCGATGGCCATGACGAATTCTTTGGCGGTCATGAGTGTCCTTTCGGAAGCGATTTCACGTCGTTGTGTCGTTGCGCCGGTCCCCCTGGCGCCGCATCAGAGGATGCTGTGGTCCCGAGTCGTCGGCGACAGAAGACCGGGGTTGCGCGGGCGAGAGCGCCTGGCACCCTCGCCCGCGCGCTCACCCTCAGGCGAGGGCGAGGAAGTAGATGGCGGTGCCGACGATGGCACCGATGATCGGGCCGACAACCGGCACCCAGGAGTACGCCCAGTCGGAGCCTCCCTTGCCCCGGATGGGCAGGATGGCGTGGGCAATACGCGGGCCGAGGTCACGGGCCGGGTTGATGGCGTATCCGGTGGGGCCACCCAGGGAGGTGCCGATGACGACGATGATCAGAGCGACCCCCAGCGGGCCGATCGCCGTTTCGGTTCCCCCCGAGACGAAGACCCACAGGATGAGGACGGCGGTGCCGATGGCCTCAGTGAGGCAGTTCCATCCGTAGGAGCGAATCTCGGGACCCGTGGAGAAGACGCCGAGCTTGAGGGCCGGATCGCAGTCCTCATCGAAGTGCTTCTTGAAGGCGAGCCAGACGAGGACAGCACCGACGAACGCGCCGAGGAATTGGGCGACGACGTAGACGAGGATGTTCGTGACATTGACGGCGATGCCGGGCGCAAGCTCCACCGTCGAGTCGAAGGCGTGACCGACGGCCTTGGCGATGGTCACGGCCGGGTTCAGGTGACCACCGGTGCGGTAGGCGACGTAGACGCCGGCGAAGACCGCCAGGCCCCACCCCCAGTTGATCATGAGCCATCCGCCGCCCTTGCCCTTGGACTTGGGCAGCAGGTTCGTGGCGACGACGCCACCGCCGAGGAGGAGAAGGACTGCCGTGCCCAGGAACTCCGACCAGAAAATCTGGCCCAGCGTGATCGGAGCCGTTTCTACGGCTGCCGGAAGCAGTGTTGCGAGCATTGTTCTCTATTCTTTCTCCGGTGTATCCTCGCACCGGGTCACCGGTGGTCTTCCACCGCCAACAGTGTGCCACCGGACCCTATTCGACCGAAGAGGGTCCGCGGTCATGTCTCAGTATGTCACCTGCTGCACGTAAGCCCAAACTGAATGCACGTCCGTTCAGCTCGGGGAACGTGAGCGTGATCATCTGACGACGCCCAATCTACCCTCCCGTGCCCACACGCCAATGACCAAACGCACACATGTGCACGCCTGTGCATGGCACACTAGAAAACGTGACAATACGTGACGAACAGGCCCACGAGGCGGCTTCGATGTACTACCTGCAGGGGCAAACGATGGAGACAATCGCTCGCCACCTGCAGATATCGCGCTCCTCCGTATCACGACTCCTCGCGCACGCCCGCGAGGTCGGCCTGGTCCGCATCTCCGTCTCCGCCTCCCCTGGTCTCAAGGGCACCCTCGCCGGGCAGATCGCCGACATCTTTGGCATTCAGGTCTCCGTCGTCCCGGTCCACGACGTGCACACCGAGGTCAACCGCCTGCACAACGTTGCCCTCGTCGCCGCCGAGCACCTCACCGACATGCTCTTTCCCGGCGCCACCCTAGGAATCGCGTGGGGCAACACGACCGCCGAGATAGCGCGCGCGATGCCCCACGTGCCCTTCCCCGGTTCCACGGTCGTCCAGCTCAACGGAGCCGCCACCGCGACCGAGACCGAGATGCCGTACGCGGAAGCAATCATCACCTGTGCGGCCAAGGCCATCGGCGGACGCATCGTCAACTTCCCCGTCCCCGCGTTCTTCGACTACGCCGACACCAAGGAGGCGCTGTGGCGCGAGCGCTCCATCAAGTCGGTCCTCACAACAATCGACAACGCCGACGTCGCGCTCTTCGGTGTCGGCTCCATGTCGGCGCGCCTGCCCTCCCACGTCTACTCCGGTGGATTCCTCGAACCCGACGAGATAGCGGCGGCCCAAAATGACGGAGTCGTCGGCGACGTGTGCACGGTCCTCATCCGCGAGGACGGTTCGACCGACATGCATCTGAACGAACGAGCGTCGGGGCCGACCCCGGCGACGCTGAAGAAGATCCCCCGGCGCCTGTGTGTCGTCGCCGGAGCCTCCAAAGCCCTTCCGCTCCTCGGGGCTCTGCGCGCTGGGGTCGCGACCGACCTCGTGCTCGACGACGGGGCCGCGCACGAGCTGCTCGATCTCGTTCACACGAGGGCTGGCCACCCGCGGCGTCGCCCCTAGCCTCCGCCGGTACGAGGCGACCCCTTCGCGCCCGTGAGCGGAGCGAAGGGGTCCCGCGCGCAATCAGCCCAGGCGCTTGACCAGCGGGAAGGGGATCGTCTCGCGGATCCCCTGGCCCGTCAGCACCATGAGCAGGCGGTCGATTCCCATACCCATGCCGCCGCACGGCGGGAATCCCTGCTCCATGGCGATCAGGAAGTCCTCGTCCATGACCATCGCCTCCGGGTCGCCGTTGGCGGCCGCGAGGGCCTGCGCCTCGAAGCGCTCGCGCTGGACAACCGGGTCGGCCAGCTCGGAGTAGGCGGTCGCCGTCTCGAAGCCGCGCACGTACAGATCCCACTTCTCGGTCAGGCCGGGGCGGGAGCGGTGGTAACGGGTCAGCGGCGAGGTGTCCTCGGGGAAGTCATAGACGAAGGTGGGCGCCCACAGCTTGGAGGCGACGAGCTCCTCGAAGATGTCCTCGACGATCTTGCCACTCACCGCGTAGTCGTCGACCTCCAGGCCGACGCGCTCGGCGTACGTGACGAGGGTTTCGCGCGGCGTCTCCACCGTGACCTCCTCGCCCAGAGCCTCCGACGTCGAGCCGTACAGGTCGATGCGATCCCACTGCCCCGACAGGTCGTACTCGGTGCCGTCGGCCAGGCGCACGATCTCTTCACCCTCGGGCAGGCCGAAGGCGTCGCGAGCAGCCTGTTGAATGAGGTCGCGCGTCAGGAGCGCCATGCCGTTGTAGTCCGAGTAGGCCTCGTAGGCCTCCAGGGAAGTGAACTCGGGGCTGTGCGAGGAGTCCATGCCCTCGTTGCGGAAGTTGCGGTTCATCTCGAAGACACGGTCCACGCCGCCCACGACCGCGCGCTTGAGGTAGATCTCGGTGGCGATGCGCAGGTAGAGCTCCATGTCGAGCGCGTTCATGTGCGTGGTGAAGGGCCTGGCGGCGGCGCCCCCGTGAATCACCTGGAGCATCGGGGTTTCCAGCTCGATGTAGTCGCGGCGGAAGAAGTTCTCGCGAATCGAACGGTTCACCGCGGCACGCACGCGAATCATGTCGCGGGCGGCGGGGCGCGTGATCAGGTCCAGCTCGCGGCGGCGGATCCGCTGGTCCTCCGACAGCGTGACCTCTTCGCCATCCTCGGTCGTCCACGTCTTAGGCAGGGGACGCAGGGCCTTCGAAGCGATCGCCCACGAGGCGTCGGGGGCGGGAAGCGCGGTGGGCGCGGCGTCGTATGCCGCCCTGGCTTCCTCGCTCACCTCGGCGGGAGTGGCGAAAATCGACAGCTCGCCGCGCCGCGAGGAAATGACGCGCCCGTGGACGTACAGGTGGTCACCCAGATCCACGTCGTTCTTGTAGGCGGCCAGGGAATCCGCTCCAACGGAGGCGGCGGAGAGCATCACCTGAATCTTGTTGCCCGCACCGTCCATGAGGGTGGCGAAGCACAGCTTGCCTCCGTTGCGCGCCAGGACGACGCGGCCCGCCAGGCCCACGTAGTCCTCGGTCTCCTCGCCGGCCTCCAGGTGGCCGTAGCGCTCGCGGACCTGACGAATTGTGGTCGTGATTGGCAGGCTCACCGGATACGCGGGGATCCCCGCCTCCATGAGGCGCGCGCGCTTGGCTGCGCGAACTTTGACCTGCTCGGGAGTGTCGTCGGAGGGCGCGTGCGTGGGCGCGGAAGAAGAATCGGTCATGGATCTATCGTAGCGGGATTTGCGCCCGCGACGAGGAACCGGCCCCGGTTGGGCAGCTCACGCGCCCGGGAGGTCGGCCGCGTAGGGAGCTGACGAGGATCCGCCGATCCCCTGCGTGGAGTGGGCGGCGGCCGCACAGGCGAGGGCGAGCGCCTCGGGCCACGGCATACGGCGCGCTCGGCGCGCCCAGGCCAGGGCCGCCGAAAAAACATCCCCCGCGCCCGTCGTATCCACCGCGCTCACCGCGGGTGCGGGCACGTGCAGGATCTGCCCATCGACGCACGCAACCACGCCGTTCTTGCCGCACGTGACCACGCAGTCGCACCCAAACGACGCAAACCAACGCGCAGCTTCCTCCACGCTCTCGGTGCGCGCGTAGGCGAGCGCCTCCTCCTCGTTGGGCGTGCACACGTCAGCCACGCGCAAGGCCTCCAGGTCGGCCGGATCCCAGGCCCCGGCCTCGTCCCATGCCGTGTCCGCCAGCACCCACGTCCCGCGCTCGCGCCAGGAGGACACAACCTCACTATTCGCGCTGATTCCCCGCACGTCTGCGAGCAGGCACGCCGGCGCGTCGCCCCCCAAACGCGGCAACGCGGTCGTCCCGCGCGTGGTCATCGCGCGATCGCCGTCGAAGGACAGGGAGACAGTGACGTTTTGATCGCCCACGCGCTCACACGAGGAGGTGTCCACGCCCTCGCGTGCGAGCATCCCGTCCACGAACTGACCCATCTGATCGACGCCCACGCGAGCATGCAGGCGCACGGGTACGCCCAGGCGAGCCAGCGCAATCGCCTGATTGGCCGCGCCGCCCGCGCACATGAGCGCTCCCTCCACCCAGGCTTCGCGGCCGGGAACCGGAGGACCATCGAGGGGACCCATGACCACGTCAAGGAAGGTCGGACCGTACACCGCGAACTGAGATGCGGCGGGTGCTCGAGATGCCACAGGTCCTCCTAGACGTGAGCGCGACTACAATATGTCGCTGAGCCACACTATACGTATCCAGAGAGGATGCCCGCCATGCAGCTCACCATCGTCGGAGGAGGGGGCTTCCGGGTCCCCGCGATGATCGA
>ERZ773006.195-NODE-195-length-33848-cov-5.76329_pt1 | contig 33848 bp, 24 predicted proteins | sample MGYA00580843_ERZ773006 | MGnify/ENA primary metagenome ERZ773006 (study PRJEB29015, sample SAMEA2738011) | human oral metagenome | biome: human oral; feature: human-associated habitat; material: dental | place: China | collected 2052 ...
GAGGTGGGACGACGAAATCGAATTCTAACGAATTACCGATTTCTGTCCCACTCTCTTTTTCTTGTTCCTTCTAGCTTAAGGAAGAACATAGCCTTGATCATCCACGGTATGGGGTTGTTCAGAATTACTATTCTCTCTCAAAGCTTCCAAATCTTGATCCAAAATGGAATTGTAGTCTGTACTTCCTTCACGGGTTACCCGAGTTGATACTTGGCGCAAGAGTTTTTCATTGAGATTGCGAACCCAGCGACCATTACTATGGTCATTGGCACGCATATAATTCCCTTTCACAATCTCTCCATAAAGAGCTTCATTGACTTGGTAGCCTTGCTTACGCAATCCTAACAGACCGATCTCCACGATCTCATCTGGGCTGTAGTCTTCAAAATCAAATGTAGTCGGGATTCGACTTTGTAGACCTGAATTGACCTGCAAGAAGTCATGCATCTCTTTCGTGTAACCAGCAAAGATAATGACGATATCGCGGCGGTGGTCCTCCATAAATTTGAGGACTTCATCCAAGGCTTCCTTCCCAAAATCATCATTTAAACCGGTATAGAGCGTATAGGCCTCATCGATAAAGAGGACTCCACCCAGTGCACTTTCTAGGACTTCGCGCGTCTTCAAGGCTGTTTGACCTTGGTAGCCTCCAACCAAATTGCTCCGCGATACTTCGATGAATTTCTTCTGTTTGATAACCCCTTTTTGGAAGAGGATATTGCCCAAAATGCGGGCCACGGTGGTCTTCCCTGTACCGGGATTTCCAAGAAAGAGAGAGTGCAAGGTCGTGTCTTCGACGATGCCACCTTGTTCAGCCCGTTTTTGATTGAACTCAGCCATGGCTACGAATTGTTCGACTTGCTCTTTCACTTTAGCAATTCCAACCAAACGGTTGAGGGCAGCCATCCCATCTTCTTCCTTGTCGGCTCCGGCTTGATACTTACCTTGGTTAAGGACAGCATCGATATCGCTATTGAGGATGGTCTCAATATCGTCGGAACCTTGGGCCACCACCCGATCTGCCATGGTCTTGGTCAATTGCTCATCCAGGTTACGAATCCAGCGACCATTGCTCTTATCTAGCGAGCCATCATAAGCCCGCTTAACATGCCGCGCATAGTAATCCCGGTCTTCGAGCTTGTAGTCTCCTTTGCTTAGGATCATTTCGCCTAGTTGGACAATCTCATCTCCTGTGAAATCTTCAAAGATGAAATTATTTGGCACTCGAGAACGAAGGCCTGGATTGGTCTTTAAGAACTCCTCCATTTCCTTGGTATAGCCGGCAAAGATAATCATGATGTCGTCACGATTGTCCTCCATAAATTTGAGGATGGTATTGATCGCCTCGATCCCAAAGTCCGCACCACTGTCCTTTTTATCCAAGCTATAGGCTTCATCAATAAAGAGGATACCTCCTCGCGCTTTTTCAAGCAGGGCTTGGGTCTGTTCAGCCGTTCCTCCAATATTTGAAGAGATCAGATCGGACTCCGTTGCTTCCACGAAACGGAATTCTTCCCCTGAGAGGACACCCGCATCAAAGAGCACTTGTCCCAACAGACGAGCCACAGTGGTTTTCCCTGTACCAGGATTTCCCATAAAGGCAGCATGCAAGGTTTGCTTTTCAGGTGCCTTGCCACTGGCGATTCGTTTCTTGTTAAATTCCACCATGTTGATCATTTTCTTGATCTCATGTTTGACTTTTTCAAGACCAATCAGGCTATTGAGTTCTTGAAGAGCATCTTGTTTCTTCTCTGGTCCAGAGTCTCTTGCAGTGGTTGGAGCCACCGTTGCATCCGTCGCCTGTCCCGTAGAAACTACTTGCGCATTGCCCTTGGCCACTTCTCTACCAACAAGATAATCACAGTCATCCTCGATTTTCTTGGTCAGATCACGCGCATCGCCCTGCCTATAGGTCACGGTGCCCACCTTCGCAAAGGCTCCACCTTGAAGCCGTATATTGGGATCCGCAATCTTATGACAAATCATATGCTCAGCCATCAGCACACTATCATCGAAAACGCCAAATGAAATGGTTTCGGCATTCTCATTCAAGAAGGTTGTTTCTCCAGTCAGGGAAGCAAAGGATTCCTCATAGGCGCATAAAAATTCTGAAAATGTAGCTTGATGAGCTCGGATCATACTATTGTATGAATTGATGGAGGTCATATGATCCGAATCCGAATTGAATTGAACATTATTATCAAGACAGACCCCAGTACCGGTAGGCAACTCAATTTTACAGTTTTCAGACTCCCAGATGACATTTCTCAACCAAACTGGTGGAAAATCCTTTTCCAGATCCCCGCCTGTAATCGTTGAATTTTTTGCGATCACTTCTGAGTCCTTGGCATGGATCGTATTATTCCCAAATTTTTCAATATGGACATTTTCTAAGGTCAACTTGGAGCCTTCTGATAGATCTATCTTAGAAAAGATCGTTGAATTGCGAATGGACAATTCCGATGCTGACATACCGATGGCACTTTGGTGTTTTTCCGGAACCTTCATCCCGACTCCTTCCAGTGTCAACTTCGAATGCGTATCCATATAGATAAAAAATTCACTATTTGTCGGAGTGGTTGCTTCAAAATAGACCTGTTTACAGGTGATGTCTGAGCTATTCCATAAGATCAATGTAGTATAATTCCCACCAACTTTAAACCACAAGTCTTCAAACGTCACCTGAGCTCCCTCAACAAATCGGAAGGAAGCCTCAATGATGTTGTTAAACATGCGCCCATTGCCATTTGGATTTGGGACCACATGCCCCACAAAATGGAGGTTCTTGTCGATCTCGATCACTTTATTTGTCGGCCATTGAAAGACATACCCATTTTCAAACTCGATGGTATCACCATCCTGCGCTTTTTCAATCGCATCCATAAAGTTCCAACTATTATTGTAAGGCCCTACTAAATATCTTGCCACGCGCTTTTCCTCTGTTTCATTTTTTTGGAAGAACATCCATTGTTTTTCTGTTTCCTTGTTATAAACACTTGTTACTAAAAATTGTAACACAATCCAGTGCCAAAGAAAACACTTATCAGATCTGAAAAGACTGAAAAACCTCTATTTTCAAAAGGAAAATAGAGGCTGTCAGTTAATCTTTCAAGGCTGAAAATAAGCTGGCTAGAGCAATCGCTCCTGAGAGCATGGCGGTGGAAAGGAGCAGCACATTGTCTGCCACTTCTAGCTTGTACTCAAAGACTTTTTCAGCTGGTTTGTCTTCTGCAAAAATTTCTAACTTCATATTCTATTCCTTTCTTAGTCATCCTCCTCATCCAGATAGAGACGTCGTGCTTCTGGGCTGTTGGTAAGAATATCGAGATAGGTTTCATACTCATCGGGCAATGGCTTTCCCAAAGAGATATCTAGCTCTGGATTCACATTTTTCCCAAAAAGAAAGCAGAGATAGAGACGTTCATTGAGCGTTGGAAAAACTTCGAGAGACATGAGCTCAGCCTGCCCTACTCGCTCCCAATCTTGCTCTTGGATATCTGGTAGAATATAGGCTTGGAAGAGTCCCAGCAGAGGATTATCCTCTGGTTGACCACTTTCCTTATCCGCCTGAACCAAGGAAAGCCGTTGGCCAAAACCAGCTACTTGGCGCTCCTGTCCCTTCACCGAAACCGTAATCGGATGCCCTCCCATATGGCTATAAAGCCATTCTTTAGGAAGCCGATAATCTAAGAGAGGCTCAAGATCTTTGACAATCGTTACAGGACTAGAGCGTAGAAACTGACGAGTGACTGCTTTACAAAAGAGAATATCCTCCTCTTTCAAGGTCACTCCCTTCCAACTATTTTCCCCCTTAAAATGGTTAAAAAACACCAGATAGGGCTCTCGCACCATTTGTGCTAAGACATAGACGCCGTTTCGTAGGCGAATGGAAATGATCTTCCCTGACTTCCAGGGCGTTGCTCTTTTTTTCTTTTCTATCATTAGCCAACCTCAAACTTAGCGAGGATCGTTGAATCCATCAAAACAAATCATCAAAGAGGCTCAACTGGTTATCCTCTGGCATATTGCCAAGAATACCCATCTCATCCATCTTTTCAACCAGGGTGGAGGAGACGCCACCACGCTTGCGCAACTCTGTTTTAGAAAGGAATTCTCCTTCTTCACGCGCCCGCACGATTTGCTTGGCGACGTTCTCTCCCAGACCATCCATCGCAACAAATGGTGGAATCAGGGTATCCCCATCGATCAAGAATTCTGTCGCCTGACTGCGATAGAGGTCTAGCTTGCCAAACTTGAAGCCCCGCTCCCACATCTCATTGACAATCTCAAGGGTGGTGTAGAGATCGATCTCGACGTTGGAAGCTTCATTGTTCTTGCGTTTTTCAGCGATTTCCTTCATCCGAGCTTTCACGGCCTCAAGGCCTGCCCCCATGGTCTTGATGTCAAAGGCCTTGGCCCGAATCGAGAAGTAAGCACAGTAGTAATAAAGTGGGTGATGCACCTTAAAGTAGGCCACACGAAGGGCCATCATAACGTAGGCCGCCGCATGGGCTTTAGGGAACATGTACTTGATCTTTCCACAGGACTCGATGTACCATTCAGGGACATTGTTTTCCTTCATGGCTTGGATGTAGCCATTGCGCTCTTCTTCTGAGATCTTGAGCCACATCCCTTTCCGCACCCGCTCCATGATGGTAAAGGCCATCTTAGGCTTGAGCCCCGCGTGCATGAGGTACACCATGATGTCGTCCCGACATCCGATAACGGTCGACAGATCGGCAATGCCCGCCTTGATCAAGTCTTGGGCATTTCCCAACCACACATCGGTACCGTGAGACAGACCAGAGAGCTGCAAGAGCTCCGCGAAGGTCGTCGGATGGGTCTCTTCGACCATGCCCCGTACAAAGTTGGTCCCAAACTCTGGAATCCCCAACATTCCTGTCGGCGTTCCGATCTGCTCGGCTGTCACCCCTAGCACTTCTGTCCCAGAAAAGAGGGCCATGACCCCTGGATCATCCATAGGGATATCGTTCGGATCAATGCCTGACAAGTCTTGGAGCTTGCGAATCATGGTCGGATCATCATGTCCCAGGACATCGAGCTTGAGGACGTTCTCATCGATATCGTGGAAGTTAAAGTGGGTGGTCTGCCATTCAGCTGTCACATCATCTGCCGGATACTGGACTGGAGTAAAGTCATAGACATCCATATAGTTTGGAATAACAACGATTCCCCCCGGGTGCTGACCGGTCGTCCGTTTGACCCCAGCTGCACCAAGAGCTAAGCGCTCGACCTCGGCATCCCGGTAGTACTTGCCATAGTCCCGCTCATAACCCTTGACAAAACCGTAGGCAGTCTTAGCTGCGACCGTACCTACCGTTCCTGCCCGGAAGGCATATTCTTCCCCAAAGATATCGCGGACATCCAAGTGGGCACTCGGCTGGTCTTCCCCTGAGAAGTTCAAATCGATATCGGGTACCTTATCCCCATCAAAACCAAGGAAGGTTTCAAAAGGAATATCCTGTCCATTTTTGCTGAGCTTGTGGCCACAGTTTGGACAATCCTTGTCCGGCATATCAAAACCAGATCCATAAGAACCATCTGTGATGAATTCACTGTACTGGCACTGGCTGCAGACATAGTGAGGCGAGAGCGGATTGACCTCGGTGATCCCGATCATGGTCGCGACAAAGCTAGATCCAACGGATCCACGCGATCCAACCAGATAGCCCCGCTCATTGGAACGGTGTACCAGCATTTGAGATGCTAGATAAATCACGGCAAAGCCATTCCCCAAGATAGAGGTTAATTCCTTTTCAATCCGCAAATCGACAATATCAGGGAGCGGATTACCATAGATTTCAAAGGCCCGCTTATAGGTCAATTCCGCAACCGTTTCTTCGGCCTTGTCGATAAATGGCGTATAGAGGTCCCCCTTGACCACTTCGACCGGCTCAAAGGTCTCTGCGAGCGAATTGGTGTTTTCAATAACAATCTTGCGCGCCAAATCTTCTCCCAAAAAGGCGAATTCATCCAGCATTTCATTGGTGGTTCTGAAATGCGCTTTTGGCAGTGGCGCTGGCTGGGCATCTTCTCCGTGCCCAATGGTCCGGTTGATCATAGCCCCTTGACCGAGACTACGGACAATGATCTCCCGATAGATCTCATCTTCCGGCTCCAGATAGTGGACATTACCTGTCGCGAGAACAGGCTTGCCGAGGCGATCTCCTACTTCAATCAAGCTCTTGATAATGGTCTGGAGCTCCTCCATGTCCTTGACCTGCTCCTTGGCAATGAGAGGTGCGTAGATAGCCGGTGGCATAACCTCGATAAAGTCGTAGTACTTGGCCACTTCGACCGCCGCATCCACCCCTTGCGACATGACCGCATCAAAGACTTCCCCTTCTGAGCAGGCCGATCCGAGGATCAAGCCCTCGCGGTGGGCATCCAGCACAGTCTTGGGAATCCGTGGAACTCCTTCGAAATATTTGGTCCCAGAAAGAGAGACCAGTTTAAACATGTTCTTAAGGCCAGTCTGGTTCTTAACATAGAGGGTCGCATGCTTGACCCGCGCCTTCTTATAAGAATTCTCATCGATCAAATCGATATTCAAGTCCTTGAGATTGGTCACCCCATGCTTTTCAGCGACATCTTTGATGAAGATAAAGAGCAGGCGCCCCGTTGCTTCCGCATCGTAGTTGGCCATGTGGTGGTGCTCCAAGCCTACTCCAAAGCGCTTGGTCAATGGCCCTAATCCATGCCGTTTAAAATCTGGATAGAGGTTACGGGCAAATTCCAGGGTATCGATGACCGGCTGGGTGATCTTGGGAAGGCCATGACGCTCATAGTTGGCATTCATGAAGCCCACGTCAAAGGTGGCATTGTGGGCGACAAGAACCGTTCCCTCACAGAAGGCCTGAAATTCCTTCAAGACCTGCACCAAGGGCTTAGCCCCCCGGACATGCTCGTTGGTGATCCCTGTCAATTGGGTCGTAAAAGCGGACAAAGGATGGCCTGGATCGATAAACTCATCAAACTCCTCAATGACATTGCCCTTGTACATCTTAGAAGCAGCGACTTGGATCAAGTCATTGTAGATGGCTGAAAGTCCCGTCGTTTCCACGTCAAAGACCACATAGGTCGCTTCATTGAGGTCCAGATCCACCTCATTATAGGTGACGGGCACCTTGTCCTCTACGATATTGGCTTCCATCCCATAGATCAGCTGGATTCCAGCTTTCTTGGCTGCTTTAAAGCCATGTGGGAAACTCTGCACATTGCCATGGTCAGTGATAGCCACCGCCTTGTGCCCCCACTCAGCTGCCTTGGCGATCAGCTCTTCAACTTCTGGCAGGGCATCCATCGTGGACATATTGGTATGCGCGTGGAATTCCACCCGGCGCTCACCCTCTGGCATCAGGTCCTTGCGGGCATAATGCACGACTTCCTGGATATCTTGGACATTCATGGTCAAGTCGCGCGTGAAATTGTTCATTTCGATATTTCCCCGCACCCGTAGCCAGCTGTTCTTCTTGATCATGTCAAACTTCTGGGCTTCTTCCTCATTTTTGACCCATTTCTGAAGGGAAAAACTCGAGGTATAGTCGGTCATCTTAAAACTGATCAAAACCCGACCGGTCCGCGTCACCTTATGCTCCACGTCAAAGACCACACCCTCAAAGACAATCCGGTTCTCTTCTGTCGTGATCTCGATCATCGGAGTGATCTCGGCCTTGTCTAGCTTAGGTTTAGCCGCCGCCTTCTTAGCCTTGAAATCAAAGGCTGGCTTTTCTTCAACAGCTGGTGGCGGAGCCATCTGGGCCAAGGATTCCATAGCCCGTAAGGTCTCTTCATTGGCCACTTGGAAGATCTTTTCATTTTCCTGCTCAAAGCGCGCCACTTCTTGCTCTGTCAACTCCTCATCAGACTCCACCCGACAGGTGAAATGCGGAAAACCAAAGGCTTCCAACTGCTTGGCAAGATTGGGCAAATGGTTCTTACGAAAATGCTCCGTATCAACCGAAGAAGGCCCTGAGATGATCAATTCCTGCCCTTCCGCGCGCACCTGCAAGTCTTGGTAGAGCCCCTTAAAGCCTTGACTAGCACAAGGTCCTTCCTCAAAAACCTCCCGGTAGTAGGCCTGCAATAAATCCGCAGAAAAATCCGGATTGGCCACTTGGATGGTAAAGGTCGCCTGGTTTCCTGTCTTTGAAAATTCATCCTTCAAGCGCTGGCGCAATTCCTTAAACAAAGCAATCGGTAAGACTTCCGCAAAAGCAAAGCGGAACTCCCAAACCCGACTGACCTTGTGCACCACGACTTCTTGAATCTCCGCATGCAAAAAGGCACTGGAAGATCGCATCTCCAGCGGCATATCCAGCTGATCCATTAAAATTTCAAAGGTGTTGGACATTGTTTCTCCCTTGATCTTGATTCTTTTGCTCACTTTTGACTAGCCCGGCTCTAAGCAAAAACAGGCCATTCAAAAACATTCGTAACCCTTATTTTATCACAATTTAAGGATTAATTCGAGGGAGAAGTGAAGACGAAAAAATCACCGATAGGACGGTGATTTTTCGATGATTGGTCAACCGCAGGCAATCCTGATCACTCCCCACTTGTTGCCTCTGTTTCTGAACTGGAGCTCGATGTCCGTAGCAGGTCCTTCATCTGAGACCGGACAGCTTCTCTCGAGCTTTGTTCTTGCTTTTGGATGTCCTCCATGACAGGCTGCAACTTCTGCCGGATTTCCACTTTCTCCTCTTGCTTCTTTTGCGCTTGAAGTGTCGGACGGTACATGGCAAAGAAAGAACCGATGACTACGATCAAAGCGATCAGGCTCACCCCATAGCGTTTTGACTGCTCTTTAGAGTCGACCTTGATGCCCTTCATCGAAAGCTCCTTCCACTCCGGATGCTCTTTCTCACAGGCATCTTTCTTAGTCTTGATCGGCATGACCAAGACTTGGTTCATCAAGGAAATCATCCCCATGACCACAAGCAAGTAGGGAATATAGCGCGATTGATTGAAGATCATAACGATCAATAACACAAGACCGATCCCTGCAATCCCCACATTAAAAGCAAAACGCATCAAAAATTCTTTTTTCACCTGTAAATAAGCTTCTTTAGACATCGGTCACTCCTCATTCATTATTTATACTTCATCCCTTACTATCATACCGAAAACTAGGTTGAAGAGCAGGTTCGTCACTAGGTGGAGAAGGTTGAGAAAGGACATAGGAATAAATCATAGTTCTCTCCTTCTCATTTATAACATTTTCCTTAAATTATGCTATATTTTAAGGAAAAAATGTGTTAGTAAGGGATAATATCATGAGAACATTTCACTACTCCACCATCAAAGATGAAAAACGGGGCTCGGAAATCCTTGGTTTAGTGGCTACGATCTACAGATACGAAATCCAGCGAAATGGCATCGGAAGATCCACAAAATATAAGAGATTAAAATAAAGCCTTAAAATCCTTAGGAAAGCAACTGTCAGTGATGCAGTTTTTTTGTAAGTATTGGAAAATCCATCAACTGATCAGAGGCATTAAGATTTTCGAAATTTGAATAAACTAAAAAAACTAGACTACGTATCTCCTTGAAATTCAAAAAGGAGAGAACCATTTCGTTTCTCTCCAGGTTGTAACTTTTCATCAACCCACTACAGTTGACAAAGAGCCAAACAAGTCCCACGCAGGCTATTTCAATGGTGATACATAATCATCTGGAAGTTTGCCTCTCCAGTCAATCCACATTTGCTCAGCAATCGGAATTAATCTTTTAAGCTCTTCCTGAGTAAATAATTCTCTAGTTTCAGGTAAATCAATTAAAGATGTAGGGCTCTCTTCTATGAATCGTTTCTCACTAGCCTTCTTTTCTTCTTCTGTAGGTGGCCAACGATCGTTCTGAGCTTTAAAATCAACTTCACGTGCAGTTCTCTTACCTAATAGATATTCATCAAAATCAGAAGGATTAATTTCAAAGACACGACGAACTGAAGCTACCCCAAACTCTCCAAAAGTATAGTACTTCCCTTCATGTGTTCGAAAGTCATAATCTTTAGGTGACTCAATCTTATCAAAAGTATCAAATTCTTCCCATGGTATTTTAGTTAAACTCATCTTAATTACCTCCTAATTTTCTAATTGTAAATTTCCCCCACGGCACTTCATCAATAACTGCTTCTGGCATATTTCCTGGGAAAGTTTGTCCTCCTGGTTTCCAAAAGCCATCAAAAGCAGAGTCTTCATTTCCGCTTGGAATTCTTGGATTTTTAACAGATTCTGGTGGAATTTCAATAGCTACAGGAGAAGAACCTAGATCTCCTCGATGAAGCCCTAATATGTCTTCCAACAATTCAGGGTCTCCTTTAGTTACTTTAATCAATGTTTCTCCAGCTTCTTTAGGCATAACAAAGGCAACATGATCTTTTGGATTACCAATTGCTCCATTATTGTATCCACCTTCTTCGGGTGTGAATTTCTGAAATTTAATAGCTCCATTCTCAAATTGTTGTCTGTGTGCTTCTATGTATTCTGAACTATAAACCTTTTCGATGTTTGGACGATCATTTTTCGGTATTGATAATACACTTTTAGCTGTGTTACCAGGGCGATATTCCACCTTAGGTGCATTCTTAGAAATATTAAAAATTAATTCCCTTTCCGCAGGAGATAATTTATTAAAGACTTTCTCTATATATCTTTCTCGAGTTGAAAAGTCTTTAAACCCTGAACTCTCCCTTGCAAGTTTACTTTCTTCAAGATTCTTCAGGATTTGTTCCTTGTTATACTTCGGTGTTTCGACATCGTGAACATTCTTCACCTCAGGAATATCCAATTCAACCTTCGGTTTAACTGTTCCTACATGATCAACCGCTTCACCCTTTATAGTAGATAAATCTTTCGGTTTTGTCAACACATCAATATCTGGCATCTTGGATTTTGAAACCACAGTTGTTGTTCCAGCCATTGCTTCAACTGGTTTGATTTTCGGAACTTCTACATCAACCTGAGGTTTTACTGGCACCTCCAAATCCACCGATTTAGCTGGCTTGAATTTTGGTGTCTCAATATCTACATGAGTATTGGGAACTGTAACTGTATTTGGCCTATCTATTTTCTTAAACATTTTTGAAGTATCAAATTTAGGTTTAGAAATTTTAGCCATAGCTGACTGGAAAGCCCCTAAATTATCAAGAAGATCAATTGTCCCAGTAGCAATATCTGTTGTATTCTTTACCCAACCGTAGTTTTTAGCCACAAAAATTTCGTCTTTGGTAGCTTTCTCCCCTGTTGATGGATTTTTCCCTGTTTTTAAAATATATTGATTACGTTTATTCATATAATCTGGGTCGCGCCAATCAACAGGCTGCTCTTTCATCAACTGATTATATCTATAATATGCATAATCTTTCTTTGCTCTATCTGCTTTTGACGAAAAGATGTAATCAAACTCAATTCCTGTTCTTCCATTCATAAATTCAGGATGTTCAGAACTAAGTTCACCCAATGTTTTTGAATCAATTTTCTTTCTATCTGAAGTTTTGAGGTTAGAGAACATCTTTTGATTTCTTTTTCTATCTTGTAAAGTCTCTTCGCCACTAGCTTCTTTAAATTTATAAACATTGTAAATATAGGTAGCTTCCTGAAAACTGATACCTCCCTGCGTATATACAAACTGACCAGTTTGACGATAGTGTTCGTATTCGTTAACAATCCCTCCATATTTTTCTTCTAAATCGGCAAGACTAGATTGACTAACTTCAATTTCGAATTTTCTGCTTTTCAAAGGTTTAGATACTGATTTCGGTACTGAAACATCTGGATAATCTTCATAATAACTAAGTAAAAAGTCAAGTTCTTCTCCACTTAATTCTTTGCCCTTATTTGCTTTCCCAATAATCTTCTTATAATTTTCCTGTCTCTCTACTGTACTCAACACAATGGTATTTATTTCTAAATCAGGATATTTTGCTGCAAACTCTTTAGCAAACTTCCTTTCGTCACTCGTTAATTGCTTTCCTTCAACAACTTTATCTACAACTCCCCTATAACGCATCTCCTCAGCTTTCACAGATCGCACTTCTTTAGTGTATTGTAAAATTTCCTGATCCACCACTCCTGGATACTCACTATTATAGCGTTCAATTGCTGTAAGATCCGATTCTGTTAGCTCCTCCCCGTTAAATAATTTCTGAAGAGCCTTATCATAAGCCTCTTGCATGCTTACTGCACGTGCTTCCCATTTTGTTGCAACAATGTCAGCCCAATCCGTACTTGTTGTACATTCAAAGGTCCCTGTAGCAAATGAGACACCAAGAGTGTGCTCTGCATCAGCAATTCTACCAGCGGCATCGTTTGCCTCAGTGTTAGCTGAAGCAGAAGAATCATTAAAAGCTATTAAGTGTTCTAATTTCTCATTAGCTGCTCTAATTTGTTCATCCAGTGTAGATGCTTGATCACGTAAAGAGTTTAGAGATTTTTCCTGTTCACTACTGAGCGTATCCTTTCTTTCTAAACTTGCAATAGAATAACTGATTTGTATGCTAGCACGGGATGCCGAACTAATTTCCGCTCGAAGCTGCTCCTCGTCTAAATTCTCTGCACCACATAGCGATGCATAAGTATCAGCAAGGTAATCCGCGGCATCTGCAACAGCTTCAGAATAAAGGATACAAGCCTGATAATAGGAGACCATAATTCCTGATGCATAAGCACGCGCTGCATCATAGCCTGCGCCTTGTAGGTCATATGATCCACTAAATGTACTAAAGGCACTGATCAGTTGCTGATAGCCTGCGACACGTCCCTGAGAAGCACTTGATGTCGTAGAAGACATCGTCTGAAGGGCACCATAGTTTACTTTAACCATCTATCTCTTCCTTTCTCAATGCTTTGCCGAACTATACAGTTCTTCGCTTCCTGTCCCTGTATGACTATTGATATATCCTGCAATCGAAGCATCTGTTGTCTGGAACTCTGCATGAATTCCATGGAGTACTTGGATAAAGTCTATCGCCCGCTCCTTTGCTTGCTCACCGACATTTTTATCACCATCAATATTGGCTGACATTCCTGCCTGACCTTGATAAACATTGCCATCATCTTTTGTTCCAGTAGCAGAACTCACTGAGTTTGAAGCAGACACAATACTATCCGCATAGGAATGAACTGTATCATTTGATTGAATTGCCATAGAAAATTACTGTCCTTTCGTTGAAGGGGGATGTTCGGTAAGGAAGTCGTCGAATACTAATATTTTAAATAAAGTATTTATTGACCTATTTATTATTCGCTATTGCCAATAATAAATTGCTGACGCAAACCTTTACTTGTCGTACATCCTGTTTCATTGTCTACTGTTGAAAAGTCGTCAGATTTAAAAAATAAATCTCCATCAAACAAGCCAAATATGAAACTCGGTCTTTCTTTAGAGCTTTCACCTCATGCATGACAAAGTCACATGAAAGGTTACAGAAAACTCTATAAAGCTAGGACCATTTTGTAATTCGTTCTGTTTTGCTTGAAGTTAACTTTTCCTTTTGCTTGGACTGAACTCAGATTTTTAAATTGATCTCACTCATCCAATGCCATAATATTTTTAAATGTTATTTTCTTTCTCCACTTAATTAAGCGAAAAACAAATACCACTAAAAAATATTACCTTACTATCATACCTGAAATTACTTTGAAAATCAAATTAATTACTAGTTAGAGAGAGTTAAGAGGATGAAAAAAGAGAGAACCGCGGTTCTCTCTAAAATCTATTTTGCTTCGCTTCTTTTTCAGCCAGCTCATTTATAAGTTGAGAGCATTTCTTTTGAACTATTTCAAGCTGACGCTCTGTCTCACAATACTGCTGTTTAAGTTGCAACTCCTGCTCGTCTAAATCTAAAAAGAGTTTTCGAGTTGTCTCATCCATCTGTTTTAGTAGTTGGATATAAAAGGAGCGGTGAGAAGGTGTTACCCCCATCAAGAGTAAATCATTGAGCTGATAAAGAGCATCTCCTTGAGAATACTCAAGATCTTCACGCAACAGACGAAGTGCTTTTTGCTCATCTTGATTGTCCTCTAACTGCAGATCCAACCTCATCTGATCCTTGTAAAGTACGTCCAACTTCTCTTGTTGTCTATTTTGTTTTTCCATTGATAGGAGAACCTCCAATAGCTAAAATCACTAAAATACTTATCCGTTATTTGACAATACCTTTTTGTATCCTGATTTTTCAGTGGGATAAAACATCTCACTTGATATAATTACCTTCGGAAAAAACTACTCTTTCATAAAATGGGTTGTGCTATGCAGGGAAATCGTTGAATTGTGAATTGGTATTCTCCACCATTTTTCGACGAAAATGTTGATCAGATGTCGTTTTTCCTCCTTGGATATACCGTTCTTGACGTTGCAATCCAGTCTCCGGCGCTTTCGTATACATAGTCTGACCAATTGAATTAGCCATAGAGTCATCTGCTACTCTGAAAGATTCACCAACATTACACAAGAATTCATCCAAAGATCCAATTGTCTCCTTCATTTCAGAAGATAATTTTTTTAAACTATCTGTTGCATTTTGAATTTGTTCTGTAGCACTAGACTCAATGAAATCAGAAGCATTATTTTCTAACTCAGAGCTCAGATCACGAAAAGCACCATTTACCCTATTTAAATTATCAGGATTAATATTCTTTAGGTTCTTATCCATATTACCCCCTTTTCTTTTCCTGTTCTATCAATACCCGGCGTTCTTTATTTAATGCTAAATCTTTATCAACATCATAATAAGCTTCAAACTCTTCTTTGGTATTCACTTGATGGACTTGTCCATCCGTACTCAATTCTGCTGGAATCGTGATTCCTTCGTAGAGATTAGTATCAGCGGGGACAAAGAGTTGATACAAGTCGATAAACTGTTGGACATTTCCGTAGACAGTATCATAATTTAATTTAGCATCAAGCAGAATATATAATTGAGAATTCTTTTTACGGAGTAATTGGTAAGCCCTTGGATCAGACTTTTCTATAACACTCCCCTTTAAATTATTAGGAAAGAATGTTAGTTGATTCTGATATGAGTCATCATATGCATTGGTAGTTCTAAAGGGTTCCGTAGCATTGTCTAGAATAACCTTTAATTGTCCTAAAGCAACAGAAGGCGTATTAGATCCACCTTGTTCTTTTGAATCTTCCCACTCAATTTTCTTCGTTTCAAGATTTAGCCATAAAATTTTACTCTCCGAAAGTTCCCAATCTCTTTCGTAAACTTTTATAGGTAAATAATCTTTACCATTTATCTCCTCAATACCGCCTGTTTTTTCTGGTATGTATTTAGAATTATAATCTCCTACTAACTTATAAAGATCTACCTTGCTCTCCTCTAATTCTTTATCTTTGATTCGATAAATAGAAAGACTAAAGTACACATCCGGATCCTCTTTTGGTAATTTTTGCGAATACCGATGAGTTGAATTATAAAAATAGTAACGAACAATATAACGCTTGTTAGATGCTCCATGAGCACCCAATAAATTCTCACTTACATTTGGATTGTACTTAGCAAATAGCTTATCTTCTTCCGGAGTTAGAGACTTCCAATGAACTACTACTCCTTTACCATCTTCTATAAAACGATAGGAATCAATTTCCCATTTTCCAGTATAATAGCGTGATCTTTCATATTTTTCACGTTCTTGTTTGGCTTTTTCCAACTGTTGGTGATGTTGATAGGTAAAAAGTCCGAAAATAACAATTGAAATCACTAAAAGGAATGAGACAGTAAGAAATATATTTTTTTTCATTTTAATTCCTCCTTAGTTACCATACTTTTCGTTAAAATAATTATCAAAGTCGGTTAAAACATTACCTCCTTCAATTTCGATCAATGCATCATACATTTGAAAAATTTGTTCTGAGGTCATATTCTGCACAGTTAATGGCTTATCATTAAATAATTCACCTACTGCTTCTGTCATTGCATGAAAGACTCGTTCTTCCGGAGATGCGCTCTCAGCATTAAAACTATTCTCCTCAGGATGTACTCCTAAAAGGAAATCTCTCATACGAGGGTCATCCTTAAAACGTTTATTAATTATAGTTTTGGCTCTTGTAACCAGTGACGACTCTGTTTTTTTTGATTGTTGATCTTCCACAAATCCCATTACTCCATTTTGGTTAAGCTCTCCTATTCGTTTGTATGCTCCATAGTCTGTATAAAGTCGTGAGCTATGAGAAGCAACCTTAGTTTTCCCAGAATTACGTTCAAATAATGTCCAGCCTCCCTGACCAACCAAAATATCATAAATCGTCTTCTCTTTATCATTTTTTTCTCTTTTAAATTCCTCGATTTTGCTATTTTTTTCCATAAAATCTTGTAACATATTTGATAAAGGAGAAACTCCATAATTCCCTGAATTTTTAATAATTGTTTTTAAACGTCCTGAAGTTATTTCTTCTAATACACTCTGTGTATTTTCTACACCATCTCCAATTTTTGAATTTCTTAAATCTGTAAATACACTGAATGTTCCTGACGCTACTGGCCCTCCAACGAATTCTAAAATCGTTTTTATACCATTTTTCCCTACAGAGGCCCAAAATTCATCTTCTACTTTTTGTTGTTCCTGTGCAATTTGTTCCAACTCTTTCTTATATTTTCCACTAAGTGAACCTAAAGTACCATTTTCAAAATGAGAAATATGCTCTTTTGTAGTTTCTTTAAATGGTACATTTTTAACTTTATCAAAGTCTTTAATCGGATCACTAGCATTTTTTATGACTCCTTTTTCAATTGTTTTCTTAGTTAGCACCCATTCCGAGTTTTCCGCGTTATTTAAAGCGATTTTTAATCCATTACGAGTATAAAGATCTTTTACTTTGTGATCAGTACTATTCCCTAATACTTCTTCCCTTTTATGTTCAGTTCCAATTTTAAGCACTCGTATTGAAGCTAATAGACCTGACAAATCATTCATTTGTTTCAACTCTTTTTTGTATTGATCCCATTCAGCTTCATTATAATCAGGAGATTTTTCAAATGCTTGCATATCTGCAGCATGAAGTTTTTTCAAAATCACCTGTACATTGCCAAGATTCGTTGCTATTTCTTTTACTTTGGATTGATCAACTTTTTCAAGCGCATTTAGAAATAACTGTATTTTTTTAATTCCTGATTTACTTCCATCCATCCAAGAAGTCATATCTTCCGCTACATTTTTATACGCCCCGTCAGAAACTTTAGCAGGGTCCTCAGACATTATATTTGCGATTTCTGCTGTATTTCCCTTTAATTGTGCATTTAAGATCCTAACATCAGCATCCGTACTTACTCTATTAAGGTAAACCATCTTATCTTTAGTGAGATTTCCACTCTTGATACCCTCTAAAATACTTGGAACACATACTTTAGTTACTGCTTTAAAATTATGAATTTGGTTCGTTAAATTCGTAAACAAATCGGCCGAACCGTTAACATTATCTGCTAATACAGAATCTGCCAGTATTATTCCTGTATGAGTCCCTGATCGGGCAAGAATTTCAGTTGCTATATACATATCTGCTACAGGATCAAAGCTTCCTAAACTAGAATCTCCTTCTCCCATAGCTTCAACAGCTTCATCCAGCACAGTAACTAAATTATCCTTAACAATTGTAATCTCATTACGTTGAGGTGTAGTAAGAGAATTTAATAGAGTAGTCATTGCATCATCATCTGTGTATGCTAAACTTGAGAACCCCAACCCCTTAATCGCATCTGTGAAAGTGGATATATGACGCCCGTAAGTTCGAATAGCCTCAGGAGCTGTAGAAAATATGGTCGTTTGGATATTATTTAATACACTAAAGAATGCATTAATAGCCTCTGCTTTTTCACCTTCTAGACTCGTATTGAATTCACGAACTGTATCGTTAGCAGCTAGTTCGAATTTACCAGCGAACCCCTGGATGCTAGTTGCATAATTCTCTAAACCAGAAATATTCTTTACTTTTACTGTCATACATTCACTTCCTTTATGAGTTCATAGCTGCTATCAAAGCACTCTGAGCATTCGCCGCCTTCGTATTAGCTGTTGCTAAATCTGCTTCTACCTGTTTAATTTTGGCACTCAGTAATCCTAGAATTTCCTCTTTTTTCGTTGATAATATTTTCTCTAAAGAAGTCAAGTCTGCTTTTTCTTGGTGTTCTTCATCATCATACTTATCACCTGCAATATTTTCAGAAAGTGTCACCTCATACTTTATAGTTGTTGACTGTTTGTTCAATTTTGTATGAATAGCTCTCAACTTTGAAACTTCTCCTGATAATCGAGTAACTTCAATACTTGCTTCAATAGATGCTCTTGTTAAAGCATTTAATGTCGCTTGATTAGCCATAATTCATCCCCCTTCTATTTCATTAATACTTTCACTTTTCTTACAAATCCATCTTCTACATAGTAGTTCACCTGTACATCAAGTGGTTCTTCACGGACTGGTCGATTGATAACATTTAGGACACTTTGGTCTGTAATCCGCATGGCCACGATCGCTTGTTTATAGAGTTTGATAGATTTGGATACTTCGTCAATTTTTCGATTCAACTGACTGCCACTCATAGCTACTGTAGCATAGCCTGCACGCGCCCCTTTTTCAAGGACATAGTTCAGACTAGATTGAAGATCCATACTTAGATCATTCATAAGTTCTAGTTGATTGTATAGTACAATCGTTGCTTCATGTTGTGATTTCTGTTGTTCCAATCTCAATTGGATATTTTCTTCCATTTTCTTGATTCCAGCTACATAATCTTCCTTCGTAGAAAGAATTGTTACACCTTCCATCTCTGGCAATTCATTGTAGGCTGGCGCCAATACAATCACCTTTTGCTTGCTACGAACGATTTGTTTGACGAATTGTGTCATCTGCTCTTCTTTGTCTGTCAGATAGAGAAGGTTGCCTTTCTTAAGATCCCATGTCACAGGCTCAACTGTTTCCAGATCCAATCCGAGTGGTACTTTTCCTTCATCCAGCAAAGTTGCTACATCCTCACGGCCATAGAAGGCTGCTTCTGTCAACTCATCTGGCACCATTGGGATACCTGCTGGGGTGCGGCCCGTCCACATCTCTTTGAGACTTTGGACTTGATCGCGGAGGTTGTTGATGATTTGGATATCATTGTCTCCAGCGACTGGTAGGGCGAACTGGACGACATCGACTTCGTCACGTTTCATGAGTGCGCGGCCCTTGATATCTTCCATCGTAGCTGCTAGTGGGGTTGCTCCCACGATACCGCGGACTTCAGAGATATCATTTTGTGGCAAGGTCAGCTGGTGCTTGAAGTTGGAATAGAGCTGAGCCCGTAGGTTGTTCTGACGGCTAGCTGTGATGATCAAGTGCACACCGATGCTGAGACCTTCACGGGAGATCCGCATAAAGAGCTTGAAGAGGTCTGTCTCATAAGGCTCGTCCTTCATAGACTCATAGCTATCCATTAGGATGACCATGGTTGGCTCTTGCTTACCGGTCACTTCACGGTAGAGGGCGATGGTGCCGACACCATGCTCAGAGAGAAGTTTCTTGCGGCGATCTAAATCGCGGTTAATGATCCGTATGAATTTCTGGATTTTCTCCGTCTGATCCAGCAGGAGACTATCAGCCACATGTGGCAATTGAGTCAATGGTGCTAAACCATTGGTTCCGAAATCCAGCAGGTACATGGTCAGATTTTCTGGACTCTGCTTGCGAGCCAGATCCATTGCGGCTGTCTGTAGGAAAGTGGTCTTTCCTGTCCCTGGACTTCCGTAAAGGAGGATATTCCCATCTTTTGACAGATCGATGGCGACCGCTTCTTGCTTTTGCGCTTGCGGGATATCGGCGACCCCGATCAGGACGCTTGGAGCTGTCCGTTTTTGCCAAGCCTCGATCGGCACGACCTTGTCCAACTCATCCAGCGTGATCCGCTCTTTGAGGGGAGGCAACCATGGTTGGGCCACAGCTGCGATGCCTTCTTGTTGGTGCAGGTGGTTGATTTCTTGCACGATGACATCAAGTTCTGTCGGCACTTCCTTGATTTCTTCTGCCATATCCAGACCAGAGAGGTCTTGGTTGAGGACTTCGTACTGGCCTAGTTCATTGATCAAGTAGATGGTATGGTCTTCGATCCCTAGCTGATCCTTCTCAGGCTGGTAGTCTGCTCCTGACCAAGCGGTTTGGAAGAGTTCATATACTTCGTTATTGCCGACTTGGAGGTAGGCACGACCGGTCTGGGTGATCTCAGCCGCATCTGCCGTCCGCAGCATCTCCATGGAGTCTCCACGGTCTGCCACCTTGAGGGCTAGCTTGAAGCGGGAGTTGGACCAGATCTGGTCATCCACGACCCCAGAAGGTTTTTGCGTCGCAAGGATCAAGTGTACCCCGAGGGAACGCCCGACACGCGCGATAGAGACCAATTCCTTGATGAAGTCTGGTTGGTTGACCTTGAGTTCGGCGAACTCGTCACTGATCAAGAAGAGGTGAGGAAGCGGTTCGGTCGCTTCACCGAGTTTAAATTTCTTTTGGTATTGGTTGATATGGTTGACCCCATATTGGCCAAAGAGCCGCTCCCGACGATGGATCTCCGCATTGATAGAGGCTAGGGCCCGCATGGACTGGGCACCATCCAAGTTGGTGATGGTCCCAAGCAAGTGAGGCAGATCCTTGAAGAGGTTTGCCATTCCCCCACCCTTGTAGTCGATGAGGAGGAAAGCTACATCGTGTGGGTGGAAGTTGACGGCAAGGCTCAGGATATAAGACTGAATGGTTTCAGACTTACCAGAACCGGTTGTCCCTGCGATCAAACCGTGTGGTCCATGAGCCTTTTCATGGAGATTGAGGTAGACCAAATCATCCTTCCCACGCAGACCAATCGGTACTGCCAAACTTTGGTAAGGGGCATGGCTCTCCCAACGACTCAAGACCTTGAGGTCATTGAAGGTCTCTGCCTGGTACATTTCAAGGAAGGTCACCGAGTCCGGAATTGAGCTCTTGAGTTGTTGGATATGCTTGAGTGGAGCAAGGCCACGCGAGATGGCTTCCTTGTCATAACCTTCAGGGAAGTGATCCAATTGAAAGTCAAGCTCACGAAGAACCCCTTCTTGCAAGAGCAATTGCCCTTGGTTGCGGTCCTTGATAGAGATAACAGTTTGGATATTTTCAGAAAGAGATGAGAGCACGTCTGCCACATAGATGATGGAGCAGCCGAGCTCTGTCGGATCCTCACGGAAGAACTCCATGATGACATGGTCCAAAATCAAGGTCTCATCGGTGATGAGGACCACATAGTGCGGGTGGAAGATCTTGGTATCATTGGCTTTTTCTTCCTCTTTTTGCGCCTTGCGGAGCTTGAGGATTTGGTTGAGACTGTTCAAGACCTGATCGCGTGTCCGCTGATTGTAGACGAAGCTACGGACATTCATGTCTTGCAGAGTTGCATGAGGCAACCAGCGCATCCAATCCCAGCTTTCTTTTTCCTCTTCTGGAATGATCGGAATAATGGTCAGATCATGATAAGAGTGAAAGACAGCCAATTGTGCAACCAGGAGTTGCAACTGCTCGAGCACGATAGGACGAGGACCGACATACCCTACGGGTCCCCGATTAAGACTGGCTACAATCGGAAGATTGTCGATCTTTTGATGAGCTTGGAAAAGAGCATAGCCTTCTTCTTCCAAGGCATCTTTCTTCCCACTGCGTTCTTCCTGACCATATTTGAGCTCATAGCTGGTTGGAACCTTGCCCAAGCCCAAACGATAGGCCAAAAAGTCAAAATGAAGGGGTGTTTTTTCGTAGATCCGCGAGTCATAGCGTTTGACCATCTTGGTCAAGTCTTCGATCGCTGGGAAATGGTAAAACATGCCTTCTCGCTGTTTACGAGATAGCTGTTCCAAGTCCTTGGCCTTGTCCTTGAGATAGAGATGGTAGAGTTCCACGCGCTCTTTCTTGTCTTCTTTGTATTTCTTACGATTTTTGAAGAAGCCTTGGACCGAAAAGATCACACTAACCACAGACATGGATACCGTCGCGATGATATAGAGCCCACGCGGTTGGAAAATGGTGATCAAGAGGGTCACCCCAACCATGATGAGGGGTGGCATGATCAACTTCAAGAGTTCATCTGATGGCTTTTGAGGCTCCGCTCCCGGAGGATTGATCAAGATCTTGTCTTCTGAACTCCGGTAGATGATCCGCGGAGACCGGTGGTACTCTGGATAGTCCTTGTAGAAGTCATAGCGTGAATGCAAACGCGGCACCAGATAAGGACTCACTTCGACAGCCCCTTCCACGCCAAATTCTTCTGGATAGAGCTTAAAGGTCACATCTCCAATAGCTAGCTCATCTCCAAAAGCCAGTGGAAAAGTCGCTTCACTGACGAGTTTATGGTTATGGTAGAGTTTCCCGGATAAGAGCTGGCAAGTCCATGTCTGCTCTTTTTTCACAAGGAGAAAGCGTACTGGATAGTGCAAGCGCACATCTGCACCCTTTTCATCTGCTACGAGGATTTCTTCCTTGTCTAGCAGTTCATAGGTATGGACTTCTCCTGTCGCCAAGTAGCAGACTACATCTCCAAGAATCTTGCTATTTTCAAGCACACCCTTGTCTTCACCATACTGGTAGAAGATTTCCCCTTGACTCCATTGGAAATGAAGGGGATTTTCTTGCGAAGCTAGGGTCAACTGAGCTGTTTCTTGATTCGATACGGTGGCTGTTTTTCCCTCTTCTAGCGCTAGCTCATAGCGAAAACCTTTTTTATAGAGTATGATACGTTTTTTCATAGACTACTCCTTGTGTTCGCTAGACTCTGTTGAGCTTGCAGATGTAGAAGACGAACTTTCTGTTGAGGAGCCTTCTGTAGATGAAGCCGTGGTTGAGCCACTGGTTGAAGCTTTGGTTTCATCTGTCTCAGCTTCCAAGAGTTTAGAGCGGGCATCCCAATATTTCTTGTATTCGCCCTCAAGCTCAGAGAGTTTCTTCTCGCGCTGTTCACCAGAGAGTTTTTCGCTATCACGTGTCGCCTTTATTTCTTTACGAAGGGCATAGATGATCAAGTCGGAATCGTCGATCCGCTTAGCTGTATCCAAGGCTTGGGTAAAGTCATGACGGCCGATATAGATCCAGTAGTGGAGATAGAGGCTGTCTGACTTGAGCGTGACGTTGTTGAGGATGACCTTCTTTTGGTCCTCTGAGAAATTCAAGCCTTGCAAGTAAGACGTCGCCAACTCGTATTTCTGTGTCGTTGGAAGACTGCTTGGAGCCACTCCCTCCAACTCATCGATCACACCGGTGTAGTCTACTTTAAGAAAAGCAGTATCCGCTTGAAGCAACTTTTCTTTAAAGGGGGCTTGGAAAAAGACCAAATAAATCAAGGGCAAGAGTAAGAGGGCCACTACAGCTGAAAGCCATACTGTTGCCAACTTAAAGATTCGGTGTTGACGACTTGAAACCAAGGTCAAGGTCTTTTCTTCCTCTTCCTTGCGTTCTTGGTAGGCTTTCTCTAAGAGAGCTTTCATCTCTTCTAAGCTAGCAGCATCACGGATTTCTACCAAGAAATCAGGCAGATCTTCTAATTCAAGTGTGCCTTGATAGAGCTCCATGAAATCCCAGTCCCCAAAAAGAGTGACCGCATAGCACTTGGCCTGCCGCAAGAATTCAACCTGATCCCACTTGCGTGGCACCATCATTCCCGGCACCCCGCGATAAGCGATCTTGACTTGCGCATCCTTGGTCACAAACAAATTGATAGGATGCAACATAAAGGTCACCGGAAGCTCCAAGGCTGGCGCCAAATCCAAGACATTGATGGCTAGACGCAGACGGTCTGATACGGGTAATTCTTGGATTTCTTCAGCACTCAAGCCCAGAGCATCTGTCTGATAGGTCAGATGAATCTGGTCTTGATCAGCCGTCATGCTCTGCTCTAAAAACAAGGGATGATGGAGATCCAAAATCCATAAATTGCGTAAATCCTGGCTATCCACTTCTGAACGCTTGAGGTCCAGCCGCCAGCTCGTTTCTTCTTTTTCAAAACGGAAGACTTGTTCTTCCAGTGTAAATTGTTCTTCTTTCACCTTACCACTCCTCAATCTCGATCAGATCACCACTCGTGATCGGATACTCTTGTACCACCTTGCCTTCATCTAGCAAGATGCCTTTATTTACCACGCGCAACTGATACTTGCTTCTAGGTTCCATGGCAGACCCAAAGATCTGATCCAATTCCCGAATCAAGCGTCGCACCTCCATCCGCGTTGGGATTCGGAGGTCATGGCTTGCACCATTCATACGGAAGGTGACATTGATATGTTGGTCCATTTAGGCCTCTTTTCTATAGATTCGATAGGAAATATAGCCAGCAATCCCAAAGAGAAGGCCACTCCATGCCAGCATTTGCAAGGCTGGAATAAAATCCGACAGGCTAGCCGAATTGTCCTCCACATTGGACTCGAATTTAGATAATTTTTGATTTTCAGGCTGGAACAGGTCCGCTTCAGGCCCCGTTTTTTTCTTTCCCTTTATAGCAGAAAACAACTGGCCGTCAGAATCGGTCAATTGTTTCTCTTGCTTGCGTTTTTCATCTGCTAATTTTTTCTGATCCTTCTCATTGAAAAGAGACTCAGTCGCATCCAATTGGCCCCCAAGTGTCTTTTCCTGCTCTGTCTCAAGACGTGAGTTGTTGACCTGCAGACGATTATCAATAAAATCATCTGCAGAAACAACAGCTACTGGCAAGAGACTAAAGACAAAGAGAAGATACATCATTTTTTTCATAAGCTTGATTCAATTTCCTTTGTTTGAGTAAACTTCTTTGGAATGAAGATATTGGCAACCGCCAAAAGGCCGAAGAAGACCAACAATCCGAAGAAGACGCCGATACCGGCTGTTTGTCCATCAAAGTAACCCGCAAACTGTCCTTCTAAAATAGAAAGGAGGTTGACATTTTTCACCAGTGCTGGAAGACCTGACAAGGTCGCGGTCGTTCCGATCGCACTTGATAGGTAGACATAGCTGATCAACATGAAGAAGGCCAACCCCATTCCAATCACACGGAAGTGTTTCAAGAGAAGGTATTGCAGTTGTACCAAGACAAAGCTTGCTAGAACCGCTAAGAATACCCAAGAAGGAACATATTCGCGTCCAACAGAGAGTTGAATACTTGAAATCATTCCGATCACCAGTCCAAGGATGAGAGAGAGTCCCACAAGGACACCGACAGACAAGAGATCTGATTCTTGCAAGCGATCCAATTTGAAACGATCCTTAACCTTACGGATGATTGGCTGCGTCGCAAAGAGGTAAGCCGTAAAGAGGCTCAAGACTTCTAGCATAAAGATCCAGATAAATGGACGGTAGACGTTGATGGTCGCTTTCACAGAAGAAGATTTCTCAGCTACTGGATTTGACAAGAAGTCGAGCAAGACTTCATTCGGTACTCCGTTTTCGTAGGCATTGTTGAAGACTTTACGGAATGCTTCGACGAAGTTCCCGTTTTCAGACAATTCCTTGTCGAATTCACCCATCAAGCTCTCTGCATTGCTAGACAATTTCTCTGTATTGCCTTGGGCTTTTTCTAATTCTTTGTTCAATTGGCTAAAGATTTCATTGGTAGAGTTAGCAGCTTCTACATTGCTACGAGATGAGCTCTTAACGCCTTCTGTCGAGCTCAATAATGACGTGTATTCAGAACCAAGAGCTGACAAATCTGCATCGGTCTTGGTTTGAGCCTGTGTCACTGTTTCTTGCGCTTTTGAGATCTCTTCTAAACGTTTTTGAAGATCTGCATATTGCGTCAATTGATCATTGATATTTTGGGTTAGATCTTTGTTAGTGTTTTCGATTGCTTGAAGATTGGCCTGCAATTGTGGTCCCAAGTCTTGCAACTGTTTAAGGGTACCATCTAACTGGGCTTTCACACTCTTCGTTGCATCCCCAGATTCATCCGTTTCAATGCTCTTACGGTAGTCCTTCATGTTACTTGAAACAGCAGCCTTCACGATGTCGACCAAAGCGTTTGTCAAATCCATATCTTCGATTGGATCATAGAGTGAATGACGAACATGGTTGTCATCTTCTGGGTAGTAGGCATTGATCAATGCTCCTGCGCGTTGATAATCCAAGGCGATTTCACTAGCTTTCGATGCGTAGTTAGCAACCGCTGTTTTCAAATCTTCTGCAGATACGGTCACACTGGTTGAAGAAACCCCATTCACAAGGACTTCAACATCAATCGCACTTGGCATAGCTCCTCCATCTTCAACAAGGTGAATTTGAATTTGTTTGCCATCTTTCAGTTCGACTTCCTGCTCACCACTGCCTGCATAAGTCTGTCCATCATAGGTCCAAGTATCAACCTTGACCCCTGCAGGGACATGAATACTAACTTTCTGTTTCCCAGATTTAGCATTAAGGACATCCGCAACTGCCGTTAATTTGGCATCCACTTCTGCAGCCAATCGTTTTAATTCATCGGCATTTCCTTTTGCTTGCGCCTTCGTTCCAGCAAAAGCACTATCAAAATCAATCGCTGCGTTGAGATTTCCATACTTATTCAAATTCAGACTAGCAGGATCTAAAGACGGAAGTTTTTCAATTGCTTGACGAATGTCATCATCCGCTTTATCTCGAGCCTTGCTGATAGTTTCGATTTTTGGCTTTCCAAGCAAGGTACGAAGAGTGACTTTGTCTCCTTCTTTTAGACCATAGTAGTCAAGGATCTTCGCTTTTACAGTAGACTCGATGTTCTTTTCGTGCTCATCTAATTTGTCGCGTTCTGCCTTGATCCCTTTTTCGAGGTCTGCCACACGATCATTCACATCTTTTGTCAAGCCTGCATAGGTCTTGGTCCCTGAAGAATCTCCTTCTGTTTCAGTTGGTTGACTCAATTGTTTGGTAATTGCTTCTTGGTTTTGTTGTAGATTCTTATACAACTCTTGGGTCTTTTCACTGACAACAGACTGGTTCATAGACATCAGCTGGTTCATGAACTCTTCATGGCTGATCTTATCCTCAGAGCGTTGCTTGATCAATGTGTCGAAGTTTTGACCGTACTGATCCTGAGATTGGGTCAATTGATCAAAAGCCTGTGTATAAGACTCAAGGACTGTCTTCAAGGCATTGTTCGACTCGACAGAAGACGTAGACAAGCTATAGAGACTTGGGAAGATATTCTTGGAATCCAAGGCCGAATCCAGCAAGTTGCTTCGGTAAGAACCAATGTTGGTGGATTGAATTTTGTTACTTGTTTCCACGTTCTTTTGAGCTGTATAAAGGTTGCTCAAAATGCTGACCATATACATATCAACCAACTGGCTATTCAAGTCTGAAACGATATCTTTAGCGACTTTATTGGCCTCGTTCTCAACCTGAGAATTTCCAGCCGCATTGACCTTATACGTCACCGTTGTCTTCTCTGCATTAACCGCGTTCACTTCCAAGACCTTCTCTGAGAAATCACTTGGAATAACGATCATCAACTGGTACTTGCCATCTGCAAGCCCTGACTCAGCAGCTCCACGAGGGAGTACAGACCAGTTTTGCGAATTATCCCGCTCGATATTCTTTACATAGCTAGCCCCAAGGTTGTATTCTTTATCATTCAGTTTGACCGCCTTGTCTTCATTGACAACCGCAATATTGAGCTTGGTGTTTTCTGTCGTTTGCACAGTCTTGGCTTCGTTTTGCTTTTGGTCCTTTTGAACCGTCGTATAAAGACCCACGACAGATCCCATCAAAAGGAGCACAACCGCACTCTGACCGATGTATTTTAACCATTTTTTATTTTTAACTTCCATACCTTTTCCTTTTTCTAATTCATAGATACAAAATAGGGGTTAGGAATTAAGAATCTAACCCCTATTTTCTATATATCAAAAGACAAAAGGGTGATCTACCTACAAGAAGTAAGATCACCTCCAAGACTATCTTAGTGGATTTGTGCAGCGATATCTTGGTCAGTTTGTTCAACGATATCAGCAACTTTGATCAATTGAGCGTTGATGTCTTCCAACAATTGAGCGAATTGTTTGATTTTTGGAGACAATTCGTTGAATTGTGCTTCAAAGCTATCAAATGCAGATCCATCCCAGTTTGCGTCGATGACTTGTTGTTCATGAGTCAAAGTGTTAAGGATTTGATCGATTTCTTGAGAACCTTGTGCATAGCGTTGTGCTGATTGACGTAGTTCTTCTGGAGTTAATTTAATTTGAGCCATATGTTTCTCCTTTTGGGCTGATACCCTTATATTTTTTTCATAAACAATACATTTTAGTACGAATTAGTAAAATGCCAGATAACTGTATATTTTACCTTTTGCTCCCTTTTTGTATTATTTACTTAAAAATATCTTAATGAAATATTGCCAGAATGTCAAGTTTAGAGGGCTAACTGATAAAACATTGTAACTTTGTTACAATTGTGTAACATTTTGTCATAAATCTGTAATATATTTTCTGAATTCCTTGCCCCAGTAGTCTCCAACTAGTATTATTTCTGAGAAGAAAAGAAGACACTCTGTCCTTTTATATTAACTCAACACATAGATAAAAGTTGTTGATTTTAGGTGTTTTTAAAAGCAAATTTTGAAGATTTTTGTATATTTTTTCATTTTTAAAACTTTTATGGTATAATGAAACCTGTTCAAAACTTGTTTCATACAAGATCGAACACCATTAACCTATAAGGAGTTTCTATGAAAAAAATATTATTGACCTCTATCTGCCTCCTAGCCCTCACTGCATGCAGCCAGGGCCAAGCAGAAAAAGGAAAAGCTTCAACAACATCTAGCCAAAGCACTTCCCAAGTGAAAAAAGAAAAAGAAGAGAACGTTCGAACCAAAACTTTCTCCACAGAACTTAACGATCACCATCAAAACAAAATTCAAATCGGCTACAAAAAAGATGAAATTGTCTCTTTTACTTTTCTTAGTTTTGAACCCATTTCCTCAGATTTGCAAGACATGGATCTTTCCGAGTTAAAGGAAATCTACCAAGAAGAATTAGAACATAGCGATATCTATAAAAGCTTAAATGGCAAGCCTGGTCTTAGCTTCCGCATTCAAATTTCGAAAGATAAACAATCCTATGCCAAGGTCTTACAAGCTGACTTCTCAAAAATCAAGAAAGATGAGTTTGCTTCCATCTACGGGGATCAAGGGGAGGAAGAAACAGCTGAGTTCAAGAAATACCTCAATGGCAAACCTCAAGATCTCTTTACCTATTTCAAAGATCAAGGCCTCAAAGAAGAAAAATAAAAAGAGCTTCCTGAGTTTCATCACCACACTGGTGAGAGCTCAGAAAGCTTTTTCTTATTTGTTCAAGATTGAAAGGGTTTCAAGGAGATTGTCCGCATGAACTTCGATGGTATCTCCTGTTGCTTTGATTTTCACTTCTACGATACCTTCAGCTGCTTTTTTACCAACTGTTACGCGGATTGGAAGTCCAATCAAATCACTATCGCTGAATTTGACACCAGCGCGTTCATTTCGGTCATCCACCAAGACTTCGTAGCCTTTATTCACCAAAGCTTCTTCGATCCGATCGGTCAAAGCAAGGCTTGCTTCATCTTTGACATTGACTGGAATCAAATGCACATCAAATGGCGCCAATTCTTTAGGGAAGTTAATTCCCCAAGCGTAACGGTACTCCCCTTTTGGAGTCTTATTGACAAAGAGGCGAGCATGTTGCTCCATAACGGCTGAAAGAAGACGGCTGACACCGATTCCGTAGCAGCCCATGATGATTGGAACTGCACGACCGTTTTCGTCCAAGACATCTGCTCCCATGCTAGCGGAGTAGCGTGTGCCGAGTTTGAAAATGTGACCGATTTCGATCCCACGTGCAAAGTTCAAGACCCCTTTCCCATCTGGTGAGATTTCGCCTTCACGAACTTCACGGATATCGACGTATTCTGCAGTAAAGTCACGTCCTGGGTTGACGCCAGTCAAGTGGTAGCCTGTTTCATTGGCACCGACTACTGCATTGCGGCTGTCTTGAACCTTGCGGTCTGCGATAATCTTAACATTTTCAGGAAGATCAACTGGACCGAGAGAGCCAAAATCAGCTCCCAATAATTCTTTCACTTCCACTTCGGTTGCAGGTTCAAAGAAGTCTGCGCCGAGGTAGTTTTTCAACTTCACTTCATTGAGCTGATCATTACCTACGAGAAGGGCAACAACAGGCTCACCATCTGCGATGTAAACCAAAGTCTTGATAGTAGCTTCTTCTGGAACATTCAAGAATGCAGCTACTTCATCAATCGATTTGACACCTGGTGTTTCCACGCGTTTCACTTCTTCTTCCGCTACAACACGGTTACTTGGCTTGTATTCGTTAGTAGCCATCTCCAAATTGGCAGCATAGGTTGATTCACTTGAATAGGCAATGGTATCTTCACCAGAGACCATCCATTTGAGCAATTCTGCTTTGATTTCTTCTTGGACTTCTGCGGGGATCTCATCAAAGGAAGCCACTGATTTGTCTAAAACAACCCAACGGTCCAAGTCTGTACGAGCAGGTGTAACAGCCATAAACTCTTGGCTATCTTTTCCGCCCATGGCACCACCATCACCGATGATGGCTTTGTAGTCGATACCACTGCGGGTGAAGATCCGCTCATAAGCTGCCTTGTACTCATCGTAAGTAACGTCCAAGCTATCATAGTTAGCATGGAAGCTATAACCGTCTTTCATGATGAACTCACGGGTCCGAAGAAGACCGTTCCGTGGACGTTTTTCATCGCGGTATTTTGGTTGAATTTGGTAGAGATTCAACGGCAATTGTTTGTAAGATTTTACTGAGTCGCGCACAATAGCGGTAAAGGTTTCTTCGTGAGTTGGACCTAAGATAAAGTCAGAGCCTTCACGGTTTTTCAACTTATAAAGGTCTTCCCCATAAGTTTCGTAACGACCAGATTCACGCCAGAGATCCGCACTCAAAAGGGCTGGAGCTAGCATTTCTACTGCTCCAATTTTTTCGAATTCTTGGCGCATGATGCCTTTTGCTTTTTCAATTACTCGATTTGCTAAGGGCAGATAAGAATAGACACCAGCTGATACTTGGCGAACATAACCTGCACGCAACATCAAAGCATGGCTAATGACTTGGGCATCGCTTGGCATTTCGCGAAGCGTTGGAATCAACATTTTACTTTGTTTCATGGACAATATCCTTTTCTATTTCAAAAATAATTTCATAATATCATTCCAGGTGACAGCAATCATCAAAATAACCATTACAGCTACACCTGCAAGCGTCATATAGGTTTCTACTTCTTGTTTCAGTGGCTTTCTCCGGACAACCTCGATCAAATTGATCAAGATTTTCCCTCCATCCAAAGCCGGAATCGGGATTAGATTGAAGATCCCAATATTAATAGAGAGCATGGCCATAAGAGACAAGACTGCCGGAATTCCTAATTGAGCAGCTTGTGAGCTGGCATTGTAGATGGCGACCGGACCACCCAGTTTATTGAGACTAAAGTGGAAAATGATATCTTTCAAAGCTCCCAAAATCCGTGTCGCTGTATTCCAGGTATCTGTAAAACCAGACAAGAGTTTATCCACAAATCCTGTCTTGAGGCCATTTGTCACACCCAGATAGTAACGATTCCCTGACTTGGTTGGCTTTACTTTAACTTCTTTTTCTTGGCCGTCTGTTTTGACTTTCAGGGTCAATTCAGGAGCCGTCTTGCTGTCCTTGGTTGCTTTCTCGACAGCATCTGTCAGCTCATCCCAGTTGCTAACGGTATCCTTGTTTACCTGAAGGATCTGAACATTGCTTTTGACACCAACCTTGGCCAGCGCCCCATCGGGTGCCACCTGAACATTGTTGCTGTAGTAGTCAATCGCACCGCCTCGCATAAAGGCTAAGAGTGAGTAGACAACAATACTGAGGATAAAGTTGTTCATAGGACCCGCAAAGTTGGTGATCAACCGTCCCCAAATGCTGGCATTCTGATACTGAACATCTCTCGGCGCAATCCGCACTTCTGTCCCATCTTCCTCAACGATGGTCGCATCATGATCAACACTATAGGTCTTTGTCTCATCGAGAACCAAGCCCGTAATTTCCAGTTTGTCTTCAAAGTCAAACTGGGTGACATTCATAGGAAGGGCTGTCTGATCCAAATTTTTTCCCGAAAGATTGATCCGGACGACCTTGCCAACCTCATTTAGCGTCAAGCTGACAGGCGTTCCGGTTTTAATCTCAGTTGTATCCTCACCCCAGCCAGCCATACGCACATAGCCACCTAAAGGTAGAATGCGAATGGTATAGGCTGTTCCATCTTGACCAATATGGGCAAAGATCTTTGGACCCATCCCGATCGAGAATTCTCGCACTAGGATGCCCGATTTTTTTGCAAAATAGAAATGACCAAACTCGTGAACGAGAACGATCACTCCAAAAATAACAATAAAGGCAATAAACTGCATCGTTCTATACGTGGTTTCCTTTCTATCTCTTCTGTCTTAGAACAAGCCCAAGAAATGCATCAAGGGAAAGACAAAAATCAAACTATCAAAGCGGTCTAGAACACCACCATGTCCTGGAATAAATTTCCCAGAATCTTTCACACCGAAGTGGCGTTTAATCGCACTCTCTACCAGATCTCCAAACTGACCTGCAATACTAAAGAGAATGGTAAAGAAGATCATCGCAAGAAAACCATGTCCACCTGCCACCGAGCGATCCACGATCATATAGATCACAGTTACCGCAACTGCAGACAAGATCCCTCCAAGACTGCCTTCAATCGTTTTATTAGGAGAAACCGCAGGCATGAGCTTGCGTTTCCCAAAGCGACTTCCTACTAAATAGGCACCGGAATCTGTCGCCCAGACAATAAAGAGTGCCAATAAGACCTTATCAATACCAGCGATTCGCGCATCTACTAAGGAATGGAAACCAAGTCCAACATAAAAGCTAGACGCAATGGGATAGACCACATCTTCATAATTGTAATTCTGAGCAAGAACAGTTGTTCCCATGAGAATCAAGACAACCAGACCATAGGCAATCATATTGCCATCTGCTGGAAGGTAAGGGAGGTAGTCCTCAATCGGCAAAGTCAGGACGAAGGCCGCTAACATGGCTAGCGCTCCTTCAAAAGTCGCTGTCTCAAGCCCCTTCATCTTGAGCAATTCATGAACCCCAAGCATGGCGATCAAGCCAATCACAATCTGGAAGAACACTCCTCCAACCATTACTGTTGGAATGAAAAAGAGCAGGGCAATTCCTCCAAAAATCACACGTTTTTGTAAATCTTTCGTCATCATCTTCTCCTAAACACCACCAAATCTCCGATGGCGATGGCTATATTCTACTATGGCACTTCGTAGTGCTTCCTCTCCAAAATCTGGCCACATCACATCTGTGAAATACAACTCACTATAAGCAGCCTGCCAAGGAAGGAAATTACTCAAACGGATCTCTCCGCTGGTACGGATAATCAAATCCGGATCCCTTAGGACACGCGGCAAACTCTCAGTATAGAGAGAATCTGCGATCATCTCTTCTGTGATATCTTCTGGGCTAAACTTCGCATCCAAGACTTCTTGGGCGATCTGCTTCACGGCCTGGGTGATCTCAGCACGTCCACCATAATTGAGCGCGAAATTCAGGATCAAGCCTGTATTGAGATGGGTCATCGCTTCTGCTCTTTCCAAAGCCTCCAGCGTTTCTTTTGGTAATTTCTTGGTATCACCGATCATTTGAATCTTGACATTGTTGCGATGCAATTCGGGGACAAAACGATCATAAAACTCGACCGGCAAGTGCATGATGAACTTGACTTCATCTTCAGGGCGTGTCCAGTTTTCCGTTGAAAAGGCATAGACCGTCAAGACCTGTACCCCCATATTTTTTGCTGCAATGGTC
>ERZ773006.196-NODE-196-length-33793-cov-6.6731_pt1 | contig 33793 bp, 33 predicted proteins | sample MGYA00580843_ERZ773006 | MGnify/ENA primary metagenome ERZ773006 (study PRJEB29015, sample SAMEA2738011) | human oral metagenome | biome: human oral; feature: human-associated habitat; material: dental | place: China | collected 2052 ...
CCGCTGCCTACTCGAGACCGGCGGCTTCAGAACCCACCCTGCATTGGGATGAGCCATCAAAGAAGGCCGCCTCACGGCGACCACCGACCCTAGAGTTCAGTACCTATGAGTGTCGCAAGCTCTGCAATCGACTCCTCATTGCGCTTGTAGTAAGTCCATCGACCGCGCCTCACGGAGGTCAACAAGCCCACCGACTGCAACTCCTTCAAGTAGGTCGACACAGTCGATTGAGAAAGTCCCGCCTGATCAACAATCTCTCCCACGCAAATCCCGCCAGTCTCCTCAAGCATGGCTCGTACTAGATCAGGAGAGACGACAGTGAATTCACGTTCTGGATCCTTAAGCCATCGCAGAATATCCAGCCGCGTCTGATTCGACAGCGCTTTGAAAAGTTGCGGCGTCAACTTCATATCGACAAACATATCGAAAATACCGAAATGTCAAACGTCGACCTCTCACTTCTCACGGTAAGACGCACACTCCTTGGAGCTGTCACGACGACACTGTCATGCAGCCTCCTGCTCAACTTCCTCGATTACCTGCGCGAACTGTTGCTTCGCCCGTTCCAGCTTTCAGGCAAACCCATCCAGTGGATATGTCATCTCAGACGAATCGGATATGGCATCCTTCACTTCGCCTTGCTGAACAGAAGGACCGCCCACCCAGCGGTTCGTGCATGTTTACCAGCAGTGACGATCAAACCATGAAAATGCGCGAGTTCACTGACGCTGAGACCACTCGCGGCCACAGCACTCTGATGGAGAGCACGTGTCTTCTCATAGTCGGCACCCACTGACATGCCTGCAGCGTCAAGCATGCGCCGGGCGTACGCGTCGAAAATGAAGACGGGGCGATGGAAGACGTAGAGGAGAATGTCATCGGCTGTCTCAGGGCCGATGCCGTGGATGCTCATGAGGCTGGCGCGCAATGCGGCGCTGTCCATACTGCCTGCGCGCTCACCATGTTCTTCTAGCCATGCCGCAAGGTGTTTGAGGGTTGCTGCTTTGCGCGTGTAGGAGCCGGATGGACGAATGAGGCCCTCAAGGGTGGTAACCGGGCAGTCGGCAATCGCCGCAGGGGTCAGCAGATCGGCATCTTTGAGGTTTGCGATCGCCTGCTCGACACTTGTCCACGTGGTGTTCTGGGTCAGGACCGCACCGACCATGATCTCGAAGTCGCTCTCACCCGGCCACCAGTCCTCAATGTCGAACTGAGCAGCCAGACACTCGTACAGGCTCCGAAACTTCACTCCATCAATGATGTCCACCTCCCCCTTCCTTGTTCACGAACATAGGAACGAGCCATCAACCGAGGTCTTTGAGGAGGGTGCCGTCGCTGGTGCGCCAGGTGGCGTTGCCGCTGCGGTTGGAGCCAGCCACGTAGGTGGCGACAGTACTGGAGGAGCTGAACACGAGGTCGATAGTAGTGCGGCCGTCGCGGATCTGCCCGTCATACTTCGCCCGCAGAGCACGCCCGGTGTCATTCGTGGGAGTTGGGTTCACGGGCGAGCCAGCCTTAAGGATCCACACCTTGTCACTCATCTTGTGCGCGACCGCAGGCTCATCGGCTGAACGCAGTGCCATGTAGAGGACCAGTTCGGGCTCACCGTCTGGCACCAAAGCTGCCGCAAGCGCGCCTGCCGCCAGCACCTCACCGGCGTTACTGGGTTGAGGGGTCTTCGCGGCCGAGCCGCCGTCCGGACACGGGTCGAAGATGTAGAGGCCGAGTGCGCCGAGCATGAGGCGGGTGGTTTCCACGACCTTGTCCAAGCGCAGCTGGGTCGCGAGCGTCAGTTCACTATTGGAGGGCTCGGATCCGTTACGCACCCGGGTCAGACCAGCCTCGTGGGCGGCGAGGGTGAAGGTGTTTTCTAGGTTGGTCAGTTCGGTCGGGCCAAACTTGCGTGGGCTATCCACCAGCATGATTGCCCACTGGCAGAACAGGTGCTCGCCCCGGTCAATGTGCTCGATGATCCGGTGGATGGTGCCGTTTCCGTTCTTGCGGCGCTTGGCCTGCCCAATGTAGACCTCAGGCTTCTTGTCCGTGGGGTCTCCCAGCATCATGTAGATGCCGGGCTTGCTCATGTGCTCGTGGGTGCGCAAGTCACGGATCTGACGGGCCGGGACGACGTAGAGCCGGTAGGACACGTCCGCGGAGGCCACCCGGACTTCCCGGGCACCGGCAAAGGAGCCGTCCAGCAGAGTCACCTCGATGACTTCTTGCGATCCACCCATCACGGCCTGCCTTTCCCGTATCTCACGTGCCTTTTCTCATTCTCGCAGACACAGTGATGGTAGGCCGTGTGCGCACCCGAGGTGGTGAGGGATTGCCGGTGGCGAAGGTGATTACTTCACGCGGCCGAGGAGATCGATGACTCGTTCGCGAAGCTCGGCAAGAATCGCGCGAACCTCGTCGAGTGACTTGCCGTGCGGGTCGGAGATTTCCCAGTCTTCGTAGTGGACACCGGGAAAGATGGGACAGTGCTCACCGCATCCCATGGTAATCACCCAGTCCGATGTCTTTACCTGGGAAGGATCAAGCGGCTTGGGCTGCGACTCTGGCTCAAGGCCTATTTCCGCAAGCGCGTCTACGACAATCGGATGGACATTATCTGCTGGGTCGGTGCCAGCAGAGATGATCCGCACTCCTGCGGGAGCAAGAGACTTGGCCAGCGCGGCTGCCATCTGGGAACGTCCGGCATTCTGCCGACATGCGAACAGAATCGTGGTTTCGCCGGCATTGCGGTCGTTAGTCATTGGCGTTCCGTTCTCGACGGGGCCAAGGATTGAGGCATCAAATCCAGCGTCGAGCGTGAAGTAGGCCCAGCGCCCTCTCTGCTCCCGATGCAGCACTCCTGCGTCAACCAACTTGGTCAAATGGTGGGACAAGGTGGACTGTGACATACCGAAGGCTTCTGGGAAACTGCAGGCGCACACTGGCGCAGGAGACGCGTTTCGAATCATCAGCGCTAGTCGCAGGCGAGTCTTGTCTCCAAGAGCCTTGAACTGAGTTGCGCGCTTTTGGATTTCCGCGTCAGCGGTCTGGCTTTCCGTGGACGCGCAGCAGTCGCACCTATCCATGTGTTGCATAGAACGAGGGTAGCACGCTTTGACGTTTATCGATATGTGCCCTAGACTTCATGTATCGACATTCGTCGAAGTGTTCTACTTTGAGGAGGATTCCATGAATACCGTCCATATCTATGACCCATCTTTGTGCTGCTCATCCGGGGTGTGCGGCGAGGATGTTGATCAGTCCCTCGTAGACATCAGCGCCACTCTTGTTAATGCCAAAGCTGAAGGAATCGAGGTTGTCCGCCACAACCTCGCCAATGCTCCCTTGGACTTTGCTGCCGAGCCAGCAGTCAAGCGGCTCCTGACCGACGAGGGGTCAGATGCCCTTCCCGCTATCGTGGTCAATGGGCGTCTGGTGCTCTCCGGACGCTACCCAAGCATTGACGAACTCCGTGCCTGGTCCGCTGGCGGCCAACCGGTAGTCGTGCCGAACGCTGACGCCATGCGGCTAACGCCCGTGCAGTCCACGTCATGCTGTGGAGGTTCGGCATGCTGCTAACGCAATGGCCCCCTGGTAGTCGCTACCTACTCTTCACGGGCAAGGGTGGAGTTGGCAAGACCTCTTTGTCATGTGCGACAGCAGTACATCTAGCGCAGACTGGGAAGCGTGTGCTGCTCGTATCCACTGATCCAGCTTCCAATGTCGCCCAGGTGTTTGGCCGGCCGATCGGAGCTCGGGTGACTGCCCTGGGTGATCTTTTGGATAACACTCAAGGCAGGGTTGTTCTCGATGCTGTTGAGATTGACCCCCAAGCTGAAGCCGCCCTGTATCGCGAGTCTGTCCTTGCGCCAGTTCGTGATCTCCTTCCGCCCGAAGTTCTTGCTGAGACGGAGGAAACCCTCTCAGGGTCTTGCACCGTCGAGGTTGCGGCCTTTAACCGGTTCGTGGATTTCCTTGTCAACCCCGACCTGCAAGACGCCTACGATCACATCATCTTTGACACTGCACCCACTGGCCACACCCTGCGCTTGTTGGCACTGCCAGGGGACTGGTCAACCTTCATCAGCAACGGTGCTGGCGATGCCTCTTGTCTGGGCCCACTATCTGGACTTGATAAACACCGACGCGACTACGAACGAGCTGTGGCCGTCCTTGGGGATCTAGAACAAACAACCCTCACACTGGTCGCACGCCCAGAAGAATCCACTCTGGCCGAAGCACAACGCTCAGCGTACGAACTTGAAGCGTTGGGAGTGCGAGCATCCGCTTTGGTCATCAATGGAATCCTGCCTCCATCTGATGGGGACCCTCTCCATGAACGACTATTCGCAGTCGAGCAAAGCACTTTGAGTCATCTGACAGAAACCTACACGGCGCTGGGAAAGCTAGCACTGTTCGGTGTGCCGATGAGCGCCCAGCCAGTGATGGGGGTTGAAGGATTGGCCGCCATCACACCGGTGAAACTTGAGCCTGGCCGTGCCACTGCGCGCGCGAATGATGGAAGTCAGGCTGTTCTTGATGTTATGGAGCGATCTCTCGACCAGCTGGTCACCACCATCGCTACCGGCGACCCAAAGGTCGTGCTTGCAATGGGGAAGGGCGGCGTAGGGAAAACCAGTGTTGCCCAAGCCGTGGCCGTTAGCTTGGCGCAGCAAGGCCGCCAGGTCCTGCTCGCCACTACCGACCCAGCATCACACTTGGATGCCAGACTGAGTGAACGGTATTCCAACCTTGAGATCACCAGTATCGATCCTGCGCGAGTCGTAGCAGAGTATCGCCAGCAAGTGCTAGAAACCAAGGGCGCCACTTTGGACGCTGTCGCTCACGCACAACTCAAGGAGGATCTGGCTAGTCCTTGTACCGAGGAAGTTGCCGTGTTCCGTGCATTTTCCTCAGTCCTGGATGAAGTCGAGCACCGCTGGGTGGTGCTTGATACTGCACCCACCGGACACACGCTGCTCCTATTGGATGCAACAGGCTCCTATCATCGTGAACTCATGCGCCAAGCCGGAGTGAGCGAGGACGTAGCAGGCCGCATCACAGCGCTTACCAGGCTGCGTGACCCGAACGTAACATTCTCCATCCTCGTTACCCTCCCAGAGACAACACCTATTCTCGAAGCACAAGAGTTGTCGCAAGATCTCCAGCGGGCGGGAATAATCCCCAGGGCATGGGTAGTCAATCAATATCTACCCGACAACACCACAAACTCAGGATTCCTGCATCGCCGCGCCGAGGTCCAGCAAAACACCGTGAAAACGCTACTGGGGCAGGCAGATGAGCCGATATCGCTGCTGACTGTCCCACTAGCCTAAGTGGCATACCTCAAGAGATGGGAACCTGTGCGATCGATACGCTGCAAGTGTGGGGTGGTGGCAACGTGCTGCTACCCCACACTTGCTCATATGTAGTGTGTTGCGCCATTCAATGAGGCTTGAAACTTCATCAGATACTCGCGGTTTCACGATATGGTTGAGTTCCGTTTCAACGCGTAAGTAGTGCCGATTCATCTGTGATGATCGATGCCAGAGGCTAGCCAACTCCTCCGATGCCGGCAGTATCACGGGTGCAGTGTCGGCAAGTCTCGCCCTCACGTTTACTCGAACCATTCCAAAGCTGGCGCACACCAGAGACGGTGAGTGGTGATCGATAACCGCGATACCTTTTGACGCGCGGTTCACCGCAGTACCCGAAACCGGCCGAAGCACCCTTGCCGGGCCTCTCAACCCCACCAGCAGGCAACCCCCTGCCGCAGCCGGTAACCCCAGAAACCCCGGAATACCAGGGAAAAAACGAAGAACGCTCACCCGGATACTTTGCATCCAAATGAGCGTCCTATTGGAGCGGGCGACGGGAATCGAACCCGCCTCTGAAGCTTGGGAAGCTTCCATTCTACCGATGAACTACGCCCGCAATTCATCGTCCCGAAGGAATCGACCCGTCGATCATATCGTCATCGACGATGGCCTCGCAACCTCATGCCCGGCTCCTCACCCGTCCGCCTGTCCAGCTGGGAACAGGTCGATTCCGGCGATCGCCGCAACGTGGGCGGGCGCGTCGTGCCGATAGACTGTCGGGTAGTCGATCGATTGGAGTTCCCGTGCCTCGTCCCGTGGTGGCAGCCGCGATTCTCGACTCCCTGAGCCGCCCGACGAAGCTGCTCGCCTGCTCGCGCGCCTACCCGCGGGAGCTGCGCGGACAGTTCGAGCTTCCCGGCGGCAAGGTCGAAGCCGGTGAGGATGCCGTGGCGGCGCTCACGCGAGAGATCGCCGAGGAGCTGGGTGCGCGCCTGACCATGGGTCGGCGCATCTGTCCGGAGGGGGGCCGGTGGTGGCCGATTCTGGGGGGACGGAAGATGGCCGTCTGGCTGGCCGAGGTAGCCCCCGGTTCCCCCGCCCCGAGCGTGGGACGCTCACACCTGGAGGCCCGGTGGACCGCGCTCGACGAGCTCGCAGACTTGCCCTGGATCGGCGCGGACCTGCCCGTCGTCGAGGCCGTGGTCGCAAGCTGCAGGCGCGCCCACAATTTGACGACACAAGGGTCGCAAGTGTCAGAATGGGCCCATGCCGAAGATCATTGGTGAGTCCCTCGCCTCCCACCGAGAGCTGACCCGCGCGCGCCTGTTCGAGGCGCTGGGTTCCCTCCTGGGTGAACAATCCTTCGAGTCGATCACCCTGAGCGAGATCGCCGCGCGGGCGGGCGTTGGGCGCACGGCGGTCTACAATCACTTCGCGGACAAAGAGGTGCTGTTGCTGGCCTACATGCGCCGCGTGACCGAGCAGTTTACCCGGGTGCTCGCCGAGCGCCTCGAGGCCGAACCCGATCCTCTGATGTCCCTGCGCATCTACATCAGGTCGCACCTGCAGATGATCAGCCGCTACCACGTGAAGACCAGCATGGCGGTGGGCAGGCAGATGACCCGAGAGAACGCCTCACACCTGCACGACCACGCCGGAGTCGTGGGCGAGCTCTTGATCGGAATCCTCGACGAGGCGATGGAACGCGGGCTCATCGCCCAGCAGAACACGCTCGGAGCGGTTCACCTCATCCACGCAACGCTGCAGGGGCAACGCCTGCCGCGGGACCCGGCGCGCCGGGAATCCGCTCTCGCGCTCGTCGAGACGTTCATCCTCAGGGGCCTCGGAGCCTCCGAGGACAGCGTGCGTCACGTCACCTCCGCTTCCCTTCCCTCGGGGGAATAGCGGGCGGGCCGCGCCCGTTGATTAAGACAGTTCACCGGCGGGGCAACCCGCCCCCAACCCACCAGTCGGCCAGCGCCGACGATAAGGAGAATCATGGCCACCGTGACCCTCACGCAGGACAACTTCGAGCAGACCGTGTCCGGCGACGGCATCGTCCTGGTCGACTTCTGGGCGACCTGGTGCGGCCCGTGCCGCCAGTTCGGCCCCATCTTCGAAGAGGCCTCGGAAAAGTACCCGGACGTCGTCTTCGGCAAGATCGACACCGACGATCAGCAGCAGCTCGCGATGGCCGCGCAGATCACCTCGATTCCCACCCTCATGGCGTTCCGCGACGGCGTCGCGGTGTTCCGCCAGTCGGGCGCGCTTCCCCTGTCCGCCCTGGAAGACCTGATCTCGCAGATTCAGGGCCTTGACATGGATGACGTGCGCAAGAAGATCGCCGAGTCTGACCAGTCCTGATCATCGCCGCAGCGGGCCCCGAGGCAATGCGCCTCGGGGCGCGCTGCTACGCCGCGTTCGCCAGCCTTTTGCGCCGGTGAGTTCCGCCTCGTGTCCCCGCATCGACGTGCGACCTAGCGCCCGCGCTCCCGGCGGGCGATGAATTCGCGGTCGGCATGTGATCCGACCATGAAGGAGTACTCGCCCACGATCGCGAACCCGTGACGTTCGTAGAGCCGCTGTGCCCCCAGGTTCTCGCTCCACACCCCGATCCACAGGGTTCGAGGCCCGTGTCGCTCGAGCCACGCGAGGGCGGTCTCCAGCAGGAGCGTTCCCCGACCGCCGCCCTGGTACTCCCTCAGGACGTAGAGGCGCTGGATTTCGCCGTCGCCCGCCGCCACCTCCGGGTGGGGAAGGCGTGCGGGCCGCGCGCTCACGTAGCCGATGGGGCGCGCAGCGGCGGTGCCGGACTCGTCATGCTCCTCCGCAAAGAGGAGCCACGTCGCTCGATCGGGCTCCTTCAGTTCGGAGCGTAGGACCGACGGGGCGTAGGCCTCGTCCAGGAACGTGGCCAGGTCCTCGGCGGCGTACAGGTGCGCGAATGTCTGGCGAAAGCACTCCCGAGCGAGCTCAGATAGCGCGTCGGCGTCGGCGGGGGTGGCTCGGCGAAGCATGGTGTCCTTTCCCGGGGCTTCCCCCAATCGTAGGAGCCGGGGGCGCACAATCCCAGCGGGGGCTCTCCCCGCTGGCTGTGCAACCCCTTGCTGGTCATGTGACGCGGACCCTACAATTGGGCGATCAGTGGACGTCGGAGGAGAATCACGTGGCCCGCCATACCCGCATCGCCCAGGTGCTCGATATCGTTAAGGTCCTCGCGTGGGTGGTCATCCCGGTCGCCCTGGTGAAGTTTGCGTTCTTCCCGGTGGCGGCCACCGACCGGGACGGCGACGGCATGGATCCGGGCGGTTCCTTCGGTCAGATGACCATCCCGGTTGGGCGCGCGGACATCACCAATACCGTGAGCGTCACCGGCACGATTCAGGCCGACGAGTCTCTGGCCGTTCGGGCAACGCTGGATGGCGTCGTCGTGCGCGTCTACGTCAACGATGGAGACCGGGTGTCCAAGGGGGATGCCATCGTGCAGATACGCAAGGAAATTCCCGGCGAGGCCAGGCAGACCACGGACGAGGACGGCAACGTGACCGTGGAGAACGCCGAGCCGACCTACAAGTACGACAACGTTGTCGCCCCCGGCGACGGGACGGTGACGACGGGTGTCCTCATGGGGCAGCAGTTTGCGATCGGTGACACGGTTGCGACGGTTGCCCCCGCCTCGTTCTCCGCGGTTGCCTCGCTCAGCGCCGATCAGATGTATCGCCTCCAGGATGCGCCGTCAACCGCGACCGTCACCATCAAGAACGGTCCCGCCCCCTTCGAATGCACGGGCGTCAAGCTCGTTAGTGCGACCGCGAAGGCTCAGGACCCAAAGGGAGGGGCGAACGGCGAAAACGGCGGATCCTCCTCGACGGACCTGAAGGCGCGCTGCGCGATCCCCTCCGACCAGACGGTCTTTGCCGGGCTTCAGGTCACCCTGCAGATGACGGCGGGCTCGGCCAGTGGCGTCCTCGCGGTGCCGATCTCCGCGGTTGAGGGGCGCTACCAGTCGGGCACCGTGTACATTCCGACCTCGGACCCCGCTGCCCCCGAGAAGAGGGCCGTCACCCTGGGAATCACCGACGGCAAGATGGTTGAGGTGAAGGAAGGCCTGAGCGAGGGCGAGGAGATCCTGGAGTTCACGCCCAACGCGAGCGTCGACGGTTCCGACAGGGATGCGGGTCCCTACGGCACGGGCGCCGAGGACGGGATGGGCCCGAGATGAGCCTCGTGCGCCTGCGGGACGTGACCCGCACGGTGGTCCTGCCCGACGGCGAGGACCTGCACATCCTGCGGGGCGTCAGCCTCGACGTCGACGCGGGGGAGCACATCTCGATTGTCGGGCGTTCCGGAACGGGCAAGTCGACGATGCTCAATATCATCGGGCTCCTGGACGCGCCCACGTCGGGATGCTACGAGCTGAACGGCGTGGACACGACGCGCCTGAGCGAGGGGCGTCGCGCTCGCCTGCGCGGGCGGGACTTTGGCTTCGTGTTCCAGCAATTCAACATCTTTGCCGCTCGAACGGCGGTCGAGAACGTCGAAGTGCCTCTCCTGTACGGGTCCGGACCCCAGCTGTTGCGCAGGCGTTCGATCGCCGTGGACATGCTTGAGCGGGTTGGCCTGGCGGAGCGCGCGGATTCCTACCCGGGAGAGATGAGCGGCGGCGAGCAGCAGCGCATTGCGATCGCTCGCGCGCTGGTGCGCCGCCCGCGAGTGATTCTCGCCGACGAACCCACCGGGGCGCTGGACCCGGACACGGGCGGGACCGTCATGAACCTGCTGGAGGAGGTCGCCCGAGAGTCCGAGGCGGCCCTCATCGTCATCACCCACGACATGGCGGTGGCCTCGCGCGCCTCGCGGGCCTTCGAGCTCTACGACGGCACCCTGCACGAGGTATCCGACGCCGCCGCCCTCCTCGGACACGCCGACGCGGGCCCTTCTACGGCCGAGCCCGATGGGAACGATGGTGTGCTTGCGCCCCCTCCGGCGCCGCCCGCCGACGGAAGGGGCACGGAATGAACGCTGCGACTCAGCTTCTGGGCGCGCTCATTGAGGCGTGGGGCGAGGTCAAGGTGCAGAAGGCCCGCGTGGTCCTCTCCCTCGTCGGGGTCGTGGCTGCGGTGGCCGCGATGACGGTCGTCATCGCTCTGGGTGACCTTGTCCTGCAGTCCTCGCGCGAGCTGGCCGAACTCTACGAGGGGCGATCCGTCACCCTGCGCCTGTCTCCCGACAACTCCGCCTCGGGTCAGGATGGCGAGCGCGGGCGGGAGGACGCTCGGGACGCCTCCGAGGCCGCGGGCGGAGCGGGTCGAGGGGATGTACCCAGCGCGAAGCCCCTCAACGACGCCGATCCGGTCGGCGAGGCCATGGCGACCCTGGCCTCGCGAACCGACATTCGCTACTGGTCTCGTTTCTCCGTCGGCAGCGGCGAGATCGTCGAGGTCCGCCAGGCCAGGTCTTCGGGTCGCTACCGCGGCTATCCGCTGTCCGGGATCGCGGAGATGGTCAGTGACGTGACCTTCCAGGGGGTTGACCCCTCGTACGCGGTGATCTTCCGAACCCGCCTGGTGGCTGGGCGCTGGGTCCAGCCCGGTGACGCCGACCAGAGGCTCACCCCCGTTGTGATCTCCGAGCCCCTGTGGAACCAGCTGGGCCGTGCCCCCATCGACCAGGTTCCGATCGTCCTGCATACGGGCGATGGGGTGGCCATGCGGGTGGTGGGCGTCGCCAAGGCAACGAGCCGCTACGACATGCCGACCGTGTTCGCCCACTACGATGCCGCGCGCTTGTCCTTCCCGCAGATGAGTTCCCCGACGATGATCGCCTGGGTGGGAGAGAGCCAGGCGGAGGAGGCCCGGGAGGTCCTGCCCCGCGCCCTGGCGGCGATCCTGGGTGAGGGTTGGCGGGTCGGCGTCTCGGGCGGCGAGCACCAGGACGTGGGGGAGGAGCAGCTGGGCATGATCTCGACCGTCATCATGGTCATCGGCGGAATCATCATCTTCCTGGGGGCGCTCGGCTTGCTCAACGTCGCGATCGTGACCGTGCGTCAGCGCGTGCGCGAGATTGGGATCCGCCGGGCAGTGGGGGCCTCGGGCAGACGAGTGTTCTTCTCCGTCTTCATGGAGTCCGTGGTCGCCACCTTCGCCGCCGGTGTCGTCGGCGTCGGGATCGCGGTGGTGGTCGTGCGCTTCTTGCCGCTCGAGACGCTCGGGATCACCCTCAGTGAGACCCCCGCTTTTCCGGTCGCGGCCGCGGTGGCTGGCGTCGCCATCTCGTCGAGCATTGGTGCCCTGTGCGGCATTATTCCCGCGTTCGCGGCGGTGCGTATCAAGCCGATTGACGCGATCAGGTACTGAAAGCGCGGCCGCGCAGGGCCTCGCGGCCGATCCTTTGACGCGCGAGGGCAGTGGAGTTCCTCGCGCCGCGGGGAGAGCCACGGGGCGCGTGACGGTCAGCGGGGAAGGGTGACGCGCTTGAGTTCCTCGTCGTAGACGATCATGCCGTCCCTGATGAGCGCCCGATAGACGCGTGCTGGCTGGTAGCGGTCGCCTCCCTCGATGCGAGCGGCGTCGAGGACCCGCCGCTTGGTCAGGCCTGTCTTCCCCTCGAAGTGTGCGGTGCGCAGGGCCTTCATGATCCGTCCGCGCGCCTGCCGGTCCGTCCCTGCGTAGGGCTGAGGCGTGGGGCGCTTGTGCTCCCTGGGGAAACCGGCCCGCGCCCAGGCGCACGTCGGGCGTAGGAGGCAGTCGTCGCATGAGGGGGTGAGCTGCGTGCACACGAGGGCGCCGAACTCCATGAGCGCCAGGCTCACGTCCGCCGCCTGGTGCCCGTCTGCTGGGAGGAGCTCGTCGGCCCGCGTCGTCTCCCTCTTGGAGGGTGTGGCGTGGGGTGGGAACTCTCGACCGTCAAGAAACCTGACCAGCACTCGGCGGACGTTCGTGTCGAGGACGGGGATCCTGACCCCGTGACGAAAAGCGAGGAGCGCGCTGGCCGTGTAGGTGCCCACGCCGGGAAGGAGGGTGAGCTCCTTCATGGTCAGGGGGACCTCGCCGTCGTGTTTGGCGACGATCGTGGCCGCGCAGGACTTGAGGCGCAGGGCGCGCGAGGGGTATCCGAGGTTTGCCCACGCGACGATGATGTCCGCCGACGAGGCGCGGGCGAGATCAGCGGGTGTCGGCCAGCGTTGCATCCACTCGATCCAGATCGGCTGAACGCGCGTGATCGGAGTTTGCTGGCTCATGATCTCAAAGACAAGGGTGCCCCAGTCGGAGACGTCGTCCGTGCGCATGGGCAGGTCGCGCCTGTGTGTGGCGAACCAGCGGGGCAGGTCGTGGAGGAGGGCCTGCGAGGCGTCGATCGTCGGTTTTGTGAACACTCAGTCAGTGTATGGAAGGCGGGACACGCGGGGCGCCCCATGAGGCCCAATCTGTGATGTGAGACATAAAGCAAGTCGGATGTTGTACAAATCTTGATCGTTCATATAGTCTGACCATGCCTTCAGATACAGCTTGCCCCGCCTCGGGGCCCATCAACACACAGGAGACAACATGTCCGCTCCTCAGCAGCCCGTTTTCAACCAGCCCGCCGGCCAGGGTAAGTCCCGCATGGTTGCTGGCCTGCTTAACTTCTTCCTCGGCGGCATCGCCGCCGGTGACTTCTACCTCGGTCACATGAAGATCGGCGCGATCCGCGTCGCCGCTATGATCCTCAGCTACGTCATCTTCGCGGTCGGTGGTGCCATGGAGAGCGGCATCCTCGCCGGCATCGGCTCCCTGCTGGTCTTCGTGGTTGGCCTCGTCGCTCTCGTGTGCGCCATCATGACCTTCATGGGCAAGTGGATCTACGAGAAGGACGCCAACGGCGTTCCGACCGTCTGAGCCACTGCTCGCGCACGCCCAGGGCGTCGCGCGATGAGATGCTCGGGGTGGGGTCCGGCAGCTGCCGGACCCCACACCTGTCTCTTTTGTATCTTTGATACCCACCTGCCCTTCTCGCCCCACCGGCGGATACGCCCAACGGGGCACGCGGGGCATTGTGGCGGTGATGGCGGGGAGTATCGCCGAGCGCCGACAGGGTGCCGGGCCAATCAGGGATTTCTCGGGGTGGACGCCTCTACCCCGAGCCTGGCCAGGCGCGCTAGGCTGTACGAGTATGGCCCCGCCGGGCCCACCGACTACCGAAAGGCTTCATTCATGACGACGCCCGATCCGCAGGTCACCCCCTCCTTCTCGGAGGATCCCACGAAGGCCGCTGCCTCCGAGGCAACCCCGGGTGCTTCCGCTGCCCCTGGCATGCCTGCGAACAACGCGACGGCCGACATCCCCGCTCCTCAGGTTCCTGGCCCTGACGCGCCGAGCTTCCCCCAGGCCTCGGCCCCCGACTTCGATGAGTCCATGGCCACTCCGGGCACGACCACCTACGGAACTGCCTACGACTCGGCGTCGGCCGGCGACGCCAACGGAGCCCAGGCGGGTTACGACCAGGCGGCCTACGGAGCCCAGGCGGGCTACGGCCAGCCCGGCTACGACCAGGCGGCCTACGGAACTCAGGCGGGCTACGGCCAGCCCGGCTACGACCAGGCGGCCTACGGAGCCCAGGCGAGCTACGGCCAGGCCTACGCGGGCCCGCCCAAACAGTGGATCATCGCCGTGCTCCTGGCGTTCTTCCTGGGGACCCTCGGCATTCACAACTTCTACTTGGGCTACACGACGCGAGGCATCATCCAGCTGGTTCTCACGCTGACCTTCATCGGCGCGATCGTCTCCGCCGTCTGGGCCTTCATCGAGTTCATCTTGATTCTCATGCGTTCCGGCTCCTACGCGTACGACGCGCAGGGTCGCCCGCTGGAGTGAACCCTGGGGCTGTTGTCGCGGCGCTGAGTATGCGACAATCAAGTCATGCTGCTCAGTGACCGCGACATCAACGCCTCCCTGGATGCTGGACGTATTCAGCTTGATCCCCTGGATCGCGACCTCGTTCAGCCGGCCAGCATTGATGTGAGGCTCGATCGCCTGTTTCGCCTGTTCGACAACCACAGGTACTCGGTGATCGACCCCGCGGCAGACCAATCCGACCTGACCCACCTGGTCGAGGTGGACCCCGATCAACCCTTCGTCCTGCATCCCGGGGAGTTTGTCCTCGGCGCCACCTACGAGTTGGTCACCCTGGGCGACGACATCGCCGCCCGCCTGGAGGGCAAGTCCTCGCTGGGGCGCCTCGGACTGCTCACCCACTCGACGGCGGGCTTCATCGATCCTGGCTTCTCCGGGCACGTGACCCTCGAGCTGTCGAACACGGCGACGATGCCGATTCTTCTCTACCCGGGCATGAAGATCGGACAGCTGTGCTTCTTCGACCTGTCCTCCCCCGCGCTCCATCCCTACGGATCCCAGGGGCTGGGTTCCCACTACCAGGGGCAGCGCGGACCCACGCCTTCGAGGACCCACGAACGTTTCACGCGCACTCGCATCGAACGGTGACATGATGGTGTCTCTTCCCCCTCCGCCTCCGTCGAGGCGCGAACGCATGCGCGCCGAGCGCGAAGCCCGAGCTGCCCGCGAGGCCCGCGAGGCCCGCGAGATAAGCTACCCGCCCGCCCCAGAGACGGCGACCACCCTGGCCGAACCGCCCGCACCGACGCCGGTCCTGGGCGTGCCCTCCATGGGGGCCTCCGCGCCTGCGGGCATGCCACCGGTTGCCCCACCGAGTGCGCGCACAGGCATCATCAAGGGGGTCACCCTCCCGGGCATGACCTCGAGCGCCGAGACGGTCACGAACCACGGTGAGACCGCGGAGCGCTCGCCCCAGAGACGCTCCCTGAGGGAACGCATGGCCGCCGCGCCCCGCACCTTCGCCGACCCGCACCCGCAGACCTCGTCGGGGGCCAGCCCGCTCACGCAAACCAACGTGTCCCTCACGTCCCTCACCGCCGCGGACGCCGCGTTCCAGGTGGCCGCGGACGGAGAGATCACGAGCGCCGAGGCTGCGCCCCCCATCGCCGCAGCCATCGAGGTGAGCGAACCCGCGGGCGTGATCGACGCTCAGGAGGCACGCGAACACCACCTCTTCCTCGTGTCCGACGCGGTCGATCCCGCGGAGCTCGAGGCTCTGGCTATCTCCATGTGGGACGAGTCCGGGTGGATCGCTCCTGGCCGCCTGCGCCTGTCCTCCGACGCAGAGCTTGAGGGGCCGTGGACGCTCGACCAGCCGACCCGATCCGCCCTGGGGACCCCGGCCTCGTTGACGAATGCGTGGATCCTGCGCTGCCCGGTCGCGCGCGCCCGGCAGGCGGGCAGCGCCGTCATGGGCGAATGGGCCAAGGCCTTCCCCGACGGCGTCCCCACCGGCCTGGAGTACCGGGTGCTCGAGGCGCTGCACCGCATGGCGCGGCGCCTCGCCGGGGGAATGAGGATCGCGGGCAGCGGCTACGTGATGGTACCCGACGCGGACTCCGCCGTGAACCTGACGGTCTATTCGCCGCGATGGATCGCTCCCGAGGACCTGCTCGACGCAATGCGTGAGCGCGCCGGTTTCGCCGACATGAAGGACGCGCGAGACATCAGCCCGCAGGCCTCCAAGCCGGCGCCCCTGAGCCCGGCTCAGGCCGCCCAGATCGAGAAGATCAAGGCCGAGCTGGGGCCCGTGCGCGAGGACATCGCGTCGAAGATCGCGAAGGCACGCGAGGAGCTTGAGGCGCAGGCGGACAAGCCGCAGGTCGTCGACGGCTATGCGCTCGTGAGCCCGATCGGACACAGGTCGGACATGATGATCGAGGTCCACACGGTGCCCACGCCCCCGCGTGTTCTGCGTTGGGAGCCCTGGACCGCCGGAGCGATCATCGAGTACCAGGTCAGGTGGCTTCCGGGAGCCGCGCCGACCCCGGGGGCGGGTGCGCTGAGCCGCACCGCGCGCCTGGAGCGGCTGCGCTCCACGCAGGACGTGGAGAAGGCCGCCGGAATGATCGCCACACTCGTGGGAGGCAACGTCATCGACGAGGACGGCTTCCTGGTGGGCCTGGAGGAGATCGCCCCGGAGGACGAGAAGTAGGCGCCTGGCCGGTGGACCTCTCGCAGTGTCGCTAGGGGGCCGCAGGCGAGCTGCGGGGCCACCGCCATCCTTATCGAGCGTGAGGCGCGGCTATTGCCCGCGCTTGACGGCCTCAAGAAGCATGACGGCGACGTCTCGCACCTCGGGAAGCTTGTGGCGAGCCTCGCCCGCTGCGCTGTCGGCCCCGTCCGCTTGGGGCGCAACGGCCTCGGCGGACACGAAGCCCGCCGACGCGCCCGAGGCCGAACCCAGCATCTGGGAGCAGAACGGGCAGGCCGTGGCAACCACGTCCGCCCCCGTCTGAGCGGCCTCGGCGATGCGAGCGTCCGCGATGCGGGTGCCGCGGGTCTCCTCGAACCAGGCGTGTGCGCCTCCCGCCCCGCAGCACATGGCGCGTTCGCGGTTGCGGGGCATCTCCACAAGCTCCACGCCCGGCAGCGAGCCCACCAGCTCGCGCGGGGGCTCGTACACGCGGTTGTGGCGGCCCAGGAAACAGGCGTCGTGATAGGTGACCTTCAGGGGCGCCCCGGGAGCGCCCTGCTCGGGCGCGTCAGAGGCATCGGCGTCCCGATCCCGTGGGGCATCCGGGGCCACCGGCGTGAGCAGTCCGTCGCGCACGAGCCGGTTCAACAGCTGCGTGTGGTGGACGACGTCGAAGTGCCCGCCCAGCTCCGGGTACTCCCCGGCGATCGTGTTGAAGCAGTGCGCGCAGGAGACGACGATCCTGAGGGGTTTGGCTTCCGTCAGGGTGTCGATCGCCTGAGCGGCCAGCATCTGGAAGAGGGCCTCGTTTCCGGCCCGGCGCGCCGGGTCGCCCGTGCAGGACTCTGCCTGGCCGAGGACCGCAAAGGATACTCCGGCCGTGTGCAGGAGCTGCGCGATCGCCGCGCTGGTCTTCTTCGCCGTGTCATCGTAGGCACCCGCGCATCCCACCCAGAAGAGATAGTCGACGGTGGAGGCATCCTCGATGTCCTCGCCGACGATGGGAATGTCGAAGTCGAGCTTCTTCGCCCAATCCATGCGCTTGCGGGCGCTCTGGTTGTAGGGGTTCGCCTTGGACTCCATGCCTCGGAAGGCGCGCCCGAGCTCTCGGGGGAAGGCGCCCTCCATGAGCACCTGGTGGCGGCGCAGGTCCAGGATGTGGTCGATGTGTTCGATGTCGACGGGGCACTGGTCGACGCACGCCCCGCAGTTCGTGCAATCCCACAGGACCTCCTCGGAGACGACGCCGGGCACCAGGGGAGCGGTGACGGGAGAGACGCCCTCGGTGCCGGTGGCGCCGGAGAGGGACAGCGCGGAGACCAGGTCGAAGGAGTGGGGCGAGGCCGGCACCCCCTTGTCGAGAAGCACCTCGCCCTCGTCAAGGTGTTGGCCGGCCTCCTCCCGCTCGACGATCTCGATGGAGGACGCGGACTCCATGTGGTCGCGCAGGCCCATGACGAGGAGCTTGGGGGAGAGGGGCTTGCCCGTGTTCCACGCGGGGCACAGCTCCTGGCAGCGGCCGCACTCGGTGCACGCGTAGAGATCGAGGCGGGCCTTCCACGAGAAGTCTTCGACGGTTCCCACGCCCAAGACGGTGTCCTCGGGCACGTCGTCGAAGTCATCCTCACCGGTGACCGGCTTCCCATCGATGAGCATGTGGTCGGCCGGCCCCAGCGATTTGGTTCCGTCGGCGTTTCGGCGCGCGTACAGGTTGAGGACTGCCACGAAGCGGTGCCAGGCGACGCCCATGCCGGTCTGCACACCCACGACCGTCAGCCAGGTCATTGACGTGAGGACCTTCAGCGCGCTGACGATCACGATCGTGTTCGCCAGTATCGACGCCGACGAGGCGGCGGATGCGAAGAGGGAACCAAGCCACGCGGTGAGCGGGAAATGTAGGAGGGATGCGTGTCCCTCGAGGCCAGGTGTGGAGCCGAAGAGGGCGAACTCGAGGGCGCGTAGGACCACCACGCAGGCGCACACGACGAGGATGACCCATTCGACGAAGAGGGCCTGCCAGCGGGTGGACCCCAGGAAACGTGACGCGGGCCCGAGGGGGGAGGAGTCTCGGGGGTGCGGGCGCGTCATGGCCGAGGGCAGGGGGCCGGTCGGGTCGGCCTGGGAGGCAGCTGCGTCGGGGTCGTCGTTGGAAAGGGCGGCCTCGGCGGCCGAGCCGTGCCCGGCGCGGGCGCGGACAGCCATCAGGAAGATGATGCCGACCAGGCCGCCCCACGCGAAGACCTCGGTCAGCCATTCCCAGGGAGGGAAGTGGCCGAGGAAGGGCAGGACGAAGGTCTGGTCCCGCAGCTGCGCGTATCCCGTGACCAGGGTGAGGAACAGGATCGGGAAGGAAACCATGACCAGCCAGTGGGCGCACTTGATCCACGGGCGTCCCTTGAACTCGCGGTGGGTGAGCGCGGCGGAGAGGACACCCCACAGGCGCCTGCCGACCGGGCGCAGCCGTCCGGGGTCGGGCGTTCCCGAAGCGACCGTGCGCCATATGTGCGCGAGCCCGCGCGCAAAAGACACGACGGCCAGAGCACTCACCAGGAGGGCAAACCCCCACATGATGGCGCTAAGTGTCGGATTGGCCACGTCTCCTCCTCATGGTTGCTGCACCCCATTGTGGCATCTCGTTCCCCGCGTGACCGGGTGGCCCGGCGGAAAGCACGCGCAATTCACGCTGGGATCGCCGCGGAGGGAGCGCGTGTGGGTAGCGCAACGTGGACAAGTCCCGCTGAGAGACGAAAAGTGTGACAGAGTTGAATCGTGCTTCCCGTCTCGCAGCCAGACATGACACTGTCCGATCAGGAGCTCTTCGGAGATGACCATCCCCGCGATCACTGCGGCGTCTTCGGAGTGTGGGCCCCGGGCGAGGACGTTTCTCGTCTCACCTACTTCTCCCTCTACGCACTCCAGCATCGGGGCCAGCAAAGCGCCGGCATCGCGACCTCCAACGGCAAGCAGATCCTCGTGTACAAGGATCAGGGCCTGGTCTCGCACGTCTTCTCCGAGCAATCCCTGCAGGGACTGCGCGGACACATCGCCCTCGGGCACGTCCGCTACGCGACGACCGGCGCAGACGTGTGGCGTAACGCCCAGCCGACCCTCGGGCCCACCCCCACCGGCACGCTCGCCCTCGCCCACAACGGCAACCTCACGAACACCGTGGAGCTGCGCGAGCTGGCCCGATCCATCGCCGAGGAAGGCGAGGACTTCGAACGCGGGGCGTCGACCGACACCTCCCTCGTGACGGCGCTGCTGGGTATGGCCGAGCGGATTCCGGGGCCCTCCCCCTTCATCGCGGCTCCCACCGTTCCCCCCGCCGTGCCCGAGCCGCACGGGGACACTCCGGCCTCGTCCGCGGTTCGGGGAGGGCAAGCCTCGGGTGTGCAGGCGCCGACCGAGGAGGCGGCGAGCGGGGAGAACCCCGGGGGCGAGGCGGCCCAGCCCGAGCCCGCGCCCCTCGTGGGAGCCGCCCTGAAGGTGTTGCCTCGGATCAAGGGTGCGTTTTCGCTCGTCTTCATGGACGAGAACACCCTCTACGCGGCGCGCGATCCCCACGGCTACCGGCCGCTGGTGCTGGGACGCCTGGCGTCGGGCTGGGTTGTGGCGTCGGAGACGGCCGCGCTCGACCTGTGTGGCGCGACCGTCGTGCGCGAGATCGAGCCCGGGGAACTCATCTCGATCGACGCCTCCGGCGTTCACTCGCGTCGCTTCGCGGTGCGCCGCGCCAACACCTGCGTCTTCGAGTACGTCTACCTGGCCCGACCCGACACGACCATCGGGGGGCGCCGGATCGTTGCCGCGCGCCACGAGATGGGGGCGGCCCTCGCCCGGGAGAACCCAGTCGAGGCCGACCTGGTGATGCCCACCCCGGACTCGGGCACGCCCGCGGCTATCGGATACGCGCAGGAGGCGGGGATCCCCTTCGCTCAGGGGCTGGTGAAGAACGCCTACGTGGGACGCACCTTCATCGAACCCACCCAGTCCCTGCGCCAGCTCGGCATCCGCCTCAAGCTCAACCCCCTGCGGGAGGTCATCGAGGGCAAGCGCCTGGTCGTCATCGACGACTCCATCGTGCGCGGCAACACTCAGCGCGCGCTGGTTCGCATGCTCCGCGAGGCCGGGGCCCAGCAGGTGCACGTGCGCATCTCCTCGCCGCCCGTTGCCTGGCCCTGCTTCTTCGGTATCGACTTCCCGACGCGCGCGGAGCTGATCGCCTCCTCGATGAGCGTCGAGCAGGTGCGTGACTCGCTCGGTGCCGACTCGCTGGCCTATCTGTCCATTGACGGCATGGTCGCGGCCACGGGGCAGGGAACCTCCCTGTGCCTGGGGTGTTTCACCGGCCACTACCCAGAGACGATCCCCTCCGGGACTCCCGTGCCCGGAACCCCCGGGGCGAACGCCTGCTAGGCCCGCGCCCCTTTTCCCCGACCCGACAGCACCGACACGGCCTCGTCCGGCGCCCATCTTCGAAAGGCAGCACCCATGAACGACACCCCCCTTGACTACGCGTCCGCCGGAGTGGACACCGCCGCCGGTGACCTCGCCGTCGAACTCATGAAGAGCGCGGTGGCCGCCACCCACGACCCGACCGTCCTGGGGGCGACCGGTGGCTTTGCTGGGATGATCGACGCCTCCGCCCTGCTGGGCATGAAGCGGCCCCTCCTGGCGACCTCAACGGATGGCGTGGGCACCAAGATCGCGATTGCGCGGGCGATGGACGTGCACGACACGATCGGCCAGGACCTGGTCGGCATGGTGGTCGACGACATCGTCGTGATCGGAGCGCGCCCGCTGTTCATGACGGACTACATCGCGTGCGGTCACGTGGTCCCCGAGCGCATCGCCTCGATCGTGACCGGCATCGCTCGGGCGTGCGAGGCGACGGGCACTCCGCTCGTCGGCGGCGAGACCGCCGAGCACCCCGGCGTCATGGAGGCCGACGACTACGACATCGCGGGCGCGGCGACGGGCGTCGTTGACGCCTCCGCCCTGCTGGGGCCCGACCGGGTGAGCGAGGACGACGTCGTCATCGCGATGGCTTCCTCGGGACTGCACTCGAACGGCTACTCCCTGGTTCGCTCGGTCCTGGCCCGCACGGGAGCGCCGCTGGAGGGGCACGTCGACGAGTTCGGCCGCACCCTCGGCGAGGAGCTCCTGGAGCCGACGCGCCTGTACACGCGCCTGTGCCTGGAGCTGGTCGAGCGCTTCGGTGTCGAGGGCATTCACGCCTACTCCCACGTGACGGGCGGTGGCCTCGGCGCGAACCTGTCTCGCGTGCTCCCGGTCAGTGCGGTCGCGACCGTCGATCGCTCCTCCTGGATCGTGCCCCCCGTCTTCGATTGGGTGCGTCGCGGGGGTGACGTCGCCTGGGTGGGAATGGAGGACTCCCTCAACCTCGGTGTCGGCATGGTCGCGGTGGTGTCGGCGGCGGTCGCCGGCGAGGTCGTGGGTGCCATCAACGAGGCCGGGGTTGACGCGTGGATCCTGGGGTGCGTCGCCTCCCGGATGCCCGACGGGGAGATCGTCGCTTGTGGCGGGGTCGGTGGAGCTGAAGACGCGCGCGTCATCTCGGGCACGAAGGGCGTGAAGGCGGGGGCGGTGCTGCTGCACGGCTCCTACCGCGTGGGCTGAGGGCGAAGGGGCGAGGCCGCTTGGACGCGCGGTCTCGGCCCTTCGGCCCCCGGGTACGCCCGGGGTGCGCCGAAGCGGCGGACCGGTGCGGGCCCGCCGGGGTGTTTCAGCCGTTACTTGGTGGAGGATCCGCCCGTCCAGAAGGACTCATCGAGCTGCTTCGGGTCGATGTCGTCGTCCTCTGCCGGGATGTTCGCGAAGTCGGCGTACTTGGAGTAGAGGTCGTCGTCGATTGCATCGTCCTCTTCGGGCTCGTCAGCCGCGGCGTTTGCCGCGTACGAGTCCTCGTCCGCCAGCTCTCGCTGAAGTGCGTGTAGGTCGGTGTCGGGGCTGAAGTACTTCAGCTTCCGAGCGACTTTCATCTGCTTAGCCTTTTGACGGCCGCGCCCCATGGCGTCGACCCCCTCCGCGTCGTTCGGGTCCGCATCAAGCGGTTCCCTGGGTGTTCAAAGTGTTTCGTGGGACCATCATAGCTAATGACGGGCCTTGACCCCACCTTGGATCGGATTTTGCGCGCACAGCGGAGCGAGGACAGCCGATGGGAGGCCCGTCAAGCCGCGGAAACGCGCCCGGAGGCGTCCCGTCTGTGAGCGCCCTTACGTCGGGTCGCCTCGGCGGGCGGGTCGCCCGGTCATCAGCTCTCCCGTGGGTCCTCGGCCGACGCGAGGAGTGAGATCGCGAGAGTTGCCGCTTCGCGCGCGGAGCGACGTGCCTGGCGGCGGGAGCGCCTGGCGGGGCGGGTGACGAGCCACGCGACGACGCCGATCACTCCGATGGTGGACAGGGCGGCGATGCCCACGCGCCGGAGCGCCTCCGTGTTACCTCCGGCCGCGTCCTGCAGCGTGAGGGCAGCGCTCTCCTTGAAGCGGGCGAAGCGGGTGGTTGCGCTTTCCTTGACCTCCTGCGCGAGGGCGGCGGGCTGGACGCGGGCGTAGAGCTGGTCGATCGTGGAGGCCAGTTCGGCGCGTTGACGCTCAAGGTCCGCGGCGATCTGCGCCTCGGAGCGCGGCTCGGCCGCCTGCTGAGAGGTGGCGGCGCCGACACTGACGTTGCGCGGGTCGAGGTTGGTGCTCACTTCCCCAGTCCCTTCTCGATGGCTTCCTTGGTCGCGGCGACGGACGCGGCAGGGTCCGGCCGGTGCTCCTGTGCGTTCTCGAGGGAGCGTTTGCCCAGGTGCGCGAGCACCAGGACGATCACGAGGAGGATGGCGACGATGATGAGGGAGGAGGCCCAGGCGGGCAGCACCAGGGCCAGGAGGATCTCGGCAGTGTGCAGTGCCCAGCCCAGCAGGAAGAGGGCGAAGACTGCGGCGCTGACCAGCAGGGCCGCCCCCTTGCCGCTCTTGGACGCGAAGGAACGAAGCTTCGTCTTGTTGAGTTCGATTTCGTCGCGCACGATGCCGGAGATCTGGCTGGTGACGGACGCGAAGAGGGTGCCGATGCTGGGCTTAGCCGCGGCGCCGCCGGGAGCGGGGTCAGAGGGCGGGGGGTACTGCCCGGGCTGGGGGGTGGGCTGTGTCATGGGGGCTCCTGCGCATGCGGACGTCACGAGGCGCTGCCTCGCCTGATACGCCTAGTGTCTCATGAAGGATGGTTGCTCGCAGTGACCTGTGCGCTACTCCCTGGGCGCGATGGAACCGGGCAGGTCGGAGAGGATCTTGCGGGCGCGAACCACCAGCTCGGACACCTCGGGTTCGGCCAGGGTCGGGTCCTCCGCCTCGACAATGGGAATGCCGCGCATCGCTGTTTCGGTGCGCGGCTCGTCGACGCTCACCGTTCCGGTTGCCTCGGTGTCCGCGACGGAAACGTCCTCGGCCGCCTCGGGGTCGAAGCCCCGTAGAGATGCCTCGGCGTCGGTGCGGGAGGGGGAGGCGCTCTGTGCCCGGGCGTGCGCGGCCTCGTCGGCGGAGGAGGCCGCGGCGAGGGCGCGGAGGACCTGCGGGTCCTCGGGGTTGGCCTCCAGGGAGGTGGAGATCAGCTCGATAGAGGGACCGGGCGCGTCGAGGGCGACGTGGCCGTTCGTGAGGAGGATCGCGCGGTCGGCGGCGGCCGCGACCTGAGGGTCTGGCGTGGACAGGACGACGGCGCACCCCGCCGAGGCGAGGCCGCGCAGTAGGCGGTCGAAGCCGGGGCGGTCGGCCTCGGGCAGCGACGTGGGGTCTTCGACGAGGAAGACCTCGGCCCCGGAGACGATGGCGCGCGCGATGAGCGCCTTGATGTGCTCCCACGGCGAAAGCTGGGAGGGGCGCAGGTCGACGCGCTGGGCCAGGTCGGTGATCTGGAGGGCGCCCACGAGGTTGTCCCAGTCGGCCACGGAGCCGGTCGCTGAGAGGGGGGCCAGGATGTTCTGGCGGATCGTCAGGGACTCGTCCAGGGGCGAGTCGGCTCGGATCAGCGCGACCGAACCGATGCGGCCGGCCAGGCGCGCCGAAAGGGAACGGGACGGGGCGGCGACGACGCGACCGGCCTGCGGCTCCTCGAGCCCCGCCAGGATGAGGAAGAGGGCGCGGGCGCGTCGGCCCGTCGGATCCAGGATGGCGCTCAGCGTGCGCGCGCGGAACCCCAGATCGATGCCCGCCAGGAGGACCGCGCCTGACTCGTGGTCCGTGTAGGTCACGCCCAGGCCCGCGACCTGGACGCGTCCGCCGCGCCCCTTCGCGGCAAAGGAGCGGCGGGAGCGATACCACGGGCGAGGCTCGGCCGCGGGCGCGCGGGACGGGAACGGGGCGAGGGCGCCCTCGGCGGGCGAGGCCTCGACTGCGGAGGCACCCGCCCCCGCGGCGGAGGCGGGCTGGGCGTCAGCGGGCCCAGCGGCAAACGTCAGGTCGGCCGGCTCCTGGTCTTTGATACCGTGCAGGTTCTCACGCGAGTCATTCGACATGACCCCATTCTTTCAGCATCGTGTCGATTGTGCCGTAATGGCGCGCGGGAGGGGGTGGGGTGATACGTTGGTAGGGTCCTGCGAGCGCTCGCGGCGGCCACGGCCGTCGCAATGTTCCCCCCTACGGGGATGAGCCCATGTAGTGCATCAGGAGGACGTTTTCCCCGCGAAAGCGGGGATTTTCTTTGCTGTGTCCCGCTTCCAGCGGCCGTTCGCGACGGTAATTTGAAACATGTATTGTATAAGAGTGAATTGAGTGTTATGGTTAACCCATCAACCCCGATGGGTCGGCGGCGATTCCGTCGGGGTTGTCGAGTTCAACATTTTCTGAGTAACCGGTTTCGTTCATGTTAGCGTGATTTGGCTCCTTCGAAGATGGTTTTGATTCAAGGAGGAAAAATGGCCAGAAAACCCAAGGGTGGTCCAGTACCCGCGTTGCGGGTGGTCGCGGATCTCCCCGATTTTCCCGATGTCCAGCCAGAAATGGATGCGTCGCAGCTATCCGAGTTGGCCAGGAGCTTTTGGGCCAAGAGCGGCAATGATCAGACCTGGCTCTCGGTCGCTCAGCATCTGATGGACGCCGCAGACGTCGCGGGATACCTGTTCGACGAATACCTGAGCGAGCACCACCGTAGGTTGATGGCCTCAGTCTGGGGAGGAAATCAAGCCACTGCTCGTGCGGCGTTTGTGTTCCTTGCGGGCGTCCATGACGTGGGCAAAGCAAGCCCTCAATTCGCATGCCAGCGCCAAGATCTCGCTCAGCTGATCCGCAACCAACGCGTGGCCGTCATGCGAAAAGCCGACTATGCTGAGCGTTCATTTCTTCCACACGGCCTCGTCAGCCAGTTTGCGCTTCAGGAGGAGGTAGCCGCGGGTGAAGGTGACACTTCGCGTGCGCTCCAGTGGGCTATTCTACTTGGTGTTCATCATGGTCGCTACCCGGATGCGGGTGCCGTCCATGTTGCACGACAGCAGTACAGGACACAAGAAGGTTCGCATCTGGACGAGCCTCGGTGGGGCAAGGCGCGTTCGGAAATCCTTCGATGGATGGCGAAGCGCAGTGGTTTTCCGCTCATTGCGCCTGGCACCGCTCTGCCGGAGTTGCCCATTGCGGTGGCCTCGGCCTATGCCTCCGCTCTTGTGATTGCTGATTGGCTCGCCTCAAACGAGGACTACTTCCCGCTGCGTCCGCGACCAATCGACGGGGTAGGAAGGCTCTCGCTCGAGGGGTATCCCGAACTCACCGCGGACCAGCAACGTGCGCGCGTCGAGCGCGGCTGGAAGCGAGCCGCCTTCCCCTCGCCCCTGCGTATTCCTGCAGCTCCGAACAAAGAGGCCGCAGAGTTCTACCGCCACCGTTTCGACTGGCCGGCCTCGTACCGGCCGACCGAGGCCCAGCGTGCCGCCATCGACATCGCGACCCGTGAGGACCCGGACCTGATGATCGTCGAGGCGCCGCCGGGTTCGGGCAAGACCGAGCTGGCCTTCGCCGCCGCCGAGGTTCTCACGCGTGCTCGGGGTCTACAAGGAGTGTTCGTTGCGCTCCCCACTCAGGCTACGACGAACGCGATGTTTGAGCGTGTCACCGCGTGGCTGACGAGCATCCTGGGTGACGCGCCGCAGAAGCTTGGAATCCAACTGGCGCACGGGAAAAATAGTCTCAACGAATCCTTTATGAAGCTCTTCGAAACTGGCAAGAGCCCCCTCGAAGTGTACGACGATGAGGGGGACCTGGGCCTGCACGCAAGCCGGTGGATGGGCCAGCGTTGGCGCTCAACCCTGTCACCCGTCGTCGTCGGCACGATCGACCAGGTGCTGCTGGCAGCCCTGAAGTCGCGTCATGTGCTGGTGCGTCACCTCGGGCTCATGGGCAAGATCGTCGTCATCGACGAGGTGCACGCCGCCGACGAGTACATGGAGACCTACCTGGAAGCCGCCCTCATGTGGCTGGGCATGTACGGCATCCCCGTCGTCCTGCTGTCGGCGACACTGCCACCCACGCGGCGCCTCGCTCTCCTGAACGCCTATCGCCGAGGTCGTGGTTGGTCGGCTGACGGCGTCGAGTCAATCGAAGGAGTGATCGGCTATCCGGCGATATCAACGGTGTCCGCGACTGGTGTGTGCGTCCATGAAATCGCCGGTGAGGCAGAGGTCCCTAAGCGGATCATCCCGACTGCGTTCGACTCGCCCCGTCAGATCGCGGAACTGCTGGACCGTGAGCTCGCCGAGGGTGGATGCGCCGTCGTCATCCGCAATACGGTCCGCGAGGCTCAGGAAACATACGAGGCAGTGAGGTACGTGTTTGGACGTGAGCAGGCGACTCTGTTGCACTCACGCTTCCTGGCCGCCGAACGCGCTGCCCGCGATCAGCGGATGCTCGGACTGTTTGGGAAAAATAGTTCGGAGCGCCCCTTCAGGCACGTCGTCGTCGCAACCCAGGTGATTGAGCAAAGCCTTGACGTGGACTTCGACCTCATGCTCACCGATCCCGCTCCTATGGACCTCGTGTTGCAGCGCATCGGGCGGCTTCACAGGCACGATAGAGCCGAACGCCCACGCGGCCTGCGCCACGCCAGGTGCCTCATGATCCTGGAGGACACGAACGCTGCTCCCTGGACGTACTCTCGGGGCACCGACTACGTGTATCCGCGCTACTCCGTCCTACGGACCCTGGGGATCGTTGCTGATCGCGGCGAAATACTCGTCCGTGAACCGCTGGACTACGCGGAATTGACGACTCTGGCGTATGCCGATGATGTGCCGGTCGGTCCCGCGCAGTGGCACGAAGCCCTCGATGCCGCGTTGGAAGAGCGCAACAAAGCACGCGCCCAAGCACAAGCAAAAGCGGCAACCTGGTGCCTCGGCGAAGCAAATACGCCCTCGTGGCAGGCCCTCGAACTCGAAGAGAAATTCCTCGGCAATGCCGCGACCGGTGACGAATCAAAGGGACCGGGAGTCGCAGTTGCTCGCGCCGCTGTGCGCGACGGGGAAGACCAGATCCCCGTCCTCATCGTCGCCCTCGATCCCGAGTTGGGCAATGTGCCAGTGGCTCCTCCAATCAGTGGGGTGCTAGACGACGACACGCCTCTCGCAGTCGGCGAATACAACGCGCGCGGACGCATCCCCGAGATGTGCTCGTGGAGCGTATCCCTGCCACCGTGGGCCTTCCGCGCTCGCGGGCAGAGCATTGACGAGGCGGTGGACGCAGTTGCAGGTGCCATCTGGGATGATCCCATCACGACGGAATGGGCGTGTCGCGAGCACCCTTTCCTGGCAGGAGAACTGATCCTCGCGATGTACAAAACCCCCGACGGGGAGCGCCTCACACGCGACCTGTGCGGACACACATTCACATACTCCACAGAAAGAGGAATGGAGGTGCAGGGTCAATGAAGAACCCTGAGTACAACCTACTCGACGAGCCGTGGATACCCGTACGGCTCGTCGATGGGACCATCACTGATGTCGGCCTGCTGGAGCTACTCCGGCGCACGACCGACATCGCGGACCTAGCGTGCGAGCTACCCACGCAGAGCATCGCAATTCAGCGACTGATCCTGGCAATCGCGTATCGTGTGGCCACTCCGCGCGATGCTCGCGACTGGGCCAGGCAGTGGGACGAGGGTGCGCCCACGGAGCAGATGATCGAGTACCTCGAACGGTGGAGGGATCGTTTCTACCTGTTCGGTGGACGCTTCCCCTTCATGCAGGTCGCGGATCTGCGCACGGAGAAAGATGAGGAAAAAGCACTCGATGCGGTTGTTGCATGCGTGCCGAAAGAGGACAAGCGACTTTTCTCGACGCGACAAGGTTCTGGGGTAGCACAGCTTTCTCCATCAGACGCTGCTCGTTGGTTGGTGCATGCTCAGGCTTATGACCCTTCGGGGACTAGAACAGGTGCTGTCGGTGATGAGAAGGTGAAGGGAGGAAAAGGCTATCCCATTGGTCCTGCCTGGTGCGGACACCTTGGACTCGTGTGGCTTAAAGGAAAGGACCTTGACGAGACGCTTGTCCTCAACCTGATCCCCGCGTCCACGGCGGCGTTGCGCGGCATTGATAGCTCGACCGACTGGGGAGCGTGCAGCTGGGAGGATCCCGAACCGGAAAGTTCGGTTCGTGGTGACTATTCCCTCCTCGATCCCGCAGGTACCCCCAAGCAACTGAGCATTCCACGCCTGCTGACCTGGCATTCTCGTCGTATCAGGCTGATGGGTGACAGCAGTGGCGTCACGGGAGTGATTCTGGCGCAGGGGGATAAGCTCGCTCCTCAAGAGATGCGCATGTATGAGCCGCAGAGCCTATGGCGTTACTCGATTGAACAGTCTAAGAAGTTCAAAAAAGATGTTTACATGCCGCGTAGGTTTGAGTCGGGTCGTGCGTTCTGGCGTAACCTTCCCGGCACTCTGCCCACTGTGACAACCGTGCAAGGGGTCGACAAGCAGCCCAAGCAGGAGTTCCTCCCCTCGGCGACGCTGTCTTTCCACTACCAGCTCGACAATGCCTCCATCCAGACCAGCTATCCCAAGGTGATGCGGATTCAGGCTGTTGGCGTCACCTACGGTCCGCAGGAATCGACGTTCGAGGACATCTACTCGGACGAGCTGACGTTGTCGGTTGCCGTCATGCGAGTCGAACGCGAGGATCTGTCCGCCGAGATCGACCGGCAGGTTCGCCTGACAGAAGATGTCGCCAGGGATGTGGGAACTCTTGCAGCGAACCTCGCGCGTGCCGCTGGTGAGAGCGCGAAAGGTGCCGGTGAAGGTGCTCGAGACCGTGCCAAGGAACTGTTTTTCTCTGCAGTTGATACGTCGTTCAGGATTTGGCTCAGCCAGGTCGATGGGCACGAAAATGCCCGGGATATCGGGCGTCGGTGGGAGCACGCGTTGCGTCAGCACGCTACGGATCTCCAGACCGAACTCGTCAGGGGCGCCTCGTCGTCGGCAATCATCGGCCGGGAGACCGGCAGGGGATACATGAACGTCGGTATCGCCGAAAACTACTTCCGGTCGGCGCTCAACAAGCGTCTCCCGGTGTACAACACCAATCAGGAAGGCACGAAATGACCAGCAATGATGCTGCTCCGGAGACCACTCCAAATGGCGCGGCGAAAGGTTTGTCGACACGGCACGCAGTGTACGGACGCGTCGGCGGCTTGATCGCGAATCGGCTCTGGAAGGAGACTCCTTCGGCTCGAGCCCTTCGCGCGCAGCTGCGAGGAGCGCTTTCGCGGGAGGCGGGATCGGTGCCCGAGCTGTGGGACCTGACGCTCGATGATCGCCCGGGGTATTTGGGCGATGAGCCGACCAGAGGCGAGAAAGCCGTTCACGGTGCTCTTACTCTCTGGGCTCTCCATCAGAGTTCCAACACGAGACCTATGCACGACACGTCGGACCATTCGCGCAGCTTCGCTTCTGCGATCCGAGTCGTGGCCGAGGGGCAAAGCGGCGACAAGCGTGCCGAGGAAACTCCAATCTATCGGCGTTTTTCCGCGGCAGTTCAGGCGCCCACGTTTGAGGGACTTCTCGTGCATCTGCGTTCGCTCATTTCTCAGCTCGAAGTAGCAGAGATCCCCTGCAATTACGCGCAGCTGGCGACCGACCTCTTCACGTGGCAGGACCCGCGTCGCCGCACGTCCGTCATGCGTAACTGGGGGCGTCAGTTCGCACGTCCCGCTGAAACTATCCACACCGATCCCGCCTCCGACGAATGACGTCGGGGCATTCCACTCAATCGCTTCATTTGTGAAAGGAAAGACAATGTCCGTCTTCGTCGATATCCACGTCCTGCAGACCCTTCCTCCTTCGAACCCGAACCGTGATGATACAGGTGCTCCGAAGACAGGTGTCTTCGGAGGTGTAAGCCGCATGCGGATCTCATCTCAGGCAATTAAGCGGGCAGCACGGGATGATTTTGAGAAGTCACTTGAGGAATCATTTAAGGGAATTCGTTCGAAAAGAATTCCCTCTGTCCTCAAGATCAAGATTCTGAAGCGTAAGCCTGATACCAATGAAGATGCTCTATCTAAGATGGTCTCGACCATTGTTGCGTGGACTTATCTCGGACACAAAGACACGAAGAAGAAGCGCGATAAGTTTCTTAAGGAAGTAAAGAAAAACCCGGAACGCGCATTCGAAGAGGTTGATGCGCTCTGGTTCGTATCGAACGCTGAGTTGGATTCTTACGTGGATGCGGTTCTCGAGGACTCTTCTGAACCTGATCTCGAGAAGGCCTTCAAGAGCCGAAAGTTCGATAAATTGTCGATTCCGGGAGATCAATCTATCGCGGTTGCGCTTTTCGGACGTATGGTTGCTAGTAATGTCAATCTGAAGATTGATGCCGCATGCCAGGTTGCCCACGCGATTGGAGTTGGCGCGGTTGAGCGCGAGTATGACTACTATACGGCGGTCGACGATGAGAAGAAGCGCAACGATGAGGCCGACGAGGGGGCGGGAATGATCGGCACGATCGAGTTCGCGTCTGCGACGGTGTACCGCTATGCGATGATCAACGTGGACCTGCTGCGTGACAACCTCGGGGATGATGTCGTCGCCGACCGTGCGATCGAACTCTTCGTGGACAGCTTCGTGCGCTCCATGCCGACCGGTAAGATCACCACCTTCGGGAATCGCACCCTGCCCGACGCAGTCCTTGTTCAGATACGTGATGACCAACCGATCAACATGAGTGGTGCCTTCGAGGAGCCGATCGTCGCCGGTCGACGAGGCTTCGCGGAGCCGGCGGTTCAGCGTTTCGTTGAGTTTGAATCGCGGCTCCGTGAGCTCACCGGTCTTAAGGCTGTGGAGTCTCTCGTGTCGTGGACGACGCCTCGCGGCGAGAGCTTCGCGGAGCTCGGCAAGCAGGTGCGCCTGGCGTCTCTCGGTGAAACCGCAGCGGAAGCGGTGCGGGGTACGCGATGAACTCGGTGCTCGTCTTGAGGCTGGCGGGTCCCATGCAATCGTGGGGCGTGGACAGTCGATTCACGCGCAGGTCTACGGAGGCTTTTCCAACGAAAAGTGCGCTGGTTGGTCTGCTCGCGGCAGCTCAGGGGCGTAGGCGCAGCGATCCGATCGAGGACCTCGCTGAGCTGAGCGTTGCCGTCCGAGTTGATCAACCGGGGCAGTTGCTCCACGACTTTCATACGGCGCACAGGGGTGATACGTCGATGCCTCTCTCCCACCGTTTCTACCGGGCGGATGCTGCGTTCGGAGCCTTCATCGAGGGACCCGACGACATGATTGATGCGCTCGCGCAGGCAATCGTTCGCCCGGCATTTCCGCTCTACCTCGGCAGGCGCTCGTGCCCTCCGACCCTGCCGCTGCGCCTCGCTGTTCGCGAGGGCAGCGCGTGGGACGCTGTGCGCGAAACTCCGTGGATGGCCTCGGCGTACTACCAGAAGAAGCAGCGTTACGATCATTTCGTTCGAACGCGAGTCGTCGCGGATCTGGGAATTATTCCGCCTCAGGTGGAGAAAACCTCCCAGCAGACGCTTCAGGATATGCCGATCAGTTTCGACTCGGAGAATCGCAAGTACACCCTGCGTACCGTCGAGGAGACGTATATCGAGCTGGAGAATCCACAGTATGTGGAGCAAAAGCAGCAGGCCCGCCCAGGCCTCGTGCATGATCCGATGGAGGTGCTCTGATGTATCTGACACGCATCTACCTCAACCCGCACCGTCGAGGGGCGAAGCAGCTCATGCGCAGCCGACAGATGTTGCACGCGGCTGTGCTGAATTGCTTCCCTCCGGGCGTGCTGGATGATCCTGGCGCTCCGCGGGTTCTCTGGCGGCTGGACAGCCCGCCAGCTGTTCGGGGTGCTGCCGCTCGCCAGGGAAGTCCCTCGTGTGCGCTCTACATCTCGAGCCCGGTTGTCCCTGATCCTTCGCACCTCGTTGAGGAGGCTGGTTACGCGACGGATGGGGGAGTGCTAGTCCGTGACATGAGTGCTTTCCTTGATGGTCTGTCGGCTGGCCAGAGATGGGGTTTCCGCCTCTGCGTCAACCCGACTTTCCGAGAGGCGGGTCAGACCAACGCGCGTGGCCAGAAGAAGGTCCTCGCGCACGTCACACAGGATCAACAGACGCAGTGGGTGCTGGACCGTGCGGGGCGCTGCGGCTTCCGGGTAATTTCCTCCGCCGAGTACGGGGGTGACCTGCCGGTTCTCGAGGATAGCGACGGGCAACGCGTCGACGGTGTGAATCTGCTGATCAACGGCGTTGAACGCAGTATCGCTGAGTTTAAGCGTGGGGAGCGTCGCGTGACCCTCGGGGTCGCTACCTTCGAGGGTGTCCTTGAGGTGACGGACCCCGAGGCCCTACGCCGAGTCCTCACCCACGGAATCGGTCGGGGGAAAGCCTACGGCTGCGGCTTGATGACCTTGGCTCGGCCATGAGACCGATCCCCGGGGCGAGGCCGCCAGACCCGAAAGACCTGGTGCGCGTTCGAGACCGGTTGACGTTCCTCTACGTCGAGCGGTGCACGATCAATCGTGACTCGAACGCGATCACGGTGGCTGACGGTCACGGAATCGCCCATGTCCCAGCGGCGGCGCTGTCGGTGCTGCTACTGGGACCTGGGGTTCGGATCACTCACTCGGCGGTGTCTGTTCTCTCCGAGAGCGGATCGACCATCGTGTGGGTTGGTGAGAATGGGGTGCGATACTACGCGCACGGTTCTCCGCCATCGCGATCCTCAAGGTTGTTGGAGGCGCAGGCTCGCGCGGTGAGCGATCCGTCGATGCGGCTGACCGTCGCGCGCAACATGTACCTGATGCGTTTCGCCGGTGAGGATGTGTCGAAGCTGAGTCTTCAGCAGTTGAGGGGGCGCGAGGGTGCTCGGGTGCGTCGCTTGTATCGTGAGCACTCGCAGCGCACGGGCGTACCCTGGGACCGGCGCGAATACGATCCCGAAAACTATGAGGACGGCTCGGTTGTG
>ERZ773006.197-NODE-197-length-33721-cov-10.8839_pt1 | contig 33721 bp, 55 predicted proteins | sample MGYA00580843_ERZ773006 | MGnify/ENA primary metagenome ERZ773006 (study PRJEB29015, sample SAMEA2738011) | human oral metagenome | biome: human oral; feature: human-associated habitat; material: dental | place: China | collected 2052 ...
GTTGAAGAGGCTAAGCAAGCTAGGGTAGCGTAGAGAGGTGCGATTCCTCTCCTAGTTATTGCTCTGAAGAGCGAAAATAATAGAAAGGAGTAGAAAGATGCCAGGACAAAAAGAAAAATACCACGATAGACGTGGAAGACCTGATGGATTGAAAGTTGAAAAAGTCATCCACCTTTCGATTTTGAGAGGCGAAGGAACTGAAGCGGATAAAATTCGAATTGTAGAGCAGTATTACAATATGGATGGCGTTCTAATATTTGAGTTAGATCCTTGTTCTCCACATTATCAAGATTTTTTAGGTTTGCGTTGATCTTGTTTATCTTTATCTAAATCCAAAATATCTTGTAGTAATTGCTCGTTGTCGTGACGCTCAATATACCATTTTTGCATAAGTAATTCTATAAACTTAAGCAACTTGTGAGCCTCGTTCGGTTCAATGTCTACTATAAGATTTATATCTTTTTCTGGATGAGCGCCAATATTCCCAAGTTTTCGTAAGGCATCTAGTACCTTTTTAGTACTTGGGTCAACAAGCTCTTTTAAAGCATCTATCTCATCTACTAACCTTGCTTTAGAAATTCCCCAAAAATCTCTAATCATTCCTTGTAGACAACGTCTGGAGAGAGTAGCAGAGGCTTTAGGGCTAAGGTTTAAGATAGCGTGAGCTTCTTCATAATCACTTCTGATAGTCTGTGGAATGTATTCCGGGTAAACTTTAGCAAGTGAAATTGGATTGAAGTGCATAATGCGATTTGGAAATTGACTTCCTACGCCCGCGATGTCGATTGAAACTTTATGGCAATTTGGACAGTTTAAGCTTTGAATCAACACTTCATCTTTCTTTGCTTCTGGAGTAATGCGGTGGGGCACATTGTCTAAGAAATAATGGCTCTTTTCTCGATAGGTATCGTCATGGTACGGAACAGGGCACCCGCAGAATAAACAGAATAGTTGATTAGAATCCATAAGTTTTCTCCAGTCGTTTTTATTTTGATTATACCACATTTGAAAGGAGGTAGGAACGTGCAAATTTATTTGTATCAACTAAGAAAAGAAAAAGGTATCTCACAGAAAGAGTTAGCGCAAAAACTCGGGATTTCTGAAACAGCATACCGACAGAAAGAAAAAGGACAAAGTTCTTTTAAATCTGACGAGATGTTTATTATCGCTGATATTTTTGGGAAAGATATTGGCGAAATTTTTTCGGATCCAAGACCACGAAACGTGGTTGTATAGAAAGGAACAAACATGAAACCAGAAAGATATCCGTATAGCGGAAAAAGAAAAAACCTCGAAAGACAAGCTGCAAACAGTAGCATCACCTTTAGTGGCAGTAAAATCGTTATTAAAAGTCAGTCCATTACTGGTGTATAAGTTCAGATAGAAAGGAGAAACTATGGAAAATAGTTTAGTCGGTAAGTTCCTTGAAATCTCTGGCGAGATTGCAGGTCAGATTGTCGCAGAAGAAAAAGATACACTGCTTATCAGAAAAACAATTGTAGATAAAGAACTAGTGAAACGTGAAAACGAAGAACTAGAAACAATTATCTCTCACTTGTTACTTGCCGAAAAAGCAGTGTATCTATCAAAAAATTATTTAGATAATTATTGGGTTAAAACAGTTGAATTATCTAACATTCCTGTAACCGTCGATGTGATTGACAGCGTGGTCTTGATTAACAAACTCTTTGGCATGTAAATTTGGCTCGGCGTAGCCACTAACATACTCAATGAGTGTAATCAAATAACGATTAGTTTTCGGGTCAGGATTTACAGCCACGATACTACCAGGGGATGGAATCTCTGGGAGTGATACTGTGTGCACTGTTCGACCTTCTACAACAATATGACAAGTAGTCATAACTTATCCTCCTTTCGTTTAGGATAAGTCAATTATAGCAAAATTAAAAAAAGGATAATTATGAAACCAAAACGGTATCCATACAGCACAAAAAGACTCTCACCATCAACAGAGAGAGTCAATTGTTATATCAGGGAATTAGAAACCTTGAAGTTTGATTTTTCCGACCGAGGCCTTAGCGAGGAACTTTGGAAAAAAGTAAAAGCAATTGCAGAAAATCCAGCTACTGAACTCAAGAGTTACGATCTTGAGTTTGCGCCCAAAGAGCTTGTAGCTCGACTTCGTGAGTTGCAAGAATACTTTTAACAAGTCTCCTAGCTTCACGAACTTTGACAGGTTCAAACATCTTATTATCATCTCTGACCAGTTCAATGATTTTATCTGTCAACGCCTCAATGTTACGTGAATAATAAACTTCTTCACTCATCATAATCACCTCCCTTTAAGATGATTATAGCACAAAAAAGCACCTGGATTAGGCGCTTACAAAAAAACTAAACAAATTATATCACAGAAAGAGAGGTAAATTCATGCCTAAAGCTGAATTAGTTTATAGGGCAGCTAACGAAGATGAGATAGCGACTCATGGAGATTATAAACACTTATGCCAACGGTGGGAAGGCTTAACAGTCCATACTGCAAAACAATTTGCAAAAGAAATGCGAGAAAATCCAGAGTTTGAACAGTATGTGTTTAATCCAACTCACAAGCTAGTGTTTATCGATTATGAGGGCTTTCGCAAATTTTGGAAATGGAAGCAACTAAACCGCTATCGGTCTAAAAAAATAAGCCTTGCTGAAATGGAGTCGGACAAGGCACTGGCGAAGCGACTAGGCTTCTAAAAAATAACTTACCTAAAGTATAACACGAGGGAGAATAAAATGCAATACGAACCAAAGGAGAAACAAGATGAATAAAAAATTTGAATTGTTACTAGATGACGCGATTACCATTTTTGGAATCAAACTATTTAGAATCAAGGCTCTAATCAGCTTTGGAGATGTTGAAAAAGGGGAATTGGGCGGCTATGTAGAGAAAGAGGACAACCTTAGTCTCTATGGTAACGCTTGGGTCCATGGTAACGCTAGGGTCTATGGTAACGCTAGGGTCCATGGTAACGCTGAGGTCTATGGTAACGCTGAGGTCCATGGTAACGCTTGGGTCCATGGTAACGCTAGGGTCTCTGGTAACGCTGAGGTCCATGGTAACGCTGAGGTCTCTGGTAACGCTGAGGTCTATGGTGACGCAGACTACATCGTCTTTAAAAATAACTGGTCTAGTGGTAGATATTTTACATATACAAAATCAAACAAAATGTGGAAGGTTGGTTGCTTTTACGGAACAGGCCAAGAGCTGATTAAAAAAGCATATCAAGACAGTGAGGTGTCTGGTAAACATTACGAAGCCTACGCTGAATTCGTAGATAAACTAGAAAAACTGGAGGAAGCAAATGACTGAACCACCAATCTTAAGCCAAATAGCAGGAGCTACGCTATGGCTTGCATCACTATTTTTAATCATGCTGTTTTGCTCAATCAAGGAAGAAATCGAACGCAGACGTATCGAGAAACGAAACAGAGAGCTAGAAGCTCAGAACAGAGAACTACTCATGCGTGAAGCCGAGTACAGAGCAGAACAAATTGCAAGACAGCAAGCAGAGTACGCTTACTACTTGCACAAGAAGAACTTCAGCACAGAAGGAATCGAGGTGCCATTCCATGGTGATATTCGAGCGCAAGCCGTACAATCCGAAGAATAGAGAAGCTGAACTGTTGGATAGAATCGAACAGTTAGAGCGTGAGAAATCGGATCTAGAAGCGGTCATCAGAAAGAACAAGCACGAGATTCTCTGGTTGCAGGGGATGTTGAAGCGTAAAGAGGTAAAGGATGAAAATAGATGAAGTAAAAAGAAACGTATTTTATCAATTTCCTCAATGGTTATTAGAGGAAGAATACAAAGAAATGAGCCTTAGAGCAAAAATCATTTATATGTTAATCTTCGATAGGCGCACATTGTCAGTAAAAAACAACTGGCACGATCAAAACGGCGAAGTTTATGTATATTTTACGATCGAGGAATTTATGGAAAAGCTGTCTTGTAGTCGTCAATCAGTAATCAACGCAAAGAAAGAACTGCAAGATTATGGATTGATTAAAGAGGATCAGCAAGGCATGAATCGTCCTAATCGTATATACATCAACGGAAGTCTAAAAAATAGACTTCAAGAAGTCCAAAATTTAGACTCAGGAAGTCTAAAAAATAGACTTCAAGAAGTCCAAAATTTAGACGGAATCAAGACTAATAATATCAATACTAATTATACCAATACTGATAATAACAACAGGTCTACTGTAGGTGGTGGTAACACTTTATATAGTAAGGCTAAAAAAATGTCTCAAGAACCAACCACAACAGCCAATGAATTGGAAATCTTTAATGATTTGCTTTTTGAAAATTTTGGTTCTTATCCATCTCCTCTACAAATTGATGATATGAGATACATGTTAGAAGAGCATAGCTTGGAAGTCATTAAACTAGCAATCAAAGAATGCGTTGATTATGCCAAACCAAACATGTCATACATGAGAACCGTGTTGAGAAATTGGAAGAAAGCTGGATTAAATACGCCAGAGCTTGTCAAAAATCGAGTGAAACCACGTAGCACTAGAGGCAAGGTGACAATGCTAGATGATGGATATGATCCTAAATTAGGTATCTAATATGGCTAGTATTAAAACAGTAAGGGAGCTTAGAGAAGCGCATTGTGCAAGGACTAAAACGATTGACAAGCATTGCAATATACATCCAACGGTTCTGTTGTGGGAAACAACAAATCCAAGTACTGGGAATACATTCTCTTTCTGCCCCGAATGCACACAAGAAAAAATCAACTTGGAAATTGAGCAAGCTGGGGCATTGGCAGAAGAACAAGTAAGGAATTTCAAAAGTTATGCAGTCTTTGAAAGGGAATCTATTGTTTCTCCAAAAATTGCAAAAGCAACAATTGGGAATTTTGAAATCCACACAGAGCAAGATGCCAATGCCGTCAACTTCGCAAAGAGGTTTACAAGCGACTACGTAAAAGGGCGCTATGAGGGAAATGTGATTTTCCAAGGTCCTCCAGGAGTAGGCAAGAGTCATCTAGCCCTTGGCATGGCTAAAACTTTAAACGAAAGCTTCCAAAAATTTGGAGAGAAAAAATCAGTCGTGTACATGCCAGTATCCGAACTGTTCGATCGGATGAAAGAAGCGTTTAATTACAGAGATTCTAAGTGGGAAGAGAAAAGAACGATTAAATTCCTGCAGGATGTAGATTTTCTGGTGCTTGATGATCTAGGCAAAGAATCAAGTGTAGGAAATTCGATCAAAGAAGGCAGTAGTTGGGCGCAATCGATTCTGTACAGATTATTAGAAAACAGGACTAATACGATTATCACAACGAATTACGCCGGGCAACAACTAAAACAACTGTACGAACCTAGCTTGTTAGACCGTATATTGGCAGGATCAAAACACAATCGGTTTATTTTTAAAAATGACACAGAAAGCAGGAGGAGCATTTGAACAAAGAATTGAATAAGATTGTTGGCCAAAGAATTAAGACAATCAGGTTAAATTTGGGGTTAACGATGGAGCAATTTGGGAATGAATTAGGATTAACAAAAGCGTCTATTAATAATTTTGAAAAAGGGAGAAATCTCCCAAATAGAGCAAATGCGTTGTTAATTTCAAACATCGCCAAAATCAAGCCAGAGACCTTACTAAGCAAGGAAGAACCATGTATGATTCAATTAATGATTGAGAGTTTTGAGCAGATGTTCTATCCGCTGTCGGACATCATGAAAGAAAAGCTACTAGCGAGTGATCCAGTAGCGTCAGAATTGAAGATTAAGGATTTAATGCTATGTGCATTGCTAAGAGAGGTAGAGCATGGATAAACTACACAAGAGGATTTTACAAGTGATTCCAATCGGTAGCGAACGCCCAAGACCTAGACGAGAAATCGAACAGATGCTAGGCATGAGCAAGCGCTCTGTTGAGAAAGCTATCGAGCGGTTAGTATTCCAGTACGGCATTCCAGTAGTTGCAATTAAGCAAGCTGGACACAATGGCTACTACTTGCCACGAAGCGAGGAAGAACGACAAGAAGGCTTGCAGGCATACAAGAGCCAGATTAAAACATCACAGATGAGAGTATCAAAGGTTGAGGCAGTGGACTTAGACAAGTTCCACGAAGAGCTGAAAGAGGCCCTACATGCTTGAACCGTTTGATTATGACACATGGCTCAGCACACCACCAGAACCATATACAGAGCCAGAAGAAGATGAAGATGAAGATGAAGATGAAGAATACGATGGCTGGATAGATAGACAGCTATGCGAAATGGATTGAATAAGGAGACAAGGAATGGCTACATTATACGAACTGACAGGACAGTTTTTAGATATTTATAACATGGATTTAGATGATGAGACGAAACTAGATACTCTTGAGAGTATTGACTGGAATGAAGACTACGAGAACAAAGTAGAAAACTACATCAAGGTCATGAAGAATCTGGAAGCTGATATTGAAGCACGAAAGACTGAACTAGATCGTTTGAAGAAATTAAATGACGCTGATAAGAAAAAGATTGAGCGAATGAAAGACGACTTAACAGCTAGCATGGAACTCACTGGCCACGACAAAATAGATACGACGTTGTTTAAGGTGTCATTTAGACGTTCTAAGAGCGTTGAAGTCGATATGGTGTTATTACCCGACCAATACAAAAAAATCGAATACAAGGCAGATAAGGCTGGTTTAAAACAACTTCTGACAAATGGCGAAGAAATTGCTGGAGCAAAATTAGTTGAAAACAAGAATTTGAATATTAGGTGAGGAATATGAAGAAATCAGAAACACTAATAGAGTTTAGCAAAGCTTTTGCCAAGACTCAACAAGAAATGAAACAGCCTTTAAAAGATGCAAACAATCCATTTTTTAAAAGTAAGTATGTACCACTTGAAAATGTGGTAGAAGCCATCACAGAGTCAGCGAGTAAAAACGGATTGTCGTTTACACAATTTCCATCAAGTGATGAATTCGGAAATGTGACAGTAGGCACGCTTGTTATGCATGAATCGGGTGAATGGATTGAATACGACCCTATCAAGATGAAACCAGTGAAGAATGATCCTCAATCCATCGGGTCAGCTATTACATACGCTAAACGCTACGCACTATCCGCAATCTTCGGAATCACAAGTGACCAAGACGATGACGGGAACGAAGCTACGCAAGCGAAAAAACAGCCAGCTAAGAAAGCAAGTGATCCAGTTATTTCAGTAGAGCAAGCTAACTATTACTTAAAAGAAATAGCTAAGGTTGCAAGTGAAAAAGGAAAAGAAGATGGTTCTATTGCCAAATGGTTCTTGCAACATCTAAATGTAGCAGACTATAAACAAATTAAACAGTCTCAAGTTGAACAAGCAGAAATGCTATTAGGAAAATTGAAAGGGAGTAATTCATGATAAATAATGTGACATTAGTCGGTCGTATGACCAGAGATGCGGAGTTAAGATATACTCCGCAAAATCAAGCGGTAGCAACATTCACCCTTGCTGTGAATCGGAATTTTAAAAATCAAAATGGCGAGAGAGAAGCAGACTTTATCAATGTTGTCATTTGGCGACAACAAGCAGAGAATCTTGCTAATTGGGCTAAGAAAGGCGCTCTTATCGGAATTACTGGACGTATCCAGACACGAAGTTATGAAAATCAGCAAGGCCAACGGGTATATGTGACAGAAGTAGTAGCTGAACAATTCCAGCTTTTAGAAAGCCAGAAAGAACGTTCTAACCAAGGACAGTCACAAGGATATGGACAAGTGCCAGACTTCGGACGAAGTGAGCCGATGGATATCTCAGATGACGATTTGCCATTCTGATGCTATGGACTGGATAGATTGGGCTTTGCTAGATCCGAAAAATAAAAAGGATATAGTGTCAAAGATTGAAAACGACGGGTACACATACCCGCATTATGACAAAGCAAAGAGAGGTATTAATTACGTGATATGCACAGAGGCAATCGCAAGAGATTGCTGTACAGTAGGAATCACGCTAGCTGATGTATACCCTCTACAGACAACGCTGTTTTAGGAAAGGAGTGTAAAAGTGTATAAACCTAAAATATATGCCTTATACAAAGGCGACGAGCTGCTAGAAATTGGCACCAAGAAGGAGCTTGCTGAAAAATTTGGGGTAAAAACTGAAACTATTGGTTATTACAGCACTACAGCATACCAAAGACGCACAAATCCAGATAAAGCAAGACGATTAATGGCGCTTGACGAGGAGTGAAAATGAAAGAACCAATCATTTTAGAGTTTGAATTAAACCGCAAGCAGATGATATCTGCTAATGACAGGCTGCACTTTCAGAAGAAGGCTAAACTTACACACTTCTTGCGAGAGCTAGCAAAATACAAGGGATCAGATGTGTTAAGAGACTATTTTGGATTGCCGTTTTCGGAAGAGAAGCCGTGCAATGTAAGAGTGATAACATTCTCTCCAACAGCAAGAATTTACGACCCTCCGAACTGGTCACCTACCAGCAAGGCATTGCTAGACGGACTGACAGATGCAGGATTTTGGACAGATGATAACTACAACATCATCAAAGAGACCAGCTTCTCCCACGGAGGGAAGTCTGGAACGAAGAATTATAAGGTTAGATTAGAGATTGTAGAGGTGAGGACATGAACAACATAAACCGCTTCTACTCAATCATCGAAGAGAGACAGAGTGAATACAAGAACGCATTTGAATTTCTGCGCACGTTTATTTCAAGTGAAAAAGAGGTGAGCTATATAGGATCCCGAATCCGTATCGACAAAAAGTGGGGGCGATTACCTCCTGTCGGTACAATGATTCGGCTAGCGCCTATATTTGATAAAACATTCTTTGAAACGTGTCTGAGGGAGAAATTAGACTCAGCTAAGACAAGAGACAAAGATGTTGATGTTGGTCAGGAATATTTATTAAAAGCTGACAGCACGCAGAACACAACAGAGGAAGAGCGATTAAGAAAGTTAAAACGCAAGCTCAAACGTGAGATGCATTTGGAGAAATCGTGGGGGATTTAAAGTGGAATTAAATAAATTAATTACAAACGTCCAGCAATGGTCTGTTGACCGTGGTCTGGACAAGGCAGATAGCAAGAAGCAAATGTTAAAACTCTATGAGGAGTTTGGAGAATTGGCTTCAGGTCTTGCTAAAGGGAATAAAGAGGTTGTTAGTGATTCAATTGGTGATGTGGTCGTTGTGTTGATTATTTTGGCTCAACAGCAAGGTCTTGAAAAGATTAGCGATTTTAATATAATATGCAATCATTTACAGCCAAGTGATCTAATGCCGAAAGCGTCTGAAACAATCGGTCTTATCTCTTTGCGGGTACGACGGACGAAAAATGAAATTGAAGAACCTATCGTGCGCCTGATTTCATATCTGAGAACTATTGCTAAATATGAAAATCTAAAATTTGAAGACTGCTTGTCGCTAGCGTGGAATGAAATCAAAGATCGCAAGGGCAAGCTGATTGACGGAGTGTGGGTGAAGGAAGAGGATTTAAAATGAAAGAAAAATCATACGAACAAGTGCTGGATGAAATGATTGAAGAAGATAAGGTCAATAATCCGAGCCACTACAAGGGCAAGTTCGGCCTTGAAGCTATAGATGTTGTCCGAAACTTCGCAGGCAATTTAACAGCCGTGCAAGGTTTTTACTGGGGCAATGCGATTAAGTATTTATTACGATTTCAAGGCAAGAATGGTTTGGAAGATTTGAAGAAAGCCAGAAAAAATCTGGACTGGTTGATCGAGGAGATGGAAAATGAGTACTAGGGTTAAACATATTATAAAAAAATTATGGTCATTGCCACCAAAAGACCGTGAAGTGTGGTTACAAGCCATCATGGCTGAATTTGAAGAAGATTTTAGTCACTCTATATGGCGTGAAGGATACGAGCAAGGCAAATTTGAGGCCTCTATGATACCTTGCGACGAACCGCAAAAGCCAGTCGTACCGCAGTTCGTGGCGGATTGGATTGAGAGAGAAAGAAAAGCCGGTGGTGACTTAGAAGATCTTTTTTGCGACATCGTATATGAACAAGACCATATCGAGTGGTTTCGTGAAGAAGAAAATATGAATTTGGTGGCCCGTGCTTGGCTTGATGGCTACGAGGTCGAGAAAGAGAAGCGGTATTTGGTTGCTTTAAAGAATGGTCAACCTTTGGTTAAAGCACAATCAGGGAACACTCTTTATTTTAAACAAGACATAACTGCTGAAAATTATAAAGCTACCCGCAAAGAGCTAGAAGATGCTGGGTTCGGATGGATTTTTTCTTGTGAGGGAATTGAAGTTGAGGAGGTGGAAGGATGATGATATCTACCGAAGAGTGGATAAAATTCAGAGAAGACGGACAGAAATACGCTTTGGAAATACTTGAAAACCCTGAACTTCTGGAGGCAGACCATGACTGAGATTAAACTAATATTTTTTATCGCATCTTGTGTAGTATCATTCTACGCAGGGGCGGTGTTTAATAGGCCCGTAGTAACTCACAAGGAAGAAATTAACGGCAGGTATCATATCACGGTCAGGCATTATGGTAAGTATCTGGTTAACAAGGATCAGTACGAATCTATCTCGGTAGGTGATGACATGCCCGAATTTTTAAAGAAAAAAGGAGATTAAAATGAACTCAGATAAATTTTTAAATAAGTTTACTTACTTAATCCTGTGCGTATTTGTTGCTGTTGTCTGCTTTGGATTTTATAAGCAATACGAAGCGAACCAAAACCTAAACGACAAGGTCTTTAGACTAGAAAGACAAAACGCAGAAATCGCTGAGCAAGTAGACAAGCTCAATAAGACGATTGATGTAGAGATTGCTAAAAATTTGAAAGAAACAGCGGAGCGGAACAATGTTGGAGGATAAAATAGCACAGCTAGAACATGCGAAGAAATGCTATTTGAGAGACCTAGAGCCAGAACACATGGCAGTTGTGCGAAAGAGCTTTGGCTTACAAGTAGCTTCAAAGCGCAGGGATTGGTTGAAGAAACAAGTTAAAAGGTGTGATGAGGAAATAAAATTTTTGGAGGAGCGAAGGTGTCAATAGATATTAGACAGAGATTGAAAGCATTACAGTACATAGACATCAAAGCGAAGTCAAAACATCAAGAAATTATCAGCTTGAAATCTGGGATTTTGCGTAGTCAACAATACACGGATCAACCTAAATCTGGCAGTCCAGGAAATCGGTCCGAAGAATTGAATGTGCTGATCATTGATAAATCTGAAAAGCTTTATCAAGAGATTCAAGAGATGTACGCAGAGCGCGATGAATTGATTCGAGTGATTGAATCTCTACAGGATCCGATAGAAAATTTAATTATGCGTTTGTATTACATAAACGGTCATTCTATCAAAGAGATTGAAAAAGAATTGCCTTTGAGTCGACGTAGCATCTTTTATGCAAAAGAAAGTGCAGAGAAAAAAATTCTTGCACACTTTGCACCAAATGGCACTTGAGAAGTGATATTATGGTAGCATCAAAGATTTGGCAAGAGGTCTTTGATTATCCATTCCTTTAAATTTCCGGGGAGAGAATGATAGGTTTTAACCTGATGCGATTTCAGGCTCTCTCTTACATAACCGCAAACAATAAAATTTAGAAAATCGTACAGTATCGCGCCTCTGCGGTTAGGGCGCATTTTGGGAATAATGGTTAAGAGGTTTTAAGTCTCCTTATGTATTTTTTAATGTTCGTGTTCGTGTTCATGGTTACCTCGCAAACGACCTTTTTCAAAAAATCTTTGCCTCTTCTGGTTCGATTCCAGAAATTCCCTTCAGTCGCTCATGCGACTTTTTATTTTGTCTAAAAGGTGGTGATGGAAAATCAGCAAGTTAAATGTTAGACAGCAAAAGTTCGCAGATGAGTACATTGCTACTGGTAATGCGACGCAGGCTGCAATCAAGGCTGGATATAGCGAAAAGACAGCAGGGCGCATAGCTGGGCAGAACTTGAAAAAACTTGAAATTAGGGCCTATATAGACGCTAGAATGATTGAAATGCAAGAGCATAACATCATGAGCGCTAGAGAGGCTTTGAGCATCTTGTCTGATATCGCAAGAGGCAAACGGGATGAAGAAGTCCTGATGATGAATCCTGTGACTGGTGAAGTCGATAGGTTGACGAAGAAAGCTGACAATGCAACAGTTATCAAGGCAATACAAGAAATCTTGAAACGTTATCCAACTACTAAGCAAAGCGAGAAGATGGAGCTTGAAATAGAGAAATTAAAAGCTCAGCTAGAGACTGGTAATATGGCCGAGACTAACATCACGATTATAGACAGGTGGGTAGAAGATGACGATTGACATCCAGAAGAATGTGAATCCGCATTTTAAGCCTGTCTGGGTGTCTAAACTACCCTATAATGTGCTAGCTGGCGGTCGTAATTCTTTTAAATCTTCAGTGATTGCTTTGAATATGGTCTACGGAATGGCTAAGTTTTTGAAGAAAAACAAAAAAGCAAATGCTGTAGTCATTCGCAAGGTCGGTAACACAATCCGAGATAGCGTCTATCTGAAGATTCAGTGGGCGTTGAATCTATTCGGTCTATCAGGTCGATTTAAAGCCACTGTATCGCCGTTTAAAATACAAGACAAGGTTACAGGGTCATGCTTCTATTTCTACGGTCAAGACGACTTCCAGAAGCTCAAATCAAACGATATCGGGAATATTATCTCTGTCTGGTACGAGGAAGCTGCAGAGTTTTCCAATCAGGAGGACTTCGACCAGACTAACGTGACCTTTATGCGTCAGAAACACCCTGACGTCCCATTCGTTAAGTTTTTTTGGTCGTATAACCCACCTCGTAATCCATACTCTTGGATTAATGAGTGGTGGGATAGTCTGAAAGAACGAGATGACTACCTACTGCATAAATCGAGTTATCTTGATGATGAGCTTGGCTTTGTTACAGAGCAAATGTTAGCAGATATAGAGCGGATAAAAGAGAATGATTATGACTATTACCGCTATATTTATTTGGGCGAACCTGTTGGTCTCGGTACTAATGTCTACAACATGGACTTGTTCCACAAAGTAGACAAGATACCAGATAGTGAGCGTGTTATCGGTCAGTTGTTTGCAGCAGATACAGGGCACCAGCAATCAGCAACCACTTGCTTGCATGCTGTAGTTACTAACAAGCGTAGGTTGTATCTTGTGGATAACTATTACTACAGTCCAGCAGGTAAGACGCATAAGAAAGCGCCTAGCGTGTTGTCAAAAGAGCTACATGAGTTTGTCACAAGGCAGACTAAGCTATTTGTCAATGTGCCAGTCGTGGAAATGACAATCGATAGTGCAGAGGGTGCGCTAAGAAACCAATACTTGGAAGACTTCGGCATCCGCTGGCATCCAGTAGCCAAAAAGAAGAAGATAGTTATGACTGAATACGTCCAATCCTTATTGGCTGATGGGCGTTTTTATTATTTACCGACGGAAAACAACCTGAGATATTTTATCGAGGAGCACAAACGGTATCAGTGGGAAGAAAAGTCAATCATGAATGATGATCCTAAAGTCGTTAAGGAAGACGACCACACTTGCGACGCGTTTCAGTATATGATTGTGGATAACCTTCAACTGCTCGGGTTGAAAGCTTAAGAAAGGCTTTGAAATGGGTATCATACAAAGAATTAAGAATATTTTCAAAAGGAGTACATACGCAATGACAGGCCAATCATTAGGCAACATCACAGAGCATCCTAAAATTGCAGTCACGCAAGAAGAATACAACAGGATTTCTCGCAATCTGACCTATTATCAAAGTAAATGGCCAGAAATTGAGTATTTGAACTCAAATCACGAAAAGAAAAAGCGTAGCATGAATCATTTACCGATTGCACGCACAGCATCAAAGAAGATTGCAAGTCTTGTATTTAATGAGCAAGCAGAGATAACTGTTGATGACACAACAGCCAACAAGTTTATCCAAGAGACACTGAAGAATGACCGATTCAATAAGAATTTTGAACGGTATCTTGAGAGCTGTTTAGCTCTTGGGGGGCTTGCGATGCGTCCTTATGTGTCAGGAGATAGCGTGAAAGTTTCATTTGTGCAAGCTCCAGTGTTTCTTCCGTTGCAATCTAACACACAGGATATATCTTCTGCAGCAATCGTCACGAAGACAATTAAGGCGATTGACAAGAAGAATGTCTATTATACTCTGATTGAGTTCCATGAGTGGGACAAGGATGGTAAGTATGTAATCACTAACGAGCTTTATCGCTCAACAGAAAAAGAGAAGGTTGGCGATAGAGTACCATTGGCTGAAGTGTATGAAGACCTTGAAGAAGAGGTTGTTCTTGAGAAACTGACACGACCTTTGTTTACTTACTTGAAGCCACCTGGAATGAACAACAAAGATATTAACAGCCCGCTTGGCCTGTCTATCTTTGACAATGCCAAGAGTACGATTGATTTTATTAATACGACTTATGACGAGTTCCGCTGGGAAGTTAAAATGGGTCAGCGTCGTGTGATTGTGCCTGACCAGACTGTTAGAGTTGGTTTTGCAAGAGACGGGGATATTGACCTTGTCAAGCGTGAGTTTGATCCAGAGCAGAACGTCTATGAGCAAATCGACGGAGGCAAGGATACTCCTGTCAGCATCACAGACTTAACGACTCCTATTCGCTCTGATGACTATATCAAGGCTATCAATGAGGGCTTGGCGCTGTTTGAAATGCAGATAGGTGTTTCTGCTGGTATGTTTACATTCGATGGCAAGAGCATGAAGACGGCTACTGAAGTAGTCAGCGAGAACTCAGATACATATCAAATGCGTAACAGCATTGTAAGTCTCGTAGAGCAGTCAATTAAAGAGCTTGTGGTTTCCATTTGTGAGCTCGGTGCACTGTATGACTTGTATAACGGGCCAATTCCAACGCTTGAGGAGGTCACGGTAAGTCTTGATGACGGAGTTTTTACCGACAAGAACACTCAGCTAGAATACTACACAAAGGCTTTAGCAAGCGGTCTGGTAAGTCGTGAGTACGCGATAGAAAAAGCTCTAGGCTTTTCTACAGAAGAAGCTAAGAAAATGGCCGAGGCTGTTAGAAAAGAGGCTGTGGCTGACGTAGGAAGTGTTAGAAGTCAAACGGACGTAGATATATACGGAGAATGATTAGATGAAGCACAAGTACCCGATTAAATTTGATGATGAACAGCTGATTTTAGAAGCGGGGCAAGTTGCTGATACATATCACAAACTAACTCTTGACCTATTTGACGAAGTCATAGATAGGCTGTTGGAGCGTGGCACGGCTTCGCTCGCTGACAATCCCTATATTTGGCAGTTAGAAAAGCTGAATCAGATGCACTTGCTGAACGAGCAGAACCTGAAGACGATTGCTAAATACTCGAAGATTGGCGAAGAACAACTTAGACAGGTCATTGAGGGTGAAGGTTTCAGGATCTACAAGGACACCAAGCAACATCTAATTGATGATTTGGAAGAAGGTGAGCTCGGAGATTCTTCGCACGTCCAAAAATTGCTATCTGGCTATTTTAACCAGTCGCATGGAGATATTAAGAATCTGATTAATACTACGCTCCCGCAAGCAGTATCTGAGGTGTACAGAGGTATTATACAAGACTCCGTGGCTCGTGTGGTGACTGGTCTGTCCACTCATGACAAAGCGCTAAATGAGACCGTCATGAAGTGGCAGGACGCAGGCTTTAAGGGCTTTGCAGACAAGGGTGGAAAACGCTGGAAAATAGATAATTATGCGCGTACAGTCATAAAGACCACGGCTATAAGAAGCTACCGAGAAATGCGAACTATGCCAGCTGAAGAGCTCGGGATAGATACCTTTTATTATTCCAAGAAGGCTACAGCTAGAGAAGCTTGTGCGCCTTTGCAGCATCACATAGTAACCACTGGCTCAGCTCGTGAAGAAGAAGGATATACTATCTTATCTCTTAATGATCACGGATATGGAACGCCTGGAGGGTGTTTAGGAATCAACTGTGGGCATATCTTAACCCCGTTCATTCCTGGTATCAACGAGTTGCCAGAGCTTGGAGAGGACGTTAAGAACGTTACGCCAGAGCAAGCAATAGAAAATGCAAACGCAGAAGCTAAGCAGAGGGCCTTAGAACGGTCTATCAGAAACAACAAGGAAAAACTCCACGTCGCTGAGAAATTAGGCGACAAGGAGCTGATAGACAAGTACAAGAGCAAGGTTAGAATCCAGCAAGGAGCTATGAGAGACTATCTCAGACAGCATCCGTTTCTACATCGTGATTATGCTAAAGAAAAGTATTACGGATAGGGAGGTGATCCGTCATCTTGACTTGCAGGAACAGACTGCTACTTAATTGCTATAACAAGCCGTATGAAGAATCATGCGGTTTTTATTTTGCCCTGGAGCATGGCGTAAAACTGTCTTAATTTTGTCCGTGTGACGTAAAAAGGAGGAGTTTTAGACATGAGTTTAAAACGGGAAATGTTGACAGAAGCTGGTATCGCAGACAAAACGGTGATTGACAATATTATGCAAGCGTACGGTGCAGGTATTGAGAATGCAAAATCACAAATCAAGTCTGAAATGCAAGCAGAAGCCGACACGTTAAAAGGCCAACTGGAACAGCAGACCCAAGCTTTGAAGGACTTGCAGGCAAAAGAAGGAGCTAGCGAAGAAAGCAAGAAACAATTAGCTGACTTACAAGCTCAGTTTGACCAATATAAGACAGATAGCGAGGCTAAGCTGGCCCAGGTGACCAAAACAAATGCTGTTGCTCTTGCGTTGAAAGATGTAGGTGCTTATAACTCAGATGACCTCATGAGATTTATCGATCTAGATAAAATCGAGCTGGGAGAAGATGGTAAACCAGTCATCGAAGAAACCATTCAAGGTTTGAGAGAGTCTAGCCCTTATTTATTTCAAAGCCAAGACAACGCACAACCTAAACCGACATTTTCTACAGCAGGGAATCCACCAGCAGATGGAGGAGAAAACCTTAGTGCAGAAGATAAAGCGCTATTCGCTGGCTTTGACAGCGTTTAATAAAAACAAGAAAAGAGGAAAAACTAAATGGCAGTAAATTATGCAGCTAAATTTGATGCTAAAGTAGACGAGCGCTTTGCTAAAGAAGCCCTTTCTACAGGAATTATCAATCAGGACTTTGATTTTACGGGCGTTGATACTGTAAAAGTATACTCAGTACCAACATCTAAAATGAATGACTACAAGACAACTGGTCAAAACCGTTACGGGGAAGCCGAAGAACTTGGCAACACAGTACAAACAATGGTATTGACAAAAGACCGCTCATTTACATTTACCATCGACAAGAAGTCAGAACAAGATACAAACGGTGTGATGGAAGCTGGTAAAGCTCTCGCTCGTCAACTATCAGAAGTTGTGATTCCAGAAGTTGATACTTATCGCTTCTCTAAGATTGTAGCTGGCGCAGATACAGATAATGTAGCTACAGGAGCAATCACAAAAGAAAACGCTTATGAAGCAGTCCTAGATGGTCAAGTTAAACTTACTGACGCATTTGTTCCAGTTGCTGGACGTGTACTTCACGTATCACCAAAATTCTACAAATTGATCAAACTTGACCCTACATTTGTTAAAAATTCAGACCTTGGTCAAGAAATTACAATCAAAGGCCAAGTTGGTATGATTGATGGTCTTCCTGTAGTGCTGACTCCAACATCACGACTTCCAGAAAATGTAGACTTTGTTATTGCTCACCCAATTGCTACTACATCTCCTGTTAAGTTGGAAGACTACAAGATTCACGATAACCCACCAGGAATCAATGGTAAATTGGTTGAAGGACGCATTCGCTATGATGCATTTGTTTTGGATAACAAGAAAAAGGCGATTTACGTTCACAAATCCGCTTAAAAAGGAGGTAGTTAATGGCTAAGAAAAAAACCGAGGAAATCACCGAAGAGGTAGCCGAGGCTGTTTCTAACCCAAGACTAGTTACTTTAACTAAAGATGGTGTATCTTTCACTGTAGCGAGCCAAATACAGGTATCTGCTTTCTTGGCTTCGGGATATGAAGTGGAGGAGTGATTAAATGGCAAAATTCAAAGCAACATCAAATGTGGTTTTTGTCATCGATGGCGAAGAAATTCAATTTGATGAAAACAAGAAATATGAAATTGAGGAACAAAAAGCGGCTGAGTTAAATGCAAAAGGGTTGTTAATCCACCCTGAACTTAACCCGTTCTTTGTTCCAATCAATGAAACAGACGAGGCGGAAGAGTAACACCGCCTTTTAGAAAAGGAGGTGGCTACTATCGCTTACTTAACTAAAGAAGAGTACATCGAACTTGGTTTTGATGAGTTCGAAGACTTTGACAAACGATTGAAACAGGCTGAACTTGCAGTAAATCTGTTTATTCGTCATTTCTACGACTATAACGACTTTGAGAGTGATTTTAAACCTAGAAAGAAAGCCGTTAAGCTTGCCACTGCTTACCAAGTGCATTACTTGGAGAGCTCAGGCATTTTGACGGCAGAGGATAAACAATCAATCTCTAGCATGACGTTAGGTCGCACAACCGTATCCTACGGCTCTCAGAGCTCCTCTAAGGCTCATGAAATAGCTTCGGGGTATAATCTATCGCTTGACGCGTTTAACGCCCTAAAATCGGCTGGATTTCTTTATTCGGGGGTTGATAGATATGGTAGATAAACGAGCGTTGGTTGACTCTGTTACAATCCAAAAACAAGCAGAAAAAGACGATTGGGGGAAGGAATCATATTCTGACCCTCTTTTATTGTCTCCTGTAAGATTTGACAGAAACTACAATGCACCAGGCGCTATCAACAATCCAGCAGGAACGAAGAATCCAACTTTTAGCAAACCAAGTGTTTTATTTGTGTACACACAATACTGTGATGTGCAGATTGACGACGCTTACCGCAGTGGGATTTTAAAAGATGGTGATCGAGAGTACATCATCAATAAGATAATCCCTGTATATTATCCGTTTAAGAATAAGGTCTATTGCTATGAAATAGAGGTGATGTAATGACCTCTATTAAATTTAAAATAGATTTGAGCAAAGCAAAAGAAAAACTCAATAAGACAAATGTTAAGAAAGGACAGTTAGCGATTGCCAATCAGGCTCTGATTGATATGGATCCGTACATCCCGCTAAAAAAAGGGCCTCTAAGGCTTAGCGGACATGTAACGGGTGGTGGCTCGCAAATTGTCTATAACACACCTTACGCACGAGCTCAATTTTACGGAGGAGCATACAACAAACACAGAAGTTTTAGTTTTGGCAACTACTCAACACCAGGCACTGGTAAACGTTGGGATTTAAAGGCTAAACCTCTACATGCTAACAAGTGGGCAGAAATTGGATTGAAAGCGATGGGCATTAAATGACGAAGAATAACAACGACTTTGCTGTCGTCTTGCGCGCCTTTATCGATACTTTAGGGCTGTCTTTAAAATGCCGACTGGATTTTTTGGATGAAAAAGAAGGCTTAGTCCTCTATCCATTGCCAGGTGGGCAAGTCAAAAAGGAATACATGGACGGGTCAAAAGATGTAAACCTCATCTTCGAGATTGCCATAAAGACGAAAGACCAGCAGAAAGCAAGTGAGTGCTTGTGGGAGATCAACAAAGAGCTGTCAGAGTTTGACCTTGATTTACCAAGCAAGAATGACTCATATATTTTTAACGACTTAACAGTAACCGCCCCGACCCTTAACGAAAGAGACGGGCAAGGATACTACATCTATTTGCAGGACATCACTGCGAATCTAACAATTTTAAACAAAAAGGAGAATTAAATGGCACGTTATAAAAACGCCTTACGTGGGCATTTTATCGCCCCTGTGACTGATCGTAGCACAGAACCTCAGAAGACAGATTATCTGGAATTGGCTAAGTGGATTGAAGACATTTCGGATGATACTGACGAACAAACAACATCAACCGCTTATTACGACGGGGACGGAACGGAAGAAACTACAGTAACCGCTGTTAAAGGCTCTTACACATTTAAGGGCACTTATGACCAAGAAGACAAGGCTATGAAACACATTGCAGGTCTCAAATACAAACTCGGTAATGATCGTCTTGTGTGGCACAAAGTAGTGTCAGCAGACAACAAGACACAATGGGTTGGAATCGCAACAGTCAGCGATATTAAAGCTGGTTCTGGTGCTGCTGCAGACTTTGAAGAGTTCGGATGCAAAATTTCATACAACTCAATTCCAAAAGAATCAGCGGTAGTGGGATAATTTTAAGGCGCTATCTAATCAGGTAGCGCTCTTTTTTTGTAAAAAAATAAGGAGAAAAACATGTCTATTCAAATTGAAGTTAAGCGCTCTGGATTCCCTGTGAAATTGGGAGAAGTAGAGCTGTGGTTTGACACGTCTATCGAAAATCTAACAAGATTTTTTGAAATTGAAGACGAAGTGAACAATCGCTTTAACGAATATCAGAAAGAAATCGTTGACAAATCTAATAAAGGTAAATTTGACGGCCTAAAAAAAGGTGAACTCAGCAAAGAAACGATTGACGAAGCCTTGGCGCTCGAGCGCAAGACTACTGAAATTAAATATAACTTGGTATTCGGTGATGGAACGTTCGCTAAATTGTACGAAGTATACCCTGATTATGAGGCTCTAGACGAAGCATTTTATCAAGTTGATACACTTATCGGGGCAGAGCTTGAAAAGCTTGCTATCGAGCGTAAAAACAAGGCTAAATCACGAGCCAACGAGTACAAGACTAAAGCCAAGACAAAGAAAAAGAAAAAATAAGGAGGTCGGCTTATGAAGCTGAATGAACCTCTTGAAAACTCTTTTGAATTCGAAGGCAAAACATTTGAAATAGATTGTTCGTTTGACATTGTTTTAGATGTTTTTGAAATGTTTGGTGACGATGTGCTGAATGATGTTGAGAAGCTTCAGTTGGCTATTGAAATCATGACTGGTGAAGAAATAGAAGATCCAGAGCTTGCATCTCAAATCTGGAAATACATTGACGAGCATTTTATCACGGTTAAAAAAGACCCTGTCATCTATGACAGGCAAGGAAATCCTATGCCAGTAGTAGATGAAGACGACAAAGCCCGCTTAATTGATTTCGAAATAGACGCTCAGGACATATACGCTAGTTTCATACAAGCATATGGCATCAATCTCTTAGATGAGCAAGGGAAGCTGACGTGGGCTGAATTTATGGCCTTGCTGAACGGTCTACCTGATGACACATCAATGATGAATATTGTCCAGATAAGATCATGGAAGCCTAGCAGTCACGACTCTAGTGAATATAAGGGCTTGATGCGCAAATTACAAAGAAAATACAGTCTAGATAGAGAGGAGGAATAATATTGGCAGATGGAAAAATAACCATTGAGGTTGAAGTAAATGGCCAGAAGCTATCTTCTTTGTCTACTGACCTAAAAAGGATTGAGTCCGACGCAAAACGAAGCGGTGAAGGCTTTAAACAAGCCAGTGACAAGATAAAAGAATCTGGTGATAAAGCCAAGAGCTCAGGCCAAGGCTTCAAAGAGGCTGGTAACAAGGTAAAGAGCGCAAGTGAAACGGCCAAATCAGGTGGTGACGGCTTTAAGTCTGCAAGTTTTAAAATCAAAGAAGCTGGCGTGCTATCTAAGTCAAGCGGTGACGCTTTTAAGCAAGCTGGCGAAAAAGTCAAGGAAGCTGGAGTGATCAGCAAAACTGGCGGGAATGGTTTTAAAGTAAGTGCTGAATTGGTTCAAAAAGCCAGTCAGATTGCATCTCAGAGCGGGGGCGGTTTTGTCAAGTTAAAAGACATCATCAAAACGGCAGGCGACCAAGCAGAAAAGAGTTCATCAAAATTCGACAAGATTAAAGAGTCCATCAAAAACTTTTCTGTCGGCGCTGTTGGTTTTAAACTGGCAAGTTCCGCAATGGACTTGGTCAGTGCTTCTTTAGACAAAGCGATCAATCGTTTTGATACGCTGGAACGCTATCCAAAGGTCATGAAGTCTCTTGGTTTCAGCGCAAAAGATGTAGCTAATTCCACTAAAGAGCTTTCGGACGGTATCGACGGCTTGCCTACCACGCTTGATGACGTTGTTAAGACGACGCAGAAGCTCACATCTATGACTGGCGACCTCAAGACCTCTACCAAGCTCACATTGGCCTTAAATAATGCGTTCTTGGCGTCTGGGGCGTCTACAGAAGATGCTAGCCGTGGTCTGCAACAATTTAGTCAGATGCTATCAGCTGGTAAGGTTGATATGCAGTCTTGGAAGACCTTGCAAGAGACCATGCCTTACGCTTTGCAAAAGACCGCTGAATCCTTTGGTTTTGCTGGAGAATCTGCACAAAAGGACTTCTACTCAGCCTTACTAAACGGAGAAATCACGTTTAAGCAGTTTAGTAAACGTCTGATTGAGCTGAACCAAGGCACGAACGGCTTCGCAGAAATGGCCAAGAAGAACAGTGAAGGGATTCAGACTTCTTGGAATAACATTGTCAATGCGTTCGCTAAAGGTATCGCAAACGTCATGAAAGCCTTTGATGACCTGAGTAAGGCTATCACTGGCAAGAGTATCGCCAAGAACTTAGACGGTCTAAAAGCTGGCGTTAACGGCTTCTTTAAATTTGTCACAGACGGTATCAGGGGACTGATTCCAATTGTGCAGTCAGTAAATAACGTATTGGGCGCTTTGAAACCTGTCTTTGACGCGTTAATCCCTGTCATCACGGGAGCAGTCGCTGGAGCATTAGCGTTTAAAGGCGCAATGTTGGCGCTTGCCATTATTGATGGCGTTAAAAATTGGGTCTCTGGATTAATCCAGTCTTTAGTTACTTTTTCAAGTACTGCTCTAGTCGCCGAAGGATCAACAAGTGCTCTTGGGGTTGCGCTAGGTGGTCTAACTGGTGGCGTGACGCTTGTCGTTGGGGCTGTAATAGGACTTGTCAGTTGGCTTTCCAGAGAGACTGACGAGCAGAAGAAAGCCCGTGAAGCGTCTGAGAAGCACAAAGAATCCATCAAAAAATTAAATGATGAGGTTGCACAAGGTAAAGAACGCTATGAAGACCATAGACGAGAAATAAAGGCTACTGCTGACGAGAATGAAAAACTTGTCAGAAAGATTGAAGAATTAAGTGCTGTCCAAAAGAAAACGGCTAGCCAGAAGAAAGAGCTCGCTGCTGCAACTCAAACATTAAATAACAATGTATCTGGTTTGAACATTGTCTATGACAAGGCTACTGGCTCAATCAACATGACTGCAGACGCTATCCGCAGGCAGATTGAAGTCACCAAGCAATCGGCAGAAGCAGAGGCAGCAAACCAACGACTGGTTGAAATAGCTAAGCAGAAGCTGGAAGTTGAAGACAAAATCGCAGACGTCAAGAGCAAGCTAAAAGATGCCGAGGAGAAACTAGGCGAAAGTGCAAGCAACAGCACCATCAAAGAGGTTGCCCTGCAAAAGGTCAGAGAAGAAGCTGGTAAGCAACTCAGCGATCTAGAAGGCAGTCTCAAGAGCTTAGAATCTCAATACGAGGAGACATCTAATACAGCAGTAAAATCTGCAGAGGCAAGCGCTAAAGCAGTAGAAGATGCTTCAGGCCGTCAAATCCTGACTTGGGAGACGATGAACGAAAACCAGCGCAAGTTGGTTGAAGATATGCGCTCGCAATATCAAGCATTGAAAGGCGAAGTTCAGAACGCTTTCCAAGCAATCGAACAACAAGCTGCACAATCAATGGAGCAGTTAACAGGAAATCTCCAGAAAAATATTGATTATGTAGATCAATGGTCTAAGAACTTAGAAATATTGGCACAGCGTGGACTTGACCAAGGATTTTTGGAACAGCTTAGACAAGCTGGCCCGAAAGTTGCAGAGCAAACGCAAGTGATGGTCAATGCTTCTGACGAGGAATTGAGTAATTTTAACACCAAATGGACAGAAGCTGGAGATAAGGCTAAGGAAGGCTTTTTACGTGGTATTAAAGCTACAGGGGCAGAACTAGCTCCTGAAGTGCAAGCAATGGTGACTGCTATTGGTGATGAGTTTAGAAAAGCTCTACAAGATGCAGGCTTTAACGTCCAAGGACGTGAAATCCCTGAAAAAATCGGAGAAGGTATTACATCAAATATCGCTGCTGCTGCACAAGCGATGTCTGGAATAGCAGAATCAGCTAAACAAGGCTTTAACGGCGTACCAGAAGAAGCAAGAAATAGCGGAGCGCAAGTAAGCGGTCAGTATGCACAAGGTATCACAGATAATCAAGGTGTCGCACAAGGAGCTGGTGAATTGCTCAAGAGTGCTTCACTGAGCGCTCTAGATGGCATTTTTGGTGACGCGCAGACTAAAGGTTCCGAACTCGGTTCGGGTCTTAGTTCTGGTGTATCTGGCGGTATCGAAGCAGTGCAGGGTGCTGCAAACGCTCTGAAAGCTGGAGCAGTCACTTCTGTGGCTGGCATGGCTTCCGAAGGTCAGGCAAAAGGTTCTGAGTTTGGCGGTGGTATCGCAAGTGGTATCGGAATAGGTCAACAGTTGGCCGTAGGTGCAGCAGCAGCGATGAATATTGCTATTTCTGCACAATTCCTCGCAATGGCCTCAGACGGTCAAAGCAAGGGGTCTCAATTCGGCTCTGGTGTTGGTAACGGTATTTCTTCCACCCAAGGAATTGTAACAGGCGCGTCAAATGCATTGAAAGAAACAGTTAATGCAAGTGTGAGTTCACTCGGCCGTGACGGTCGCAAAGCTGGTTCTGATTTCGGTTCTGGAGCTACAGAGGGAATCCAAAGCCATCAGGGGTCTGCACATAGTGCTGGTTCGTCTCTCAGAGATAATGCCACAAACGGAATGCAAGGCGGATATAATGCAGCATACGGCGCTGGTATGTCTATTGGTGAAGGTCTAACAGCTGGTGTCTATGCCATGGCTGGATCAGTGGCAAATGCTGCTGCAAGTATTGCCTATGGCGCTGTGTCTGCTGCTAGAAGTGCTTTGAGCATCAATTCACCATCCAAGGTGTTCCGTGATAAAATCGGTCGGGCAATCCCTGAAGGTTGGGCGCTTGGTATTGATAAATACAGCTGGTATGTTGATAATTCAATGGATGACTTAGCTAAAAATACGATTGACGCAAGCGCGAAATTCGTTTCTGGTTTTGGCTTGGACATTCCAAAATCAGCAGAAATAGCATCAGGGCTCAATGCTTCGTTGGCTTATCGCTTCGGTGGCGGTGGTTCTGCTGGTGTGTCTAATAGCACATCAAATATAACCAACAATTACACCTTAAACGCTACAGGACAAGGGAATAGTGATTTCTTCACTCCTGATAACATGCGTAGATTGATTAGAGAATTAGCATACTACACTAGGCAAGAAAGGGGGCGTATGATTTAGTATGGCTTATATTAGTTTTGACGGAAAGAAGAGCACAGACTTTGATTTGCGTCTAATAAACGAAGTCGAACATAGTTCGGCAAGTAAAGATATTAGTCAAGTCACCGTCTCTGGCCGAGATGGTGTTTTGCTTATTGACAACAACCGCTTAAATCCAGTAACTAAAGAGTTCCCGTTTAGGATAAGCACTAAAAGCGACTTAACTAAAATTGGGGAGCGCTTGACGGACTGGCTTGCTGTTAACGGATACAAAGATTTAATCCTCTCATGGGATTCTGACTTCGTGTACCGTGCAGCATTTCTTGAGACGTTTTCTATCTCAGAAATTCTCAGGCAGTTCGGTAGCGTAAAGCTAAACTTCCTTTGTCACCCTATCAAATTTTATAAGGACGGCAGGGATCGCTTGACTGTGTCGAATGGTCAGACTATCCAAGGCAAGGGCAATGTTAACGCAAAGCCCGTGATTATTATCTCAGGCAATGGAACGATGACTATTACAATCAACGGCAGACAGACCAAACTAAAAGATATCCAAGGAGGAATAACCCTTGACATGCAGACTAATCAAGTCTACAGCGGAGGGCTTCCTGCTTGGGATAAAGTGGTCAGAGCACCGCAGTATAAGATGCCTTACTTAGAGCCAAAAAATAACCGTATTTCTTGGGATGGCAATTTTACAGTTTCGATAATTCCTAATTGGGGGGTGAAGATTTGAAGCCTATTTTATTTAATAAGAATGAGCAACAATTCGACACTTACGGGTTGGGAGAAATTGATGTAACAACAGGAAATGTCACCCGCGAGAGAAACGGTCTCTACACGTTTTATGCGGAATATCCAGCTAATGGCCCTCTAGCCTCTGTCTTAGAAAAAGAAATGAAAATTAAGGCAGACGCTGGACTTCGGACGAAGAATCAGACTTTTGAAATATCCAGAATTGTCAAAGACAGTAGCGGAGTTTTGAAAATCTATGGTAGTCACATCAAGCACAAGCTAGAGTACATGGCAGTGCGTCACGGGATCAACCTAAGTGGTACAGCTTCCGTGGCTCTTGCTATCTGGGCTAATAATCTGATAGGTGACTATCGCTTTTCTACTTGGTCAGATATTGACACAACAGGTAGCACATCATTTACCGCAGACAAGATGACTAACGCGCATCTTGCTCTCGGTGGTGTTGAGGGCTCTATTTTGGACGTTTGGGGCGGTGAGTATGAGTTCGATAACCTAACTGTCAGATTGCACAAACAGCTTGGTAGAAGAGCTCCTACGGTCTTAGAATACGGTAGGAATATCATATCAGCTGAGAGTGATGAATCTATCGAAGAGTCTTATACTTCGGTTTATCCGTTCGCTACTTACACACCAGACAGCCAAGGAAGCGACAGCACACCAGCTCCTATCACGGTAACAATACCAGGGGATTACGTGGATAGCAAGTACATCGGCATGTACGCTAATCGACGTATAAAAGTGGTAGACTTCTCCAGCGAATTTAAGGAGAAGGAAATCCCAACCCCTGACAAGCTGAGAGCTTTGGCCTTGAAGTTTATGGAGCACAACAAGATTGGCGCTCCTAAAATCAATACCAAAATTGAGTATGTGGACTTGGCAAGCACTCTTGATTACCAAGATAACAAAATCATTGAGGAGCTGGAGTTCTGCGACATCGTACCTGTCTACTATCCGTCTATCGGAATCACAGAGGACGATGCGAAAGTCACTAAAATTGTTTATGACTTTGTGAATGAACGCAATGAATCAGTGGAATTTGGTATCATCGGCGAATCTATTCGCTCTGCTATGACTGGCGGATTATCAGGACGCATGGACTCGCTAGAGAATCGGCAGAAAGCCATTGAAAGCGGGCTACCTGATTATCTCTTAAATGCGTCAGGAAATAAAGTCTGGTATCAAAAACCAGCCGAAGGAACGGAACACAAGCTCGGTGACTTATGGTTTGAGAAAAACGGGCAATATGACCGCATGTACGTCTGGAATGGCGAGATGTGGGAGAAACGCATTGATACCGAAGATGTGGATAGGGTCAAGAAAGGCATTGACGAGAAGCTGAAACAATCCACAGAGTCTATCCAACAAGCCGAGAACAAAGCCTCTGAGGCCTTGGCAAAAGCTGGGGCAATCATTGATAGCCAAGAGTTGCTGGATAAGATTAATGCGTCTGTGGATCAGAATGTGAGATTAGGGACAGCGGGTCAAATCCTTAAGTCTCAGATGAAGAATTTCAACGACTTACACGGTAAATTTTTACAAAACAAATCAAATATTTCAGCTCTCAAAAAAGAAGCCACTGAGTACAGACGCACCAACGACGAGAACCTAGTTCGCATTGGTCAACAGTTGGACAATACAGTCAGCAAGGCTGAAATGAAGCAGACGGCTGACGGGATTAGAGAGACGATTTTAGAACTTCAGACAAACGGTTCAGGCGGGCCGAATATGATTCGCAATTCGCGGGCAGATGAGGGCTTGCAGTATTGGGAAACTCAGAGTGTTAACTTCCAGAGTCACGGATTCTACTTCAACGGTCAGAAGCGCATGTTTGCTCTTACTGGTGTATCTTGGATGAAATCTCCTAGATTCCTGCTCAAGAAGAATACAGCCTACATGCTGAACTTCTTCGGTTTTAACTCAGGAAACACCAAGAGCTTAAGGGTCTACATCCGTAAGCGGAAGAAAGGTGAGACACAAGACTATACATCCGAAGAGTTGCTGTTTAACCCTACGACCATACCATTTCTAAGTCACGTAGAAGCTGTCAAGAAATCCTTTAAATTTAATACAGGGGATTTTGATGAAGGCTATCTCTATATTTTTAATGGTGGGCCTAATAACGGAGCAGATAAATGGTCGGGTGTATTCCTGACCGAGTTTGACCTATACGAAGGCACAACCGACCGTAAGTGGCAACCGGCTCCTGAAGATGGAGCAGAGTGGCTAAATGGTAAGATAACCACATTAGACCGCACGTTAGACGGTATTAGAGCAACTGTCACGGAAGCCAAGAGCTACATCGATGCAGACGGGCAGAGAAGACAAGAGATAAACCAGCTAATCAGAGATGAGACGGCCAAGGGCATTAGCACAGTCTTATCCACAGTCGAGCAGTCAGGCTATGCCAAGCGGACAGAGATACAGTCTATCACAGAGACGCAAAGGCTCTATGACCGTATCATTGGCACGACGGAAGATGGCATCAAGCAGAATATCGCTCGGATGACGTTAACGGACAGTCTGTTTCAAACGGAAGTCTCAAAGGCGGTTAATCAAGAGCTTACATCTTCAAACTATGTAGCCAATCCGTTTACTATGTCAGATTACGTAAGGAAATACTTCGGTAGAGGGGACACTTCAACGGTTTCTCTTGTAAGTTCGGGCCTCTCCGCTTTTGGTAAATTGGAGTTTCACGCCAATTCAAGGTTGACTTCCAATGATGCCGTGTGGTTGCCGTTAAACCGCATACCAGAACGGGTTAAGGATTTATCATTTTCAATTATTATTGAAGGCATTGATAAATGTAACATCTCGGTAGCCATTGGTACCGAGAACGCATCATCCTCTGTACCCTACAAACGACAAGGTGATACGATTTACGGAACATGGACGGGCATTAGCTATTATTATAAAGGTTCTGACGGTGTTTATCTTAAAATATCATTCTCAGGCTTAAATGGAGAAAGCGTGTTTCTCAAAAAACCTATTGTCGTAGAAGGTAGAGAGCCTAAATTTGACTTTGAGGTAAACAAGCGGATGGAGGTAGACCAAGCTGTCCGAAGCGTCCAAACTCAATTAGCAGGCTCTTGGGCTATCAAAAATCTTAATTCTGCTGGTGATCTAATCTCTGGCATCAATTTAGGCGCAGATGGTAGGAATCGCATTACTGGTAAGTTAACGCACATTACCAATGAGACGTTGATGGATAGGGCAAGTATCAAGAGTGCAGCGATCGAGAGTATAACAGCAGACCAGATAACAACTGGGACACTTAATGCATCGCGTATCAATGTAATCAACCTCAACGCAAAAAGCATCACGTCTGGAACATTCAGAGGGTTAGAGTATGAGGGTGGTATTATCCGAGGCAATAACGGAAATACTATCATCAATCTTAATACTAATGTCACGACATACAATGGTACAGCTAGGATTGAGTTTAAATCAGCTTACAACAACTTGGTCTATAGTTCGGGAGGTACGCATGCATTTTTAGCTCCAACAAAAAGGGGTGGTACATCTTATGCAGCATGGGCCTTTGGTGTAGGTACTAGCAGTAGTCTTGATCCAAATGCAGGTTTTACGGGTATTAAAGTATTCAACGACCCTGGAGCGCGAGAGGTTGTTTTAGTCGGAAATGTACGCTTTGTAAAAGATACATTTACCAAAGACGCTACCGCAAAATCTCTAGTAGATATTTTATCTCAAATACAATACAATTTCGTAAAAGTCAGGGAATGGTTCTCAAGAAACAGTCTAGGTTCCCCCGGGCTATATGACATCGAACTATAAAAAGGAGAAATAATGACAGATAAAGTTAATCAAGATATTATCAACGATTTAGGTATTCAGCTTGCCAACAAAATTATTGAGGCATCAGAGTATAAGTCTCGTCTCATAGCGGTTCAAGGCGAGCTAGATGCCTTTAGAGCTGTTCTAGCCCGTAATGATGAGTTGCGAGCTAAGTTTGAAGAAGAACAAGCGAAAGGAGGAAATCATCAATGACATTTGAAGTAAAAGATGCATCAGGTCAATATGGGCCTGACGGAACCGTTATCAAAACGATTGTCACAATCTATCAACAACAGCCGTACTATGCGACTGCTGCATTTCCACTAGACGGCGACCATACGCGCAAAGAGGCGAACGAGCTATTGGAAATGATTAAGCAGGAGTTCTTTAAAGAGCACTACACGGCTTATGCGTTTAAAGAGCTTGACAAGTCAGTATCTAGTCAAAACGAGAAAGTGGACAAGCTGACAAAGCTTGCAGAAGCTACTGTTTTAGCTGTAGCTACTAACAAGGACAATCCAGTAGACCCTACGATTTACAAACGCTATCTAGAGCTCATCGATCCAGCGAAAACTGGCAAGTTGTATCACGCTTATGACGTATTCAGCCTCGAAGATGCTTCTCACGAGGAGAAATTCGGGGAAGGCAAGCGTGTATTAGTACAAGTTAACAAAGACTTCACTTACGATGGCCAGCCCGCATCTGAGTTTAAGACTGGCGGTTCGCTTGAGCTTGCTGGTGTTGGTGCAGCATTCCCTTGGACTATGCCTAAAGAGTAGAAAGGGGTGCTTATGCCAGAGTACGAAAGATTTATTTTGCAATGGGGGTTATCTCTAATCCCTGTTTTAGGCCTGTATCTCTCTATGAGAGATCGGGCCACAAAGCAAGAGAATAGAAATACCATTATGGAAAAGGACATCGAGAATCTAAGAGAGTTTAAGGCTTCGGCTAGCAAACGCTTGGATAATCACGATGAACAGAACAAGGCTATTTTGGTCTTGGCGGAACAAGTTAAGGTTTTGAGCGAAGACGTAAGAGAACTTAAGACTTTAATCACTAGCAATCGATAATAAGAAAAGAGGAAATATAATATGAAAAACATTAACTGGTCTGTACGTTTGAAAAACAAAAACTTTTGGCTTGCTCTTGTACCAGCGCTTGCCTTGCTCTTCCAAGCTTTCGCTGACATCTTCGGCATCAAGCTTGAGTTTGGGGCTACCATTGATAAGATTCTAGTCTTCATCAATGTTCTGTTCGCTTTCCTTGTGTTAGTTGGTATCGTTAATGACCCGACTACAGCAGGTCTAACAGATAGCCGTCAAGCGCTAGATTACAACAAACCAAAAGAAGACTAATAAATTTAAAGGAGAAAAACACATGGCAGATATTGCAAGCTGGTTCGAAGCTCGTCGTGGAGCAGTTACTTACTCAATGCTAGGCAGTCGTAACGGTACAGACGGGACAGGTGACTGTTCCGGGACTATTTCCCAAGCGTTGAAAGACAATGGATTTGCTATCCAAGGGTTGCCATCTACGGTGACTCTTGGGGCACAATTGGCAAGAGTTGGCTGGGTACGCATCAGCCGAAACGAAGACTGGAATGCGCAACGTAATGACATTGTCATGATGTCATGGAGTGCAGACATGGCAGGATCTGGTGGGGCTGGTGGGCACGTCGGAGCAATGCTAGACTCAGTTAACTTTATCAGTTGCGATTACTCAACCCAAGGAGCGCCTGGGCAAGCTATCAACACTTATCCGTGGGATTACTACTACAATGCTAATAATCCAACTTATATTGAGGTATGGCGCTATAATGGAAACGCACCAGAAAAACCACTACCTAACACAGCAGTAGCTCCATCTAGCTCACGTAAACCAAGTAGCAAGGCTTACTATTTGGCAAATGATGTACAACTCGTTAACGGCATTTACCAAATCAAATGCGATTACCTGTGCCCCGTCGGTTTCGACTGGACAGAAAACGGAATCCCTGTTAGCTTGGTGAATTGGGTTGACGAAAACGGCAACCACGTTCCAGACGGAGAAGACAAGGACTTTAAAGCGGGTATGTACTTTAGCTTTGAAGTAGACGAAGTACACATCACTGATACTGGTGACGGTGGTTACTACGGCGGATATTACTACCGAAGCTTCGAATTTGGACAATTCGGCACGGTCTGGCTCTCAGTCTGGGACAAAGACGATTTGGTAAATTACTACAACTAAAAAATAAAAACAGAAATTAAAAATTTAATTCAACCCTACCAGCTATTGAGCTAGTAGGGCTTTTTTCGTTTAAACGGAAAATTTAAAAAATGTCTATTATAACAGAAAATCTTTTGATTTATTTACTGGATAGTGATATAATAATTGTACACAGATTTTAAACAATCTACTAGATAACCAAGTGTAGAGAGGGTGATACCTTGCTTGGATTGTGTACATAATTCCCGTTGCGCTTGTTGCGAGATATTGCAGGAAGATAAGGAACTCTCTTTCGGGTAATCGGAAGAGGTCATGACGTGAAAGAAGATTGAGGGTGTACGCAGTATGGAGATTGTGCGTAGTTAGACCATTATTAAACAGTGGCGGTGACAATAGACGCTCTCGGTGAGAGAATAATCTGGCCAGGCCTTATGTAGCAGTAAGAACCAACCCAGAAATGCTAAAATAAACCGTTTTGCACTTGAGGCTGAGCAATCGGCCAATAACACTAAAGATAAGTACAAGTAGCCCAAATTGTGCAGAGAATTTACAAGATATTTGTGCTAAAATATTAATCTGAATGTCGGGTGAAAGTTGGACGTAACCAGTCGTGCCTAGCCATTAAACCGCTACGGAAGTTATAGGGTCGCTCCTTATGGCTCAGACCGTGGTAGGCTATCGGTCAATAAATTGCGTACAATCGAAGTAGAGCGAAGGCTCATTTGATAGATTGTTTAAAGTTTGTGTGTGCTCTTGCGTAATGTAAGAGTTTTTTTATTTTAAAAAAATTATATTTTATCGGAAACTTTTACGAATAAATAAGATGGAGGTACAAAAAATGAAAATACTAAATACTGAAATCGCACATATCAACGAGTCTAAACTTGGTTTTGAGCATTGGGTAGATGTGACTTATCAGGCTCCTATTTTAAAAGGAACATATACTGTTAGAGTCATGTTGTTACTTGCATTTAAAACCGAAGATCCAGAAGTAATAGACTACATGGTCAGAGAGTGGAAACGACGGGATATTATCCATCACTCATTTTTGATGTATGAGCAGGAAAAAATATGAATTAGTGAGTAGTAAAAATATCGAAAAATGCCCCACAGATTTTTAAAATAAATTTTGGGGCAATATTGGGGCATAAGTTTAAAACTTTTGTGTTTTTATAGTAAAAATAAAAATAGGTTTACTGCTTATACACGCTTATTTTATGAAGTTTCCTACTATTATATATCCATACAATACTTCATTCTGTTAAAGACGCTGTTAAATAATCTTGATTTTCAAAGCCTATTGTATCAACGTTTCGTCGTTGTGCAATAGGCTTTTTTTGTTGCTTTGGGGCAAAGTTAGGGAGATTATCTGTTTAATAGTTTAACAATATGTACGTCTATTTTTGAGTGATATGTGTAAGTAGTTATATAATAGACATAGAATCTGAAAGATAACTATTTTTAATGTTCAATTATTTTCAATGCCGTTTTGCAATTAAATGATTTAATAAAATTATTCCAAGTCAGATTAATGATAGAGAGTAAAAAATCTATTGATAAAAATTCTTATTTACAATCATTCTTAATAGTCAAGATAGCTATTACATGATATAATGTAGGTAGCTAGTAAGAATAGGGAAGAAGAATATGAAAGAAC
>ERZ773006.200-NODE-200-length-33314-cov-16.0394_pt1 | contig 33314 bp, 25 predicted proteins | sample MGYA00580843_ERZ773006 | MGnify/ENA primary metagenome ERZ773006 (study PRJEB29015, sample SAMEA2738011) | human oral metagenome | biome: human oral; feature: human-associated habitat; material: dental | place: China | collected 2052 ...
AAAGCCGCTGCTGAAAAAGCCGCTGCTGAAAAAGCCGCTGCTGAAAAAGCCGCTGCTGAAAAAGCCGCTGCTGAAAAAGCCGCTGCTGAAAAAGCCGCTGCTGAAAAAGCCGCTGCTGAAAAAGCCGCTGCTGAGAAACACCATAACGACGCTGATCATCACAATGATGCTTCCCACAATCATGATGCGTCGGGCAAAGGTTATACCGTCCATATGCACGAAACCCGCGGCAAATATATCGACGCATCCGATTTCGGCACCGATCCCACCGGCAAAACCGACAGTCTACCCGCCATCAAAGCCGCGCTTGCCGCTGCCCATGCAGAAGGAGCCTCGCTATACTTGCACGGCAAGCTGTATATTTCCGATCAGATTAAAATCGACCACAGTTTGAGCAATGTTAAAGGTTTGTTCGGCGACGGTATGGGCAAAACCGAAATCAGCTTCGACAAAGCGCAAACCGGTGTTTTCAACTCCAATACGAACGAAGACGACATCCGTCCGTTCGCAGGCATTTTGGTAGACAACGTAAACGGCGTAACCATTGCTGATTTGTCCGTCAAATACACCAATCCGGATTTCTACCGCAAAGGCAGCAGCTACTTCGGCAAGGTAAACGGCATTATGGTCAATGATTCGGACCACACTCTGATCGACGGAGTGGAAGTTACCGGTGTCAACCGCGCGGGTGTCTTTTTCGGTTCGACAGCCACGCTGACCAAGGATCCGCTCGGCAGCGGAGCGACTTACAAAGCCCGTCTGATCAGGGGCGAAATCGACGAAAATTACGGAACGCTGCCTTTGGGCGAGCACAACAGCGTCGTGAACAGCTACCTGCACCACAACCGCGTCGCCGGCGTTCTTTTCGCCTATCAGAAAAACTTTACCGCCGACCACAACAGACTCGACTGGAACGGCCACGAGTCCGACGGCGGTACGGGTTACGGCGTTGCGGCTATGGCCGGCAGCTACAACTACGGTATCACCTTTACCAACAACTCTACCGACCACAACTACCGCAAGGGCTTGGACGTCCACGACGGCAACGACATCGTCATCAGCAACAATACGCTGAACGGCGACCGGTTATACGGTATCGGTGTCTACAACCGCCAATTTACAATGGACAACGTCAAAATCACCAATAACGTCATCACGCAGGATGCGAAGTTCCGCCTGCCGGTGGACGACGATTTGCCCGCCAACTACCACAGCTATTCGGGAATCCAACTGCAAACCAATACGCAGTATAAAAACCTCCATACCGAAAACAATGCTTCGTACGTCATCAACGGCAACACGATTAAAGGCCTGACGCTGTATACATACGACCGCACCGACCGCTCCGCATTGCAGACATACGGCATCGAAGTGCGCAACCACGAGCAAACCATCGACTACACCATCGATATCAGCAATAACACCATCGAAGGCAATTCCTCGCGCTACCTGATTGCGGTGATCAACAGCACGCAAAATCCGGCCACCAAAGACAAAGGTCCGGGTTCGGGCGACATCAACATCACCGGCAACAATCTGTCTATCGAAGAAATTCCAAACGGCACGATGCCTATTTATGTTGAAGAAAAACACAACAACGGCAGCCTGCGCGGCGACGTCGACGTATCCGGCAACCACATTGCCATCGCCAAATCCAACGGCACGGTGGAAGCCATCCAAATGTTGGGCAATGCCGAAACCTACACGGTCAGCCACAACAAATTCGAACTGCACGGCATGTTGGACAAATCCATCGTCAGCATCCACGGCAGGGGCGACAGCGCTTCCAGCGTTACCATCAGCGACAACGATTTGGTAACGGACCGTACGGACGCCCTTTACAAAGGTTGGATTGAAACCAAAAACGTGTCCTACATCTCCATCGACAACACCCACAACAACGATGCGGTGGCAGTCAGCTCGAACATGTCGACGGAAGATGTCGCCACGTTTACCGCCAAACACGAAGCGGCCGATCTGGCCAAAGAGTGGGCCGCCGATACCTCGCTCGATCTCTCCAGCCTGCTGTCTGCCGACGGTTCGGCACAGGCAGGAATCATAGATGTCGCGGCCGGTGCGGAACACACCGCCTATGCAATGACCGACACCTTCACTGTCGACACTTCGGATACCCACGTCTTGTAAGGCAAACATCTCTCCGAAACGGCAGAAAGGCCGTCTGAAACAAGTTTTCAGACGGCCTTTTATCTTACGTCCGGCCCGTGTCGCGCCAAACCTCTTAATTAATCGTATAACCGCGCAGGTATTGCACCCGTTCGCGCGTCATGCGCGTATCGCACTGGAGCCGGAGATATTCGGCCTGTGCCGGATTGTCTGCTTCCGCGGCGGCCTGGGCGCAGTTTTGTTTTTTGCTCTGAATCCAAGAACGCTGCTCGGCCAGCATTCCCTGCTGGATGGTTTTGTCCATACCGCCCCAGATACGGTTGATTTCACTGTCGGCCTTACGGTTCTGCTCGCGCGCGCGTTCCAAATCGCTGAAGGCGGGCGACGGGGTTTCCTGTTCGGTGGTTTTCGGACTCAGCAGTTCGGCATCCGAACCGGTATCCTCCAGCAATGACGAGAGTCCGGCTTCCTGACTGGCCGCGTTGTTTTCCAAAATGTCTTCCGGTTTGAGTTCGGGCGGTTCGCCGAACGCTCCACCGCGGTTCATTTTCAACGCGTCTTCTTTGGACACGGCCTTGCCGTCTATCATCACGATGCTTTTAACGCCGTAAGGCAGCAATGCCGAGGAAATAATCTGTGCGGTGGTGTTCAGCGTATTGTCTTCAAAGGTTACTTCTTTGTTTTGATTCGGCGTGTAACTCAGCGCGGTGGAGAAGGTGCCGCCGTTGTAACTCAGGTTGCTGCCCATGATTTTCCGTTCGATAAACTGGTTCAGGCCGAGGTCGCCGTAAATCAGCGGGCTGTTGTTTTCGGCGGTGGCGGCGATTTCGGAAGGTATCTGGACTTTCAAATCGGCACGGCAGATTTTTTTATTGTCTTCGGTGGTTTCTTCGGCATTTTCCAACGAAATTTCAAGCTGGCTGCCGGCGGCGATGAGTTTGTCGGCATCGACGAACTGGCGGCTGTCTTTACGCGCGAACTCGCGCGCCTGCTGCTTGATGATTTCCTGAATATTGCTGCGTACGCTCTGCTCTACCGAGGTATCACCGCAGGCAAGGGGCTGCTGGTCGGAATCTTTGCTGCACGCGCAGAGGGCGGCAGCCGTCAAAGATAAGGCAAGCAGTTTTTTGTACATGAGTGTCTCCTTAGGCCGCAAGGCCGTTGCAGGGTCGTTTGTTTTTCAGACGGCCTCTGCCGTATGGTGCCCGGTGCAAACGGCGGAGGTTTGTTTCCATATCGCATGATGATAGCAAAAGCATCCGCAACGGTTAAGACATTGCGGATGCTTTTTAGTTTACTTAGCGGCTTATTTTCGGGAAATTTACGAAAACAGGCAGAAGTAAACCCTGATGCGGGCCGCCTGCGGCCAAGCCGGAACGGATAGCCGCCCCGCCCGATTCGGAAAGGTTTCAGACGGCCTCGCTTCCATCGAAACACCCTAACGGCACATCCAGCAATGCCTGCGCGTTTTCAATCTGCGCGGCGCAGGCGTAAACCTGCGGCAGGACGTGGGCACAATAGACGCGGGCATTGTGTTGCTGCGCAGTGTAGAAACCGCTGCCGAAGCCGTCGGCGTCTTCTGTTTGGGCGGATTCGGCGGCAAGGTAGGCGCGGGCAAGTCCGATGGCGCCGAGCGTCAGCCCCATTTGTTGCAGATAGGCGTTGGACGCGGCAGCGGCGAGGGCGGGACGGTCGGCGTATCCGACCATGCGGGCGATGCTTTGTTCCGCCGTTTCAATGGCTTGCGCCAGTTGCTGCGCGGCGGTAGGTTCGGTGGCGGCGAGTTTGTCCGCCAGCCCTTTGCCTTCGGCGAGCAGCTTCAAGGGCAGCGCGCCGTTCTTGCCGGTGGTTTTGCGGCCTGCCAAATCGGCGGCCTGTATGCCGTTGGTGCCTTCGTAAATCGGCGTAATCCGCACGTCGCGCAGGTATTGCGCCACGCCGCTTTCTTCGACGTAACCCGCGCCGCCATAAATCTGGACGGCGAGGTTGGTCAGGACGACGCCGTTGTCGGTCGGCCAGGCTTTGACGATGGGAATCAGGAAATCCAGTTCGCGCTCGGCTTCTTTGCGCAATACGTTGTCGGGGCAGGCGGCGGCAAAATCGGTCAGGGCGGCGGCGCGCAGATACAGGGCGCGTTGGGCGGCGAGCGTTGCCTTTTGTATCAACAACATACGGCGCACGTCGGGATGGCGGATAATCGCTACGTCGTCTGAACCGTCCGCCTCGTCGCGTCCCTGTACTCGCTCTTTGGCATAGGCGAGCGCGTTTTGGTAGGCGCGTTCGGCGACGGCGTGGCCTTCGATGCCGACATTCAGCCGCGCGGTTTTCATCATGGTAAACATATACGCCAAGCCCTTGCCCGCCCTGCCGACCAGATAGCCTTCGGCGTTGTCGAACTCCATCGTACAAGTCGGGCTGGCGTGTATGCCGAGCTTGTGTTCGATGCCGATGGCGCGCACGCCGTTGCGTCCGCCCAAGCTGCCGTCCGCGTTCACCAAATATTTCGGCACGATAAACATCGACACGCCCTGCACGCCCGGCGCAGCATCGGGCAGGCGCGCGAGCACCAGATGGACGATGTTTTCCGTCATTTCCTGATCGCCCCAAGTGATGAAGATTTTCTGACCGCTCAGGGCATACGCGCCGTTTTCTTTCGGCACGGCGCGGGTGGCGATATGGTTCAAATCCGAACCCGCCTGCGGCTCGCTCAAATTCATCGTTCCCGCCCATTCGCCGCTGCACATTTTCGGCAGGTAGGTCTGTTTCTGCTCCTCGCTGCCGTGTTTGAACAGCGCGTCCACCGCCCCCAGCGTCAGCATCGGCATCAATGACAGGGCGAGGTTGGCGGCACACCACATCTCTTCACACGCCGCCGACACGACCGCCGGCAGCCCCTGTCCGCCAAACTCCGCCGGCGCGCGCAAACCCGCCCAGCCTGCTTCGCAGAAATCATAGTAGGCACGCGCCAAATCGGGATGGGTGGTAATCACGTCGTCTGAAAAACCCGCGCCGTAGAGGTCGCCGGTGCGGTTGGTGTCCGCCCATTGTTCCGAGGCAAACCGCGCCGCTTCGTCCAGCACCGCATCCACCGTTTCCGCATCCAAACCTTCCGCATGGGGCAGTTGCAGGATTTCGTCCAACCTGCCGTGCACGCGGATGCCGAAACGCAATTCGTTTACAGGGGCCGTGTAGCTCATGGAATCTCTCCGAAGTGAATGATTTGAAATGGATTTGGGATAAATTCGTGCGGTTATACTAATCCCAAACGGCAGATTTGGAAAGCGCGGCGGCTTTCAGACGGCCTCTGTCAAAACCACCCGTTTCCTTATATATAGAGAAGGTCGAGTGGTCAGTTTGCGGAAACACCGCCGGCCACTATGCGCAGCCCAAGTCAATGCCCGACAAAACCGTTCCTCATATGCGCGGAAAAGACGGCAAATGAAAAAGGCCGTCTGAAAACTTTAAAACTTCGTCGAAGCATACGTTTTCAGACGGTCTCCATCCGTTCAACCGCTTTATTTCACTTTGCCTTTCAATGCGCCGTAGCCTGCCGCGTCCATTTGTTCCAGCGGGATGAATTTCAAACTTGCGCCGTTGATGCAGTAGCGCAGGCCGCCTTTGTCTTTGGGGCCGTCGGGGAAGACGTGTCCCAAGTGCGAGTCGGCGGCGTGGCTGCGCACTTCGGTGCGGCGCATGTTGTAAGTGAAATCGTCGTGTTCGGTAACGGCGGCGGCGTTAATCGGGCGGGTGAAGCTCGGCCAGCCGCAGCCGGAATCGAATTTGTCGGCGGAAGAAAACAAGGGTTCGCCGCTGACGACGTCCACATAAATGCCGGGTTTGAACAGATGGTCGTATTCGTGGCTGAAGGCGTATTCGGTCGCGCTTTTTTGGGTAACTTGGTATTGCTCTTCGGTCAGGATGCGTTTGAGTTCAGTATCGCTGGGCTTTTTATACGTTGCCGCGTCGAAGCCTTTGCCTTGCGGGGCGGCTTTGGTTTTGCCCGGCAGCGGTTCGTCGGCTTTGCGGATGTCGATGTGGCAGTAGCCGTTGGGGTTTTTAATCAGGTAGTCCTGATGGTATTCCTCGGCGTCGTAGAAGTTTTTCAGCGGCTCGTTTTCGACGACGAGGGGCTGTTTGTATTTTTGCTGCTCGCGATTGAGGGCGGCGGCGATGACGGCTTTTTCGGCGGGGTCGGTGTAGTACACGCCGCTGCGGTATTGCGTGCCGGTGTCGTTGCCTTGTTTGTTGAGGCTGGTCGGGTCAACGACGCGGAAATAGTATTGCAGGATGTCGTCGAGGCTGAGTTTGTCGGCATCGTAGGTGACTTTGACGGTCTCGGCATGGCCCGTATCGCGGTAGGACACGTCTTCGTAGCTCGGATTTTTCGTTTTGCCGTTGGCGTAGCCGGATACTGCGTCCACCACGCCGTCTATGCGTTGGAAATAGGCTTCCAAGCCCCAGAAGCAGCCGCCGGCGAGGTAGATGGTGCGCGTGTTCATGATTTTTGAATCCTTTTTCTGTGTGTCGGGTTTGTAGAACGAATTTTTCAGACGGCCTAAATCGGCATTCGGATCGCGGATTAACGCCAATGCCTGCGCTTCGTTGATGCTGCCTTTGACGATGCGCTGCACGTCGCCGTTTTTACCGAGCAATGCCCACGAGGGATAAACGCCGATATTCAGGCTTTGGGCGATGGTGCCGCCGTTGTCGGTAACGACGGGCAGCTTGGGATAGTTCAACCCGGCATACCATTTTTGAAAGTCGCCGTCTTTTTTCTCGTGCAGAAAGCCCGGAGACGCGACGGTAATCAGGTTGGCGGAGCCGAACCGCTTGTCCTGCGCCCATTTTTCGGTTTGCCCCAATTCGGACAGACACAAAGGACACCAGCTCGCCCAGAATTTAATCAGGGTTGGTTTGTTTTTCACCAGCAGCGAAGCCGCCGGCCGGCCGTGCGAATCTTTCAGCCGCGACAGCATCTGCGGCACCGGCGCCGCCTGCACGGGAGAGGCTTGCGGCAGCAGGAAGGCGGTTCCCGCCACGGCCGCTCCCAGCAGCAGTGCGATTTTCCAAACGGATGTTTTTCCCATTTTCATTTTTTGCTCCTCATGTTTGCGTTTCGATAGTGCGGGTTTAGACGGCGGCGGATACCGAATCTTACAGTCTTGCGCATAAAAAAGTAAAAAGGCCGTCTGAAAATCGGTTTTCAGACGGCCTTCGGTCTATAAAACGGCGGATTACAGGAACAATACCAGCGCCACCGCCACGGCAATCACGCCGTAAATCGCCATCGGAATCACGGTTTTCTTGATAATCGCGCCTTCGGCATTGTGCACGTCAAGCACGGTACATACGGCGATGATATTGTTGATGCAGACCATGTTGCCCATCGCGCCGCCGACCGACTGCAAAGCCAGAATCAGGGTGACGGACAGGCCGGTATCCAGCGCGATTTGCTGTTGAATCGGGCCGAAAGTCAGGTTGGACACGGTGTTCGAACCGGAGAAGAACGCGCCGATGGCACCCAGATACGGCGAGAAGTAAATCCAGTGTTCGCCCGCCATGGCGGCAAATTCTTTACCGATGATTTTCACCATCGAATTGTCGCCGCCGACCATCATCAGTTTCACCATAATCAACGCACCCATCAGGGCCAGCAGCGGTTTTTTGGTCTGATGGAAAGTCGCCGCGTAAAACTCCCAAGCGTCTTTGAACTTGGTTTTGTAAAGCGCGATGCAGATCCATACGGTAAACACAAACGGAATCCACGCCGGCACATACAGCGTCTGATACGACTCGCTCACACCCTGTCCGAAGATGTTGCCGAAGGTAATGGTCAGAGAATCGCTGACGGTGATTTTGCTCAAATCAAACGGCAGTTGGAAGCTGAACCATTCGGTTTTGCTGGTCAGCAGGCCTTTGATGCCGAGCTGTTTGATACGCGTAACCACCAGCATACCGATAAGCATACCCAGCGGCGCGAGTGCTTTGGCGACTTGGGCGAAAGGCACTTTTTCGGCGTTCGGGTCTTTCGCATGGTCTTTGCTCAGGCCCCAGCCGTGGTTGGCGGCGAATACGGACACCAGCAGGCCGACGGCGCCCGCCACCAGCGACGGAAATTCCTCGTTGACCATCGCCAACGCAACATAAGGAATGGTACAGGAAAACACGCTGATGCCGACGAAACCGAGGTTTTTGCGGATTTCCGCCCACGGCACGATAAAGCTCAGGCCGATGACGGGAATGATGAAACCTGCGGCAAAGTGCATGATGCCGGTTTGTCTGCCGATGGTCATGATGTCTTCGGCACTCAGGTTCAACGGTGCGAAACCGAACCAAGTCGGCGTACCCACCGCGCCGAACGATACCGGCACGGAGTTCATCACCAGGGTGAAAATCGCCACTTTCAACGGATTGAAACCCAGACTCATCAGAATCGGGGCGGCAATCGCGGCGGGCGTGCCGAAACCGGACGCGCCTTCAATCATAAAGGCAAACGCCCAGCCGATAATCATCAACTGCGCCACGGGGTTCGGGCTGATGGTTGCCAGCCATTTGCGGATAACGTCGATACAGCCGGTGGTTTCCATCATGCGGTTGAACATAATCGCGCCGAAAATCACGGTAATCGGCGTCAGGGTCGAAACCAGGCCCGATGCCGCAGTAGCGTTGAGCAGCATGGCGTCGTCGTCGAAATAAAACAGTTTGATGGCGTAAATCAGCGCGGCGGTAATCGGCAGCGCGATATACGAGGGCATACTGTTTTTCTTCACCATCAGCCAAATCAAGAGAATGATGGGAAAGATACTGAGAAAAAGAGGCATCATACTGCGCATCCTTGTATTACAAAATTAATCTTGTCCGGCCCGTAACGGACAGGCCGTCTGAAAAATATCCGTCGAGTCGTTTTTCGAAAATTGGTTTTACCAATTTTCGAAAAACTTGCTTACTTTATGTAATATCGTGTTGTCCGTCAAGAAGATTCTGAACAACAATAAATCCCGTTTGCAAAACGATACTGTCATTTTCACGATATTTTTTTATTTTCAACGGATTAAAACCATTCGAACGGACAGCGGTTTTCAGACGGCCTATTCCCAAACAAGCAAAAAAGGCACGCATGGAAGAATATCGTCCGGCGCAGTGGTCAAACCATTTGATACGAAAGAGGAGCGGTATGGGCCGTTTGCGCCGCCATTCCGCCAAAAACCGAAGGCCGTCTGGAAACGGAATCCCCGTTTTCAGACGGCCTCGATTCAAAACCGATGCTTCCTGCGGCATCAACCCGTATTGCGCAGCCCCTGCGCCACACCGTTGATGGTCAGATGCACCATCAGCAGCAGGTGCGGGTTGTTCGGGTCTTTGCGCAGGCGTTTGAGCATGGCGACCTGTAAGCCGTTGAGCGCGTTCAGATAGGGGATGCGCAATGCCAGCGAACGGGCAAGGCTGCGGTTGCCGCTCAAAAGCCCGGTGGTTTTCAGGATGTCCAGCAGGGCTTTGCGGCTGCGCAGGTATTCTTCTTTAATCATGCCGAAGATGATTTCGGCTTTTTCCGGCGACTCGCTCAATCCGGCGTAACTTTCCGCCAGCGTGATGTCGGTTTTCGCCATCACCTGCTCCATGTTCGACAGCATGGCGCGGAAGAACGGGTTGTCTTGCGCGTGCTGCTGCAACAGCGACATATCGTCGGGATTGCGGCGGCACAATTCTTCCACCGCGCTGCCGAAGCCGTACCAAGCGGGCAGCATCAGGCGGTTTTGCATCCATGAGAACACCCACGGAATCGCGCGCAAGTCCTGAATCCGCGCCAAGGTTTTGCGGCTGGCGGGACGGCTGCCGAGATTGAGCGAGGCGATTTCGCGTATCGGACTGGTTTGCAGGAAATAGTCGATAAAGTCTTCGTGCGTAATCAGCGCACGGTAAAACTTGAACGAACTGTCGGACAATTCCTGCATCAGCCTGCCGTCGGGGTCTTTGCGGTCGGGCAGCAGGCTGGCTTCGAGCGTGGCGGCGACGAGGGTTTCGAGGTTACGCACGGCGTTGCCGGGGTCGGCGTATTTGGCGGTGATGACTTCGCCTTGCTCGGTGATGCGGATTTGTCCGGCTACGCTGCCTGCGGGCTGGGCGAGAATGGCTTGGTAAGACGGACCGCCGCCGCGTCCGACGCTGCCGCCGCGGCCGTGGAAGAGGCGCATACGGACATCGTATTTTTTGAAAAGTTCGACCAAGCCCAATTCCGCCTGATAGAGGCACCAAGAGCTGGTAACGTAGCCGCCGTCTTTATTGGAATCGGAATAGCCGAGCATGATTTCCTGAATGTTGTCGCGGCTTTGCAGCAGGGCGCGGTACCATTCGTTGCTGAACATGGTTTCCATGACGGGGCAGGCGTTTTCGAGGGCTTCGATGGTTTCGAAGAGGGGGACGATGTTGATGCGGCTTTGCGGTTTGCCGTTTTCAACCGTCAACAGGCCGCTTTCTTTGAGCAGCAGCGCGAGGGCGAGCAGGTCGCTGGGCTGTTCGCAGTTGGAAATGATGCTCTGGGTAACGGCGTTTTCACCGAATTCGTCTTTGATTTTGCGCGCTTCGTTGAAAATCGCCATTTCGCGGCGGGTGTGTTCGCTGTAAGTGATGAACGGGCTGGACAGCGGCCGCTGGTGTTTCAGCTCGCGCAATAAGACATTTTGTTTTTCCGTTTCAGAAAGGCTGCCGTAGTCTTCCAAACCGGCGTGTTTGAAGAGTTCGGCAACGACATCGGCGTGTTTTTCCGCATGTTGGCGCAAGTCGAGCGGCATCATGTGGAAGCCGCATACCGACGCGGTGCGGATGATGTTGGCCAGCCGCCCCTGCGCCAGCAGCGCGCTGCCGTTGTCGCACAGGGAGCGTTGCAGCTTAAGGAGGTCGTCTGAAAATTCTTGTGCGGAGGCGTAGGGCAGCATGAAGCCGAATTTGCAGCCCATACCCAAGCCGAGCGAGCGGGCTTTGCCCATCACGCGCGCCATGATGTAGGCGATGGCGCGGCGGTACGGCTCTTCAGTGCGGGCGATTTCTTCGTCGGGCGATTCGTCGGACAACGCCATCACGTCATCGTTGACTTTGACGCGGCGGACGGAAAGCGGCAGCTCGCGGTAGAGTTTGTCGAGTTCGCCGCGGTAAAAACGGAACACCGCGTCGGCATGGCGGCGGAAAGCGAAACGCAAGGTTTCGGCAGATACGAACGGATTGCCGTCGCGGTCGCCGCCTATCCAGCCGCCGATTTTCAGGATGTCGGGGATGACGACGTCGGGATAGGCCGTCTGAAACTCGCGTTCCATGCTGCGGTAGAGTTTGGGCAGCGCCTCGAAGAAACTCATCGGAAAGATGGATACGCCGTTGTTGATTTCATCGTTGACGCTGATTTTGTGGTGGCGCGTTTCGCTGGTCTGCCACAGGCTGAGCAACACAGTGTCGATTTCACGGCGCAAATCCGTCAGCGCTTCCGCGTTGGTGCAGCGTTCCCGCATTGATAGCAGCGAATGGATGCGGCGGTTGAAGCCCAACACCGTCTGCCGCTGCACTTCGGTCGGATGCGCGGTCAGCACGGCGGTGATGCTCGTTCCGTTGAGCTGCTTCTGCACGGCGCTGCCTACGATTTGATTGGCCTTCAGCTTGCGCACGGTTTCCGACAGGCTGCCTTCGGCGGCATTGTGCCCCGCGTCTTCGTGAATCTGGCGGCGACGTTCGTGGTGCACGTCTTCGGCGATGTTCAGAATCTGCGCAAACAACCCGCAGGCCAGCGTCAAATCGTGGGTCTGCTGTTCGTCCAGTTCCGGCAGCACCTTTTCGATAACCGCGCTGCTGTCGTCGGAAGAGGCCAGCAGTTTGACCGTTTCCACCACCTGCGGCGAGGCTTCCTCGTGCAGCAGGTTGAACAGCGACTGCTTCAGAAACTCCGCATCCGCCGCCAACGGCGCGTCTTTCGGATTATTGAGGATATGGAGCTGCATGACTTTTCTCGCTTTCCTTTACATTTGAATGAAACCATTGTATAGCAGGCACACCGAATCTGCCATAAGCGTAAACAATGTAATGCAACGTAATTTGATATAAATCTTACAAATCAATCAGTCATTAAAAAGCAAACCAAGAAAAATACATTTTTTAACCGTATTCCCATATTTACCTTCTTTCACGCCAAACCGTCCGGCATAAAAATCCAGCCGATTATCATAAAAACAACAACGACGCTCCCCATCATGCAGAGCGGTAAGCGTAAAACCGAAAAATGACTTAAAATAGTCCCGATTTTACTCATAAATAAACCTCACATTCGCAGGAACCGAAAATGTTTGATTTAACCCACTTGAACGAAAACGGCGATGCCCACATGGTCGATATTTCCGGCAAAGCCTCCACCGAGCGCACCGCCATCGCCAGCGGCGTCATCAACATGAGCCTCAAGGCCATCGGCATCCTTGCCGACAACACCGCCGAAAAAGGCGACGTACTGGGTACGGCCCGCATCGCCGCCATCCAGGCCGCCAAGCAGACCGGCTTTCTGATTCCCCTCTGCCATCCGATCGCACTGAACCATATCCGCGTCGACTTCGACATCGACAAAGACCTCGCCCGCGTCAAAGCCACCGTAACCGCGTCCACCGAAGGCCAGACCGGCGTGGAAATGGAAGCGCTGATGGGCGTCAACATCGCGCTGCTCACCATTTACGACATGATGAAGGCGGTCGACAAAACCATGATTATCAGCCAAGTGCATCTGGAAGAGAAAACCGGCGGCAAAAGCGGCAATTTCATTTTTACCGACGACTACGAAAACATCGACTTCTGATTTCCGCACAATACAAACAGCCTGCACGGGTTTATAATCGTGCAGGCTGTTTTGCCGGATAAGACATCCGCCGACCAACCCCTTTTCAGGCCGTCTGAAAACCGCAATAGTGTTTTCAGACGGCCTCATCCATCACCATGAACGACCACCAACTGCTCCGATACAGCCGCCACATCCTGCTTGACGAAATCGGCATCGAAGGCCAGGAAAAACTGCTTGGCGCCCACGCGCTCGTCGTCGGCTGCGGCGGTTTGGGCGCTGCCGCCCTGCCCTATCTCGCCGCATCGGGCATCGGCCGGCTGACCATCGCCGACCCCGACACCATAGACGACACCAACCTCCAGCGCCAGATTACCTTCACCGAAGCCGACATCGGCCGATCCAAAGCCCTGGTCATGGAAGGCCGTCTGAAAAACATCAACAGCCAGGCCGGCATCACCGCGCTGCCCGAAAAACTCACCGAAGCGCGCCTGACCGAACTCATGCGCGCCGCCGACATCGTCCTCGACTGCTGCGACAACTTTCCCACCCGCCAGGCCGTCAACCGCGCCGCCGTCGCCACCCGCACGCCGCTGGTTTCCGGCGCCGCCGTGCGCTTCGACGGCCAAATCGCCGTGTACCGTCCCGAACTACCCGACTCCCCCTGCTATGCCTGCCTGTTCGACGGCGACACCGCCGACGACGGCGCCTGCGCCCTGTTCGGCGTATTCTCCCCGCTGGTCGGCATCATCGGCGCCACCCAAGCCGCCGAAGCACTGAAAGTCTTGGCAGGCATCGGCACGCCGGCACACGGCAAGCTGATGACTTACGACGCGCTGGCGGGGGAATGGCATACCTTCCGGCTGGAACGCCGCCCCGAATGCCGCGTCTGCGGCGGCAGACGCTGAACGGCAAACCATATTGGAGGCCGTCTGAAAACGGAAAGCTGTTTTCAGACGGCCTCTTTATATAAAACGGTTACTTCCACAAAGCCTGAAACGCCTTCACCGCCGCTTCGGGATTTTCGGCCTTGGTAACGGCACTCACCACCGCCAGCGAAGCAACCCCCGTCGCCAGCACGTCGGCGGCGTTCTCCAGCGTAATCCCGCCGATGGCGACCACAGGCGTGCCGCCGGCCCGCACGACCTGCCCGCGCAGCCGCTCCAAGCCCTGCGGCGCGGTGGGCATGTCTTTGGTGGCGGTCGGGAACACCGCACCGCTGGCCACATAGCTGGGATGCAAGGCCAACGCCCTGTCCATCTCTTCAAGGGAATGGGTGCTCAACCCCAGCCGCAAACCCGCCGCTGCGATGGCGGCGAAATCGGCGGTATCCATGTCCTCCTGCCCCAGATGCACGCCGTATGCACCCGCCGCCACCGCTTCGCGCCAGTGGTCGTTGATGAAAAGCTGCGTGCGGCTGCCGCGGCAGGCGGCGACGCAACGCTCGATTTCCCGTTTCAATCCGTCGCCGTGCAGGGTTTTGCAGCGCAGTTGGACCGTGTCCGCCCCCGCCCTGATCATACGTTCCACCCACTCGGCGGTGGGGACGACGGCGTAAAATTTCAGCGGGGATTTCAAGGGGGGAAAACGCATGATGTGGCTCCTTAATGATTTACCTGCCGGAATTTTAAAACGCCCCGATAGGGAACGGTAGCCTTTTTCGCTGCCTTCCCGTCAACCGCGTTCCGCCATCGCTTTCCGGTACACGTCCAGTTTGCGTTCTAGAAATTCCTGATGTTCCGCCAGTTGCCGCTGCTGCGCCGCCAATGTTTCCTTGTGCGCCTGCAAAATGGCGAAGCGTTTGGGGATGGTGCTCTCGCCCAAATGCCGCAGGCGGGCGTATTCTTTGATTCGGGCAAGCGGCACGCCCATTTCTTTCAGGCGCAGGATGAAGCCCGTCCATTCGGCGTCGCGCGCGCCGTAAACGCGGTAGCCGTTGCCGTCGCGTTCCGGCAGCAGCAGCCCTTCTTTTTCGTAGTAGCGCAGCGTGTCGGCCGACAGCCCCGTCTGCGCGGAAAATTCTTTGATATACATAAACCCGGTCCCTTGCATTGGAGTTTGCTCCATAGTTTAACCTGTCTGCGCCATTTGGCAAAACAACCTGATTTCAAAGGACTTATCATGTTAAACGACGAAAAACTGCTGCAACGCGGTATGCAGACGCTGAACGACATCGACGGCGAACAGGGTACGAAGGTGATGCAGGCGCTGGCGGACATTGCGCCCGATTTGGGGCGGTACATCATCGGTTTCGGCTTCGGCGAAATCTACAACCGGCCCCATCTGGACAATCAACGGCGCGAACTGGTTACGCTGGCGGCCCTGGCGGCGCAGGGCGGCTGCGAGAAACAGCTTGCCGTCCATATCCATGCCGCGCTCAATGTCGGCCTGAGCCGTGAGGAAATCGTGGAAACCTTTATCCACTGCGTGCCGTATCTGGGTTTTCCGAAAGTGCTGAACGCGGTGTTCGCCGCCAAAGAAGTGTTTGCGGAAAGCTGACGGCGCGGGGGTGAAGGCAGGCCGTCTGAAAACAATCCGTCCTTTCAGACGGCCTCAAACATTGTTATGATTCCCCATCAATATCCTTCGCCCCGACCGCCATGAACCGCCTCGACACCGCCCGCCGCCATTCCCTGTTCCTTGCCTGCCAGCTCGACAACGGCAAACTCAAGTCCGAAATTTTCCTGCCCATGCTGGACAAGGTGTTGACCGAAGCGGATTTCAAAGCCTTTACCGATTGGGACAAAATCCGCGCAGAAGAAAACGAGGAAGAATTGGCGCGGCAGTTGCGCGAGTTGCGCCGTTATGTCGTGTCGCAGATTATCGTGCGCGATATAAATCGCATCAGCGATTTGAACGAAGTAACCCGCACGATTACGCTGTTTGCCGATTTTGCCGTCAATACCGCGCTGGATTTCGCCTACGCCTATTATCAGGACATGTACGGCACGCCGATCGGGCGTTATACCAAATCGCCGCAGCATTTGAGCGTGGTGGCGATGGGCAAGGCGGGCGGCTATGAGTTGAACGTGTCTTCCGACATCGATTTGATTTTCGTCTATCCCGAATCGGGCGACACCGACGGCAGGCGCGAGCGCGGCAATCAGGAGTTTTTCACCAAAGTCGGACAGAAACTGATTGCGCTGCTGAACGACATCACCGCCGACGGGCAGGTGTTCCGCGTCGATATGCGGCTGCGGCCGGACGGTGACTCCGGCGCGCTGGTATTGAGCGAAACCGCGCTGGAGCAATACCTGATTACGCAGGGGCGCGAATGGGAACGCTATGCGTGGTGCAAAGGCCGCGTGGTTACGCCGTATCCGAACGACATCAAATCGCTAGTACGCCCCTTTGTGTTTCGCAAATATCTGGATTACAGCGCGTATGAGGCGATGCGCAACCTGCACCGCCAAATCCGCAGCGAAGTCAGCAAAAAAGGCATGGCGGACAACATCAAACTCGGCGCGGGCGGCATCCGCGAAGTCGAGTTTATCGCCCAGATTTTCCAGATGATACGCGGCGGACAAATGCGCGCTCTGCAACTGAAAGGCACGCAGGAAACGCTGAAGAAGCTTGCCGAGCTGGGCATCATGCCGTCTGAAAACGTCGAAACCCTGCTTGCCGCCTACCACTTCCTGCGCGACGTCGAACACCGCCTGCAATACTGGGACGACCAGCAAACCCAAACCCTGCCCTCCTCGCCCGAACAGCAGCAACTGATCGCCGAAAGCATGGGTTTCGACAGCTACGCCGCCTTTTCAGACGACCTCAATGTTCATCGGAACAAGGTCAATCAATTGTTCAACGAAATTTTGAGCGAACCCGAAGAGCAAACGCAAGACAACAGCGAATGGCAATGGGCATGGCAGGACAAACCCGATGAAGAAGAGCGGCAAGGCCGTCTGAAAGAACACGGGTTCGATGCCGAAACCATCGCCGCAAGGCTCGACCAAATCCGCAACGGCCATAAATACCGCCACCTCTCCGCCCACGCCCAGCCGCGTTTCGACGCCATTGTGCCGCTGTTGGTACAGGCGGCGGCAGAGCAAACCAACCCGACCGATACGCTGATGCGGCTGTTTGACTTCCTCGAAAACATCAGCCGCCGATCCGCCTATCTCGCCTTCCTCAACGAACATCCGCAAACCCTGGCTCAACTGGCGCAGATTATGAGCCAAAGCTCATGGGTGGCGGCGTATCTGAGCAAATACCCGATTCTGCTGGACGAACTCATCAGCGCGCAGCTTTTGGATACCGCGTTCGACTGGCAAGCCCTCGCCGCCGCCCTTTCAGACGACCTCAAAGCCTGCGGCGGCGACACCGAAGCGCAAATGGACACCCTGCGCCGCTTCCAGCACGCCCAAGTCTTCCGCCTCGCCGTCCAAGACCTCGCCGGACTGTGGACCGTAGAATCCCTCTCCGACCAACTTTCCGCACTCGCCGACACCATCCTCGCCGCCGCCCTGCCGTGCGCGTGGGCGGACATGCCCAAAAAACACCGCGACACCCCGCAATTCGCCGTCGTCGGCTACGGCAAACTCGGCGGCAAAGAACTCGGCTACGCCTCCGACCTCGACCTCGTCTACCTCTACGACGACCCCCATCCCGACGCAGGCGACGTATACAGCCGCCTCGCCCGCCGCCTGACCAACTGGCTTTCCGCCGCCACCGGCGCAGGCAGCCTCTACGAAACCGACCTGCGCCTGCGCCCCAACGGCGACGCCGGCTTCCTCGCCCACAGCATCGCCGCCTTCGAAAAATACCAGCGCGAAAACGCATGGACGTGGGAACACCAATCCCTCACCCGCGCCCGCTTCATCTGCGGCACACCCGGAATTCAGACGGCCTTCGACCGCATCCGCACCGAAATCCTCACCGCCGAGCGCGACCAAACCGCCTTGGCAGACGAAATCATCGAAATGCGCGAAAAAATGTTCCCCACCCATCCGCCGGTTGACAGCAACGTCAAATACGCGCGCGGCGGCGTGGTTGACGTCGAATTTATCGTCCAATACCTCATCCTTGCCCATGCCCGCCGATATCCGCAACTCCTCGACAACTACGGCAACATCGCCCTCTTGAACATCGCCGCCGACTGCGGCCTCATCGACAAAACCCTCGCCGAACAAAGCCGCACCGCCTACCGCTTCTACCGCCAGCAGCAACACAACACCAAACTGCGTGATGCGGAAAAAACCGAAGTAACCGACGAATTGCTGGCACATTACGGCAATGTCAGGAAATTGTGGCGGGAAGTGTTCGGCAGGGAAGTGAAGTTCGGGTAAAGAAAGAAACTCAAAGGCCGTCTGAAAACAGATTTCCGTTTTCAGACGGCCTTTTTTAGGGTTTATATAGCTAAAACACCTAATTGTTTGATGCGGTACTTACCCACTGTCGTCATCCCCACCTCCGCCCATGCGCAGCAGGTTCGGACAAATCATTTAAATTTATTTTTATTGAAAACTTTTTGCAAAACGATATTCAGGGGCACGAATATTAAAACGGCCAGCGACGTTACCTTCAAAGACTGCATGAAATCATGAAATATCAGAAAATAGGTTGCGATAAGCGTAAATACAAAAACGAAAACTGCCGTTACAAGTATAAAAAGATTGAATTTCATCACATCGGCATCCTTAATTTTATCAAGCATGAAACCGTAAAATTTCAACTAATTAAATCTTGAATGACTATGTCGGACTTGTGCCGAAAAGCACGAGTCCGACCACCTTGCTACAAGATTCTGTTTCGGGGATTATTCCCAACCATCTGAAACCACAGTGGAACCGAAGCCTCCGACAAATCCACCGGCTGCAGCTGCGGCTGCAACTCCCGGCCCGCCTGTCAGACCGGCTACTCCGGCACTCAATCCGGTTACTGCGCCAACCGCAACAGCCTTACCCCATTGAACTTTATCCCAATTAAACCCACCGGCAACCAAACTCAATTCATCCATAGAAAGAGTACGGATTTCAGTTTTGTCTGCGTAAAATGCTTGCATAATATTCTCCTATCGAAGTGAATTAATCAAATACATCGTACTGGCGTACCAGCCGACCATAATCCGATTTTTTTTTTTTTATTTTGTTCGCTTCTTTCAGGTTAAATTCAGAAAATACATTTATATTTATTTTAACTTCATATACATACAAAACATACAAAAATATATATGATGCTCACATGCAAAATAAAACTGATAAATTTAAAAATACAGCAGCACCACAACGAGCATAACAGCCCGACCGACCTTTGTTTTCAGACGGCCTCATATTTCCATTAAAATACCGTATTCCCATTTTTCAGACGGCCTTTTTAGGTTTGATTGCCAATTAACCGACTCCGATACGGCTCTTGCCGGATACCGTTATTCCCGCCTGCACGGGAATAACGGGGCTTAATAAACGGTCGTATCGGAAGTTAAGTTAATCCGCTATCGCTCAAATGCGATTTGCAGCCTTGATTACAGCAACCCGGGCTGACCCAATGCGGGGTCGGTCGCGCGGGCGGCTTGTGCATCTTCAACGGTCAGCCCCAAGGCTTTCGCCACGCCTTCGCCGTAGGCGGGGTCGCAACGGTGGCAGTTGCGGATGTGGCGGTATTTGATGAACTCGGGGGCGTCGCCCATGGCAGCGGCAGTGTTGTCGAACAAAGCCTGTTTCTGCGCGTCGTTCATCAAGTTAAACAAGGCGCGTGGCTGGCTGAAGTAGTCGTCATCGTCTTGGCGGTAGTCCCAGTGCGCTGCGTCGCCGTTGATTTTCAAAGGCGGTTCGGCGAAGTCGGGCTGTTGCTGCCATTGGCCGAAGCTGTTGGGTTCGTAGTGCGGCAGGCTGCCGTAGTTGCCGTCGGCGCGGCCTTGCCCGTCGCGCTGGTTGCTGTGGACGGGGCAACGCGGGCGGTTGACGGGGATTTGGCGGAAGTTCACCCCCAGGCGGTAGCGTTGCGCGTCGGCGTAATTGAACAGGCGGGCTTGCAGCATTTTGTCGGGGCTGGCGCCGATACCGGGAACCAGGTTGCTCGGCGCGAAGGCGGATTGTTCCACATCGGCGAAGAAGTTTTCGGGATTGCGGTTCAACTCGAATTCGCCCACTTCAATCAGCGGATAGTCTTTTTTCGGCCAAACTTTGGTCAAGTCAAAAGGATGATAAGGCACTTTTTCCGCATCGGCCTCGGGCATGACTTGGATATACATCGTCCATTTCGGAAACTCGCCGCGCTCGATGGCTTCGTACAGGTCGCGCTGGTGGCTTTCGCGGTCGTCGGCGATGATTTTTGCGGCTTCTTCGTTGGTCAGATTTTTAATGCCTTGCTGGCTGAGGAAATGGAATTTCACCCAGAAACGCTCGCCTGCTTCGTTCCAGAAGCTGTAGGTATGCGAACCGAAGCCGTGCATATGGCGGTAGCTGGCGGGGATGCCGCGGTCGCTCATGACGATGGTGACTTGGTGCAGGGCTTCGGGCAGCAGCGTCCAGAAGTCCCAGTTGTTCGTAGCGGAGCGCATATTGGTGCGCGGGTCGCGTTTGACCGCCTTGTTCAGATCAGGGAATTTGCGCGGATCGCGCAGGAAAAATACGGGCGTATTGTTGCCGACCATATCCCAGTTGCCTTCTTCGGTATAGAACTTCAAGGCAAAGCCGCGGATGTCGCGTTCCGCATCGGCTGCGCCGCGCTCGCCTGCCACGGTGGTGAAACGGGCGAACATCTCGGTTTGCTTGCCGACCTCGCTGAAGATTTTGGCGCGGGTGTATTTCGTGATGTCTTGCGTCACGGTGAACGTACCGAACGCGCCCGAACCTTTGGCGTGCATACGGCGTTCGGGGATGACTTCGCGCACGAAGTCAGCGAGTTTTTCATTCAGCCACAAATCCTGCGCCAGCAACGGGCCGCGCGCGCCTGCGGTCAGGCTGTTTTGATTGTCGGCAACGGGGGCGCCGTTGTTCATGGTCAGGTGGGTAACAGGGCATTTTTGGGTCATGGTTTGTGTTCCTTTTGCTTCGTTGGCGGGTAAAACAGCTTACAGCGCAATTTGGCAGAAAGCGCATTCGTAACTTGCTTCTCAGTTAAAATAGATTTTTTAAATATATATTTAATTTTCCTTTTGTTTAAACTATGTATCGAACTATACAGGAATATTTTAACTATTACAATAATGAAATCGATTTGCAATATATATCATACTGCAAACCTATAACTTACAAACCGCACCAATCCATTGAAATAATTGCCGGCAGGCCGTCTGAAACGGCAGCTTGCGCGGTTTCGGCCGTAAATAAAAATCCTGCAACGCCGCATTGCCTTGTATCATTCCCTATTTGTTTCACAACCCATTTTTCAGACGACCTCTTCCCATGTTTCCCGACCAATCCGCCCCCAATCTGCTGCAAGGCTTAAACCCCGAACAACTCTCCGCCGTAACCTGGCCGCCGCAATCCGCCCTTGTGCTGGCGGGTGCGGGCAGCGGCAAAACGCGCGTGCTGACCACGCGCATCGCATGGCTTTTGCAAACCGGTCAGGCAACGCGATATAGCATTATGGCAGTTACGTTTACCAACAAAGCCGCAAAAGAGATGAATCGTCGCGTTAGCGAACTCTTGCATCTCAAAGATACAGGGGAAACAACAAGGGCAGAACCCATGCTGATCGGTACATTTCATGGGATTTGTCATCATCTCCTACGAAGACACCACCGCGACGCCGGCCTGCCGTCTTCCTTTCAAATTCTCGACAGCGGCGACCAACTTTCCCTCATCAAACGCCTGCTCAAAAGCCTCAACATCGCCGAAGAAATCATTGCGCCGCGTTCGCTGCAAGGCTTTATCAACGCGCAAAAAGAATCCGGTTTGCGCGCTTCCGTGTTGAGCGCGCCCGATCCGCACACAAGCCGCATGATTGAGTGCTACGCCGAATACGACAAAATCTGCCAACGCGAAGGCGTGGTCGATTTTGCCGAGCTCATGCTCCGCAGCTACGAAATGCTGCAAAGCAACGAAATCCTGCGCCAGCACTACCAAAACCGCTTCAACCACATTCTGGTCGACGAGTTCCAAGACACCAACAAACTGCAATACGCCTGGCTCAAACTCATGGCGGGCGGCAACGCGGCAGTCTTTGCCGTAGGCGACGACGACCAAAGTATCTACCGTTTTCGCGGCGCGAACGTCGGCAATATGACCGCGCTGATAGAAGAATTCCACATCGACGCGCCCGTCAAACTCGAACAAAACTACCGCTCCGTCGGCAACATCCTCGCCGCCGCCAACGCCGTTATCGAAAACAACGACGAACGCCTCGGCAAAAACCTGCGCACCGACGCCGAAGCAGGCGACAAAATCCGCTACTACTCCGCCTTTACCGACCTCGAAGAAGCCCAATTCATCGTTGACGAAACCAAAGCCCTCGAACGCGAAGGCTGGGATTTGGACGAAATCGCCGTCCTCTACCGCAGTAACGCCCAATCCCGCGTCATCGAACAAAGCCTGTTCCGCAGCGGCATTCCCTACAAAATCTACGGCGGGCTGCGCTTTTACGAACGCCAAGAAATCAAACACGCGCTTGCCTACTTGCGCCTTGCCGTCAATCCCGACGACGACAACGCCCTCTTGCGCGTCATCAACTTCCCGCCGCGCGGCATCGGTGCACGCACCGTCGAAAACCTTCAGACGGCCTCAAACGAACAAGGCATCACCCTCTGGCAGGCAGCCTGCAACGCCGGCGCAAAAGCCACCAAAGTCGCCGCCTTCGTCCGCCTCATTGAAGCCCTACGCAACCAAGTCGGACAAATGCCCCTGTCCGAAATCATCGTCGGCATCCTCAAAGACAGCGGCCTGACCGAACACTACCGAACCCAAAAAGGCGATAACCAAGACCGCCTCGACAACCTCGACGAACTCGTCAACGCCGCCATCGAGTTCAAACCCGAAGACAGCAACTTCGAAATCCTGCCCGACAACATTTCAGACGACCCCACCTTCCCCATCCTCGCCTTCCTAAGCAACGCCGCCCTCGAATCCGGCGAAAACCAAGCAGGCGCGGGCGAAAAAGCCGTCCAACTCATGACCGTCCACGCCGCCAAAGGCTTGGAATTCAACGCCGTCTTCCTTACCGGCATGGAAGAAGGCCGCTTCCCCAGCGAGATGAGCCTTGCCGAACGCGGCGGCCTCGAAGAAGAACGCCGCCTCATGTACGTCGCCATCACCCGCGCCCGCAAACGCCTCTACATCACCATGGCGCAGCAAAGAATGCTGCACGGACAAACCCAATTCGGCATCGTCTCCCGCTTCGTCGAAGAAATCCCCCCCGAAGTATTGCACTACCTGTCCGTCAAAAAGACCGCCTACGACAGCTACGGCAGCCCGCGCCAAACCGCCGCGCCCAAAGACAAAATCATCGACGACTACAAACAGCCCCAAACCTACGCAGGCTTCCGCATCGGACAAAACGTCCGCCACGCCAAATTCGGCACCGGCGTCATCATCGATGCCGTAGACAAAGGCGAATCCGCCCGACTGACCATCAACTTCGGCAAACAGGGCGTGAAAGAGCTGGATACCAAGTTTGCGAAATTGGAAGAGATGTAAATTTAAAATGCGGGTCGAATACTTGTATCCGACAAAAATATTTGACACGTCTATCGTTTCCGAAATACCGCTGTTGGAAATGTCGGATTCAAGAATCCAACCTACGGCAAAAACCGTAGCAGGAGAATAGAAACCCGTAGCGTGGGCTTTGTCTACGAATCAAACCCAAAATTTCAGACGACCTCTTTGCCCAACATTATCGTGGGCAAAGCTCACGCTACAATGCACACCGACGAGGCAAAGGTCGTCTGAATACAAGGGTAAAACGAGCTTTGCCGAAACCTCCGCCGTCATTCCCATGTAGGCGGGAAACCAGATGTAGGTCGGATACTTGTATCCGACAAAACATTTGACGCGTCTATCGTTTCCGAAAAACTGCTGTTTGGAAATGTCGGATTCGAGAATCCGACCTACGGCAAAAAACGTAGCAGGAGAATAGAAACCCGTAGCGTGGGCTTTCCCCACGAATCAACCCCCAAATTTCAGACGACCTCTTTTAGCTATGATTATCGTGGGCAAAGCCCACGCTACAATGTACACCGATGAGACAAATAGTCGTCTGAAAACGAGGGCAACGAGCTTTGCCGAAACCTCTGCCGTCATTCCCGCGCAGGCGGGAATCCAGAAGTTTGAAGTCGCAGCAGCCTTGAAATATTCCTGAAATGCCAAGGTCTGGATTCCCGCCTGCGCGGGAATGACAGGCGGTAAAAGTCGGGTATGAATACCCAACTCCTGTTTATAGCTGAAATCAATAAGGAAGAACATTATGTCCCAAATTTTTAAAGATTTTGATTTGTCCTCCGTATGGGAAGCTAATAGTTGGGCAGATGAGAACTACAAAGAAGCCCCGTTTACCCCTGAAATTTTGGCTGCCGTAGAAAGTGAACTAGGCTATAAATTGCCGCAAAGTTTTATTGAATTGATGGCAGTACAAAACGGCGGGATATTTGTCAAAAACTGCTTTCCGACCACGCAGAGAAATTCGTGGGCAGACAATCATGTGCAAATTTGCGAGGTATCGGGAATCGGTTTTGAAAAAGAAGGGAGTCTGTGCGGCGAGATGGGGCAAAAACTTTGGCTGGAAGAATGAGAATATCCGCCTATCGGCGTGTATTTTGCCAACGACCCGTCAGGAGGGCATGCCATGTTTGCCTTGGACTACCGAGAGTGTGGAAAAGACGGAGAGCCGAAAGTAGTGTTTGTCGAACAAGAATCGGATTTTGAAATAGTCGAACTTGCCCCCGATTTTGAAACCTTTATCCGCAGCTTGCGGCATGAAGATGAGTTTTCAGATGACTAAACACAAAATCGAAAAGAGTAGGTCGTCTGAAAATTCATCTGCCGTCAGTTTGCGATGGTAGGTTGAACATTCATGTACAACCTACCTGCTTACTCTTTTTTACCTCAATCTTTCCTTCAAATCACCCAATGCAACAAAATGAATGGCGTTTCCGTCTTTAAGACGCCCCAACAACTTCAGGGCTGCCAATCGGTTTAAATCTGCGCGCGCGGTGTTTTCGGCAACATCGAATTGTGCGGCGGTGTCTTTAACCTTGAAAGTCCGTCCCTTGTCTTGGACGGCAGTTTGCAAGATTTCAATTTGGCGGCTGTTCAGTTGATGCCTTTCTGCAAATTGTGCAATTTCGGCGGTAAAGTTTTTCAGTTTGGCCGATCCCCGTTTCACATAAGCCTGCAAATCTAAAATGGCACGCTTGATAACATCCAGTTGGTAGTAAATAAAATATGTCATATCCAAATCATCATATTCAGTATAAAGATAAGATTTGGCATATTTGGACGGAGCTTGGTTCAACAATCGGCTGATGGAAATATATTCAAACAAGCCGTAACCGTTTTTCAGCATAAACCAATAAAATAAGGCGCGTGCAGTGCGACCGTTCCCATCGCCGAACGGGTGGATATACCCCGTCAGAAAATGCAGCATAACGGCTTTAACAACTGGGTGGATAAACAGAGAATTTTCAATACCATCATGGTTGGTATTGGCAAAACGGCACAATGTTTCCATCAGTTGCGGTACTTCGGAACATTTTGGAGGCTGATAAACAAGGTTTCTATCATAATCGGCGATATGAATATCGTCCGTCTGACGGAATGCTCCGGAAACGGCTTGGTTTTCGATGGCTTCCTCGGTTGCAATACGGTGCAGGGATAAAATCAGATCGATACTTAACGGCTCGTTTTTCAACTCGACAACCTTTTGCATCAACCTGTAGTTATTCACAATCATTTTTTCATGTTTGTCTTTTGGCTTTTGCCGCTTTGAATGCAATAAGGCTTTGGCAACTTTCCTAGTCGTGACTGCTCCTTCCAGTTGCGCCGATGTAATCGATTCTTCCATCATCAAGGTTTTTTTATCAGCTTCAGGAAGCTTGAGGCCGTCTGAAAGCATCATATGGCTGCCGCAGGTCTTATCGATAAAATGCAATAGTGATTGCATAGTGTCGGGCACGCAGAAACTGAATTCGTGATTTTGAAAATCCGTAATCTTTTTCTTTCCTGCCAAACGGTTAATTTTAGTTGCTGCCCAAACCATTTCTGCGTGTTTGCCATATTTGTGTTTGATTTTATCCCAATACAGATAGCGGCCTTTTTCGTCCGTGGCTTTATGGGTAGTCATCAGGCGGTAGCATTCTTCGAATAATTTTTCAACATCGGCCAATTTTTGTTTTTCCGGTATGGGGATATTCAGGTTTTGAATTTGAACAGTCTGGGGGGAGGATGATTCTTCTGCCTCCGGACAGACTGCCCCGACGGACGTATTTTCTAATTGGTACAGCTGTTGCTCCATATTCGGTAAAAACGAGCCAGTAACTTTCTTTAGCACATTCTCAAAAATCTCTTCTATTTTCGGCGGTTTGGTTACTTTCATCATCAATCCTCTTAAACTCACGCAATTTTCAACATTTTGCGTGAGTTTATCTCTTTTCAGACGGCCTGTCTTGTTTTAAGCTGTCTTTTTCAACCCTGAAAACAAAGGAGTTCCCATGTCCCGTATCGCTACCGTCCGTTATACCGGCAATCTGCACAGCGACCTCACCCACCTGCAAAGCGGCAACGTTATCAGCACGGATGCGCCGACCGACAACAACGGCAGGGGCGAGGCTTTTTCGCCCACGGATTTGCTTGCCGCGTCGCTGGGCGCGTGTGCGATGACGATTATGGGGATGAAGGCGGCGGATTTGGGCGCGGACCTGGCCGGCGCACGCGCCGAGGTGGTCAAGGAAATGGCCGCCAACCCGCGCCGCGTGGCGAAAGTGGCGGTGGATTTTTATCTGAGCAAAGACTTGGACGAACGAAGCCGCAAGCTCTTGGAAGCCGCCGCCCACACCTGCCCCGTCGCCCAAAGCCTGAGCGCGGAGTTGGTGCAAGAATTGCGGTTCCACTATGAATAAACCGGCGCAGGCCGTCTGAAACGGGAAATCCGGTTTTCAGACGGCCTGCGCCGTTGCTTATCATTTATAATGTCTTTTCCTACCGAACGATACGGCCGGCGGTGCCGTTTTCCTTTTTTATCCCAGAGGCCGTCTGAAACGGATTTTCAACCATGTGGAACACGATACAACAATGGCTTCACGGCCTGCCGATACGCGCGGAAGTCATCGAATCGGTGCTGATGGTGGCGGCGGTGCTGATCATGCGCAGCGTGTTGCTGACAACGCATTTCCGCCGCCATCCCGATTTGAACATCGAAGACAAACGCCGCTCGTTGGTACTCAGCCGCAATCTGACGCTGATGCTGGTTCTGCTGGGGCTGGCGATGATTTGGGCGGCGCAGATTCAAACGCTGGCGTTGTCGATGTTTGCCGTGGCGGCGGCGATTGTGGTGGCGACGAAGGAGCTGATTATGTGTTTGTCGGGCAGCATCCTGCGCTCGGTAACGAAGCAGTATTCGGTCGGCGACTATATTGAGGTCAACGGCCTGCGCGGGCGGGTGGTCGACATTAATCTTTTGAACACGCTGATGATGCAGATCGGCCCGCACCCGCTGGTCGGCCAACTTTCGGGCAAAACGCTGTCGTTTCCCAACAGCCTGCTTTTGAGCCATTATGTGCGCCGCGACAATATTTTGGGGCCGTATGTGATTCATACGGTGGAAATCCCCGTGCCGATTCATCTGGATTCGGATGCGATTATTCCGAATCTGAAACAGGTGCTCGAACCGCTGTGCGCGCCTTATGTGCCTGAAATTTCGCGCTATCTCGACGCGGTGCAGGCGGAAAAGCTGTTTATCACCCCCGCCGCCCAGCCGCGCGTTACCCGCGTGCCGCACGATGACAAGGTCTACAACATCATCGTGCGCTATGCCTCGCCCGTGTCGAAACGGCTGGAAATCCAGCAGGCGGTGTTGGATGAGTTTCTGCGCGTACAATACCGCCTGCTGAACCCGCATTCTTAATCCACTATATCAATAATCAGGAAAATACTATGTTGCCCGAATCCGCCCTTACGCAAATGTACCCCGTCATTATGACCCCCAGCCACGACGGAAAATATTTTCATAATTACGTCCTTTCGCTGCTCAACATCGTCCACACCAGCGCGCAAAACGGCTGGCCGCTGCAAGTGATGATGCAGCGCGGCGAGAGCTTGATTACCCGCGCGCGCAATAATTGCGTGGCGACCTTCTTGGAAAACAAAGAATGGACGCACCTCTTCTGGATAGACTCCGACATCGGTTTTTCCGCCGAAGCGTTCTACCGCCTGCTGCTGACGGATAAAGACGTGGTGGCAGGCATTTATCCGCTGAAACGGGAAAACTGGCCTGCCGAAGGCGTTCCCGCCGGCACGACGCAGGCGGATTTCGAGCGGATGTACACGTGCTACACCGTCAACACCGACGCTAAGGACGAAAACGGCGAAATCGTGCTGCGCGTCGATGAAGAAGGCTTTATGAAAGTCAATGACGCGCCGACCGGATTCATGGTCATCAAACGCGGCGTGTTCGAAAAAATGATGGCCGCCTATCCCGAGCTGAACTACATCTCCGACAGCGACTACAACCGCGAAGACAACGGGCTGCACTACCGCTTCTTCGACTGCATGGTCGATCCCGAAAGCAAACGCTACCTTTCCGAAGACTACACGTTCTGCCGCCTGTGGCAGCAAATCGGCGGCGAAGTCTATGTCGACGTCCAATCCAACCTGACCCACCAAGGCGCGAAAATCTACCGCGGCGCGTTTGCCGATTCGCTGCAAACCAATGTCGCACAAGCCGTCTTCGCCCCCGCCGGCACACCGATGAGCCTCGACCTCGCCGCCCCGCTCAAATCCAACCCGCGCGGCGCAGAATAGCGTAAAAACAGGGAAAGATGCTTTAAGCGGGACCGGATGGCACTATATCTGCTGTATCGTTTGGTTTTCAGACGGCCTTGTCGCGTGAATTCGATTAAAAATAGGCTATCTTAACGGCCTTAACGGCTGCCCTTCCCGCCTATGCGCAGACGGGCATGACGGCAGACCGTCCGTATTTTTCCGTTTACCCAGGCAACCATTTTCAGACGGCCTCCGTAAAAGGCCGTCTGAACCCGCCATCCACACAAAGGAATCCCGTTTATGACCGATAATGTACTGCTTCATTTGGGTGAGAAACCCCGTTTCGACCAAATCCAAACCGCCGACATCAAACCCGCCCTGCAAACCGCCATCGCCGAAGCGCGCGCGCAGATTGCCGAAGTCAAAGCCCAAACGCACACCGACTGGGCAAACACCGTCGAGCGTCTGACCGACATCACCGAACGCGTCGGCAGGATTTGGGGCGTCGTGTCGCACCTCAACTCTGTGGTCGATACGCCCGAACTGCGCGCCGTCTATAACGAACTGATGCCCGAAATCACCGTCTTCTTCACCGGAATCGGACAAGACATCGAGCTGTACAACCGCTTCAAAACCATCAAAAACTCCCCCGAATTCGCCACCTTCTCCCCCGCACAGCAAACCAAGCTCAACCACAACCTGCGCGATTTCGTCCTCAGCGGCGCGGAATTGCCGCCCGAACAGCAGGCAGAACTGGCGAAACTGCAAACCGAAGGCGCGCAACTCTCCGCCAAATTCTCGCAAAACGTCTTAGACGCGACCGACGCCTTCGCCCTCTACTTCGACGACGCCGCACCGCTTGCCGGCATTCCCGAAGACTCGCTCGCCATGTTTGCCGCCGCCGCGCAAAGCGAAGGCAAAACAGGCTACAAAATCGGTTTGCAGATTCCGCACTACCTCGCCGTCATCCAATACGCCGACAACCGCGAACTGCGCGAACAAATCTACCGCGCCTACGTGACCCGCGCCAGCGAACTTTCAGACGACGGCAAATTCGACAACACCGCCAACATCGACCGCACGCTCGAAAACGCCCTGCAAACCGCCAAACTGCTCGGCTTTAAAAACTACGCCGAATTGTCGCTGGCAACCAAAATGGCGGATACACCCGAACAAGTCCTCACCTTCCTGCACGACCTCGCCCGCCGCGCCAAACCCTACGCCGAAAAAGACCTCGCCGAAGTCAAAGCCTTCGCCCGCGAACGCCTGAACCTCGCCGACCCGCAGCCGTGGGATTGGAGCTACGCCAGCGAAAAACTGCGCGAAGCCAAATACGCATTCAGCGAAACCGAAGTCAAAAAATACTTCCCCGTCAGCAAAGTTCTGGCAGGCCTGTTCGCCCAAATCAAAAAACTCTACGGCATCGGATTCGCCGAAAAAACCGTTCCCGTCTGGCACAAAGACGTGCGCTACTTCGAGCTGGAGCAAGACGGCAAAACCATAGGCGGCGTCTATATGGACCTCTACGCCCGCGAAGGCAAACGCGGCGGCGCGTGGATGAACGACTACAAAGGCCGCCGCCGCTTCGCTGACGGCACGCTGCAACTGCCCACCGCCTACCTCGTCTGCAACTTCACCCCGCCCGTCGGCGGCAAAGAAGCCCGCTTGAGACATGACGAAATCCTCACCCTCTTCCACGAAACCGGCCACGGCCTGCACCACCTGCTCACCCAAGTGGACGAACTGGGCGTATCCGGCATCAACGGCGTCGAATGGGACGCAGTCGAGCTGCCCAGCCAGTTTATGGAAAACTTCGTCTGGGAATACGACGTCTTGACACAAATGTCCGCCCACGAAGAAACCGGCGCGCCCCTGCCGAAAGAACTCTTCGACAAAATGCTTGCCGCCAAAAACTTCCAACGCGGCCTGTTCCTCGTCCGCCAGATGGAGTTTGCCCTCTTCGACATGACCATTTACAGCGAAGACAACGAAGGCCGTCTGAAAAACTGGCCGCAGGTTTTAGACAGCGTGCGCAAAGAAGTCGCCGTCATCCAACCGCCCGAATACAACCGCTTCGCCTTGAGCTTCGGCCACATCTTCGCCGGCGGCTACTCCGCAGGCTATTACAGCTACGCATGGGCCGAAGTCCTCAGCGCCGACGCCTATGCCGCCTTTGAAGAAAGCGACGACGTCGCCGCCACAGGCAAACGCTTCTGGCAGGAAATCCTCGCCGTCGGCGGCTCCCGCAGCGCTGCGGAGTCCTTCAAAGCCTTCCGCGGACGCGAACCGAGCATAGACGCACTGCTGCGCCACAGCGGCTTCGACAACGCGGCTTGATAGTAAGGTTGAGGTAAAAATATAGCGGATTCGATATAGAAATACCTGAATCGTCATTCCCGCGCAGGCGGGAATCCAGAACGTAAAGTTGAAGAAACCGTTTTACCCGATAAGTTCCTGTGCGGACAGGTCTGGATTCCCGCCTGCGCGGGAATGACGAGGAAGATGTTTTTTATTTGAAATTTACTAAAAAAGGTCGTCTGAAAAATTTTCAGACGGCCTTTATCGAAACCAATAGATATTGTTTTGTTAACATTGATAGGGAGGTGTCAGAAATGACAGCATACACAGCACCTGAGTTTAAAAAAGAGGCTTTTAATTGCCCGCATTGCGGGGCATTTGCGCATATGGAATGGATTGAGATAAAAAAATACTACGGACCATTTAACTCCCAATCAATACCAACCGCATACAAATGTGCGCTATGCTCGCATTGCAAGCAAATCAGTCTTTGGAAACCGTCCGAAGACTCTGCCTTAGGTGAAATGCTCTACCCTGATTTCGGCGCTACCCCTCTTCCCTCCGAAGACATGCCCGAGGATGTGAAAAAAGATTACGAAGAAGCCGCCCGAATTTTCATCAAATCCCCTCGAGGAGCAGCAGCATTACTGCGTTTAGGCTTGCAAAAATTATGTATCCATTTGGGAGAAGAAGGAAAAAACATCAATACCGACATCAGGTCGCTGGTTGAAAAAGGCGTATTCTCAGGACAGGTTGTCAAAGTTGCCGATACTTTGCGGATTACTGGAAATAATGCCGTACATCCCGGTCAAATTTCAGATGCAGATTTTGATAAGGCTGCCGCAAAAATGTTCGACCTAATCAATTTCATTGTGAAGAAAGCCATTACCGAACCGAAAGAATTGGACGAGCTTTATCAGCTGATGCCCGAAAATGCAAGAAACGCCGCAGAATCGCAAGACAAAAAGGCTTTAGAATCCAAAACATAATATCCAGCCTAATTTATTTTAGAACCTCCATTGTTTACTTCATGTATTAGAAATCTCATCTACCATGCACCCGCCCTATCCCGCCCAAAAGTTCCGCAACGTATCCTATATCCTGATGGGTATGGCCCTGCTTGCGGTGCTGTATTTCCACTTTCTGCCGCTTTTGCTCGCCGTCATCCTGACCTACGTCTTCATCACCAAGACCAACGGCCTGATTCTTTGGCTGCGCCGCCGTACGCTCGCGCGCAATACGTTTCTGCACAAATCGCTCAACGCGCACAATATCAACCTGATTTCGACCACGCTGACCATAGGCATCGTATTGACGGTTATCCTCTTGATGTCGCTGGGGATTTACCACCTGATTCACGGCGGGCACATCACCGTGATGCTGACCAAGCTGGCGGCGATTTTGGAAGACACAAAAAACAGCAGCAGCCTGCCACAGTCGGTTTTGAACATGCTGCCCAACAATACCGCCGAAATCAAAGCCTATGCGGTCAAATTGATTGAAGAATACAGCGCCGCGCTGACGCGCATCAGCAAAAACAGTTTCACCTCGTTCGTGTACATCCTTATCGGCATCATCATCGGCGCGATGCTCAGTTTCCACCGCCTCAACATGCGCAAAAACCGCCGCAAAATGCCGCCCTTCAAGGCAGAGCTGGTGCGGCGGATTGTCAATTTCGAAACCAGCTTCGAGCGCGTGTTTCTGGCACAGGTCAAAATCTCGCTGATCGATACCGCGCTGACAGGCGTGTACCTCTATCTTATCCTGCCGCTTTTCGGCGTAGAGTTACCGTTTAAACTAACCGTGTTGGTCATCGCCTTCATCGTCGGGCTGATTCCCGTCGCGGGCAACCTGATTTCCAACACCATCATTATCATCTTGAGCCTCGGCGCGTCTTTATATGTGGCGGTCGCCTCGCTGGTGTTTCTGGTCGTCATCCACAAGCTCGAATACTTCCTGAACGCGAAAATCATCGGTTCGGAAATCGAATCAAGCGCATGGGAACTGCTGGTGGCGATGGTCGTGTTCGAACGGATTTTCGGCGTCGGCGGCATCATCGTCGCACCGGTTTATTATGCGTATCTGAAGAATGAGTTGAAACAACAGAAGCTGATTTAGATAGTGTTTGAAATATAGATGAAAGGTCGTCTGAAAAGCTCGAAATAGGTTTTTCAGACGACCTCTTTCCGTTACGGCAACCTTATCCCTTCCCCCGTCTGGCGGGGGAAGGTTAGGATGGGGGT
>ERZ773006.201-NODE-201-length-33168-cov-5.73669_pt1 | contig 33168 bp, 30 predicted proteins | sample MGYA00580843_ERZ773006 | MGnify/ENA primary metagenome ERZ773006 (study PRJEB29015, sample SAMEA2738011) | human oral metagenome | biome: human oral; feature: human-associated habitat; material: dental | place: China | collected 2052 ...
ATACCCGCCGCGGCCTCACTCGCATCACCCCGCGCAGGAACGAACACGCAGCGTCGGGTTCGGCCGCAGGCCGCGCTGGCCGTTCCAAATGAGGTTGACGACGTGGGCGGCCACCTCGTCCTTCTTCATGCGCCGATCGTCGAGCCACCACTGACCGACCTGCGCGATCAGGCCCACCAGCATCTGGGCGTACAGGGGGGACCAGGTCGTATCGAAGTCCGAGCGCTTGAACTGCTCGGCGATGATGTGCTCGACCCGCGTCGCCACGTCGCCCATGATCGACGAAAAAGACCCGGCCGCGCGATCCGACGGCGCATCGCGCACAAGCACACGAAAACCGTCCGTGTTTCGCTCGATGTAGTCCAACAACCCCAGGGTCGCGTTCTCCAGGATCAGGCGCGGCCTCTTCGAGGACTCCAGGGAGGACTGCAGCGAGGAAATCAGGGCCTGAACCTCGCGGTCGACGATGACGGCGTACAGGCCTTCCTTTCCCCCGAAGTGTTCGTAGACGACCGGCTTGGAGACCTTCGCGCGGGAGGCGATCTCCTCGACGCTGGTCGCCCCGAAGCCCTTTTCCGCGAACAGGGAACGCCCGACGCTCACCAGCTGCTCGCGGCGAGCGAAGCCGCTCATCCGTGTCCTCTTCTCAGCCATGACCCCAGTATCACACGGCATCAGGCCGCGACGAGACCCATGAGGGCTCTTTGCCGCGCGCGTTGCCCGTTTGAAAGGCGAAGCGCGGTGCGGGTATTATCACGGTGGACGCATTCCGCCTTGGTGTAACGGCAGCACAGAGGTTTTTGGTGCCTTTAGTCTAGGTTCGAATCCTAGGGGCGGAGCGACCGGTCCCGTCGGGACCGTTAACCCCGAGGAGGAACATGTCTCGCCCCGCCGCCGTCATCGTCCTGGCCGCCGGTCAGGGAACGCGCATGAAATCGGCCCTCCCGAAGGTCGTACACCCGCTGGCGGGCCTGTCCATGATCGGGCACGCGCTGCGAGCCGCCCAAGGGCTCGACCCGCACAACCTCGTGGCCGTCGTGCGCCACCAGCGAGACGTGGTCGCCGCCGAGATTCAGCGCGTCGCCCCGCACGCAATCATCGCCGATCAGGACGAGATCCCCGGCACGGGCCGCGCCGTCCAGTGCGGGCTGGAGGCCCTCGACGCCGCGGTCGCCCCCGTCACGGGCACGGTCGTCGTCACCTACGGGGATGTCCCGCTCCTGTCTACTGCAACCCTGGCCGACCTGGTCGCCACCCACGAGGGTGCCGGACACGCGGTCACCGTCCTGACCTCCCGTGTCGAGGACCCCACGGGCTACGGGCGCATCATCCGCGACGCGACCGGCACCGTCACCGGGATCGTCGAGCAGCGCGACGCGACCGACGAGCAGGCGCGCATCAACGAAATCAACGCGGGCATCTACGCCTTCGACGCTGCCTTCCTGCGCTCGGCGCTGGCCTCGGTGGGAACCAACAACGACCAGGGCGAGGTGTACCTGACCGACGTCCTGGCGGCCGCCGCGCCCGCCGGGCGCAGCGCCGGCGCCCTGGAACTCACCGACCACTGGCAGAGCGCGGGCGCCAACGACCGTGTCCAGCTGGCCGAGCTCGGCGCCGAACTCAACCGCCGGATCTGCGAGGAACACATGCGCGCCGGAGTGACCATCGTCGACCCCGCATCCACGTGGATCGACGTCGACGTGCGCCTCGGCTCGGACACCACGATCTACCCGGGCACGTGCCTGCGGGGGGCAACCGTCGTTGGGGATTACTGTGAAATCGGTCCCAGCGCGACGCTGATTGATGCGGAAATCGGGGATCGCTGCGTGGTCCCCGCCGCGTGGGTCGGTCAGGGCTGCGTCGCAGCCGATACGATGGTGAGGCCATACACGACCATCGGCACACTGATGACGGCGCACGGCGCCTGATCCAACGCAAGGAGAGACAACCGCATGAGCGGATTGGTGACCACCGGAGAGAAGAACCTCGTCCTCGTTTCTGGGCGAGCTCACATGGACCTGGCTCACGCAGTGGGTGAGGAAATCGGATGTGGGGTCTCGCCGGTGACGGCCTACGACTTCGCCTCCGGCGAGATTTACGTGCGCTTCAACGAATCCGTTCGCGGCGCCGACGTGTTCGTCCTGCAATCCATCGCGGGCGACATCAACAAGTGGCTCATGGAACAGTTCATCATGATCGATGCCGCCAAGCGGGCCTCCGCCAAGCGCATCACCGTGGTCGCCCCCTTCTACCCCTACTCTCGCCAGGACAAGAAGCACCAGGGGCGCGAGCCCATCTCGGCGCGCCTCATGGCGGACCTCTACCGCGCGGCCGGAGCCGACCGCATCATGAGCGTTGACCTGCATGCCTCGCAGGAGCAGGGCTTCTTCGATGGCCCGGTCGATCACCTCTTCGCCATGCCCGTCCTCGTCGAATACGTGCGCGGACGCGTGGACCTGACCAACACGGCCATCGTGTCCCCCGACGCGGGTCGCATCCGCGTCGCCGAGAAGTGGTCCACGAAGCTGGGAGGCGCGCCCCTGGCCTTCGTCCACAAGACCCGCGACACGACCCGCCCCAACGTCGCCGTCGCCAACCGCGTCGTCGGTGAGGTCGCGGGCAAGGAATGCGTCCTCGTGGACGACATGATCGACACCGCCGGCACGATCACGGAGGCCATCAAGGTCCTCAACAACGCCGGCGCCAAGAAGGTCATCGTCGTGGCGACGCACGGTATTCTCTCCGACCCCGCCGCGCGCCGACTCTCCGAGTCCGGGGCCGCCGAGGTTGTCGTCACGGACACCCTCCCGATCGCCCCCGAGAAGCGTTTCGAACAGCTGACGGTCCTGTCCATCGCGCCGCTCCTCGCCCGCGCCATCCGCGAGGTCTTTGAAGACGGTTCGGTCACATCGCTGTTTAACTGACCGGCTCCCGCTTCACATCCGCCCTCGCCGTGAGGTACCCTGTTGGGGTTGCTCCGGCGAGGGCGGATCCGTATCCGCCGTTATCGACAGGGCCTGAATCGATACGCGACGCGTCTCCTTCACTCTGCCGACACCGCAGCCGGACCTGAGAAACGAAGGAACAACATGAGCGACAACCCCGTCCTGCTGGCCGAAGAGCGCACCGAGTTCGGTAAGGGCGCCGCCCGCCGCGCCCGCCGCGCCGCCAAGGTCCCCACCGTCCTGTACGGCCACGGCGCCGAACCCCGCCACCTGGATGTGCCCGAGCACGACCTCTTCCTCATCGTTCGAGGCACCAAGAACGCCCTCGTCGAGCTGAAGATCGCTGGCAAGACCCAGCTGGCCCTCGTCAAGGACGTGCAGGTCCACCCCGTGCGCCGCAACATCCTGCACGCCGACTTCCTGGCCGTCAAGGCCGGCGAGAAGGTCGACGTTGAGGTTCCCGTCGTCGTCACCGGCGAGCCCGTCCCCGGCACCGTCCACTCCCTCGAAGAGTTCACCATCGCGGTCAAGGCTCCCGCGACCGCCATCCCCGAGAGCCTCGAGGTTTCCATCGAGGGCATCGAGGCCGGCTCCGCCGTGCGCGTCGCAGACCTGGCCCTGCCCTCCGGCGTCGAGGTCGAGCTCGACGCCGAGACGGTCATCGTGTCGGTCCAGGAAGCCGCCGCTGAAGAGGAAGCGGAAGCCACCGAGGAGGCGACCGAGGAAGCCGCCGAGTGACGCCTGCGCACTGACGCTCTTCGAAGGGGCGAGGCCGTGGCCTCGCCCCTTCCTCCTATCTGCGATACTGGGGGCATGAATGACCTCCACGTGATCATCCCCGCCGGCGGCGCCGGCACACGACTGTGGCCGCTGTCGCGACGCAACCGCCCCAAGTTCCTCCTCGATCTGGCCGGGACGGGGCGCACCCTCCTGCAGGGGACAGTCGACCGCCTTAAGACCCGGGCCTCGTCGGTCACCATCGTGACGGGACAGTCCCACCGTGACCGCGTGCTCGACCAGCTGCCCGAGTTTGCCGACTCCGCCACTCGGACGCTCCTCATCGAGCCCTCCGGGCGCGACTCCATGGCCGCGATCGGACTGGCCGCATACGTGGTGCGCGAGCGCTACGGCGATGAGGCGATCGTCGGCTCCTTCGCTGCCGACCACCTGATCGCCCGGCCCGAGCTGCTCCACTGCGCCATCGACGAGGCCGTGACCGCGGCCGCCGACGGCTACGTCGTCACCATCGGCCTGACGCCCACGGAAGCCTCCAGCGCCTACGGGTACATCGCGCCGGGACCCGCCCTGGGCGGACCCGCGCCCGGCGCGGGCCCGCAAGCACGGCGCGTCGCCGAGTTCGTGGAGAAACCCGATTCGCTTACGGCCGCCTGCTACGTGCGCGACGGATACCTGTGGAACGCCGGAATGTTCATCGTCTCCGCTGGCGTCCTCGCGCGCCACCTCGCGCGCCTCCTGCCCGACATGCACGACAGGCTCGAGACGATTGCGCGCGCGTGGGGGAGGGATGACTTCCAGAGGGTCCTCAGCGAAAACTGGCCCCACCTGACGAAGATCGCGATCGACCACGCCATCGCCGAACCCGTCGCCGCCGACGGGAGAGTGGCCGTCGTTCCCGCCGACGCCGACCTCGGATGGACGGACCTGGGAGACTTCGACGCCCTCACCGCTGTCGCGGCGGCCAGCGGGCGCCTCGGCGAGGCGCTGCGCATCGAATCCGACGGCGCCCCCGTCTTCGGCTCCACCGCCCACGACGGGGCGCCCGGGGCGCTCGTCGCCCTCGTCGGCGTCCCCGACGTCGCCGTCGCCCTCACCCCCGACGCGATACTCGTCACCCGCAGGGACCGCGCCCAATCGGTCAAAGCCGCCGTCGACGCGGTGGCGGCAGCGGGGCGCGCCGACCTCCTCTAAGGACAAGGGACTGCCTCACGCGTCGCGGCCCACTGCCTCGGGGCGCGCCTCTCGCGCGGTGACGTGAGCCCCCCGCCCAGCCGCAGCTCGGCGGCGCTGGTAGCGTGATGGGCAGCAGACGCACTGACGAAAGGCACCCGACGTGAACAAACGGACCACTGCCGCCCTCGCGGCGACCGCGACGGCGGCCGCCCTGGCCCTCGGCGCGTGCTCGTCCACGCCCGCCGCTGTACCCGCCGACACAGCCAAGGTGTGCGCCGCCATCTCGGGCGCCCACGGAGATGCCTCCACAGATCCGGTGGCGCTCGCGCTTGCGGGCGGCGCGAGCCGGGCGTCCATCGCCTACGACAGCGCCACGGGCGAGGGGGCACCGGCGTCGCTCGTCTCCTCCGGCTGCACGCTCATCGTCGGCGCTGACTCCACGATGGCCTCCGCGATCTCCGAGGCCGCCCGCGCCAATCCCCGCACCAGGTTCGCGCTGGTGGGAGCCTCCTTTGTCGATGCCAAGGGACATGCGACGACGCTGAAGAACGGGTCCGTCGTCGATGTTGACGCCTCGCAGGCCGCCTACCTCGCCGGCTACGCGGCCGCCGGCATGACGACGACCGGCACGCTCGGCGTCGTCGGCGGCGCGCGAGACAACGTCACCAGCTCGCAGATGTCCGCGTTCTCGCAGGGAGTGGACGCCTACAACCTCGCCAACGGAACCTCCATCAGCGTCCTCGGCTGGAACACCGCCACCAACGACGGCACGTACGCGCAGGACGCCGACCAGGTGCGCGCCGCCACCTCCGACTTCATATCCCGAGGCGCCGACATCATCCTGCCCCTCGCGGGGGCGGCAAACCAGGGTGCGGCGCGCGCCGTGACGGAGGCCGCCAACCCGCTCGTGCGACTCGTCTGGTCGGGGCTGACCCGCCAGGACCTGAAGGGACTGACCCGCGACGAGGCCCAGTCAGCCGGGGACGTTCCCATGTCGGGCCAGTCGGGTGCCGCGCCCCAACAGGTGGTCGACACGCAGTCCTTCGCCGACGCGTTCAGCTACATCCAGATCTCCGACGAGGTGCGCGCCTCCATTGGCGCCCCGGTCCTGACGGGTATCGTCGTCGACTACTCGAGCGCCGCCGATAAGCTGATCTCCGACGCATCCGCGGGCGGCCCCTCCTCGACCGTTCCCGTGTCGCTGGTCTCCGGCGGAGTGATCCTCACCGGGTTTGGCTCCTACACGCCGATGCTCTCCGCCGACCTCAAGCTCGGGCTGTCCGACATGGCCGGCCAGATCGAGAGTGGTGGCCTGACGGTCTCCACCCCGTTTGACGCCTGAGGCTATACGCATGCGTGAGTCCGCCTATTGGAGAGGCCAACCCCGTTGACGCGGCGGCTACGAATTGCCGCACACGGAACGCCGGAGGGGACCCGTGGCGGGCTTACGTGAGGGGCAGCTGGCCATTGCGAGGAACGCTCGTCTAGATTGCCAGGTCACAGGGGAGATCGGAGATGTCCCGTAATCGTTGACCGTCGATGAGGGTTTCGAGGGTGTTCACGGCTTCACCACTGCCCGATGCGTGGGTTGCTTCGATGAGTTCCGGCAGGGCGAAGTGATACACGGTGTCGATGTCGCCCGTGCCCAGGGCCAGTGATGAAAGCCTGGACGGGGTGGGTTCCCCTGTGACCACAACGATGTGAGGGGTGCGGCCTTTCCTGTTTCGGATCAAGTTGAGGGCTTCTGAGCGGGCATTTTGTGCGCGGTCTGATCGGAGGGTCCACTTGCATGACACAACAGCATGCACGATGGGGTAGGACTGGTTACGGGCCAGTAGCGGCGAATAGGATGCGACGCCATCGATAAGGATCCCGGCTTCTTCCAGTTCCTGGAGAAGAACCGGATGACGCACAATCAAGACATCCGGCGAAATGCCGTACGAATTTCCGAGAATAGTGGCCAGAGTTGGATTCCGTGTGATCGCCTCAGCGAGTTCATCAAGGTGACGATACGGTTCGTATTGAGCGAGAAACTGCCCGTGACGCGCACTACCAACGTTGAGTACCTCCCATCGTCCGGGACGCAGGGCAGACAGCGCGGGGAACGTGTCACGCAGGAAGGAACTCACCGCATCTTCAAAGTTTCGGCCGGAGCTTTGGCCTTGTAGCTTGCGTATGCCGTGAGCTGCACCCAGGTTGTGCGCGATGGTTGCAGCAAGGTCGCGCGATAAGCGTTGAGACTTGTCAGCGTTGCTTGCCACTCCGCTTGAGTTGATCGATAGGGTGCCAGATTCGATGAGAGCACGGTGAAAACGACGACGAGCCTCCATCAGACCGATGCTCATGCAACCTCCTCGTTGCGCGCAGCTGAGGCGTTCAAGACCGACGCGATCTGCACGCCGACGGCCCGCGCAACCGGAGGTGGAAAAGCGTTACCAACCTGCCGGTATGCGTGCGTCTTTGCCCCGGTAATAGTCCAGTCGTCAGGAAAACCCTGGATGCGGGCAGCCATTCGGACGGTAAGGCGGGGTGCCCCTTGGAATCCCGGATCGGGGGCATCCGGTGCGATAGTTGATCCGTTGACGCCGAGTTCCGCCCAGGCGCGCCGAGCACGGGTAGGACCCAAGTCAGGGCCTCCGTGTTTCTTGGAGCCGCCAACAAGAGTCGGTGCGATGCGATTCGCTTGTGCCGCCCACGCCGACGCGCCCTCCCAGCCTCGTTCAGCCATGAGATCCGCGAGAGTTTCCCCCACGGTGGGCGCCGCATTCTGGAAGGGACTCGGGTACTCGAAGGAGGGTGCGGTGTCGTGGCGAAAGCCGACAGCGATGACGCGTGGCCGTAACTGTGGAACGCCGAAATCAGAGGCATTGAGAAGTTTCCACTGCAGCGAGTATCCGACCTGCGCCAGATGTTCTTCCACGCTCGCGCGGTAGGCATCAAACTTAGGGTCGAGGAGGCCACGAACATTCTCGATCATGATCGCGCGCGGACGTACGACGCTCACGAGTTCGATCATCGCGGGGAAAAGATCGCGTTCGTCGTCGGCGCCGAGCTGCTTGCCTGCGTAAGAAAACGGAGGGCACGGAACTCCCCCGGCAACCAGATCAACCCCGCGATACTCGTGAGCGTGGTCTCGAATCCAGGGAACGACGTCTCCTTCGATGACGTTCCACTGAGGACGATTCTCGCGAAGCGTGTTGCATGCGTGATGATCGATCTCGACGACGGCGAGATGATCAAATCCCGCTTGCTCCAGTCCAAGGGCTTGTCCTCCAGCACCGGCACAGATCTCGATAGATGTCAGAGTCATGTTCCGCCTTCCGTCGCTGTGCCCACCGGATGATTGTAGGCGAGCGAATGATGCAGGGAGAGGGGCGAAGCGCCGGCGGTCTGGGGCGGACGGGGTGTTGTCAATCATAAGCCCAGGCTACGGCTGGTCATACTCATCTGCGTCCGCCCAGGATCCCCGTTTGACGCCTGAGGCTAACGCGGCAGGCTCTTGGCCAGCAACGCCCCGGCGCACAGGGCGTCCGCGTCCAGGACGAACGCGGGATCGACGCAGTAGAGGCCCGGCCCCTGCGGGAGCGCAGGATTCGAGGACAGCGCCTCGGCCAGCGCGGCTCTCACCTCGCCATCAGGGACGGACGCGGTGAGCGAGCGCCCGTCTGAGGAAACGACGAGCCTCACGTCGCCCTCCTCGACGCGCCGCACGCCGACACGGTCGAGAAGCAGCGGAAGAATCCCCGAGGGATCCGCGCAGGACACGCTTCGCGGCGCGGGAGCGCCTCCGGCCACCGCGGTGATCCTCGCGGCCGCGCGGTCGACGTACGCCCCGACCATGCCCTCGCCGACCGATTCCCAGCCCCCGCACGCGCGCACGATCGAGGACTCGTCGCCGTTGGCCGCCGCGGCCTCGTCAATGAGAGCAAGCGCAGACGCAGAGGCCGGCGCTCCCTCGCTCGATCGGTCGACGGCGCGCCCGCCCAGGTACACCAGAGCGCGGGAGTCCTCCGTGACATACACGGCGCCGTCGGCCATCACCATGCGCACCGAGAAAGCGGTGAGGGGAGCGGGCAGCGCGCGCGGCATCACGAGCCCGTGCCCGCCGGCTCCCTCGACGATGGCAGCTCCCTCCCGTGCTCTCTCCATCCCCTCCGCGGTCTCGTAGCCGATGATCAGGCGGAAACGACCGCCCGTGGCGGCGGACAGGAAAGAAGCGATACCCGCAAAGAGCGACGGGCTAGCACAGCGTGTCATGTGCAGAGGGTAACACCACGAACGCGCGAGTGATAACCGTGCCCGCCACCCGGCCGCGGGAACCGCTTCCGTCCGCCGCCTCGCCGCGACACTGGGCGCTCGCGACTATCCTGAGGGAAGCGACGAAGGAGGAATCATGCAGCTGACGGACGTGACTGACCCGATTGCGCTCGCTCGCCAGATGATCGACATCCCGTCGGTGTCGGGACAGGAAGGGCCCCTCGCCGACGCCGTCGAGGCGGCGCTACGCGACGCGGGCTTCGGCACGGTCCCGGCCCTGGAGATCCTGCGCGACGGCGACGCGGTGTGCGCGCGCACACGGCTGGGGCGGGGCCAGCGTCTCGTTCTCGCGGGGCACCTGGACACCGTCCCCATCGCAGACAACGTTCCCGGCCGCAGCGAAGAGCGCGACGGTGTCGAGATCCTGTGGGGGCGCGGCTCGGTGGACATGCTCGGCGGGTGCGCGGCCTCCCTCGCCCTGGCCTGCGAGGCCGGGCGGAGCGCGCGCGGGGGAGCACGGCCGCCGCTCGCCTACGACGTGACGTGGATCTTCTACGACCACGAGGAGGTGGCCTCAGATCTCAACGGCCTGGGGCGCATCCACCGCCGCCACCCCGAGTGGCTCGACGGTGACCTCGCGCTTCTCGGCGAGCCCACGTGTGCGCAGGTGGAGGGAGGCTGCAACGGGACGCTGCGCATCATCGCCCGCTTCCCCGGGCTGGCCGCGCACTCGGCGCGCGCATGGATGGGAGACAACGCGATCCACGCGATGGCGCCCGTCATCGAGAGGATCGCCGCCTACGGCAACCCCGTCACCTCCGTTGACGGGCTGGACTTTCGCGAGTCCCTCTCGGTCGTGCGCGTCGAGGGAGGCACGGCGAACAACGTCATCCCCGAGTCCGCCTCCATGACGGTCAACTACCGTTTCGCGCCCTCAAGAAGCGCCGAGGATGCGCTCGCGTGGGTGAGGAGCCTCTTCGAGGCAACGGGAGCCACCGTCGAGGTCGACGACCTGTGCGAGGGGGCGCGTCCCGGAGCCGATTCCGCGCTCGCCCAGCGCTTCCTCGAGGTTGCGCGCTCTCACGCGGCGCGGGCGGGCGGTGAGCTGCGTGTGAGCGCCAAGGTCGGCTGGACGGACGTCGCCCGCTTCACGCAGGCGGGGGTTCCCGCCATGAACTTCGGCCCCGGGGACCCGCTGCTCGCGCACACGCGCGACGAACACGTGCCGACCTCGGATATCCTCAGGGTGCATGAGACGCTCCGGGAGTTCGTGCTCGCGCCGACGCGCGCGTGCGCGAGCCCAGAACCAACGAGGAAGACACGATCATGAACAAGCTCGACAAGACCTACCGTCGCGGATCCGTCGTCTTACGCGGCACGCAGATTCCGCGTCTGACGGCCGACGCGTCGCTGCTGCAACCCGAATCCAATGCCGACTGGAAGCACACCGACCCGTGGAGGGTCCTGCGCATCCAGTCCGAGTTCGTCGAGGGATTCGAGGCCCTGGCCAAGGTTGGCTCCGCGGTCTCCGTCTTCGGCTCCGCGCGCACGCTGCCCGACGACCCCCTATACCGCGGCGCCCAACGCATCGGTGAACTCCTGGTCGAGCGCGGCTACGCGGTGATCACCGGCGGAGGGCCTGGCATCATGGAAGCGGCGAACCGCGGCGCGTGGGAGGCGGGCGGCACCTCGGTGGGGCTGGGCATCGAGCTTCCGCACGAGGAGGGCATGAACCAGTGGGTGAACCTGGGGGTGAACTTCCGGTACTTCTTCGCCCGCAAGACGATGTTCGTGAAGTACTCTCAGGGGTTCATCGTCATGCCCGGCGGCTTTGGAACGATGGACGAGCTCTTTGAGTCCGCCACGTTGCTGCAGACGGGCAAGATCCGTTCCTTCCCGCTCGTCCTCGTGGGAACACAGTACTGGTCAGGATTGGTTGATTGGGTTCGCTCCTCGATGGTCGAGGCGGGGATGATCTCGGCCGACGAGGGGTACCTGCTGCACGTCGTTGATGACCCGGTTGAAGCGGTTCGCTTGGCGACGGGAGCGTAGGGTTTCGGCGCATTCTCGGGGACCGTGCCCGCGCCGAGGTCGCGTGCGCACGTGGGACTCGGCCCGCCCCCGTTCCTCCCCTTGCGGCCGCGCTGACTAGCTGTTAATGAAAGAATGCGCTTATCCGGTAAGATAGGGGTGATGCCCCCGCCGTTGGTGGCTCGGGCGTAACTCTCAGAAGGAGTGCACACATGGCAGCAATGAAACCTCGCACGGGGGATGGTCCCCTGGAAGTCAGCGCGGAAGGCCGCGGCATCGTCGTGCGAATCCCCACCGAGGGGGGCGGTCGCCTCGTTATCGAGATGAGCGCGCAGGAGGCGGCCGAACTCGCCGATGCGCTCGGCAACGCCATCTGAATCTACCGACGAAGCGGTGGGAGAGGGAAGCGACCCTGTCCCACCGCTGTGCTGTCTGTCGGCTCCGCGGGCGCTCGATCTCAGCGCTTGACGGCGACCGCGAGCCCGTCTCCGACGGGCAGGAGCGCGGAGGCGAACTCCTCGGAGTTGCGCAGGTAGTTCACGACCTCGCGCGCGACGACGGTGCGCGCGTCTCGGCGCGCCGGGTCGGCCACCTGGTCATGCCACAGGGCGTGCACGAAGGCGATTGTTCCGCCGGGGCGGAGGATGCGAACGGCGTGGTCGAGGTACTGGGGTGTTTCCTCCAGGTCTGCATCCAGGACCACCAGGTCATAGCCGCGTGCGGCCATGCGGGGAAGCACATCCAAGGCACGCCCTGCGATGAGGCGCGTGCGGTGGGAGGAGACCCCCGCGGCGGCGAAGTTGCGGCGCGCATGCCCCAGTAGCTCCGACTCCATGTCGATGGTCGTCAGCACTCCGTCCGTGGCCATGCCGTCGAGGAGCCACAAGCCCGAGACCCCGGCCCCCGTTCCCACCTCGAGGACGGCTCGCGCGCCGGACACGGCGGCGAGCATGCGAAGCGCCGCACCGGTTCCGGAGGAGACGGGCGTGGCTCCGAGTTCCGCGGCGACGACGCGGGCGGCGGTCAGCGCATCGCTTTCCGCCACGTAGTCTTCGGTGTACACCCACGTCTGGGCCTTGTCCGCCATCACCTGTTCCTCACGTTGTTTCGTTCTCCTCGACGAGGAGCGCTCTCGCGTTCGCTCTTCCCCTCGCCTCAGGGTACAGGCGAGGAATGAACGGGGCGCGGTGGCGCTCCGGAAGATCGGGAAAAGTGGGCGGGGGCGCACGTATGTGCAGGTGCGGCCCCGCCCGTGGGGGACGCGGGCGGCGGCATCAATGCTGGATGGGGGAGACGCCGAGTTGGCGGCCCGCCAGGCCGCGGTCCGCCGACGCGAGCTGCTTGCCGAGGGCGGCGAGGACCTCGGCGGCGGCGCCGGAAGCCACGGACACGGGTTCGCCGCGGTCGCCTCCCTCACGCAGCGCGATGTCGAGGGGAACCTGGGCGAGGAGGGGGACCTCGTAGCCGAGCTGGGCGCTCAGGCGCTTGGAGACAGCCTGCCCGCCCCCGGATCCGAAGATCTCCAGGCGAGAGCCGTCGGGTTGGGGCAGGAACGACATGTTTTCGACGACCCCGATGACCTTCTGGTTCGTCTGAGACGCGATCGATCCGGCGCGCTCGGCGACCTCGGCGGCGGCGACCTGCGGGGTCGTCACGACCAGGATCTCGGAGGTGGGGAGCAGCTGCGCGATCGAGATCGCCACGTCGCCCGTGCCGGGGGGCATGTCGATGAGCAGGACATCGAGGTCTCCCCAGAACACGTCGGCGAGGAACTGCTGGAGGGCCCGGTGGAGCATGGGGCCGCGCCAGATGACCGCCTGCCCGTCGGGGACGAACATGCCGATAGAAATGACCTTGACGCCGCCGGCGCCGCCCGGCGGGATCATCATGCCGTCGATGACCTGCGGGTCGTGGTCCACCCCGAGCATGCGCGGGATCGAGAACCCGTAGATGTCGGCGTCCATGACGCCAACCTTGAGGCCCTGGGCGGCCATCGCGGCGGCCAGGTTCGCGGTCATGGAGGACTTGCCGACACCGCCCTTTCCGGACGTGACGGCGATGACGCGGGTGAGGGAGTCGGGACGTGAGAAGGGGATCTCGCGCTCGGGTCGTCCGCCGTTGAGCTTTTCCCGCAGCGCCTTCTTCTGCGCGTCGTCCATGACACCCATCTCGACGGATACCTTCTCGACGCCCTCAAGGGCGCCGACGCGGTCGGTGACGTCCTTGGAGATGGTGGTGCGCAGGGGACAGCCGGCGGTCGTGAGCAGGACCTTGACAAAGACGGAGGAGCCGTCGATTGTCACCAGGTCGGGGCTGACCATGTTGAGGTCGGTGATGGGGCGGTGGATCTCGGGGTCGATGACCTGGCCGAGAGCCTCCATGACGGAATCGAGCGTGACTGGCATGCCCTCCACTCTACTGGCCGGGGTGTCCATCTTCTAGGGGACGGCCCCCGGTTGCTCTGGGCTCTTCCTGCTCGCTGCCATCCGTTCGTTCCTGGCCGCCTCCCGCCGAGGCGGCTGTGTCCGCCGCCAGCTCGGAGCGCAATTCGTCAAGCATGTCGCGCAGCTCCGAGCGCACGAAGTCGCGCGTGGCCACGTCCTGGAGCGCGAGGCGCAGGCCGGCTATCTCCCGGGCGAGATACTCGGTGTCGGCCAGGTTGCGTTCCGCGCGCAGGCGGTCCTGCTCGGCTTGGACGCGGTCGCGCGCGTCCTGACGGTTCTGCGCGAGCATGATGAGCGGGGCCGAGTACGAGGCCTGGGTCGAGAACGCGAGGTTCAACAGGATGAAGGGGTAGGGGTCCCACGCGGCTTCTTCGCTGATGCTAGCGAGCAGGAGGTTAGCGGAGATCCACGCGACGACGAAGATCGTCATGTACAGGACGAACTTCGGGGATCCCATGAAGCGCGCGGTGGCCTCGGCGAAGCGCCCGAAGCCGTCGCCGCTGCCGCCGGAGCGACGGAAGAACGACCGGCGTCTTTCGAGCGGGTTATCCAGGCGATCAGCCATCGATGCTCCTTGCCATCATGCGGTCGGTCACGTCGTCGTCGTAGTCGCGCCAATCGGTGGGCAGGAGCTCGTCGAGGACGTCGTCGACCGAGACAGCGCCGTGGAGGTGCCCGTCCTCGTCGACGACCGGGAGGACCGTCAGGTTGTAGGTGGCGAGCAGTCGCGTGACCGTCGCGATGTGGGCGTTGGGCTCCACGGACTCGATGTCGCGGTCCAGGATCGTTCCCAGGAGGGTCTGCGGGGGTTCGCGCAGGGCGCGTTGGATATGCACCATGCCCAGGTATTGGCCCGTCGGCGTCTCCTGGGGAGGGCGGGCGATGAACGCCACGGTCGCGATGGACGCGGGAATGTCCTCGCGCCGCACGGCGGCGAGCATCTGTGCCACGGTCGCGTTGGGGCCGAAGACGACGGGTTCGGTGGTCATGAGCGAACCGGCGGTGGACTCGTCGTAGGTCATGAGGCGACGAACGTCCTCTGCTTCCTCGGGTTCCATGAGGGCGAGGAGGGACTGGGCTTGGGCATCGGGAAGCTCGGCGACCAGGTCGGCGGCGTCGTCGGGCTGCATGACGTCGAGGACGTCGGCGGCGCGGGCAGCCTCGAGGCCCGAGACGATAGCGACGCGGTCGTCGTCTCCCAGCTCCTCAAGCACGTCGGCGAGGCGGGCGTCGGTGAGCTGCGTGGCGACCGCCATCTTGCGGTCCTGGGGGAGGGTGTGCATGAAGTCGGCCAGGTCAGCCGGACGCATGTCCTCCGTGTACTGCAGCAGCGCGGTGGCCGCCTGGTTCGAGTCCGTCTTGAGCAGGCCCGACACGTCGGACACGTCCACCGTCAGGGTCTCGCCGCTGCGGGTGAAACCAAGGGAGGACGTGCGCACGCGCTGGACATGCAGGGTGGAGATGACCCAATCCTTGGGACGCCGTTGGCGCATCGCCACGTCGAGGATGCGCACCTTCCCGGAGCCGTCGTTCATGGTGACGACCCGGTCGAAGAGCTCGGAGAGCACGAGGGTCTCGATGGGGCGCTGGGTGAAGGAACGGATGTTGAGCAGGCCGGTCGTGATGACCGAGCCAGACTCGATCGCGGTGACGCGGGTGAGCGGCAGGAAGACGCGTTTGCGCGGCCCGACCTCGACGACGAAGCCGATGACGTTGGCAGCAGATTTCAGCCGAAAGATGACAACAACATCGTGAATCTTACCAACCTGGTCGCCCAAAGGGTCGAAAACACCGGTGCCGGCGAGCTTTCCGATGTAGACGCGGCGGCCCTTGGTGCCTAGTTCAATAGATGCGATGCTCACCTAATCATTTTAGGCTGTGGACTAAGGAAGCGTAACGGCGAGCCGGGCGCGGGGTGGACAATGCGTCCCATGCCACCGCCGCCGCGGTGTAAGGAGACATGATGCCCCAAGCGATAGAACCTCAGATGCCCACCGGCACGGAGGTCGCCTCCTACCAGACCTACGCGCAGGCGCGCGCCGGGGTGGATTACCTGTCCGACAACGGCTTTGATGTCTCGTCCATCACGATCGTGGGTACCGACCTGCACCTGGTGGAACGAGTGAGGGGACGCCTCACGATCGCCCGCGCATCGCTGTCCGGCGCCTCCAGCGGCGCCCTGTGGGGGGCGCTGATCGGCATGCTGATGTCTGCGGGACAGAGCGTCGGCGGAACCGGAGGATGGGTCGTGAGCGGCATCGTCGTCGGCGCGCTCGTCGGGATGGCCCTGGCCGCGCTGGCCTTCATCATCCGGGGGCGTAACCGCGACCTGGTGTCCTCCCAGCAGGTCGTTGCCGTGCGCTACGCGGTGCTGGCCTCGGCCGACATCGACCGCGCCTACGCGCTGCTGCAGCGAACGCCCGGCAACCGGGCGCGTGCCCAGCGCCCGCGGGCAGAGACTGAACTCCCGAAGAAGGACTCGGTGGGCTTCTTCCCGGATGGCCGCCCGCGTTTTGGCGCGGCCACCAAGGAAGGCGACGTGCCCGGGGCGTCGGCCGCGCCCGAACCGGGAGCGGCGCCCGAGGGTGGAAGCCCCGAGGCACCTGCCGCGCCCGACGCGCCGCCCTCCGGGCAAGAGGACGCCCCGGCCTCGTCCCCGTCGAAGGACCGCCCCGAGGCGTAACCTCGGGGCGGCGCGAGGAGCGCTCAGCGCGACTGGATCGACGCGATCCACTCCTCCACTTCTGCGATCGTTCGCGGGATGTCCTCGGAGATGCGGGTCACCGATCCGTCTGCGCCCACCACCACGTCGTCCTCGATGCGCACGCCGATGCCCCGATACTCCTCGGGAATCAACAGGTCGTCGGCGCGGAAGTACAGGCCAGGCTCGATCGTGAAGACCATGCCCGGCTCCAGGAGCGCGCCCTGGTAGAGCTCCGAGCGCGCCTTCGCGCAGTCGTGCACGTCCAGGCCCAGGTGATGGCTGGTGCCGTGCGGCATCCAGCGGCGGTGCTGCTGGCCGCCGGGCGCAAGTGACTCCTCGGGGGTGACGGGCAGGATACCCCACTCGTGCAGGCGCGCGGCGATGACGCCCATGGCGGCGTCGTGCACGTCCTTGAATCGGCAGCCCGGCTGGTTCGCGCGTGCCAGGGCGGCCTCGCAGGCGTCAAGCACCGCCTGGTAGACGCGGGCCTGGACCGGCGTGAAGCGACCGTTGACGGGCAGCGTGCGGGTGATGTCGGCGGTGTAGAGGGAATCAACCTCGATGCCGGCGTCGACGAGCACCAGGTCGCCCTCGCGGACCTCGCCGTCGTTGTCGATCCAGTGCAGGGTATTCGCGTGGTTGCCCGACGCGGCGATCGTCTCGTAGCCCTCGCCGTTGCCCTCCTCGCGGGCGACCGCCCGGAAGGCCCCCTCAATGACGCGCTCGCCCCTGCGGTGGCCGACGGCGCGGGGCAGGACGCGGATGATGTCCTCGAAGCCGGCCTTGGTCGCCGCAACGGCGCGCCTCATTTCCTCGAGCTCGAAGGCATCCTTGGTCAGGCGGATCTCGGAGAGGCGCTCCTCGAGTGCCTCGTCCTCCTCGCGGGCGTCCTCACCGGCAGGCAGACCCGCCTGAGCGCGCACCTCGTTGACCATGTCCTCGATGCGCGCGTCAACGCCGCGCACGATGCGCAGCGCGACGGTGCCCGCGTCCTTGGCGAGGGCGTCGCGCAGGGTGTCGATGTGGCGGGTCTCCAGGCCGGTCGCGGCGGAGAGCTCTTCCAGCGAGGGACGCGCCCCCACCCAGAACTCGCCGTATCGGGCGTCGGCGTAGAACTCCTTGGAGGAGCGCGAGGCGCGGGGCTTGAAGAACAGGAGGGACGTGTGCGTGCCGTCCTCATTGGGCTCGAGGACGAGGACGGTGTCAGCCTCCTTCTCCGCGCCCAAGCCCGACAGGTGCGCGAAGGCGGAGTGGGCGCGGAAACGGTAGTCGCAGTCGTTGGAGCGGACCTTGTAGGGACCCGCGGGCACGACGAGGCGTTCGCCCGGGAAAGGGGCGCCGGCCTTGAGGGCGCGGGCGGACAGGAAGTCGGCGACGGGGTCGCGCTCGGGCAACTCGCTGGGGCGCGGAGCCCACCCGGTGCCGATGAAGTCACGGAAAGCGGAGGACTGGGGTTGACGGGAGCGGCTCTCGCCGCGGTCGGCCATGGACTGGGAAGCTTCTTCACTCATGCCGCCCATTCTATGGCGGCGCGACATCGCCTGGCAGGCGTATGTGGCCCAGGGGCTGCCACTGATGCGAGCGAGCGCCCCTAGTCCTGGAGCGTGAGTTCGCCCGCGATGGAGGTGCCCATCCACCGAGCGAGGTCCTGGTCCCGCACCCCCTGGGACAGGAGGAAGACGGTCTTGGCATACAGCGCCTCCAGCGTCATGTCGTGAGCTCCGATCGCCCCCAGCTTGGCCAGCGCGTCCCCGGCCTCGTAGTGGCCGAGCATGACCTCTGCCTGGTAGCACTGGGAGGCGACGATGATCGGCACTCGCGCTTCCGTCAGCTCGGCCAGGACGCCGACGAAGCCGGGCTCGGAAGCGGGAATGTTCCCGACGCCGAAGGCCCGCAGGATCAGCGCGTCGGGGTGCGCCGTGGTCATTGCCCGTAGCCTGGCGGCGCTCATGCCCGGAACAACATCGACCACGGCAATGTCCTGGCGCGTGTAGGGCAGGGGAGAGGCCCAGCCGGTGCCCGCGTGGGGCGTCCCGTACCAGCGCCACGGCGCGCCCGTGCGGGCCACCGGGGAGACGGAGGGGGATTCGAAGCCCCGGAACGCCCAGGACGAGGTCTTGGTGGCCCGATTGCCCGCCAGCAGTTTGTGGCCGAAGAAGAGCATGACGCCCCTGGCGCGGCGCGACATCGCCGCGCGCAGGGCTCCCGTCACGTTCGCCGAGGCATCCGATCCGACGACGCCCAGCGGGTACTGGGATCCCGTGATGACGACCGGCTTGCCCAGGTCCGCCAGCGCGTAGGACAGGGCGGCCGCCGTGTAGGCCATGGTGTCCGTTCCGTGAAGGACGAGGAAGGCGTCGGCCTGCGTCGCGTGGGCGGTGATGTCGTCGATGATCGTCTGCCAGTCCTCGGGGGTTGCCTCCGAGGAATCGATGAGGGGGTCGAGGACGGACATCGAGATGTTGGAGGCCACCTCGATGCCGTCGAGCTGGGAGCTGAACCATCCCTGCAGGTCCGCGCCGGGACGCAGGCCCTCCGGGGAGTCGATCATGCCGATCGTGCCGCCGGCGTAGGTCACGTGAAGACGCACGATGCGTTCCTTTCTGAGGCGTCATCCTAGTTTCCTACAGACACCGATGGTGCGCCCTGCCTGGTCATTCATCGGACGCGTTGCGGTGGCGCCGAGAGAGGCGACGAATCGCGGGAGACGAGGGCGGGAGGGCAACGCATCGCGGGAGACGAGGGCGGCGGGCGGAAGAGCCCGGTCCGAAGCGGTTGTGTGATCGGGTTAATGGGGTAGTCTCAGATGGTGAAGCGAATCGATCCCCACACGCACAGCGCCTACTCCGATGGGACAGACACCCCCGCGCAGCTCCTCGCAGCCGCCGCGCGCGCGGGGCTGGACGCGATTGCTCTGACCGACCATGACACGACCGACGGGTGGGACGAGGCCTGCGCTGCCGTATCCGCAACGGGCGTGAGCCTCATCCGTGGCGCCGAGATCTCGTGCTCGGCATCGGGAATCTCCGCCCACCTTCTCGCCTACCTCTTCGATCCGGCCAACCCCGGCCTTCTCGACGTCTTTCGACGCACCCGCCAGGACCGCGAGACGCGCGCGCGGCGCATCGTGGACAACCTGTCGGCCGACTATCCTATCTCCTGGGAGGACGTGCTCGACTTCGCCCCCGAGGGCGGCCCGGTCGGGCGCCCCCACATCGCCGACGCGCTCGTGAGAGCCGGTTGCTTCCCCGATCGCGCCGCCGCGTTTGTTCACGCCCTGCACCCCTCCGGCCCCTATTACGTGCACCACTGGGCGCCCGACCCGGTCGAGGCAGTGCGCCTCGTGCTCAAGGCCGGCGGCGTGCCCGTCCTGGCCCACCCTCGCGCTCGCGGGCGTTCGCGTCTGCTGCCCGAGGCGGTGATCGGCGACATGGCGGATGCCGGGCTCTTCGGGATCGAACGAGACCATCGCGATCACGGCCCCCAGGACCGCGCGGACGTCGAACGCATCGGCGGCGAACTCGGGCTGGCGCTCTTCGGCTCCTCGGATTACCACGGCAGCGGCAAGCCGAATCGCATCGGCGAGAACACGACCGACCCCGCGACGATTGCCGAGGTCGTTAAGCGCGGGTACATCGGGGTGGTCGAGCCGTGAGCTTCTTTGATGTCACGCTGTTTGCGACGGCGTTCGCGACCCTGACGGTCATCATGGACCCCATCGGGACCGTCCCGGTCTTCTTGGGGCTCACGAGCCGGTACGCGCCGCTTAAGCAGCGTCGCGCGGCGATCCAGGCGACCTCGGTGTCCTTCGGCGTGATCGTGACGTTTGCCATTCTGGGTGGGCAGATTCTCCACCTCCTCCACATCTCCGTCGAGGCCCTCCAACTCTCCGGGGGAGTGCTCCTCTTCCTGGTCGCCATGGAGCTCCTCATGGGAACCGACTCCTCCTCTCCGGACACCGGCGACGAGGGGGTCAACGTCGCGCTCGTTCCCCTGGGTACGCCCCTGCTGGCCGGGCCCGGATCGATCGTTGCGGTCATGGTCGCGGTCGGCCAGGCGGGCAGCAACGCGGGGTCGTGGGTGGCCGTCCTGGTGGCGGTCATCCTGGCGCACGTGGTGATGTGGCTGACCATGCGATTCTCGCTGATGCTCTCGCGTCTGCTGGGGCCGGGCGGAATCATGCTGCTCACCAAAATTTCGGGTCTGCTCCTGGCCGCGATTGCAACCCAGCTCATCATGGAGGGGATCTTCCGGTTCATCGCGGCAGCGAATGCCTCCTAGGCGATCGGGGCGGGTGGTCGGTATCACCCGCTGGCGCGGGGTGGCGGGGGAGTGCGGCGTGTCGCTTCGTGGAATCTGTTCTCTTTGGTCAGGAAGTGTTGTATGGTGGCAGTGAACGTCGTGACGCGACACTGTCCGTACCGGTCAGGGTCACGCATTCATCCCTCACCACATCCGTATCAGGAGAAATAATGAAGAAGACGAGCTCGTCTCTGCTCGCCGCGACCGCGGCCCTCGGCCTGATCGCCGGTGCCGCCGGCGCCGCCATTGCTGCCGAACCTACCCCCGGCAGCTCGCCCTCGCCCTCGTCCCCGGCGACCGCCACCCCGGCCCCCGGCAACGGCGCGGACAACAACACTCCGGCCCCGCAGCCGTCTCAGGACACGCCGAGCACCCCTGCGCCTCCGAGCGCCACTCCGGCCCCGCAGCCGTCTCAGGACACGCCGAGCACCCCTGCGCCTTCCTCGCCCGCGGCCGATCAGGGCGGCGCGGGCGCCAACTCCGGCCCCGTGGGCAGCACCGGCGTGACGACCCGCGGCCAGATCTCCAACGGCAACGGCCCGGCCCCGGTCTCCGCTCGTGGCGGCATTCGCAACACGAACACCCCCGCTGAGAGCGCGGCTCCGACCGGCCCGACCCTGGCCAACACCGGCTCCGCCGCGACGCTCGCCGCGGGCGTCGGCGCGATCGCCCTGGCGGGCGGCGTGACCCTGGTGGTTGCCCGCAGGCGCCACTGAGGCCTATCAGCCTGACAGGCGGCGCGGATCTGCTCGCACAGAGCGGATCCGCGCCGCCTGCCGTTTACGCAGATCGCCCATCGTTTGTGCACGAACGTTCATCTCAAAAACCCGAACTTGCACCGAAAATGGCCCTGTCGTCTTGATTTGATGCATGCGTCACAGGCACAATGGATGTACCGAATGTCACCATGAATTGAGCCCTCATGATGAACCGGTGATGGGAAGTGGCATCGCTCAATCGAGGGGTGCCACTTTCCTGCTATGCGTCCCTGCGGGCAGTGCCCCCGCAGGGACGCGCCGCGTCGGCGCGGGCAGTTGCGCCGGGCAGTGCTCGACCGGTAACTGCGCCGCCCCGTCGGTTCTGACGTGGGTATTTGGTCGCGCAACTGCCATGATCGGGTGCTCTTCGTCACGGTAGTGGGGGTGGGGAATATCCCACAGGGGCTCCATCGGATGGACAACTGGCCGCGCGTCGCTACGCTCTAGAATTGAGGCCCGACCCCGACCCGGGGTGCTCGCCCCTGGGCGAGAGCGGTGCAGTTACAAAAAAGGAAAAAGTATGACGCTGGATCTGACTCAGTCGCTGCCCTCTCATGTGCGCGCGACCTCTGGACGCCCCGTTGAAGACTCGACCCTGATGGAGGTGTGGCAGGGACTGTCCGCCGCCATCGTCGACCAGATCGCCGACAACTGGGCGGCCACCACCGAGCGCTACGCCAAGGGGCGTCAGGAGCACTACTTCTCCGCCGAGTTCCTCATGGGGCGCGCCCTGCTCAACAACCTGTCAAACCTCGGCCTCGTCGACGAGGCGCGCGAGGCCCTGGCTCGCTACGGCCTCGACCTCGGGCAGGTCCTCGAGGAGGAGCCCGACGCCGCCCTGGGCAACGGCGGCCTCGGACGTCTCGCCGCGTGCTTCCTGGACTCCTGCGCCACCCTCGACCTGCCGGTGCGCGGCTACGGCATCCTCTACCGTTACGGCCTGTTCAAGCAGCTCTTCGACAACGGGTTCCAGACCGAGCACCCCGACCCGTGGATGGAGGAAGGCTACCCCTTCGTCATCCGCCGCGAGGAGCGCGCCCGCATCGTCTCCTACGCCGACCTGACCGTGCGCGCCGTTCCCTACGACATTGCGATCACCGGCTACGGCACCAAGAACGTGGGCACCCTGCGCCTGTGGAAGGCCGAGCCCATTGAGGAATTCGACTACGACGCCTTCAACTCCCAGCGTTTCACCGACGCCATCGTCGACCGTGAGCGCACCATGGATATCTCGCGCGTCCTGTACCCCAACGACACGACCTTCGAAGGCAAGGTCCTGCGCGTGCGCCAGCAGTACTTCTTCTGCTCTGCCTCCCTGCAGGAGATCGTCGAGAACTACGTGCGCCACCACGGGTCGGACCTGACCGGCTTCGCCGAGTACAACGCCGTCCAGCTCAACGACACCCACCCCGTCCTGGCCATCCCCGAGCTCATGCGCATCCTCATGGACGAGCACGGCCTGGGGTGGGAGGATGCCTGGGCGGTCGTCTCCAAGACCTTCGCCTACACGAACCACACGGTCCTGGCCGAGGCCCTCGAGACCTGGGACATTCACATCTTCGACCGACTCTTCCCGCGCATCTCCGAGATCGTGCGCGAGATCGACCGTCGCTTCCGCATCGACATGGCCGACCGCGGCCTCGACCAGGGGACCATCGACTACATGGCGCCCGTCGCGGGCAACTCCGTGCGCATGGCGTGGATCGCCTGCTACGCCTCGTATTCCATCAACGGCGTCGCCGCCCTCCACACCGAGATCATCAAGCGTGACACCCTCAAGGAGTGGTACGCGATCTGGCCGGAGCGCTTCAACAACAAGACCAACGGCGTCACCCCGCGTCGCTGGCTCAAGCAGTGCAACCCGCGCCTGGCGGCCCTCCTCGACGAGGTGACCGGCTCCGACACGTGGGTTCGTGACCTCACGGAGCTGTCCAAGTTCACGTCCGCCGGATCCGATGCGGTTCTCGAGCGTCTGGATCGGATCAAGTACGAGAACAAGGTTGAGTTCGCGGCCTGGGTGAAGGAGCGCGAGGGCGTCGACATCGATCCCACCGCGATCTTCGACGTTCAGATCAAGCGCCTGCACGAGTACAAGCGTCAGCTGCTCAACGCGTTCTACGTCCTGGACCTGTACTTCAGGATCAAGGATGACCCGACGCTGGACACGCCCAACCGCGTCTTCATCTTCGGCGCGAAGGCCGCCCCCGGCTACATCCGCGCCAAGGCGATCATCAAGTTCATCAACGCTATCGCTGAGCTGGTGAACAACGATGCGGACGTCAACGGGCGCATCAAGGTTGTCTTCGTTCACAACTACAACGTCTCGCCCGCCGAGCACATCATCCCCGCCGCGGATGTGTCCGAGCAGATCTCGATGGCTGGCAAGGAGGCCTCGGGCACGTCGAACATGAAGTTCATGATGAACGGCGCACTCACCTTGGGCACCCTGGACGGGGCGAACGTTGAGATTCTCGAGGCCGTGGGCGAGGAGAACGCCTACATCTTCGGCGCGACGGACGATGAGCTGCCTGAGCTGCGTCGTCACTACGATCCGCGTTGGCACTACGAGAACGTCCCCGGCCTCAAGCGCGTCATCGACGCCCTGACCGACGGTACGCTGGACGATGCCCACTCGGGCTGGTTCCACGACATTCGCCACTCGATCCTCGAGGGCGGATTCGATCCGGCCGACGTCTACTACGTGCTGGGTGACTTCGCTTCCTACCGCGAGACCAAGGACCGGATGGCCGCCGATTACCGCGACCGCGCGGCCTGGAACGCTCGCGTGTGGGTGAACATCACCCGCTCGGGGCGCTTCTCCTCCGACCGTACGATCTCCGACTACGCTCGCGAGGTGTGGCGTATTGAGGGCGAGCCGATCGCCTGACGCGTGCGCGTGAGGGAGGCCCGGGACCGAGAGGTCCCGGGCCTCCCTCCCTTATGTGCATGTGATCTGTGACTCATTGGCGAGGGTATCTGTATTAGCTCGTTGACACAGATAAGATATCGTGTCATTGTATTACTGTATTAATACAGAGAGACAGGAGGGATACATCGATGCGCATCGATGACACCCGCCCCATCTGGATCCAGCTCGCCGACTCCTTCAGATCCCGCATCACAAACGGGACGTGGAAGCCGGGAGAGAAGATCCCCTCCGTCCGCGACCTCGCCATCGAGGCCGGGACGAACCCCAATACCGTCCAACGAGCCCTCGCCGCCCTCGACGAGGAAGGGCTCACGATCCCCAAGCGAACCGCCGGACGTTTCGTCGCCACCGACGACGCCGCCCTGCGCACCCTGCGCCGAGACGACGCGCGGGCAGCGGCGAGCGCCTTTATTCGCGCCTGCCGCGCCCTCGGCGTCGAGAGGGAGGATGCGCATCGTCTCCTCGACGAGCGGTGGGACACGGACTCAGAGCACACAGGAGGCATCCCCTCATGACCACCCAACCCCCGGGCGCCGCGCAGGCGTCCCCCGGCCTCGTTCACATCGAAGGCCTCACCAAGCGTTATCGAAGCGTCGCCGCCCTCCAGGACTTCACCCTCACCCTGGGCGCGGGCCACATCGTTGGCCTCATGGGACCCAACGGATGCGGCAAGACCACGCTGTTAAAGATCCTCGCAGGAGTCCTGTCCGACTACGAGGGAAGCGTCACTATCGACGGGCACCACCCCGGCCCGGTATCCAAGTCCATCGTCTCCTACCTGCCCGACGTGGACTTCCTCAACCCGGACTGGACCGCGCGCACGGCCATCAAGGAGTACGACCGGTTCTTCGCCGACTTCGACGCCGACAAGGCGGCCGCCATGGTTGACTTCTATGGCCTGCCCGAGACGCGACCCCTGAGCGAAATGAGCAAGGGCATGGGGGAGAAGCTCCAGATCGCCCTCATCATGGCGCGGCGAGCCCGCGTCTACCTCCTCGACGAGCCCATCAGCGGCGTCGATCCGGCAACCCGCGACGTCATGCTCGAGGGGATCCTGCGCGAGTTCGATCCCTCGTCGCTGCTCATCATGTCCACCCACCTCATCTCCGACATCGAACACTTCGTCGACTACGCGCTCTTCATGAAAGAGGGCAGAGTCTTCCTGGCGGGTGACGCCGACGACCTGCGAGCCACGCGGGGAGACTCCCTCGACGCAATCTTCCGGAAGGAGTACCGCTGATGTTTTGGACACTACTCTCATACGAGATTCGCTCCAGGGCACGCTCCGTCGCACGCGTCCTCGAGATCATCGTCGCGGCCATCGTCCTGTCCCTCGTCGTCCTCGCTTTGGACATCCCCGTGCTGAGTGACTCCGCGTTGAGGATCACCTACATCCTGTGCTGCGGGATTCCCGCCGGCTTCGTCATCGCCGGAATGATCGACTACTGGAAGACCCTGTACGGCCAGCGCGGGTACTTCATGATGAGTCTGCCGGTCTCGGGATCCTCGATTTTCTGGGCGAAGGTTACCCGGATCTGCCTCGAGTCCATGGTCGGCCTGGCCTTCGCCGTTGGAGGCATCGTCGCCACCGCCGCCGAAGACGCCTCCCGCAAGGGGATGAGCCTCGCGCAGTACACGGCGGACATCCGTGGCGTCCTCGCGGTCTTCCCCACCCCTCTCCTCGTGGCCCTCGCGGTCGCGCAGGTGATCTCGACGCTGGCAGTGGTCGTTCAGGCCTGCGCCGTCATGACGATCGGGGCCGAGGGCCGCTTCAACCACATGGGCTTCGGGGCGCCGATGATCGGCTTCATCATCCTCTACTTCGTCAACCAGGTGACCGGTGTTGTCGGTACGCTCTTCTTCCCGCTGTCCATCAACCTGCGGACCGGGCGGTTCGGCGCCGACATCATGTGGACCTCCTTCATCTCGATGACGGACGACACGCCACCCGAAGTCGTTGGACTGGGCTCCTTCATCCTTGGTCCCCTCTGCGCCGTCGTCATGGCGATCTGGGCCTCTCGCTCCATCGAGAAGCACACGTCCCTGCGCTAGCTACCCGTCCTCGCGCGTGCGCGAGCCCGGACTTCGACAAGGGATTCCCGAAGACCAATCAACACCCGTCCTCGCGCGTGCGCGAGCCAGGCATAGGAGGTTTCAATGTTCCTGTTATCGTCAGCGATCAGCGCCTTCGCCCAGCTCGGCCTGATCCTCGTGCTCCCGCTCGCGTGGTGGGCGCTCACCGCCAGACGCAGCGTTGGCTTTGCCTCCTGGATCGGTCTGCGTCGGCCGACATGGGACGGGAGAAGGGCGCGGCTCGGCGTAGCCATCCTCGCGTGGGTGGCGATCGGTGCAGCTTCGACAGCGCTGCTCCAATCCTTCTCGGGCCAGGTCCCCGCCGCACGTTTCGCCGGGCAAGGCCTCGGTGGCATCGTCCCTGTCCTGCTCTTCGCGATCATCCAGACCTCCCTCGCCGAAGAGATATTCTTCCGGGGCTTCCTCGGCAAGCGGATCATCGCCAGGTGGGGTTTCGCCCCCGGCAACGCCGCTCAGGCCATCGTCTTCGGCGTCCTGCACGTCGCGATGTTCGCCTCCTTCGCGGACCCGATCCGGCTCCTCGCCATCGGGATCCTGACGGGGGCCAACGGATGGATCGTCGGTTGGCTCAACGAGGAGGGGGCCGGGGGATCGATCCTGCCCGGCTGGGCGCTTCACGCGAGCGCGAACCTGCTCGTCGGAACCGCGGCGGCGTTCAACCTCGTGGGGTGAGCATGGTCCCGGCCGGCGGTTGACTCCGCTGGCCGGGGCTTCGCTGCGCGCGCGGGGCGGTGAGGACGAGGGTGCCCAAGGGCGCCCAGAGCACCGGACGGGGCGCCGCGCGTGGCGCCGAGACATGCGCCGCCCGCGCGGGCAGTTTCGAGGGAACGTTCGCCCGGTTTGGAGGATTCATCCAGTCTCCTATGATGTTGTTGGAGCGAGAGATGCCCCGAAAGGAGACCCGTGGAACCAGCGACCGGCTCATTTGTCCCGGCGAGCCCGGACCTGATCTGGATGGTGTTCATCCAGCAGGTCCTCGTCCTCATCGCGTGGCTGATCGGTGTCGCGGTTCGCCGCGTGCTGAAGAACCGCATGACGATGTCCACCGCGTCGGCGACCCTGACCGGCCTGGCCGGCCTGTGGGGTGGCCTGGTGATCGCCGGGTGGATCTTCGACTCCGGTGACCTGTGGAAGCCCGGCATGATCGCGGTCGCCGCGCTGGTTGCCCTCGTCGTCGTCATCGTGGTCGCGCTGGTCGCCGCGTACCTGCATCCGCGCCCGGGCCTCGTCCCGATCCGGGAGGTCGTTCAGCGCGGAGAATCCGACTCTCTCGAATTCAAGTCGAGCGCTCGCTGGAACATGCGCACGGGCAAGCGTGACGACGCGATGGAGACCGTGATCGCCAAGACCGTCGCCGCCTTCATGAACTCCGGTGGCGGCACCCTGCTGATCGGTGTCGACGACGATGGTCGGCTCATCGGCATGGGGCCCGACTACTCGACCCTCAAGACGCCCGACTCCGACCGTTTCGAGCTGTGGATCCGAGACATGTGGGGGCAGCGGATGGGGACTAACGCCGCCGCGCTGCCCAGGCTCGACTTCGCCGAGGCCTCGGACCCGCAGGAGGGGTACGAGCGCCAGGAGGTGTGCCGGGTGACCATCCCGCCCTCGCCCCACCCCGTGTACCTGAGGGGGCCGAAGGGTAAGGGGGAGGCCGAGCTGTGGGTGCGCGTGGGTAATTCGACGCGGCGCCTGGAGGTCGCGGACGCGGTCCAGTACGTGTCGATACGCTGGCCAGAGAGCGTACGGGTCTCCCCGTGGACGCGCGTGCGTCTCCTGGCGATGCGCCGCCGCGAGATGCCGACGCGTCTGCCGGGCGTCGTGGAGCGGGTTCTCACCGAGCGCGCGATGAGCGGCTTGTCTGCGGTGGAAGAGGAGTGAGCGAGGCGGGGCGTCGGTAGGCTCCGCATTGCCGAGAGACGACAGCGGCAGTGCGGCGACGTCAGACCCGCCGTCGGCCGTCCGTCATCCTCCGTCTGCCGTCTGTCGGTGGGCGGACCATCGCCCCAGGGGGATGTCGGTGTCGTCGCGCTGGCGGTGGCGCGCGGCGAGGCCTGCGCGTGGTTGCGCGGTGACGCCCGAGGCAGCGGCAACGGGGGAGGGGCTGGGGTGCGTTTCGTGGCGCTGTTCAAGCGGCGAGCGCACTGCGTGGCGGTCAGCGTGTTGTGCGGCACAGTGGCTAGCCGCGACACGCCGATGTTGATCGGCTTTTCCGGGGCGGGTTCGGCTTCTTGGCGCGTCCGTGGCGATGTGAGGATTTGCAACGAAAACCCTGCTATTCTGGCCGTGTGCTTGCGGGTCGGGCGGGTGCTTTCTCGGCCCCTGGCGATCCGGGGTGGCGTTTCTGCTGGTCACAGGGGGTGCGACACGCCGGGCAGTCAGAAAGCACCTAGCGCCATAAGGTGCATTAAGACTCCTTTTACCGAGGCCGTTTCCGCCCAATTTAATGTAAGGGTCAGAAAGCACCTAGCGCCATAAGGTGCATTAAGACTCGGTATTGGACCATTTTCGAACGGGTTTTACTTCATATCCGGTCAGAAAGCACCTAGCGCCATAAGGTGCATTAAGACACTCTGCAGGTGGTTGTTAACGGAGGCGGTGGCCTGTCAGAAAGCACCTAGCGCCATAAGGTGCATTAAGACCTCAGGTATCTGAACATAGTGTTCCTTGGTTGTGTCGTCAGAAAGCACCTAGCGCCATAAGGTGCATTAAGACCTGGATTCCGACGGCAACCGGGTATCCGTTTTCGAGTCAGAAAGCACCTAGCGCCATAAGGTGCATTAAGACAAGGCGCAGAAGGCCGTGATTACGGGTGACCTGATTGCGTCAGAAAGCACCTAGCGCCATAAGGTGCATTAAGACAGCAGAATGTACCCATCGAGCACTTCGAGATTGTGGTCAGAAAGCACCTAGCGCCATAAGGTGCATTAAGACACGTCACGCGGACAACACGCTAATCGGGACGCGACACATCGTCAGAAAGCACCTAGCGCCATAAGGTGCATTAAGACCTCAACCGTGCGATAACCACACACTCCATCAATCTCGAGTCAGAAAGCACCTAGCGCCATAAGGTGCATTAAGACATCTAGGGCGGCGCACACGCCGAAGAAGCCGATCAGTGTCAGAAAGCACCTAGCGCCATAAGGTGCATTAAGACGCTGATACTGGCTGTGTCATGTGCTGGCTGTCTGGGCTGTCAGAAAGCACCTAGCGCCATAAGGTGCATTAAGACTCGAACACGAATTAACGCCAGGACAATGCCAGGCTGTGTCAGAAAGCACCTAGCGCCATAAGGTGCATTAAGACGCGACACCGATGCCCTCACCCAGGGCGACCAGCAGATCCTGTCAGAAAGCACCTAGCGCCATAAGGTGCATTAAGACTCGATGAAGTTGGAAGACGTACCGATAAGTGCGTTTAGATCGGTCAGAAAGCACCTAGCGCCATAAGGTGCATTAAGACAGGCCCGCGAACCCCGCCCCCAGAATCGGGATCTTCGAGTCAGAAAGAACCTAGCGCCATAAGGTGCATTAAGACTACGTCACCACCGGCATCACCAAGGGGCTGCCCGTCGCCTGTCAGAAAGCACCTAGCGCCATAAGGTGCATTAAGACCCAGTGGGGCCGGTGATTCCATCGCGACGCCGAGGACGAGTCAGAAAGCACCTAGCGCCATAAGGTGCATTAAGACTGAATCAGGGGAATATACCGCTCGTCAAGCTCGCAGGTCAGAAAGCACCTAGCGCCATAAGGTGCATTAAGACAGCACGCCAACGCCGCACACCCCACATAGATCCACAGCGTGTCAGAAAGCACCTAGCGCCATAAGGTGCATTAAGACCGACTCGCGCCGCGACGGCGCGGGCGGCCCCCTCGAGTCAGAAAGCACCTAGCGCCATAAGGTGCATTAAGACCACCCGTTCGGACCTCGCGTATGTCACGGAGTTCTGTCAGAAAGCACCTAGCGCCATAAGGTGCATTAAGACTCCTGTGCCTTGCCCTTTGGCTTGGGGTGCGTCAGGTCAGAAAACATCTAGCGCCATAAGGTGCATTAAGACGGAAGGCGACGTCCGCCTCAGCGGTCTTGCCCTTAATGTCAGAAAGCGCCTAGCGCCATAAGGTGCATTAAGACGCATCGTCAGCGGGAATGGAATCTCCATATCACCACTGGGTCAGAAAGCACCTCGCGCCATAAGGTGCATTAAGACGACACGGTGGAGCCGACGGCGACGGGGACGCCCATGAAAGTCAGAAAGTACCTAGCGCCATGAGGTACATTGAGACGCGAGCGCGGCTTGCTGTGGGACGACTCCGTTGCCGAGTCAGAAAGCGCCTTTCGCCAGAAGGTGCATTAAGACTTGACAATGAGGGCTTGCACGGCGGGCTTCTCGAGGTCAGAAAGCACCTAGCGCCATAAGGTGCATTAAAACCGACTCGAGGATGTCTGTACCTGATCGCCATACTCCATGCGTCAGAAAGCACCTAGCGCCATAAGGTGTATTAAGACGGAGGGCAAACAGCAGGTGCTCGTCCGTCACGGCGGCCAGGTCAGAAAGTACCTGGCGCCATAAGGTGCATTAAGACGCAGGGCGGCAAGCGGATGCGAGTCGCCGTCTCGCCTCAGTCAGAAAGCACCTAGCGCCATAAGGTGCATTAAGACGAGCTGCAAGCCAATGCGATCCAGGTCGGTCGCCACGTCGTCAGAAAGCACCTAGCGCCATAAGGTGCATTAAGACTACTCGTCGATGGTCTGTTGGACAGCCTTTGCAACGGTTCGTCAGAAAGCACCTAGCGCCATAAGGTGCATTAAGACCCTGAATACCGGTGATGTCCGTGTACCCGCTGGATGAGTCAGAAAGCACCTAGCGCCATAAGGTGCATTAGGACATGGGCGTCTCCACCGACGAGCTACGCAAGATGGTCACCGGTCAGAAAGTACCTAGCGCCATAAGGTGCATTAAGACGGAACGGTCTTCAAACACCGCCTTCACCTCTTTCCTGTCAGAAAGCACCTAGCGCCATAAGGTGCATTAAGACGAAGTTGAGAGCTTGCGCGTAGAAGTTCTTGACGATGGAGTCAGAAAGCGCCTAGCGCCATAAGGTGCATTAGGACGGGCGGTTGTTGGTTCGGTTCCAGCCGCAGGAGCGCGAACTCTTCGGCTAAGACGCGCCCCGCACAAACAAACCGCTAACAACTTGCGCACAGGCCAGTAGTGAAACCCGGGCCGCCCCTGCTTCGCGTGAATCGCCGGATATTGGTGTTTTTCTTCAGGCGTGGGTGGTCTGGGTTTCATGCAGCGCTCGGCAAGGGGTGGCGTGGGTGGTCTGGGTTTCACGCGGCGCCAGAGAATGGGTGGCTGTGTGGCCATGGGTTCCTACGGGTCTGGGGTGTGGTGCCTGCCGTGTTTAGTGGCCTTGTTTTTCTTCTGCGGTGTCGGTGTTGTTGATGATGAGGTGGTCGAGGCGGAAGGGGTCGGTTGTTTCGGTGGTGGTGACCAGGCCGTTGATGGTTTGGGTTTCTCCGGTGAAGGGGTTGGTGGCAGTGCCCGCCCAGGTGGTGGTCAGGGTGATGGTGCGTGTGGCCCTGGGGTAGGGGCCGTCGAGGAAGGACTTCCACCCCTCTGGTGCGGTGTAGTAGTGGCGTATCAGGGCCGGGTCGGTGTTGGGGTCCATCCCCCTCACCCACGCTGCTCCTGGTGAAGAGGTGACCGTGCCCGGGGTGTCATCTCCCCAGTCCCACGTGTATTCCTGGGCTGTGAGGGTCACGGTGACCTCTCTTCCCAGCAGGGTGATGGTGTGGGTTTGGGTGGGGTGGGTGACGTTGACCAGGGTGGGGATGCGCCGGTTCGTGTAGGACACCCCCTCGGGACGCTTACGCAGCCCCGCACCGTCGGCGTGGATCGTGGCGGCCGCGTAGTAGAGGATCTCCCGTGTCGTGGGCACTGCTCCTGCAGACTCGGGCGTGCCACTGCGGGTGATGTGCGCGCACGCGAAAGGCGCCGACTCCGTCCCATCCGGCAACGTGACCGTGTGCATCGTCTTCCCATCACACTTGTCATCCGCCGCATACACCTGCGCCTCAGGACTCGCCTCAGCAGAGTTCGTGAGAGCAGGAATGTCATCAGAAGGAACATGATTACCCGACCCATTGCCGGGCGTGGATTCGCGTCCGCCGATTGAGCCGCTCACGGTGGCGTTACCATCTTCAATCGCTGCATCGAAGTTTGAATCCCACGGTAGCTCTGCGTGCGCGATTCGTGGCATGAGTGCGAGTGTGACAGTCAGAGCTAGGGTTGGGATGGATAGGAAGAGGCTGTGTCGTCTACTCATCGCGGATCACTCTCCCTTGAATCTCCTTCCACCCTCCGTTTCTCCACGTGAGAATTATGGACAGCGTTGATCCGTACTCGTCCGTCTGTTCTTTGGTGCGGAGTCCGTGACACTTGATTCCATCAACGGAAGTGATATGGAACTTAACGAGAATAGAATTCTCGGGTACATCGGTCCCATTTGCAGGGACCGGTTCAACTCGAAGAACGTCCGTAACCCTAGATGATGTTCCATAGGACCAGCCACCGTCGTAGAGGTCGCCGATGTTCGTGATATACGTATTCGCGAATTCGGAGCTGGGGTCGGACATGTCAGCTAGTGGTGTGGTGTCTCCGGTGTTCCATGCGTAGACCAGGAGGGCGAGGTAGTGTTCGGCTGCGGCTTCTGCTCCTCGCTCATTGTTTTCTGTGGCGGCTTGGGGGAGTTCGGGCAGGGTGTAGGTGGAGGCGGCGTGTTCGGCG